>Ga0265297_10000569_pt1 | contig 106781 bp, 95 predicted proteins | sample Munlanlwell13791_FD_192502 | JGI IMG/M metagenome (GOLD analysis project Ga0265297, IMG submission 192502) | Leachate microbial communities from a municipal landfill in Southern Ontario, Canada - Leachate well 137-91 | ecosystem: Engineered > Solid waste > Landfill > Unclassified | place...
TCCACCAATTTTGAAGTTTTAAGCGGTTATGCCTCAATATCAAACACTTTATTTGTCGATACCGGGACGGGTGGTTATGTGGGGATAGGGACGACGGCGCCAACCGAACAATTAACAATCACAAAGAATTTATGGTTCAACACAGCTTACAGCACAACAACTTCTGAAATAAAATTCGGCACCGATAAAAACCAGCCATCAATCCAAAACGATATAAATACCGCATTGACAATATGGAACAGCGGTAGTGGTCATGATTTTAAGATGGCGGAATTTTTAGGAAGTAATACCGCCACCATTCGTGGAGCGGGAGCTGATGGGGCTACTCGGGTGTCGGTCGCTCTTGATTCTCGTTATACTTTAGCAACTCCGGGAGCGAAATTATTATCAATTAGAAATAGTGGTGTGGAGAAAGCGTATGTTGATTATGCAGGCGGTGCGTATTTTGCCAGTAACGTCGGCATTGGGACGACAGCACCGGCATATCTTTTGGATGTCAATACAAATGCAAGAGTAAGAACACAATTTATCGCAAAGAATACAGGTTCATATGGGGCCGTAAGATTAAATTCTGGATCTGCGACACAAACAGGGTATATAGAGTGGGCTGGGGCAGCTATAGATGGGAATAGTGGAACAAGATATGCATACATGGGTTATGATACGGCAGACTTGGGTTTGAATCTGGAAAACGGGGCTGATTTCTTAATAAACGGCGGCAATGTGGGCATCGGGACGACAGCGCCAGCCCAGACATTACACGCAAAAGGCGTAACCGAAATTGAAGCTGGCGGGGCGAGCGGGACTCTTGGCGACAGCCTCATCTTTGCTTATACGGGATTGCCATCTACATATCTTCATAGGATTCAGACATCATTTGATTCAAGCGTGGCGGCGAATAACAGAATTGATTTTCTGATATCTAACGCCAATAGTTCTACTAATGTCAACGTATTGTCGCTAAACGGCGCCGGCAACGTCGGCATCGGTGATTCTTCCCCGGAAACAAAATTTGAGGTAGTTGGCACGGCGTCAATATCCGGTGATCTATATGTTGGCGGGTTCACTCAAGTAAACGGGATAGCATCATCATCGTTCGCGGGTTTACTTGAATTAACAGGTTTGCCGTCAGGTACGGATATTTATCAAGGCTCATTATACATCAATCCTCTCTCGTCGGGTGTAAATAATGTTCTCATCGGTGTGGCAGTTGATGATGTGGAAAAAGCCCGCTTGGATGCATCGGGTAATTTGAGTATTGTCGGTAACTTTAATTCAACCACAACCACAGGCACCAGTCAGTTGTCGGGCCACTTGTCGGTTCTGAACAACACGACTCTAGGCGATGCGAGTTCGGACTTATTGACGGTCAATGCCGGTCTTAATTCAGATTTACTTCCATCGGAGGACAATACAATCAATCTTGGTTCACCAGATAAACGATTTGCTAATTTTTATGCCGTTAATGCAACATTTTCCACTAATACCGACCTTCCCGGCACAACTTCCGCTTCATTTACGATTTTCACTTCTAATATTACCGATGATGCTTCCAGTTCGTATCTGGCTTTCCATCGCGGTACGGTTACACCGGATGCAAAACTAACTTGGGATGCGGTCAATAAAAATTTCAGCTTTAATTTTCCGGTCAGTTTGAACGGCGCATTGCTTGGCCAGGGCACGACATCTTCGTCATTTGCCGGGCCGGTTTGGTTTACGGGCGTTCCGACTGGGACGGCTATTTCAAACGGCTCGGTCTTTATCAATCCTTCTACTGCTGCCGTTAATACCACCGTTTTCGGGATTGGGGTAAATAATGTTCAAAAATTCAAAGTTGATGCCGAGGGTGATGTCTTTGCTTATAGCGGATTGACAGTTACAAACGAGGCGACCATCCAGGGAGTAAATGGTTTAACTCTTTCCGGCGCAAACGCACCAATCACATTTTCCGGCGGGGGAACCAATATTCTTTCTTCAAGCGATATTCTTCAGATAAATGCCTTTACGCTTGGAGGTACAATAACGGGCAACAACCAAAACATTGTGGGGCTTGATCATCTTTCGGCCAAAACGGCTTCTCTCTCGGTTGGATTAGAAATAACTGGCGGGGGAACAGCTTCAATTTCGGGCAATGCCAATTTTTGGGGCAATGTGGCCATCGGGGGGACAACACCACTAACTGTTTTAGATATCACTAAAGTCGGTACCACAATGGGGGGAACAGCGGATTCAGGATTGCACATCGGCCAAGCCGGAGCCACAAATAACTTAGCCCAAATCGGACTCGGATATGCTGGAACATATGTACCGGTGGCGATAGGAGCAAAAACCACTACTCAAACCGGGAATACAATTGCTGATTTATATTTTGCCACTCGCGCTCTCAATACCGATACCGCCCCAATAGAACGGATGAGAATTACGAGTGCCGGAAATGTAAGTATTGGCGATGAAACTTCACCAGACGCCGCACTGGATATTAATCCCGCTTCCACCTATACCGGCCCACTTCTTATTGTCGCTTCCGGCTCAAATGAAATATTTCGCATTACAAGTACCGGCAACGTCGGCATCGGGACGACGGTACCGGGAGCGAAGTTGGAAGTAGCCGATTCTGGTTCGGTTAGAACACTCATCCACAGCACAGCTGCTGGAGGTATCGCAGGAATCAATCTCAACGCAAATAGCCAGAATTGGTATATAGACAATAGGGGAACAGCAGATGTTCCAAATAATCGACTGGCAATTTATGACAATGCTGTAACAGAAGTATTCACGATTCAACAAGGCGGCAACGTCGGTATCAACGCCACTACCCCTGAACAGAAGCTTGAAGTCGGAGGCAATATTATTGCTTCTGCCTCCGCCAACGTCTTCCTTACTCTTAACAGCCTCGGTACCGGCCTCGATGAAGGCAAATTCTCTATTATCGCTTCCGGTGCTGCCGGAATAGACCAGCTCCGGATCAATAACGGAGCCAATACTAACTTGGTTACCATTGCTTCGAATGGTAATGTGGGGATAGGGACGACGGGGCCGGCAAAAATGCTTGAGATAGTGGATACAGCTGCAACTAATACCGCTCAGATAAAATTAAACTCTCCTTCCAGCACTTTGGGCGCGACCTATATCGGGAATTATGCTAATACGACCTGGATAAGCACCGGAGGTACTTATCAAGGCGCATGGACACCGGATGATGCGGCACGACCTATACCCTATATTTCCATACTCTCGGCCAATGCGAACTCGGCAATCTCATTAGCGACGACTCCGACAAACGGCTCTGTTGGGGAGGTGCGTCTACATATAGATAAAGACGGTAAAGTGGGAATTGGCAGTTCAGCCCCTGATTACAGATTAGATGTGCTTGATACGACAGCGTTGGTTATAAGAGGCAATTCAAACTCAAGTTCCGGTACTCAGCTTAATTTAAACAATTCCGATACGGGCGGAGGTTCTTGGAGTTTAATCTCTACCGGCAGTGGTAATGACCCTGGCGCTGGCGATTTCGCGATATACGGCAATTCGGGTTACAGAATGGTTATTGAATCTAGCGGTAACGTCGGTATCGGCACCACTTCTCCTGATTCTCTTCTTGAGCTGGTTTCTACTGCCACTAACTTCATTATCCGTTCTACCGGAGCCACTTCTTCCGCTTCTATAAATTTCCAACCTTCCGGTGGAGCATCTGTATCCAATCAAGGCAAATTTACCATTGAAGTAGGCGGTACTGGAATTACCAGCGAGAGTTTAAGATTTGAGAATGCCAACAATATGGTTTTGATGAGCATTGCTTCTGCTGGCGGTGTAACTGTTAGCGGGATAAGCGGACAGCCGTTGATGTCATACAGCTTAACCTCAGCTCCGACGACAAAAGTTTGGACGCAATATCTCCAAGATTATGATCTTCGTTTCTATGACACCGCCGACCGGCTAACATTGCAAGGCGAGACGGGCAATGTCGGCATTGGCTCTACCGCGCCGGTAGCCCACTTGGATATTGTCGGTAACCCCAGTTATCCGAATGTGGCTCAATTCCGCGTGGCTTCCGCTTCCGGCGATGCTTCATTTTATATCACCAAAGGCAGTAATGTCGGTATCGGGACAACTACCCCAGCTTTTAAACTTGATGTTGTCGGCGATATAAACATTCCCACCGGCAGTCAATATAAAATCAATGGCGTAGACCAAGCACTTGATAAATGGTCGGCTGGAACCGGAAACGATATCTACCGTCAGACAGGTCATGTCACAATCGGTGGTGTAAGCCCTGTCGCCGGCTCCATTCTCAATTTGGCCTCCGCTTCGGCCACGTTTTCCATTCAATCAACCGACTCTAACGCGTCGGCATCAATTGTGTTTCTTCCCAACAACGCCAATTCAGAAAATAAATTCACTATTCGCGCCGGCGGACTATCGTCCGCCGGTGGTGATCGGCTGACATTCTTAAATGGCGCCGGCACAAGTTTAATAACCATTGCCTCTCAAAATTATGTTGGTTTCGGAACAACAAGCCCGGGAACAAGGATAGATGCTAACGGGTATATTAGAACCTCTAACGGCATATTGGGGCCGAGCTCATCCGGAAAACTTTATTTATATGGCGATATGGAATCCAGTTATCCGTTGACTATAACAGACAGCGGGTATGCGGGAATATTATCCGGAGGGACGGTTGATGCCGCATTTGAAGTCGGAGGTGTGGCATCAATATCCGGCACAACATATTTAGCTAAACGTTTCACTTTTTACGAAAACAGTGGTCGTTTTGGTCTTTTTACTGGGGCAAGTATGGAATCTAACGCCAGCATGTCCTTTAGCGCTTATGGGAATAATTCTATTGTTCTTGGTACTAATGGCTCGGAGCGGCTAACTGTTAGAGGCAATGGTTATGTCGGCATTGGGGATACAAGCCCGGATGCTCTGCTTGATGTACATGGCACCGTCTGTTTAGACCTTGACGCCAATGATACTTGCAATGACAATACATCTGCTATTTCCGATGCCCGTCTAAAAACAAATGTTACCAATCTTACTAATGGATTACAGTTAACCCAACAACTTCGCCCTGTCCGATTTACTTGGAACGGAGAATACAATACCGGTACCGCCGATTCTCTTGGTTTCCTAGCCCAAGAAGTAGAAACAATCTTCCCGGAACTGGTCATTACCGACACTGCCGGTTACAAAAATCTTGATTATGGCAAACTAACCGCTGTTTTAACTAGCGCCATTCAGGAACTCTCCACCAAAGTCGACTCCATCCTCACCGGCTCCGCTTCCTACACCATCACCAACATCAATGAGGTTACCTCTACTTTAACCACTACCGATGAATTAGTCACCGCCTCTGCTTCCATTGGAATCCTCAATATCACTGACCAACTCTGCCTTGGTTCTGATTGCCGCACCTCTTGGCCCACCGCCGATTTTTCCAGTCTGGACTTGTCCAACTATGCCCAACTGACCGACCTCTCGCCATTTGTTTCCAGCTCCTCTTTAGCTTCAACTTTGTCTAATTACGTCACCACCTCCCAACTAACGGATACGTTAGCTAGTCTGACCATTGCTTCATCAAGTCTTGACCTTTCCGACTACGCCAAACTTTCCGATATCCCATCTCCAGTCACCTTGGCTAATCTCTCTGGCACCATGACCGGAGATATCATTCCCGACCAGGATATTACCTACAACCTCGGTTCTCCCACTAACAAATTAGCGAATATCTATGCTAAATACGTCCATACCGGTGACTTAGTCTTTGCCGAAACCTGGTCTGCCATCACTAATACGCCTATCCAAGTCGGAGATATGCTTTCTCTCTACGCCAGTAGCTCTGCCGGAGGCACCAGTACCGCTCCAATCCTTCTTTCTGACGCTATCGCCCGAATCACCAGTAACGTCGGCATCGGCACTACCACCGCCAACTCTAAGCTTGAAGTTAATGGTGATATACGATTAACCTCTGGAAGTGGGGGTAGTCTTATCTTTGCCGACGGCACTACCATGTCATCTGCCGCCGGCGCCTTAGCCGGAGCCTCCTCCATCGGCGATGTTAACTTAGTGGCTGATACCGATGCTAATGGTTCAGGTGCTATCAACTTTGTGTCTGGAGCCTCATCCAAGATGACTATCACTAATACTGGCAATGTGGGGATAGGGACGGCGGTGCCGACCCATGCCTTTGAAGTTTCCGGGACTTCATATTTCTCCGATGTCCTTACTTTCGGCTCATCCGCATCTATTTCCACTAATTTTGAAGTCGGAGGTTATGCCTCTATTGGGGGGAATACCTATATTGGCGGCAACGTTGGCATCGGCACGACGGTACCTACCACTAAGCTTGATATTTCCGGTTCCGCGTCTGTCTCCACCAATTTTGAAGTTTTAAGCGGTTATGCCTCAATATCAAACACTTTATTTGTCGATACCGGGACGGGTGGTTATGTGGGGATAGGGACGACGGCGCCTGGGGCAAAATTAGATGTTCGTGGAGCATTGAATGCCGGGACTAACGGGACAGAATTTACTGTTTCTACGGCTGGAGCGGTGGCTGCCGCTTCTACTATAACCGGAACAACCATCAACGGGACTACCGGCATCAATACCGGAGCCGGAGCAGGGACTTTAAGACTCGATTCAGCCGGCGCATTATCCAATATCACCAGCTTAACTCTTTCCGGCGCCATCAGTGGCGGGACAACTATAACCGGAACAACTATCAACGGGACAACAGGCATTAATACCGGCGCCGGAGCGGGGACATTAAGGATAAATTCAAGTGGCGCGTTATCCAATATCACCAGCATAACTCTTTCCGGTGCTATTAGTGGCGGAACTACCATTGGCGGTACTACTATTACTGCAAGTGTGCAATTTACCGGCCCGGGCACTGGTCTAACAGGAACGGCAAGCAGTCTAAGTATCGGAGGTAATGCCGGAACCGTTACCAATGGTATGTATCTTAATGTACAGAATAACATGAGCGGCACAATTGGCAGAACAGCTCACGCCGCAGGCTACCAGGTTGGTTCATATAACTCTGTTGGTTCAAATGACGCAAAAACTAACCCGATATATATCATTGGAAGTTCATATGCGCCAACCGACACTTCAATTGCTGGTGCGTATGGTATTGGCTATGCTCATGAAAATTTTTGGGGAGCAGGCAAATCAACCGGGTGGGGCTTATATTCTTTCGCCAACGGGACAGTAGATGCCACGATTAGCACCAGTGGAATTTGGTCGGGAGGGACTATTACCGCGGCAAGTACTGTTACGGGTAGTTCATTTACTGGTGCTGGCACCGGTCTTACGGGAACAGCGGCGAGTTTAAATATTGGAGGCACGTCTAATAATATTACGGCCTATACCATAAATCAGAACGTTGGGACGGCTAATTCTCCGACATTTGCGAATGCAATTTGGAGTAGTGAAGCTTATTATACTGGCGGCGCTGCTACACGAATAAATAGCAACCAGTTCTACTGCAATAATGCCAGCTGGTGTTATTATAACTATAGTGGTACAGGTGCTACTTATTTAGGGAATGCGGCTGGTGTAATTATACCTGCTGCCAGTAATTTATATCTTGATGGTGGCAGTGATACATATATTGAGGAAAGCTCTGGGGATACAATCTCTGTGTATTCTGCTGGCAATCTAACACATAGGATGTATAACACCCTCCACGCTTTGGGTGGTATAGACGTAAATGCTTCTGTCCGGGTTAACATTAAATCAGCTGCCTATGGACTCTATGTATGGGCAAGCGATGGTGTAACTGCCAATATGTATACAGCCGATGGTGGTACCGGTTATTTAAGAGCGGCGGCATGGACATACGGCTCTGACCGCCGATTGAAGGAAAATATTGAATATTTGGATGATGGCTTAACGCAGATTATGGCCTTAAAGCCTGCTCAATTTGACTATATTAATGGCGAGAAGGATCAGTTGGGATTCATTGCGCAAGATGTTCAGCCAGTTATTCCATCGGCAGTTGTCATAGCTACTCCCGAAAATGGAATGCTTGGTCTAAAGTCAGATTTTGTGATACCACTGCTTGTTTTAGCTGTACAGAACCACGAGAACCGTATTGGTCAGCTGGAAAATAAAGTTTCATCGCAATCTACTGCGTTTGAAACTTTGCAGGCGCAAGTGGCGTCGCTGTCGCTGACAGTAGACGGGTTGCTAAGTCGCGGAATCGCGAGCGGTTCCGCGACAGTAACAGTAACTTCTGATAATATTCTTGCCGCATTATTAAACGCGACGCTCACAAAGGTTCAATCTCTCTGGGCGACCGGAGATATAATCGCCGAAGGGATAAAGAAAACATATTTTGCCACCGCCGATACTTTGACCGGATTGACTGAAAGCATTGCCAACCTAGCGGCCAACTGGACTTCGCGCGATATTACGATTGCCAGTAACGCCAGTGATGTGACCAAGGCGCTGTTTACCGGCAATTCTGCCCAAGCGGCCGACCAATCCAAGGTTGATTTAGCCGAAGACGGCAATTATCTGGCGACTTACGGCGTGGATTCTACTAGGGGAGAGATACAGCTTTCCGGTTCGTCGCAGATTGTAAACGGCGAAGCCAGAGTATTCTTTGATTATTCATTCTCGTCCATTATTTCCGAAAAAGCGCCGATTCGCGTCCTGGTTACGCCGACCTCTATCATACAAGGCCAGCTTTATACCGAGAACAAAACTCAATTCGGTTTCGTGGTTAAAGAATTAAATGCCCAGGAATCCGGCACTTTTGACTGGCTAGTTATTGCCCGCCGCAAAGGATTTGATAGCGATGTGGCTTCCAGTTCGCCAAGTATTGTAATTACTCCGGAATCAACTCCTACCGCGACTTCAGATACCACTCCAACCCCAGAAGTAACTCCAGAACCAACACTGGAAGTAATACCTACTCCAACGCCGGATGCAGAAATAAGTCCAACCCCAGAATCGACTCCAATTGCGACTCCAGAGATTACTCCAGCACCGGAAGCAACTCCAATTACGACTGAAACTCCCACTCCAACTCCGGAAATAACACCAACTTCAACGCCGGAACCGACACCGGAACTAATCCCATCCACGACTCCGGAACCAACTCCGGATGTAATCCCAGTACCATAATTAGTATGTGGACAGCTTGCTTTTATTAGGGAATTTATTAGCTTATAATATATGTATTAATCTATGCTTTAAGCGCCGCCCATCCGGAGATGAATGCACGGATAGGCGACTCTTTAAGCGTATGCAGTGATGGATCTTAACCTCATGGGTTCTGCCGAAGCATCGGCAGACGGGCAGGAAGCAGTTTTAGCGATGGCTGGTTCAAATAACAGCCAAATGGCTGACGGAACCAAAATTTATCGGGCCATTGTGAAGTGGGCGCTTGTAATCGGCGTGTTTTTGATGCCGATTTTCTTTTTGCCCTGGACGACGAGCGTTCTGGAACTCAATAAAGGATTGCTGACGTTGGGTGTAGCCGGAACGGGTTTAATTGCCTGGCTGTTGGCGCTCGTCTCTAGCGGACGATTCTCTTGGCGGCCGAATGTTTTTGACAAAGGCGTTCTGGGAATACTGGGCGCAACATTGGTGGCTACGATTTTCTCTATTGCCCGAGTCAACAGCCTATTCGGCGGATTAAATGTTCTTTCATCGTCCTTGATGATGGTTTGCGCGTTTACCGTTATTTATTTCCTGGTCGTTAATTCGGTTCAGGATGAAGGCCGGACATTGACCAATCTTCTGGCCACTTCACTAACTCTGGCCTTGCTGTTCGGGTTTCTTCAGATAGTCGGAGTGCATGTCTTTAAATTTATTGATCTATTTAAATTCACCGATTCAAATGCATTCAATTCGGTGGGCTCCATAAATGGCCTGGGCGTTCTGGCGGCTATCGGCTTGCCTTTGTTGGGCGGAAGCAAATCCCGCGGTTGGCTTAAATATGCCCATATGGTTGGTTTGGTTATGGCCATTGCTATTCTCGTCATTCTAAATTGGTGGGTTCTCTGGACGATTGCTATTGTCGGCATGGCCGGCTGGATTACTTTTGAAAGTCTGGTTAATGAACGGTTCTCTATTTCCAGATTTATAGTTCCGATGACGGTAATTGTTATCGGTGTTTTCTTGATGGTAGTTAATTTCAGCCTGACGGCCGTTAAAGCCAATCTTCCGACTGAAGTCGCGCCGTCATTCCAACTCTCTAACCGAGTGGCTGGTTCAGTATTCAAAGAGAGCCTGATAACCGGCTATGGACCGTCTAATTTCTCAATAGCGTTTGATAAGTATGGCGCCAGCCAGCTTGTTAATTCCACTCTTTCCGGCGCCAAGTTCTATGCCGGCACATCTGAATTGTTCAGTACTGTCGCCAGCGGGGGTTTGGTAATAGTATTGGCTCTGCTGGTAATGTTGTGGGCAGTAATTCAGGGTGTTCTCCGATTTATTCGCGATAAACAGGCCGTTCAAAGAACAAATGCCCAGTATATTTGGGCAACTCTCTTTGCTTTAGGAGCGGCTTTTCTGCTTTATCCGTTCAATATGACCTTGATGTTCGTGGCTTATTTGGTTCTGGCTCTGGCCGTGTTAACGCTTTGGGGGGATACTTCTCGCGTTTATGACGCCGAACACAATGTAGCCATCTCGCTTGTTTCATCCCTCGGTTTTATAGGCGGATTAATCCTAGTTCTGGTTGGTGCTTATTTCGGCATTTCAGCCTATATTGCCGATGTCCAATATGCTCAAGCGCTAGCTAAAACAGATATTAATGATGCTTCGGCCAGCCTGGTTAGCGCGGTTAATTGGAACGGACAGAGCGATACTTATTATCGGACTGCGTCTCAGGCGGCGCTCGGGTTGTTAAGCCAGGAATTGAACAAAAAAGCAGACAAAACAGATACCCAACAGGCGACTCGTATTCAGAACTATATGAGTTCAGCCATCAATCTTGCCAAAAAAGCGACCGAGCTTAGTCCTCGCGAATCGTTAAACTGGAGCAATTTAGGCAATGTTTACCAGAATCTTCTCGGTTTAGTCGGCGGGGTTGATGTTCTTTCGGCCAATGCCTACCAAAAAGCGGCCGATCTTCGTCCCGGCGACGCCTCGTTCTATAACCAGATTGGCAGCCTTTATTTAGCGGAGTCCCAGCTTTTGCGTCAATCTGGCAGCCAAAACGCTTCACAAGCGGCCGCCGCTTTGGTCTCAGCCGAAACGAATTTCAAGAAAGCCGTTGATATGTCCAGTAATTACGGTCTGGCCATCTATAATTTAGGCATCGTTTATGATCAGCAGGGCAAACTCTCGGATGCCATAAAACAATTAGAAAAAATCGCGCCCTACAATAATGACCAGCCAAATTTATTGTTTGAGCTTGGTCTGCTTTATTATCGGAACGGCGAAAAAGACAAAGCCTTTAATACATTGCAACAAGTACTGGTCTTGCAGCCGGATTACTCAAATGCTCTCTGGTATCTCACGCTTATCTATGAGGAAAGAAAAGATATTTCAAACGCAATTGTCCAAGTTAAAAAAATACTGGCTATTGAGGCCAACAAGGACAATCAAACGGTCTTGGATAAGCTCCAACAGCTTGAAGCCGGGCAGACTGCCGCCAGTAAAGGTATAAACCAGAAACCGCTCTAATCTATAGATGGATTATCGAACCCATGAACATCAGTTTCATATCGCCGGCGCCATTCTGGTGGCGGCGATAGCCTTATGGCTAGGCTGGATAATCCTGATTCCGACGCCAATAATGGATGCGGTTCAGCGGGTTCATGTCAGTTCGGGCCAAAGTCTGACTTCAATTTCCGAGACACTCAAAGAACGCGGTTTAATCCGCAGTTCCATCGTTTTCAGATTTTATGTGGCCGGTTTGGGCTGGGAGCGAAACCTTAAAGCCGGGGATTATACGATTCCGGCCAATTCTTCGCTAAGCGATATCGCCGAACAAATAGCCGGAGGCGGCGGTTCATCAACTGATATCATTGTTTTTATTCCTGAAGGCTCCAATATTTGGGAAATAGATAAACGTTTGGCTAACGCCGGGCTTATTATTGAAGGCAAATTCGCAGCCGCTTACGGTTCAAAAGAAGGATATCTGTTCCCGGATACTTATCATTTCAAACCCGGAAGTCTGCTTGGGGAGATAGCGCAAAAAATGGAACAAAATGGAGAAGAGAAAACCAAAACATTGATTGGCGGATTAAGCGCGCCAATCCGCGACCGTATTATCACTATCGCTTCTATTATTGAAAAAGAAGCTCGCGAAGAATCCGATATGCATTTGGTATCGGGTGTGATTTCTAACCGTATCAAACGGGGGATGCATCTGGAAATAGACGCGACAGTCAGCTATGGCGCTTGTCTGCGCATGTTTAGCGCTAATCCAACTAAGGATTGTCAGGTCAATCTTATTGGTGTGGGCGCCGAAATTAAGATAGATTCCGCTTACAACACCTATGCCCGCAACGGTTTGCCGCCCCACGCCATTTCCAATCCCGGCCTGGCTTCCATTGATGCCGCTCTCAATCCAACTGGCAATTATTTTTATTATCTTTCTACTCGCGATGGCAGCCAGATTATTTTCTCTAAAACGGCCGCCGAACATACAGCCAACCGCCGCAAATATCTGGGGTTGTAGTTTTTTGTTCCGTCCTCTGCCACGACTCGACCGATAATAAACCTGCTCCAGCGGCAGGTTTTTATCTACATGCTCCGCCCCCTCACCAAGCACCAAGCTTCGGGGGTTCGCTCGCTAGCTGAAGCAAGCTCGCCTGCGCAAGTTCTCGCTGCGGCAGAGGACTTCATAAAAAACATCATTTTTATTGAGTTTTTGATGGGTATTGACAATATATACCTATCTGCTATAATTAATATATGGTCGTCCTTTGTCCGAAAGGCGAGGGCGATGAAAGCCCGGGTTCTAGAGCGAGGCCCGGCGGCAGGAACTGCACTAGCGCCGTAAGGCACTAGCCTGCGTCAAATAGCTCCCCCGTGTTGCAGCACGGGGTTTCTTCTTATTTGACGGAACTATGTCTTTTTGATACTATGCTGGAGTAAACCCGTAGACAGCGTGCTAGGCTAAAAAAGCCAATAAGTCGCGCCGAGAGTAACCAGTCCGTCTTGCCATAAGCAAGCCGAGATACTCGTTAGGTCGATCTGCGGTAAAAACGCGGTTTTTTTGTTAAAAAATATGAAATCAAAAACCCAAAAGAAAGCAGAGTTAAAATCACTGCAGAGCAAACTGCCGGAATCGCAAATCACGGTCTTTACGTCATTTGCCCGAACCGGTGAGAAAGGATTGTCGGTCGCCCAGATGATGCAACTGAAACGCCTTTTGCGAGAAGCTCATTCCGAGTATGTCGTGACCAAAAAGACTTTGATTGAACGAGCGACCAGGGATATGTCCAAAGATGCGCCGATTGATGTCTATACTATGGATGGCTCGCTTGGATTAGTCGTCGGCAATGAGGAACCTTACGATATCGCCAAGAAACTCTACGAATTTTCCAGAAAAAATCCGGCTTTGAAGTTCTTCGGCGCAGTTATGAATGGCGCTTTCATTTCCGTGGATCAGTTCATGGAAATGGCTAAGATGCCGTCCAAGGAAGTTCTTATCGGCCGTTTGCTCGGCATGATGAAATATCCACTCACTAGCCTCTATGTCGTTTTGAGCGAAGTGGCTAAACAAAAAGGTTCGGCCAGTTAAAATCAAAAATTAAAATTAAAAAATCAAAAAAATGGATAAAGATCAATTTATTTCGCAAGTTGAATCCATGTCTGTCGCTGAGTTAAACGACTTGGTGAAAGCCTTGGAAGAGAAGTTCGGCGTTTCCGCCGCTTCGTTTGCCGCTTCCGCCGGTCCGGTCGCAGGCGCTGGCGCTGAAGGAGCCGGTGAAGAAAAGGACAGCTTTAATGTTATCTTAAAAGATGCCGGCGCTTCTAAGATCCAGGTCATCAAGGCTCTTCGTGAAATTACCGGTCTTGGCCTCAAAGAAGCCAAAGACATGACCGACAAGCCGGGCTCAATGGTTAAAGAAGGAGCCAAGAAAGCTGAAGCCGACGAAATGAAGAAAAAGTTGGAAGAAGCCGGAGCGGTTGTTGAACTCAAATAACGATTATTCGCAAATCAAAACCACCTTTCAGGGTGGTTTTGATTTTTTGGCTTATTGCTTTGTGGATAAAATTGTGGTATATTAAAGACTTAACCAGTTCTTATCATGTCGGGAGGATGCATGGCACAACAGTCAATGCAAACGACGGCGCCGAGCGAACAGAGAATTTCCATTGAAATGGCCGTGGGACTTCTCAAGTCTCTGCCTCCAAGTTCGTGGAAGATCATGGTTGGTTCGATTGGCCGCGTTGTGGTCGTGCCGAAAGTGGTCGACGGTGTCGGGCTCGTTACCGACAAAACCGAGCCCACACACGCCCACTCCTACTCCATCCGCACTTTTTCTCTTGTCGGTTCGCCCGAAGCCATTCATCGGGTGTTCAGGACACTCCGCGAGAGCTGAAGCGCGACTGCCCGGCCGCAACGGTCGGATTCCCGAGGGAATCCGACCGTTTTCTGTTGATAATTATTGCCGGTACGGTATATTAGGGACTTAACCGCAGTACCTTTTAGGAGGTGGACATGGGATTGTTCGCGGAATCGCTTCCCGAACAGGTCGTAAGCCGCAAGCTAGCCAGTATTCTTTTTGGCGGCATCAAACCACTGTCAAAAGTGGTCTTGCGAGTCGGTAGTGTCGGCCAGATAGCTGAATTCAAGAACGGCGCTTGGCTCAGCGTCAAGGCCACTTCCGGGGGGACTGTTTTCAAGGTTCGCGGAAGAGATTCCGGGGTTGTTGCGGAAGTGATAAAGGCGTTCGAGCAGAAAGAGATAAAGAATCTCATTGCTTGGGTTGCGAAGTCAGCCGACAACTGATATCACGGTCACGTCTCAGGTCTACATACAACAACGCCCGGGCAAAACCCGGGCGTTAATTTATAAAAATTTACAACTTTTAATTATTGTATCTTCCAGATCTTATTGTCAGAAAGTATATAGATCGTGCCATCCGTAGAAAGAGCGGCGCTGTCTAATGGTTGGTTTGAATTGATTTTTAAGGTTTTTGATACTGTCCCGGAATCTTTAGCCAGAATATATATTCTCCCCGTTGATTTATTAACGAGATACAAGTTAGGCGAATCAGTAGTCGTCAGGAGCATGCTTCCAGTATCCGGAGAAACTTGAGTTTTAACTGTGTTTTTTACTTTGCCTTTGTAGTATGTGGTCAGAGTGCCGTCTGAAGAAAGGATAAAAATGTCGCCGTCTATCGAAATAAGTGAAGCTCCTGAAACTAAGGTCGTGCCGCTGGCAAGCCATGATTTAACGTCGGTTTTTCCCAAAGAGGCATCAGTTATTTTTAAAATACTGGTGGCGGTCAGGCCATAAAGATTATTTTGATAAACTTCCAAACTAATAAGAGGGTCGCTTGAGAATGTTTTGGAGATCAAGGCAGAATTACTTATTGAAAGAGAAGTAATTTTTTTAGCATCTGCATCCACTAACGTTACATAATCAGTGCTACTGAACATGGCTGAAGGAGAGATATCTTTGACAGACGTGGAAGTGGCAACTGTACCATCGGCGCCTACTTTCATAACCGAGCTGGCATCTTTTTGGTCTAAATAAACATAAAAGTTGTTGCCGGTCAGAGTGATTATCTTGGCGATGCCGGAATCAACCGGAATATCAGCGACTTGGTGGAGTTCGGAGTTAATGGCATTATCCAAACCATCAAGCGCCAGCATTAACTGGCTTTTAGTGTCCTCGGCTTTTTTAGAAGCACCATTTTCAGATTCAGCTTGAGTAATTGAAGCGATGGAGCTTAATAATAATCCGCGAGCTCCGATTAGATCGCTTTGTTTTTGTTTGTCTAAGGCCAATTTAAGATTTGTCTGGGCTTCGGAAACGGCGGCATTGATTTTACGTGTTTCAGCGCTAACGAATACAAATGATTTTAGACTGAAAATAGTGATGAGCGCTACTACAGCGATGCCTCCCATCGCGTAGATCTTTATTTGTGGGGTGATATTTATATTTTTGAATTGGCGGAAATATTTAGTGAGAGCGAATTCTCTTTTGCTTCGCGCGAACTCGCTGGAAATTATCTTGGGAATGGATGATTCCAGCCCGATCTTGGCTGCAGTTCTAACTGTTGGGATAGGGGCTGTTCCCTGTGTTTCTTCTTTGTTATCAGTATTAGTAAGTTGAACTGCCGGCGCTGGATTTTCAGCTGGTTCCCGCTTTGAGCGAGGTTCGTCATTAATGGCTTCCCGTAATTCCTTAGGCTGGATACGGGGGGCAGCGGCTTCTTCAGTGCCCTTTTGAATTTCAATATGAAGAGCGGCACAGGCAAATTCAGGCTTCGCTTCCTGGATGGCCGCCAATTGCGCGGCAAATTCGTCCTGGCTTGATTTTAACAGGTTTTCTTTAAGATTTTTCTCGCGGGCGATAGTGCTTCGGCTGGGATAAAAAGCAAGAATACGGTCGTCTTGCATAATCTTGCCGGAGATTATATTGGAAAATTCTCTTTCTTGGGTAGATTCTTTATCAAACAGCTGGATATTATTAAGGATATCTATATTCTTGCCGTCACGGGCGAGAAGAATTTTGAATTTACCCAGTTTAGATATATGGATTTGGTTGTCGGCTACCGCGAAGATGCCGATATTAATCTTAGTGTTTTTGTTCTTGAAAAATTCTTCAACAACGCCGTTTATTTTTTTGAGCGCATTGGAAAAAGCATCTTTCGGACTCGTATCCGGATTAGCGTAATATTCACGCTTGGCGAGAGAAGCAACAAGATTTAAAACATAACCAACATCAATATCATCTTTATTTTCGGGGATACCGCCTTGAATATTCCCGATGACAAAAAGATTCCCAAGCGCTCGGCTATTGCCATTATTATCGTAAGAGAACAGATCAACCGGGCCTTCTTTGGCGCTGCCTTTTATAAGAATCTCTTTGGCGACCGGATTGATAAAGATTTTTTCCATGAGTTTACTTTTTGGAGGTTATCGTATACAGTAGAGGCGATTTCCCGGCAGAGCAACATCGCGTTGCCCCGCATGACGGCTTCGCCGTATCGCGATGTTGTCTTACCGGGTTTATTATAGATTCATTCTAAGTTAATTCCACTCAAAATGTCAAAGCCTATACTTGATAACCTGTTGGGGTCAAAGGCTAGAGTCAAGATTTTAAAGTTTTTGTACCGCAATTTTCCGGCCGATTTTAGTGTTCGAGAGATATCGCAGCGCATTCAGGAACTTCCCAAAATTACAAAAGAGGAACTTGAACTTTTGAGGCAGATAACCGTCGTTAAGCGAAAAAAATAAAATGAGCAAAAAGGCCAAGCGAAAAATTAAAACAAAAAAGAAGAGCCGGCCAAAAATCCGTCATAAGGCCGAGCGGTTTTCTTTGAACCAGGATTTTGAATTTTTTGCGGAGTTAAGAAGTTTGGTTTTGAAATCGTCGTCAGAAGAAAAAGAGCGAATGATTAAACGAGTAACAAATCTAGGCCGGGTTCGTCTGGCCGTTATCTCCGGGATTTTTTTAAGCGATCCAGATTCAATAAGTCAGTACGATGCGCCGGCAGATTTGTTTATTGTTGGCGATGATATTAATCGGGCTAAACTTCGCAATTTTCTCGGCTCCTTGGAAGCCGAAACTGGCACTGAAGTTAAGTTCACTCTGATGGATAAAGAAGAGTTTGATTATCGTTTCAATATGTTTGACCGCTTTGTCCGTGTCTTATTGGAAGGCCCTCACGAGAAGATAATTAATAAAATCGGGCTCTAGAGTGAGCGAAACTGTAAGCCATTCTCGACACGCTTCCGGCAGGACAACAACTCTTAGAGCTTGTTGCCCCGCCTCAGCTAAACTCGCATTGCAGTTCACCAGCTGATCGGCCTGCTGGTCGAATATTATATCAGCCGGCTCCTGCAACGTCTCGATTGTCTCGAATTAGCTTACAGCTTCGCTCGCTTGTCGTTATTTGGTATAGTCTGCACTAATTGGGCGGTTGTTTGGTATACTAAGTTTGTTGGGCGGTTAGTTTAATGGTAAAACGTCGCATTCACATTGCGAAGAGTATAGGTCCGATTCCTATACCGCCCACCTAGTTTTTAAACCAGCCTTAAGGCTGGTTTAAAATTGGTAAAGTTATGCACATTGCGTACATTTTCAGAGTGGGATACTATACATAAATAATGTATGTGAGTGGGGGAAAGTGGATAGTAAGTGGATAACTTACCAGATGCATGTTAATAGGCGAATATAAACACAATCTGGATGCTAAAAAACGGCTTTCCATCCCTTCTAAATTCAGAAAAGAATTGGGGGAAGGAGCGGTTATCACTCGGGGTTTAGACAACTGTCTGTTCGTGTTCCCGTCAATATATTGGGCCAAGCTGGCCGAGCGTTTAGGCAATATGCCGATAGTCCAGCAGGATTCGCGCTCATTTGCCCGATTGCTGTTATCCGGCGCTGTGGAAGTCGAATTTGACGGTCTGGGACGCATCCTGGTCCCGGAGTACCTAAAGACGTATGCCGGTTTAAAGAAAATAGCGGTGGTGGCCGGTTTATATAATCGCCTTGAAATATGGGATGACGATAGATGGGAGAGTTACAAGGCGAACTTAGAAAAAAATTCCGATAGTATTGCCGAAAAATTGAGAGAGATAGGCATATGATACACACGCCAGTCCTTTTAAATGAAGTTCTTGAGTATCTGAAACCTGCAACAGGCGGCCGATATATAGATGCGACTATGAACGGCGGCGGCCATACTTTGGCCATAGCGGAACGGGTTCGACCCGCCGGCATGGTTTTGGGAATAGAATGGGATCCGACGCTTTTTCAGGAAACTGAATCGCAAATCAAAAATCACGAATTAAGTAAAAACGTGATTCCGGTGAATGATTCCTATGTAAACCTAAAAGAGATTGCCGAAGCTCACAGCTTTGTGCCTGACGGCATTCTGTTCGATCTGGGCTTGTCCTCTTGGCACTATGAAGCCAGCGGCCGGGGGTTCACGTTTAAAAAAGATGAACCTCTGGATATGCGCTTCAATCCCTCGGCCGGCTCGGGACAAGTTCCGGCTTATGAGATTGTGAATACGTTCACAGTGCCGGAACTGGAACAGATCCTGCGAGATTACGGCGAAGAACAATTCGCCCGGAGCATTTCCGAAAGCATTGGTATTAACCGGAAAAAGAAACCGATTATGACGACGGCGGAACTGGTGGCGGTTATCAGTGTGGCAGTACCCGAATGGTACAAGCACCGCAAGATCCATTTTGCCACGAAAACCTTCCAAGCCTTGCGTGTCGTCGCTAATGATGAACTGGGGAATGTGACTAAAGGCGTCCGGGCGGCCATTGACGTTTTAAAGCCGAGCGGCCGGCTCGTCGTGATATCGTTTCAAGGCCATGAAGACAAGATTGTACGGGAAATATTCAAAGAACAAGTAAAGGCGGGGCGAATTACCCAGCCGGTAAAAGGGACAACCAGGCCGACCTGGCCGGAACAACAAGCTAATCCAAGAAGCCGGAGTGCAAAAATGAAAGTTGCACAAAAAATTTAAAATTAAAAATTAGACTTACGCACGGAGCAGGAATGCCTTCGTGGTATGTAAATGACGGCTACTATCCAATTTAACAAACAATCCTATCGTACTCATACCTGGTCAACTCTTCTAAATCCGACTGTTATCCTGAATTTAATGCTTGCTTGCTTTTGCGCCGGCTTTTTAATGTACTATATTGTCAGTGTGAATAAGGTCGCGGCAAACGAATACAGTGTTTCCGCAATCCGAACTAAGATTGTGAAGCTTACAGAAGCGCAAAGCTTGCTTTCGGTTCAAAAATCAAATACTGAAAACCCGGAATCCGCCGCCGCTTTTGCCAAAAATCAGAACATGATAGAGGTAAAGGATGCAGTCTATGTTTTTGAAAACAATGATGTCGCACTGCAAAAATAACACCTTTGGGCGGGAGCGAAGAAACTATGGGTAAACACGATTCATTGCGGGTTAAAATAGTCTTAGGATGTTTTGTTGCGGCCGCCAGCGTCATAACCTGGCGACTTTTTATACTTTCCTATATCCGTCACACGCTTTATGCTCAAACAGCCCAAGCCCAAAATCAAAACATTAGCAATGTTTTGATCCGGGGAAATATATTCGTTCAAGATCCGAAAGCCACCGGCCCGGTTGATGATCAGCGTTATCTCGTGGCCACGAATAAAAAATTTCCGGTGATTTATGTCACACCGTCCGTATTAGCCGACCCCTCGGCTACCGCCGGCCAATTGGCTGGAATCTTGAATCTTGATCAAGTTTCACTCCAGACTTCATTCAGCAGCGGCTCGACCTTACCTAAAATTATTGCCCGCAAAATAACTACCGAACAAGCAGATGCAGTAATTAAGCTAAGTTTAAAAGGCGTGAGTGTTAAATATGAAACCGACCGGTTTTATCCGGCTAATTCTTTCCTGTCTAAGGTCATCGGTTTTTTAGGTTTTGGCGAGAATGGCCGGCTGGGACAATACGGCGTTGAGGGTTATTTTAATAGCGAACTAAGCGGACAAGCCGGCAGTAAAACCTCGCCTCGGCCTGATGACATTATTCTGACTATTGATCGTAATATTCAAATGTTTATAGAATCTGAACTGCACGACGTGCTGACCAAATGGCGCGCTTCCGGCGGGAGTATAATTGTCCAAGATCCCCAAACCGGGAAAATAGTCGCTATGGCCGATGAACCGACATTTGATCCAAATAACTACAATTTATCTCTGACAAGCTCCTTCATTAATAAAAATGTTCAGGAAATGTTCGAACCCGGCTCATCTTTTAAACCGCTCACAATGGCCGCCGGCATTGATTCAGGCAAAGTCGCACCGAACACGATCTATGTTGATCCGGGTATCATCGAAATTGCCGGCCGGCAGATTCATAATTTTGACGGCTTGGCTCACGGAACACAGACCATGACCCAAGTTCTTGAAAAATCGCTGAACACCGGCGCGGCCTTCGTAGAAAACCTGGTGGGTCAGGATAGTTTCTTAAATTATGTTATCAATTTTGGATTTGGCCAAAAAACAGGCATGGATTTGCCCGGAGAAGTGAGCGGAGATATAGCCAATCTATACAGTGGCCGTCAAGTTAACTTTGTCACTGCTTCTTTTGGTCAAGGAATTGCTGTTACGCCAATCCAGCTTATCACCGCCTATTCCGCGCTCGCTAACGGCGGAAAACTTATGAAGCCATATATTGTGGATAGAATTATCCATGAGGGCGGAACAGAAGACGTGACCCAGCCGGAAGTGGTCAGTATCCCGATTTCCGAAAAAACATCGTCTAAAATTAGAAACATGCTCACAAGCGTCGTCGATATTGGTTTTGATAAAGCCCGTATAAAAGGCTATGATGTCGCTGGTAAGACTGGAACAGCCCAAATTGCCGATGGTAAGGGAGGATATCAAGAAGGTGTCTTTATTCATGATTTTCTTGGTTTTGCGCCAGCCTCAAACCCAAAATTCGTCGTTTTGATAAAAATGGACAAGCCCCAGGGAATTACCTTTGCCGCCGATAGTTTGTCGCCAACATTTCGCAATATTGCCGCTTATTTATTGAATTACTATAATATCCCGCCGACCAGGTAGAATCAGACCGCCCCGATAATATGATTAAAAAAATATTACAATGGAAGCTTAAAATTTTAGCTAAGCTTTATCTTTGGAAATATAGACCGATGATTATTGGCGTAACTGGAAATGCGGGCAAAACATCAACTAAAGAAATGGTCGGAGTTGTGGTCAGCCGGATTAAAAGAGTCAGAATTGCCGCCGGCAATCTAAATAACGAACTGGGATTACCGCTGACCATTATTGGCAGTTGGGATGATGAATATTATACCCACGGTCCTTCAGTATGGTTTTGGGCCAGAGTTTTGATGCATGGCTGGCTGGACTTATTTAAAAAACAAAGATATCCGGAAGTGTTAATTCTTGAATACGGCGCCGACCGGCCCGGAGATATTCAAAAATTAGTCAAGAATTTTAAACCTCATATTGCCGTCATTACCACTGTGGGGGATATGCCGGTGCATGTGGAATACTTTAAAAGCGCCGATTCACTGGCCAACGAAAAAGCTAATTTGATAAAAGTTATGTCCGCGAACGATTACGCTATTTTGAATCACGATGATGAACGGGTGCTGAATATGCGCACAAAAACAAAAGCCAAAGTAAAAACATACGGCTTTTCGCCCGAAGCGAACATTCATGCTTCAAACATTGAACATCTGATTAGTGAAGAAGGCCGCCCGGTCGGCGTTACTTTTAAATTAGATGAAGGCACTCATTTTATTCCCGTGCTTATCAAAGGTTCGCTTGGTAAATCGCAAGCCTGGAGTTCGGCCGCCGCGGCCGCCGTCGGTACGGTACTGGGAATGAATCTGGTTGATATCAGCGAAGTTCTCAGTTCGTATCGGGGCCCCAATGGCCGGTTAAAAGTCCTTCGGGGGATTAAAAATTCAAATATTATTGACGATACTTATAATGCTTCACCGGCTTCAACGCGCTTGGCCTTGGAAACCATAAAAGACGTGCCGGCGTTGCGTAAGATATTAGTCTTGGGCGACATGCTTGAATTGGGCGAACATTCTGAAGAATCTCACCGAAAAATTGGCCAATTTGCCAGTGAAATAACAGATGTTTTGGTCTGTGTCGGCTCGCGGGCAAAAGCAATCGCCGAGGCCGCTGCCGAACGGCTTTCGCCAGACAGGATATTTACTTTTGATAATTCAACTGAAGCCAAAACCAAGGTCCGTGAGCTTATTCATGAACACGACCTTATTCTGGTAAAAGGTTCTCAAGGCATGCGAATGGAAAAGATAGTCGCTGAGATTTTGGCCGAATCTTCGCAAGCTAAAGACATCCTCGTCCGGCAATCTAAAGCCTGGCTTTCTAAATAAGCGCTCGCTTATTCTTGGTTGTTAAAAACGAAAACCCCGGGCGATAATGGGCATCAATTCCCGGGGATAGGGCAATGGCTTGTTCACAAGTGATGCATGAGCCACTGCACTCCTCTTGAGACGGAGTAGATCGCAATGATTATTGCGATCCAGATCAGGCCTCCCATCAGAGCCGCGTTCTCTGCCGGTTTTCTCATGTCTCAGCCTCCTGATTTGTAAATTATAACACGCTTAGTATTTATTTGTCAAATTAGGGGATTCTGTTATAATTTATAAATGGCGCCATCGTCTATCGGTTAGGACACATGCTTCTCAAGCATGGAAGCGGAGTCCGACTCTCCGTGGCGCTGCAAGGGAGGAATTGTCATGTCAAATTTGTTTGCCGGCGTGTTTGCATGCGTGTTGGCGGTTCTGAGACTGATTGGCTGGGGTTTTACCGGTATCCTACTGGTCTTAGTGGTGGCGTATTTTCTGATGTGTCTACACAGCTGGTGGCTCGGCAAAAAGCTGAACAAACGTTTCCGAGAACAGAAACTGGTAAAGAAGAACTGGCCTTAATGGCGCGCCGAGAACCGACGCGCCAAAACTTTACATTATTTGCATAATAAGCTAATATATACCTACTATGTTCGCAGTCATCAAAACAGGCGGGAAACAATACAAAGTCGCTGAAGGCGATGTTTTAATGATTGAAAAGCTGGATACCACCGAAGGAACGGTTACTTTTGATGAGGTTTTACTGATTACCGATGGCGACAAAGTTACCCTGGGTAAGCCAATGATTAAGGGTGCCACCGTAGGAGCTAAAATTATTGAAACAGGAAAAGACAAGAAAAAGATGGTTTTCAAATATAAAGCTAAGACTCGTCAGCGTAAGAAGAAAGGCCATCGCCAGCCATTCACCAAAGTCCAAATTACAAAAATATCCCTCTAAAAGGATATTTTTGTAATTGACAATAATAATGTTTTTCAGTAGGATACTGGAGAGGTGATTGGTCATGACTCATAAGTGGAACAGACCAAAAGCGGTCGCCGGTGGGAAGAAGATATTCAAACCACACAGCTATCACAACACTCCCGGGGTGCGGGCGCTGTGTAATCATGGATGCGGGGCCGAGATTACGGCCGATGGAAAGTGGAAAGCGCCCAAGGGTATCGATCCCCTTGGGTTCTGCCCCAACAACAAGTAATCACCTTTCCGGAGGTGATTCGAAGGCCGACGCGCATGTCGGCCTTTTCATTTACGATATTCTAAAGCGTGCTTGAGGGTGCTTTCGTCGGCGTATTCCAGATGAGAACCGGAAGCCAAGCCTCGGCCAAGGCGGGTAATAGATAAGCCTGGTTTGTCTGAAAATTGACTCTTTAAATACAAAGCCGTGGTTTCCCCAGGAGTATTAGGATTCATAGCTAGAATAAGTTCAGTGAATTTATTGGCAGAATCGTCAATTCGTTGATTTAGTTCAGCTACACGGAGATTGTTGGGCAAAATGTTGTCTAGGGGATTTATCGCTCCGCCTAACACATGGTAGAGCCCTCTATAGAGCCCTGTCTTTTCAATAGAATCAAGATCGGTCACTTTTTCAATGACCAGGAGTTTCGTGCGGTCCCGAGACGGATTGGAACAAATTGAACAGACTTGGCTGTCACTGATATTGAAGCATTGGCTGCAAAAAGAGATATCATTTTTTAAATTACTGATGGCATAGCCCAGCTCTTCTATTTCCGAATCCGGTTTATCCAGAAGCGCCAATACGAACCGTACCGCCTGTCTCGGTCCGACTCCGGGCAATTTTTGGAACAGCTTGGCTATTTGTTTAAATTTCTCATCCATAATAAATGATGATTTTTAAATATTTTCTCCACCCAACCCACGACGAATCGCGTCAAAAGTCTGCACCCGCCGCCTACTGGCGCAGGGCACTGCGCTTGTCTTCACTCGCTTGCTGTCTTTTGTATCTAAGCTACCCGCCTCCGAACGTTCGTCTTAGTGTTGGGCTGCGCTCGTATTTAAAAATCTATTTCTTCTACGTTTTGGCCGCCGGTCAGGTATTCGTCGGTATAACCGCTTTCATTATCAAGGTGAAAACGAAGACTGGCGGGGTCAATGCGGAATTTTATCTCGCCGGTCGGGCCATTGCGGTGTTTAGCAATGATTAATTCGGCGACGTTCTGTTTGCTCGGATCAACTTGATCTTTGCTTTTCATTTTGTCTTCACGATGGATAAACATCACTAAATCAGCGTCTTGTTCAATTGAACCTGAATCACGAAGGTCGGAAAGCTTGGGCCGGTGGCCGTCGCGCTGTTCAATGGCGCGTGAAAGCTGGGAGATGGCGATAATCGGTATATTCATTTCCTTGGCCAGACCTTTCAATCCACGGGAAATCTCGGTTACCATCTGTACCGGACTGTCATAATTGCGGCGGCCGCTCATTAGTTGGAGATAGTCAACAATAATCAGTCCTAGGCCATGCTCAGCCTGGAGCCGTCGGACCATAGTTCGCATTTGAATGATGTTCGGGGACGGGGAATCGTCAATATACAAAGGAAAATTCTTGAGTTCATCACAAGCCATGGTTACTCGGAGGAGTTCATCTTGTTCCTGGGAAAGTTTGCCTGTGCGCATCTCCCAAAGACTGACACCCGAAGCTAAAGCGATAAAACGGTCAACAACTTGATCAATGGACATTTCCATACTGAACACACCAACAGGGATTTTTTGCTTGGCAATATTATAAGCCAGATTAATAGCCAGAGCGGTTTTGCCGACCGAAGGACGGGCGGCCAGAACAATCAAATCGGAATTTTGGAAACCGCCAAGCATATTATCCAGATCCAGATATCCGGTTTTATGGCCCCGCAGACTGCCGTCATGCTGGGTAGTAATGCGTTCAATGGCTGAATCCAGAGTGCCGCCAACACTTAAAAAATTCTTACTCATTGACTTGGATGAAACGGCAAAAAGCTTCTTTTCGGCTTCATCCAGTAGGTCTTCAACTTCTTCTTCTTCGCGATAACCTAAACCAATCATGTGATGAGCGGCATCAATCAAGTCGCGCAACATTTTTTTACGCTGAATAATCTTGCCATAGGTGGCGATATGAGCCGAAGTTGGGACAGAATTGACCAAAGAGGTCAGATAAGCCAATCCGCCGATATTCTCAAGAACACCCATTTCACCTAGTTTATTGGAAAGGCTTAAGAGGTCGATCGGTTCGCGTTTTTCAAAAAGAGTGAACGCTGCCTGAGCGATTAATTGATGGCTATGTTGATAAAAATCCTCGGGGCGCACAATATCGGCCACTCTATTGATGGCTTCTCTATCCAAAAGCAACGCGCCAAGAAGCGATTTTTCGGCATCCAGATTCTGAGGCGGGAGTTTGTCGGGTAAAATATTCTGATTCATGAACTTGTTTATTATCTTAGATTAAAAAAAACTGCGCAAGCAGAAAAAAGAGAGCCTGAGGATAAGTTTGTTGATAGCTCCGAGTCCGTTTGTTATTTGGATGAAATTAACGGACCAAAAGGCGTATCGGCAATAATATAGCCTAAACCTTCAATCCGGTTACGGATATTATCGGCTTCAGGCCAGTTATTGCCGGTGCGATGCTGTTCGCGCTGTTCGGCTAATTCAAGGATTTCCGCCGGAATGGATTGTTCTTTCGGTTCGGGGATTATACCGAGGGTCCGTTCAACCGTAGTATTAAAAAATGTCTTTATAGATTCGGCTTGGCTGGCAGAAAGTTCATTTTTGGCGATGAGGGGATTTAGAGACCGGATAAGTTCAAAAACGGAAGCAATAGCAGCCGGGGCATTGAAATCATCATCCATACTGGCGGTAAATTTATCGGCTTTGGACTTTAAAATTTCGTCAGCCAGAATGTTTTCGTCGCCGGAAACTTTGCTTAAACGGGCTATAAAATCGGCGATTCGGTCTATCGCAATACCGGCTTGATTAATAAGAATATCTTCAAAAGCAAGAGGAGAACGATAATGAGCAGAAAGGAAATAAAGACGGACGGTTTCAGCGCTATGATCGGATAGTTTAGTCATTAGCTCACGGAGACTGGTAAAATTACCAAGCGACTTGGACATTTTATCCGACTTGGTTATCAAAAATCCGCTGTGCATCCAGTATTTTACAAAGGGAACTTTACCCGACAAAGCCTGCTGCTGGGCGATCTCGGCTTCGTGATGGGGGAACATTAAATCTTGGCCTCCGCCATGAATATCATATTGCTGGCCCAGATATTTTTCAGAAATAGCTGTGTCTTCAATATGCCAGCCCGGCCGTCCCAGGCCCCAAGGGGATTCGTTCGTTGGTTCGTAGGAATAGTTCTGGGCTTTCCAAAGCACAAAATCGCGCGGGCTGCGTTTGTTAGCCTCCATGACCACACGGGTGCTTTCTTTTAATTCTTCAAGTTTTTGGCCAGAGAGCGTGCCATATTGATCCGGGAAGTCTTGAGTGTATTTTTCAAGGTCAAAATAAACATCATTATTTTTAGCTGTTTCAACGGCATCTGGTCCGGCCGCTTTGATAGCCGGCACAGCGTAAGCATAACCTTTTTCTACCAGGCTTTTGACCTGGTCAACAATCTCGGAGATGTGTTCAGAGGCCGAGGCGTAATTATTTACGGCTGTTACCTTAAGAGTCGCCATGTCTTTTATGAAAGCGGTCTTGTATTCCAGTGCCACTTCCTCCGGTTTTTTGCCTTCAGTATGGGCGCGAGTGATTATCTTGTCGTCAATATCAGTAATGTTCTGGACATAATTCAATTCAAAACTTTTGAATTCCAGATACCGGCCGACGACATCAAAGAAAACAAAGGTCCGGGCATTGCCGGCATGGATGTAATCGTAAACTGTCGGGCCGCAGACAAACATCCGGACCTTATTTTGGCTGATCGGCTGGAATTCTTCTTTTGTTCCGGTCAGGGTGTTGTGAATCTTGAGCATGTTTACAAGAAAAATATGCCAATAACACTGGCAGTCATAATGAGTAATAGTATATAGGCAATAATGTTTGATAACAATCGGTTGGTGTACTGGCCCATGATTTTCGGATTATTGGCCATATGAATAACCACAGCAATAATGAATGGCGAAACGGCGCCGAAAATAACACCTGTATAATAAAGGATATTGACCGGTTGCAGACCAAGGGCCGGAATAGCGATTCCCAGAAGAGTGGCTAGAATGAGGATAATATAGAATTGGCGAGCTTTACCGAAAGTGTAGTCTAGTCCAACCTTCCAGCCGATGCTTTCGGCGATGGCATAAGCGGCTGAGCCGGCTAAGATAGGGATGGCCAGTATGCCAGAAGCAATAATACCGACAAGGAATAGAAGATTAGCGTAATTTCCGGCCAACGGTTGGAGAAGAGTAGCCATCTCTTCAATACTGCTTACTTCACTGAATCCGTGAGAGAAAAGCGTGGAAGCAGCCAGTATCATGATGAAGAAAGTGATAAGGTTGGAGAAGATCATTCCTGTCTTAACGTCAGTATACATCGTCCCGATTTCGTTCCTTATCCGCAGAGAAGAACGTCTGGTAGTATTGGGCTTTATGGCAGGGATCATGCCGTGGACAACATCGTAGTCGTGAAGCCGTTCTTCTTCCACCGCTTCCGAAGCTTGCCAGAAGAACAGATAGGGCGAAATAGTTGTGCCGAAAATGGCGACGATCATTGCCAGGTATTCTTTACTGAAGGTGACGTGGGGGAAGAAAGTGTGGAGAATGACATTCCGCCAGTCAGGCGAAATAAAGAAAACCGTCAGGACATATGAGAAAAGAACAATGGCGACCCATTTCAAATACTGGGCAATGGTGCGATAGGGAAGAAAAATAATAAGACCGACAACGATGAGCGAAAGAAAGACGGCCAGGACAATAGAGGGTAAGGGAACAATTAGTTTGAGCGCGGCGGCCATGGCCGAAATATCGGCGCCGATATTTATGACCGAACTTGCGGAGATAAGGATGGTGATAAAAAGAAGCATCCATAGTGGATAATGCTTTTTCATGTTTCCAGCCAGACCTTTGCCTGAGATTAAACCAATCCGGCCAGCCATACGCTGAATGATGACCATAAAAGGCAAAGTAGCCAGAACAGTCCAGAGAACCGATAATCCGAACTTCGCACCAGCCAAAGCATAAATTGTAATCCCGGCCGGGTCGTCATCAGCCGCGCCGACAACTAACCCCGGCCCCAACGATCTCCAAAAAGATTTTAGTCTACCCATGTGTATATTAATTGTAGCATGTTGCTTTAAAAGAAAAAGACGAAGCCTGCTAGGCAGCAGGCTTTGGAGTGTCGGAATGGACCGGACAATTTGGGTTTCTTTTGTTCAGAGCGAGACGGACATTTCCCATCCCGCTCCGAAAGTACGAACACGTACAATCGTCGCTGATCCTTCCCAATCCGGCACAGTGTGGGCAAGGTTCTCCCATGTTGAAAGGACTGTAGTAACTCCGGTGGCACTTTGAACAAAGGAATTCGGGCATCCAGGACCTCCTTAAGGAGAAATGTATATGATTATGCTTTATAACACAACTTTTTGCGTGTGGGTGCGGTGTGGACAATTAGCACTCTTGACATAGGAGTGCTAATTTAATATCATGCCCGTATGAACGTGACAAAACGCCAAAACTCATTGCTGGACTTCATTATTCGCGAGTATGTAAGGACGGCCAAGCCGGTTCCTTCGGTGTTAGTGAATAAGAAATCCAAGCTTAAAGTCAGCCCGGCAACCATCCGGAATGAGATGAATTATTTGGAAGAACAAGGCTATTTGGAACAGAAACATATCTCTGGAGGGCGAGTCCCAACCGATAAAGCTTATCGTTACTACGTCAATCAGCTATTAAACAACCCCAAACAGCTTGATATAGAACCTAAAAACAAAAAAGATATTATCCGGGCTATAACTCGAGCCGGAACGAACAGCCGGTCCATAAACAAAGCGATGGCCTTGGTCTTGTCCGAACAATCCGGCAACTTGGTGATTACGGGCATTGCTCAAGAAGCTGAATTTTTCAAACAAGGACTGGTCAGTCTCTCTCGGCATCCGGAATTCCAGGAAATCAATAGTCTATTTCAGTTAACCAGTTTTTTTGAAGGCTTTGATATGATGTTTCAATTAATTGAGAGAGAATTTATGAGAATTCTTGGTGCGCCGGACGGAATACCGATTCAAATTCTGATCGGCCACGAGAATCCGTTCCGACAAATCAAAGGCGAAACCATCATGTGCACGAAATATCTTCTGCCGGGGGATATTATCGGCTCTTTAACGCTTATCGGCCCCAAAAGGATGGACTATAGAAAGAATATCGCTTTAATAAAATTCACTACTGATTATCTGCAAAAAATAAATAAATTATGGATAACCTAAACAATATGAACGACGAAGATAAAAAAATTAAAGAAGAAACCCAAACCGAAACATCTGAAGTCAAAGAAAGTACGGATAAGAGCGAAGAGTACCTAAACAATTGGAAACGAGAACGAGCCGATTTCATTAATTATAAGAAAGACGAAGCTCGGCGAGTGGAAGAATTTGTCAGGTTCGCTAATGAAGACGTGATTCTGGAAGCGATAGAAATCGTAGATGACTTGGAAATAGCGGTCAAAGAGCTGAAGGATATGGGTCTAGAACCGGTCGTTAAAAAATTCAAAGATTTATTCAAGAAATACGGCGTGGAGGAGATAGTAGTTAGCGGACAGAAGTTTAATCCGGAGTTACACGAAGCGATGGAAACTGAACTAGGCGGAGAAAAAATGGTTCAGATACGTACCGGTTATACGATGTATGGGAAAGTAATACGTCCGTCCCGAGTAAAAATAATAAAATAAAAAATTAACCAACAAATATATGTCAAAAATATTAGGAATCGATTTAGGGACAACTAATTCAGCAATGGCGATAGTAGAAGCCGGTCAGCCGCGCATTTTAGAAAATAAAGAAGGCATGCGCACTACGCCGTCAGTCGTAGCCGTCGGTAAGAACGGCGAACGTTATATTGGCGTGACTGCCAAGCGTCAGGCCGTAACTAACCACAAAAATACAATTTATTCAGTGAAACGTCTGATTGGGCGCCGCTTTAACGATGTTGAGGTGCAGGAAGATAAAAAACTATTGCCTTATGAGATCCGCGAGGGCAAACAGGGCGATGTTGAAATTAAAATCGGCGATGATTGGAAAAAACCAGCCGAAATTTCGGCTATGATTCTCCAAAAGTTAAAAACGGACGCTGAAGACAAACTGGGCGAAAAAATTACGGAAGCCATTATTACTGTTCCGGCTTATTTTGACGATGCCCAACGCAAAGCCACTAAAGATGCAGGCGAAATCGCCGGACTTTCCGTGAAACGCGTTATCAATGAACCGACGGCGGCGGCGCTGGCTTATGGCTTCAATAAAAAGAAAGACGAAAAAATCGTCGTTTACGATTTTGGCGGCGGGACTTTTGATGTCTCCGTGCTGGAAGTTTCTGAAGATACTATTGAAGTTAAAAGCACAGGCGGGGATACCCATCTGGGCGGCGATGATATTGATCAAAGAATTATCCAGTACTTTGTGGATGAGTTCAAAAAAGAAAGCGGGATGGATGTGGCTAAAGACCAGCAGGTCATTCAGCGCTTAAAGGATGCCGCAGAAAAGGCGAAACATGAATTATCAAGTACTCTGCAAACAGAGGTAAATATTCCATTTCTGACCGCTGATTCGTCCGGGCCGAAACACTTCAATATCTCGTTTACGCGGGCCAAGCTTGAAGAACTGACCCGAGATTTTGTTGACCGCTCAATCAAACTTACAAAACATGTTATCGATGACGCCGGTCTTAAGATATCGGATATCCATGAAGTGGTTTTGGTCGGCGGGCAGACCCGCATGCCGCTGATTATTGAAGAAGTAAAAAAGTTTTTCGGCAAAGAACCGCATAAAGATATTAATCCTGACGAGGTTGTAGCCGTAGGGGCTGCTGTTCAGGGCGGTATTATGCAGGGAGATATTCGCGATGTGCTCTTACTTGATGTAACGCCATTATCGCTTGGTATTGAAACCTTGGGAGGGGTCTTTACTAGAATGATTGAAAAGAACACCACTATTCCTGTCGCCAAGACTCAGGTTTATTCCACTGCGGCTGACAGTCAGCCGTCCGTGGAGATTCATATTCTACAAGGCGAACGGGCCATGGCCAACGATAATAAGACTTTAGGACGATTCATTTTGGACGGTATTCCGCCGGCTCCGCGCGGCGTGCCTCAGATTGAGGTTTCCTTTGACATTGATGCCAACGGGATCTTGAATGTCAAAGCGAAAGATAAAGCCACCAACAAAGAACAGTCTATCCGCATTGAAGGCTCATCTGGTCTTTCCGATGACGAAAAGAAACGCATGACCGCCGATGCCGAAAAATTCGCGTCCGAAGATGCCAAGAAAAAAGAATTGGCCGAAGCCCGCAATCTGGGCGAAACCCTGGCTTACTCCACCGAAAAAATGGTCAAAGACAACGAAGCCAAGATCAAAGAAGATGACAAGAAAGAATTGAATGATAAAATAGAGAAGGTCCGTTCTTCGTTAAAGTTAGATAATGTGTCCGAAATCAAATCGGCTACGGAAGAACTTTCCAAGTCCGCCCAGCGGATTGGTGGTGAGCTCTATAAACAACAGACGCCTCCGCCGGCTAGTGAACAGACCAAGACCGAAGAAGGACCAAAAGAAACTTAATTATTTATTGTGAATAAACTGGCAAAGATACTGGTGTGGCATGGATTGGTGGTGGTGTTGGCATGGTGTACTTGGAATAGCGGAACAGACGCGCATTTCAACAAGGTGACGGGGTTGGATTTGGGTTTTTGGTCGCTGGGCTTGTTTCTATTGCTCATTTCGGTTTTGGTTTTGGGGTATATCCTGTTTCAAGACAGGCGATGGGCGATTAGTACCACGACTATTATCGGTTTGTCGTTCATGGTGTTTTTCGGTTGGACCGGCCTCAACTTAATTGCTTTGTTATTATTCATGTTCTTCAATTTTTGGGCGGCCAATCGAGTCCGGCGCGAGATAGTGGAACGTAAAATCTTGAACATTAAAGACGCGTTCTACCATGGTTTAACGTCGGTCGTGTTAGGAATGTTCATTATGATTTCGTTTGCGGCTTATCAAAGCCCGCTGGCCGACCAGATAAAAAGCGCTCACCAGTTGCCGGGCCAGACTCAGATATTTTTCCAGCAGATCGTAGACAATACTATCGGCCAGAAAATCAATGCTTCCACCCCCGGCCAACGCCAGCAGATTCTCAACGAGATTGCTTCGCAAACCTTTCAGCAATTCAACGCCTTTTTGGGGCCGTATTTCCAATACGCACCTCCAGTCCTCGCTTTCGGACTGTTCCTGATATTATGGGGCTTGTCATTCTTGTTCATCTGGCTCGGCGTTGCCATAGGTATGCTTCTGTTTGGGATATTAAAAATGACCGGTCTGGTCAGAATTGAAAATGAAGATGTATCAGCGGAAATGCTGGTTGTTTAAAACAAAAACTCGGTCCTGAAGTGGCACCTTCAGAAACCGAGTCATTGGTCATTTTGCATCTTCCGTTTTTAGCAAGGGTGCCACCTTGCTGATGGGAAGAGCAACGAACGAACTATGGGTCAGGATATCGCCTGGACAATATCCCGACCAGGGTTGTTGCCCCGGCATTTCACAGAGAGATCAGCCATCTTTTCAGTAGTGCAGTGGATAAGCCACTACTTACGGATTAGCCACTACTTACTAGGGACTTACTTCTCTGTGCCAGGTTTTCGGCTGAAAGCAGGCCGCAGAAGCGCATCCCGCAAGACAGCCGAATCTTTGTCGAAAGAGCTTGGGACCCTCTATTCCGTAAGCCGCCGAGAGTCCATTGAAACGGCAATTGCGTAATCTTAAGAGCATAATAGCACACCTTGAAGGAAGTTGTCAACAGGGGTATAATACATAGATAAAATGTCAAATAAGGATTACTACACAATTCTAGGAGTTCCACGAACCGCCTCGGCCGATGAGGTCAAAAAAGCGTATCGCAAATTGGCCCATGAGTATCATCCCGATAAAAAAAACGGCAATGAGGCTAAATTTAAAGAGGTAAACGAAGCTTATCAAGTTCTTTCCGATCCCCAGAAGCGTTCTAATTACGACAACTTGGGTTATGCTTATAATGATGGCGGTTTTGGCGGCGGCCAGGCTGGCGGGTATAGTTTTAATCAGGAAGATATTTGGAATATGTTTGGCGGTAATCGAGGGGAAAGACGGGGCAATTCCGAGGATATTTTTGAAATGTTCTCTGAAATGTTCGGCGGTTATCGCCAGCCTCAATACGGCCAAGAACGCAAAGGCGAGGATTTATTCATTGAAGTTGCGGTAAACAGAAAAGACCTCGGTACTACTCGCATCCTGGAATATAATATTCAAGATTTATGCGGTGAGTGCAAAGGTGAAGGCGTCGCTAAGGGGTCTAAAATAGTCACCTGTCAAACTTGTAAAGGCGCGGGACAAGTTCGCCAACAAGCCCGAAGCGGATTCGGCATTTTCTCAACTATCACTATTTGCCCAACTTGCCATGGTCTCGGTCGCATGCCTGAAAAAGAATGCTTAGTTTGCAAAGGTTCCGGCCGGGTTAAAGCACACAAAACGCTTGAGATTCGTTTACCTTCCGATCTGCAACATTCATACAATGTGGTCGTGCCTCAAGCCGGCAATGCCGGCAAAGGCGGCCAACAGCCTGGAGATCTGGTAATAAACATTAAAGTTCGGTAACATAAAAACAGGCTTTCGCCTGTTTTTATGTTACAATTAGGATAATGGAGATTGTCTCAAAGTTCTTGAATATGTTACACCTCCCGACATTGGGGGATGTGACTGCTTCGGCGTCACAGGCGGCCGGCCAGGCAGTAACAAAAGTGATGGCCGATAAAGCCAGTCAGATTACCATTCCGGGGTTAGGAACATTGCATACGCCGACACTAAGTTCCGGAGAATTATTTGGAATTCTCGTCGTAGTTGGCGTTTTACTGATGGCTTTAACGCTTGGCCGGACGAGAACACTTATTTCCACCTTGGCAATCTATGTCGCTTTTTCCTTGCAAGCGATGTTCCCATTTTTTGGTTGGTTGCTCCGGCATCAATCATTTACAGATGACCTACCAACGCTTAGAGTTTTTGTGTTTCTAACCCTTTATGCCATAGCCTTCGGATTGTTAAACCGTTCGGTCTTAAAAACTAGATTTAACTTAAGCGAAGCATCTTTTGTGGCCGTTGTGGCTATGGGCTTAGCTCAATTGGTGTTTATTGTTTCAATAATCATAAATCTGGCTCCCAGTTTTTATGATATCAGCCGGCGTTTACCCGAAAATGTTCTGCCCTACATTGGCAGTCATCAAGCTTTGTTCTATTGGGCGCTTGTCCCAATATTCTTACTAGTTTTTCAGAAGAAGCAACCGGACTAGCCTTTAGTGGCTCGTTCAACATATTCTCCCGTCTGGGTATTGACGACGATCAGGTCATCTTGATTAATAAAAAGGGGGACGTTAATTGTGGCACCGGTCTCAATAGTCGCCTGTTTAACTCCGCCTTGAGCCGTATCGCCCCGGATAGACGGCGGCGCATTAACGATTTTGTATTCCATTTTAATAGGCAGTTCAATACTGATAATGGTGCCGTCAAAAGCGATAGCATCGATAAGCATGTTGGGTTTAAGAAATTTGCCGGTATCGCCGATAATTTCGGATTTTAATTCAAACCGCTTAGACGGTTCTTTTTCATAGGAAAACCAATATTGGTCGCGATGGGAATAGAGGTATTTAACCGTCTGCCGTTCAACATCAGCCAGTTCAAAAACATCCGACTGGGCAAAGTTACGTTCCAGCATTTTAGCATTGATAAGATTACGCATCCTAATTTGAACCGTTGGCCGGCGTTGTTGCATTTTTAAGTGATGCGTTTCAATGACTACGTAAGGCTGGCCCTCGTAGAGAAAATAAGTTTTAGGTTTTAGTTCATTAACGCCGATAGCCATATGGAAATAAGCAACAAACAAAGGACCAATCCCACGACAAATCGCGTCAAAAGTCTGCTGACTTTTGCGCTCTATCTCGGCCCGTCGGCCTCCGAGCGTTCGTCTTAGTGATTGCTCCTTTGTTTGTAAATTTCAATAAGGATTATATGTTAAAAAATAGTTTTTTGCAACTATTGCTTAAAGAGAAGCGAAACCAGAAAGAGGACGCCGCCAGAGAGAACGACTAGAGGACCAGGAGCGAAACTATACTGATGAGCAATGACGATACCGCTTGTGGCGGCAATACCGCCAAGAAAAGCAGACAAAAATGAATAACGGGAAAAATTCAGGGCGACATTGCGCGCGGCCGCGGCGGGAATAATAACCAAGGCGCCCATAAGGAGCGTGCCGGTTACTTTAATTCCAAGCGCCACAATCGCGGCGACCAACAGTAAGAAAAGAAAATTGATAGCATTAACAGGAACCCTCAATGAACGGGTTAAATCTTTTGAAATTGTACTTAGTGTTAGCGGTTTAGAAATGAGAATCAGAGTAATGATAATAAGAGCGACGATTGGGAGAGTAACATATAAATCAAATTGGCCTACATTGCCGATATTCCCGAACAAAGCTTCAAGTAGCTCCGGCTCAGGGGTTAAAAGAATACCAAGCGCCAGGGCAGTAGTGAAAAATATACCCACTAGCGTTTCGGAAGGAAGATTGGTTTTTTTCTCCAGAATCCAGATGCCAACAATAGCGATAAAGAGCGCCAAAAATGCGCCAAGAAAAGGATTGACGTTAAATAAAAGTGCCACTGCCAAACCAGGCAGAGCGACGTGCGAAAGAGCATCGCCGACCAAGGCCATGCGTCGGATAATCATAAAAGCTCCGATATATCCGGCGCCGATACCGATAATCCCGCCGATGATAAGTTGAAGAATGAATGGGGAGCTCATTTATGTTGGTGGTGGTGAGTGAAAAATGTGACTTCGCCGTAAAGAGCTTTGAGTGAAGAAGGATCAAGCGCATCCGCCGGCGCGCCGAAACAGATTAAATCTTTATTAAGGCATAATACCGATGTCGCATATTTATACACGACGTTTAAGTCGTGGGAGATAATGAGAATGGTCAAATCTTTTTCGTCCTTTAATTTTTTAATGAGATGATATATCGTTTCTTCTCCGCCGACATCAATGCCAGCCGTCGGTTCATCAAAGAGAATAACATTGGGCTGATCGACGATCGCCCAAGCAATCAAAATTCTCTGAATTTGACCGACTGAAAGCCAACCCAGGCGCTTATTTATAAGATGGTGATTAATATGATGTTCATCGGTAATGCCGACGGAACGCAAGGCGGAAAATATAGTTTTATGATTTTTGGTTTTGAAATAGAAAAATTCCTTAACAGTAAGCGGAAAATCTTTATCGATAGTAAAACGCTGGGGGATATAATTTATTTTTACGTCTTTGGCCCAAGTAACTGTGCCGGTATAGGGGATGAGTCCCAATAACGCCCGAAAAAGAACAGACTTACCAGCCCCGTTTGGCCCGACAATGGCCACAGTATCATCCCTGTTCAAATCAAAAGAAACTTCATTAAGGATTTGTTGGCCATCAAGGGTTACTGAAAGATTGTCTACTTTCAGTATTGGGGGAGCTGATTCCATAGGTCTATTTTAACATTTTATTGTAAAAATGTCGCTATTTTCTGTAGGTTGACATTTCTGTTGAATTATGATAATATATAAGCATCATGAAAATTCTTAAATTAGCCCTTGTAATTCCTACGGTTTTGGCTCTAATTGCCATGCCAATCTACCCAACTTTTGCCAGTCAAGGGTCTTTTTCTGTTCAAACTCCTCAAACTATCGTTTGCCGCGGCCTTAATTTAGTCGGTCTTAGCTGTGATTCTCAAAAAGTGTCTCCGTCAAATCCAATTGGTTCATATCAGCCACAACCGGTTCGTTTTAATTTTGATATTTTCAGCAACACTTCAACTGGCACGGCGGTTATTAGCAATTCCGCCGCTCCAAAAAATCTGTCTGGTCAGAAGATAAATTTGGTTTCTGTCCCTAATTCCAATGAAATTTACGAATTAGTGAACGGCCAAAAGCATGTTTTCCCTTCACTAGCCGTCTTCTATGACTATGGTTATACATTGGATATGGTTCAGCCAATCACTCAAACCCAGCTTGATAAATATCCGCGTGCGGATTTGATAAAAATTCAGGGCAATTCGGCCGTGTATTATCTGACCGAAGGCGGGATGGTCCGTCCGGTCATCAATACTAAAAAGATTTTTGACTTTTACGGCGACCGACCTGAAGATATCATTACGATCAGCCGGAAAGAATTTAATTTCTATCCAGCGAATCAGTATATCTATCAAGAGTCTCCGCTTAACCGCGACGTCTTCCAGATCAACGGCAATGGTAAACGCTACTTGACTCCGATGGCTGTGGCTCGTCTTGGCATCCGAGCCAATCAAGTTGCTCCGGTTAGCAAATCCGAGCTTGATTTCTATAAAACCCTCGCCCCGTTAGTCGATTAAAAATAAAAAGCCCCGCACCTTGGGTGCGGGGCTTTTTATTACTTCAATTCCGAGAGTTTAAAATCGGAATGGCCGGAAAGAAAATCTTTCACTGAGGTTTCATTTTTCCCTTCCAACTGAACAGAAACAAGAGAGAGCTGGCTATCAACTAAGGCGGCTTTTTTAATATTTAAAACTTTATCTTGCCAAGTCGTCCAAGTGCCGGGTTCGGGATTGAGGGCGCGAATCTGGTTGTAGATTTCCTGCGATGAACGGGACCAGTCAATACGGGCGTCTTCCCGTTCAAAGATTTTACAGAATGTGGCTTGAGTATGGTCTTGTTCGCGCGGGGTGAGATTATCCGTATTTTTAATAACGTTTATCAGAATTTCAGCGCCTTCTTGGGCTAAGCGGTCGTGGAGCTCCAGATAAGTTTCATCCGGTCCAATCGGGGATTCTTTTTGGGTAAATACTGGGCCATGATCCATTTCTTTATCGATTTGCATGATAGTCACACCGGTTTTAATTTCGCCGTTGAGGATAGCCGTCTGAATCGGTGTCGGACCTCGGTATTTAGGCAATAGAGAAGGATGAATATTCAAAAAATGTTTTGGTATATTTACATAACGTTCGGGAATAATCTTGCCATAAGCGGCCACAACGCAAATATTCGGCGCGAGCGATTTGTATTCTTCAAAAAAAACGTCGTCTTTAAGTTTAGCCGGCTGAATAACTTTTAAACCTAGATTTTCGGCGGCCATTTTAACTGGCGGGGGCGTAATAACTTTTTTCCGACCCACCGGCTGGTCGGGTGTAGTAATTACAGCCGTAATTTCAAAACCGGCTTTGAGTAAAGCTTCAAGAGCCGGAACGGCGAATTCAGATGTTCCCCAAAAAACTATTTTCATGAGATACAGAACGTTCTGCCCAAGCCAATGACGAACATTCGGAGGCGGGTAGCCGAGACATGAGCGCAAAAGTCAGCAGACTTTTGACGCGGTTCGGCATGGGTTGGGCAGAGCGATCTGGTGTTCTTTCTTATTTTATTCTGTCTTTGATTACCAAGCCGTTAAGATGGTCAGTTTCGTGTTGAAGGATGCGGGCCAGGAAACCGCGGGCTTTGAATTTTATTTTTTTACCGTTTCCATCAATGGCTTTAAACATAATTTTCTTAGAGCGGGGGATTTCAACATAAAAGCCGGGGATAGATAAACAGCCTTCTTCCACATCGTCGGTATCGGGCGAGTACTCGGTAATCTCGGGATTGAAATAAGCATCTGGTACATTATTTTCAGTGGCCACCTTAGCGTCTATAACAAAAATGCTCAAGTCTTGACCCAATTGATTAGCGGCCAGACCGACGCCGATATTATCTACCATCGCTTTTCTCATATCTGAAACCAGCCGGGCATATTTGCCCGCTTTTATTTCTGCCACCGGGACCGCTTTTGTTTTATGCCCCAGAACCTGATTTGGTAATGTTGTAATTTCCACGATGAAGAAATAATACTGGAATAAGGCCCGCTTGTCTACGATTTACGAAGTAGTGCGAGGGTCAAGATCAATAAGCCATTGAGTGGGAACATAGCGTAAAAGATCGCGCGGGGCAAAATCGGGGTTAATTTTTAAAATGATAGTATAAGAAAAACGCCCCTTTTCTTTTTTAAGGAAAAGCGGGGAAGTTTCGGTAATCTTTACCTTGTCTTGGGCTTTGATAAGGATAGAGGCCATTTTTAATTTTTCAACGGCCATACGGGCGGCCGCAATGACTTTGCGGTGATCAGCGTGAGTATAGGTGAGTTTAATCAAGCGGCTGAACGGAGGATATTGAAATGTTTTTCGGGACAAAAGCTCAAATTCGTACAAATGAGCATAATCGTGACGGGCCAGATTAGGAACAAGACCAAGCTGGTCAAAGGTCTGGACAACCAGCCGACTTGGTTCAAAATCGGCGAGTTTTTCGAGGTGATACCAAAGCCGTTCGGTAGTTTGAAAATCAAAACCTACTGCCAGGGCATCGAGCTGGGGGATAATGATGGTATCGAATCTTGTGTCGTAGCTGTAGCTGAATATTTTTTGAGTGGCAATGAGGATATGCGGACCGTTCTTTCTGACTTCGTTTACGATTTCGTCTTCTTCGGTTTGATTCTTGGCTACGTCGGCATCCATGAGCAGGACAGGGGTGCGGTCGAGCTGGCCCAAAGTCATCATTTTTTGCAGTTCCTCGAATATTTTTTGGCCACCGGCCGGGCCGGTCGCTTTTATTTGAGAACTGTGGCAGTTGGGACAGGAATACGGATAAGGCTGTGTAAAATTGCAATGATGGCAAAGAAGAGAAAGAGAAACACTCTGATGGGTTCGCATTGGTAAATCACAATTTGGACACTTGAAAGAAAATCCGCAACGTTGACAGAGGAGAACACCATTGTAACCGCGGCGCGCTGAAACTATCAAAACCTTTCCTTTTTTGGCGAGCGTATCGCGCATAATATCCCGGGCGTCCGGAGTGAGAATGCTGACAAAATAGCCTTGCTTAAATTCAGCGGCCAGATCGATAACCGAAATTTTAGCTGTCCAGGGTTTCATAGTATCGCTGGCTTTTATTTCTTTTTGATTGGATTTTCCATAAGCGCTGACACCAAGGATCGGCGACAAAAGAGTAAGGCGGGCGCCATGGTTCGTGGCAATCATTTCGGCCAACTCTGGTGTCCAGTACTTGGGACTCATGTCAGATTTATAAAATTCATGCAGCGGGTCAATAATGACGATCTGTTTCAGATTGGCAAATGGCAGAAAAAGTGCTTGGCGGGTACCGATAATGAGGCGTATTTCTTGCGAAGAAGTTCCGTTCCAAATGCGATGATAGTCTTTATTATTTGTGGCCGAAGTTAGAACCATCGGGTTCATGTCTTTAAATTCGGATTGGAAATAGGGGATATATGATCCGTCAGGTACGATAATAACTGCTTGGCCGGAACCACCGAATCTAAAAAACGGTTTAATATAATGAGCCGAGTCTTGACTTCGCGCGACTATCCATGACGGCAAGATACTGAGCAAAGGATTAGCGAATAAACTGATGGGTTTGATGGGATAGCGAGATTTTAAGAAAAAAGGAGGTAAAACATTTTTTAAACAAAGACCAAGCGGAGCGACATAACGCTGGGCGAGCCAGAGAGCAATCTTAAACTGCCATTCATCAATGGTCGGTTCAAAACTTAGTACACCAGAGATCTTCTTGAGCTGGAACATAGATTTTTTAACCAGTATTCTTTGCTGGTCTATGTTGTGCGATTCAATAACCGCCGCGATCACTGGGCAATTATTGAGCGGCACTTCAACTATCGCGCCTTTTGGGAGAGGAACATCATGATAATAACTCAAGATTTGGGGCACTTGGGGCGGAAGGACCGAGAGTGGTAAAACCTCAAGAATATGCATGTCTTTAGCATACCGAATTTATGTCGATAAACAAGTTGTCCCGACCGGAATTTAAAGGTATACTGGAGCCAGTAATTTATGAGTGAAACTAGTCCCCGAATAAGGGTTCGTCTTGCTCCGTCGCCAACGGGGTTTTTACATATTGGCACGGCTCAATCCGCTCTCTATAACTGGTTGTTCGCCAAGAAGTCGGGCGGTGAATTTTGTTTGCGAATTGAAGATACCGACCGCGAACGTTCCACCCAAGAATATGAAGAAAGCATTTTGGAAGCTTTGCGTTGGCTAGGTTTGGATTGGGACGGCGAAGTCATTCGTCAAAGTGAGCGCCTGTCGCTGTATCAGATTGCTTTAGAAAAATTATTAAGCGAAGGCAAAGCTTTTTATTGTCATCATTCTCAAGAAGAACTTGAAGCCGAACGCCAGCGCCAGGAATTTGAAAAAGTTCCGCCTCGGCACGAATGCAATCATAAAGACCTGTCATTAGGCAAAGAAACTGGAGGAATTATTCGTTTGAATATCGGCAATTCTTCGCAAATTGTTTCCTTTGAAGACCAGATTAAAGGCCGTATTGAGTTTAAAGCCGGTCTTTTGGGCGATTTCAGTATTGCCCGCGCGATCGGCGATCCATTATATAATTTTGCGGCGGTCGTGGATGATTCCGAAATGGCCATTTCTCATGTTATTCGCGGTGAAGACCATATCTCCAACACCCCCAAACAGATTCTGATTTATGAAGCGCTTGGGCGAACTCCGCCCCTTTTCGCGCATTTGCCTTTGATACTGGCGCCTGACCGGACCAAGCTTTCCAAACGCCATGGCGCGATGGCAGTCGTTGATTATAAAAAAGATTATCTGCCGGAAGCAATCGTTAATTTCCTCGGCGGTTTGGGTTACACGTTCAGTAAAGATGTTTTATCGCGCAAGGAAATGATACAGGAATTTGAACTATCCAAAATCCATAAATCCGGGGCGATATTCGATATGAAAAAATTGAACTGGATAAATTGTCAGTATATTAAGCGGTTGTCGCCGGAAGAATTCAGAACCGTGAGTGGAATCAAGGAAATATCCGATGCAGCGGCGCCGTTAGTGACCGAGCGTCTTGAAAAATTGAGCGATGCTCAGGAATTTTCTTATTTATGGCAGGAACCGGTTTATGAAAAAGAATTATTGAAATGGAAAGACTCGTCTTTGGAAGACGTCGCCAAAACTTTACAAGAATCCTTAACTATTGTTGAAAAAATAGAAATGACCGACGAAGGATTACGTTCAAATCTAGACGAGCTAAGCGTAAAGATTGAGAACAAAGGACTGGTTTACTGGCCATTGCGGGCGGCACTCTCCGGCAAAGACAAATCTCCTGATCCAATTCAGCTGGCGGTCGTGCTTGGCAAGGCCGAAGCGGTCAAAAGAGTCAAAAAAGCGCTCAAACTTTTAGGACAATAAACAATGTCAAACAAATACAAAATTTTTGCCAGCTGTTTCTTTGCGTTTTTTGTATTTGGAATTTATTTTGCTTCAGCCGAAACCGAACAAGAAAAAATAAACCGACTTAAAATACAGATTCAGCAATTAGAAGAGCAAGCCCAACAGTACCGAGGCACGATTGCACAGACTCAAGCCCAAGCTAATACTCTCAAAACCCAGATCCAGAATCTCCAGAACCAAATCAATGCCATTAATACGGAAATAAAACTGACCGGTGCAAAAATAAACAAGACCCAAGTGGAGATTGTGGAGGTTCAAGACGACATATCTATTGCCCAAGAAAAAATAAATTATCAGAAATCGACTATCGGCCAATTGCTTTTATATCTGGCCAAACGCGATAACGAAACTTTGGTCGGTGTCCTGATGAAAAGCGCCAGTCTTTCCGATTATTTTAACCAAGAGCAATATGCGCTGACGGTAAACATGAACCTTATCAGTTTAATAGACGACCTGAAACAAACCCAAAAAGAATTAGCCGACCAAAAGAACCAGCTCGAGAACAAAAAGAATGACCTTCAGGCATTACACCAGCAGGAAAGCGCTCAAAAAACTTCTTTGACCGGTGTTAAGGCCGACAAAAATCAGTTATTGGCGGCCACAAAAGGCCAGGAGGCGCAATATCAAAAAATACTGACGTCCATTGAACAACAAGAATCGGCATTCTTCACTCAATTACGAGAACTTGAAACGCATGTCATTCAGGGCGGATTATATATCGTGCATGTTTCGGCGACGGGCGGCTTGCCGACAAAACAAAAAGGATTGTTTTCCTGGCCTGAATCCGAATATCGCATCACTCAAAGTTATGGTTGTACTACTTATGCCCGTTGTGGCCGTTCCCGAGGCCCATATGGCGGAGCGCCTCATAACGGGTTAGATATTGCCGCCGGTTATGGCCAGCCGATTAAAGCAATCGCTGAAGGGGAGATAATCGCCAACGGCAAAAACGACGGCTGGGGGAATTGGGTGGCAATCAGACATCCGGACAAATATAATCTAGTCAGTGTTTATGCCCATATGAGCGCATTGTCGTTCTTGCAGGTCGGCACACCGATTAAAACTGGGCAGGTCATCGGTTATGAAGGCAATACCGGGAAGGTTACGGGCTCACATCTTCATCTTTCTATATACAAAGATTTCTTCACTTACGTCAGCGACAAAAAAGGCGGACAGCTTTATTTCAATTATTTTGAAGGCTCATTAAACCCTCTCAACTTCTTGCTGTAATTTAGCCAATTCTATAAAAAGTTGATAATTAAATACTCAAACATAGTATAATTTGAATAACAAGATGATACGCAAGGAGGGATATCTTGCAGTCGGATACGTTTCGATTATTGCTTTGTCAATATTTTTTGGGTTTTCGATTGCCCGCGCTCAAGTAGCTACTTCTCAATCAGGTCTGCCTATTGTTAAATCATCTACGCACCCCGATTCAGCTAAGTGGTATTCAAATAATAACCCTGCTTTTAGTTGGTCATTTCCTTCAGGTGTAACTGGGGTAAGTTATCTTGTTGCCGATAAAGCTACATCCAACCCTGGACCCAAGAGCGACGGTCTAGTAGATCAAGCATCATTCGCAGGTATTGCCGATGGCACTCAATATTTTAATATTAAGTTTAACCAAAACGGAACTTGGGGACCGATTGCTCACTATCAGTTCAATATTGACACGGTGTCGCCGGCAGGGTTTACTATTCATTCGGTAACTTCCGACGATATCCAGCCCCAAATCACTTTTGAAACAACCGATGCTTTGTCCGGCATTGATCATTATGAGATTAGAGTCGGTGATAATGGTAGCTGGACGGCTCTAGCGGCCGATCAGGCCGGGAAACCATTTCATGTTTCGTTTGACAGATTGGGCACCCAGACAGTCTATGTTAAAGCAATTGATAAAGCCGGCAACGAGACCATAGAATCAGTTCCGCTTACGATTTCGAGTTTAACGGTTGGTTCTACGGTTGGTACCTGGATTGCCAAGCTGTTTGATGGCATTGTAAATACCCTGAGTTCTTATTGGCTGGTTATCGCGCTTCTGGCGATTATATTTGCCATTCTTATCTTCATCTTTAAATTCCTCGGCGCCGGAATCGATAAACTTTGGCACAAGTGGGATAACCGACGCATTATCGCCAAGAATGAACGCAAGGCTGATTCAACCCTGGATAAACTAATGGACGACATGAGCGATGAGATTAAATTCTTAAGCAATATCAGCAAACACCGCCGGCTCAGTACGGATGAAAAATATCTTAAATCTAAAATTGAACAATATCTTAAAGCCTTGAAGAATAGCGGACGATAGGTCAAGGGCAGGGGACTCCCCTGCGGGAATTCAAAAATAAGCCTTCGATTATACCACCTCCGTATTTAATGCGGAGGTGGTTTCTTCCTGGCGCGGGCCAACGCCGAAGCGGCGAACTGAAAAATATTTTTTAATTATTTATTCTACGTAATTAAAAATGGAAAATAAATTTTAAAAAAATTTTTAAAATTATAAATAACCTTGATAGTCAGGAGAGTCCACCCTCCGAAAGCTGGTTTTAAGGGGTAAACATAGAGATACCTCTAATCAGGGGGCTAGAGCCCTAAAAACGGCTTTCTAGAATGCCCTAGGACGTTTAGAAGGGTAGTAGGATACATGTTAAACGTCGCATAAGTAGGTTGTGCGACATTCTATAAATGTTCGCACAACCTACGCTTGGTTATACGACCCTTTGGGTCGCATAACCAACATTGTGCGACGTACCGTAAGAACAAAAGCGGTACTCCCCTTTAAGATTTTTGAGTTTGGAATTATTTTTTATTTTAATTAATTTATTAAATATTTCACCTAACCCCTTTCCCCTAGTCAAGACTTCTCTTCCTTGTTATTTAAATTGATTTAAATTAAAGTTGGTCTATTAAAACCATAATCTATGCCTAAACTTATTTTTGATATTGAAACCGTCGGCGTTGAGTTCGACAGCTTGGATGAAACTACCAAGGAGTTCTTGATGGCTAATGCTAAGGATGACCAGGAGCGAACCCTTATTCGCGAAGAAATGGGTTTCTCCCCTCTGACCGGCCGAATAGTGACGATAGGAATTTTAAATCCGGAAACCGGGAAAGGCGCCGCTTACTATCAGAAGCAAAAAGATGAAGTTGAAGAAGAAGTTGAAAATTACCTTTTAGTCCCCTGCGCCAATGAAAAAGAAATTTTAAAAAGATTTTGGGAGGCAGCGACACATTACGATCAGTTCATTACTTTTAACGGCCACGCCTTTGATTGCCCATTCGTTACTATCCGCTCGGCGGCCTTAAAAATAAAACCGACGGTCAATTTAATCCAAAATAGATATTACGAAAGGCCGCATTTGGATTTGTTTGATAAGCTCACCAACTACGGCGCCGTGCGCTTTAAGCGCTCGCTTCACATGTGGTGCCAGGCCTTCGGTATCGCTAGTCCGAAAGATAAAGGTATCACCGGTCACGATGTCGCTCAATATTATAAAGACAGCCGTTGCCGCGAGATTGCCCTCTATTGTGTCGGTGATTTAAAAGCCACCGCCACCCTCTACGACTACTGGGAGAAATATATGTCTGGCAAATAAAACAAGAGCGAGTTTCAGTAATTTATCCGCCATTCCGAGCGATGCCTTACTGTCTGACTAAAATCTCTGAAATTCTTCCGGTAACAAAAAGGAATCCGATGGCTTCGAGGCAAGCTGGCGTTTTTGTTCAGAAGCAATGAGGAGATTTTGGTCAGACCTAGTTGGCGGAGCGATATGGCGGGAAATTACTGAGACGAGCGAGATGCTTTGATGCGGTCGTTTTCGGTGAGGTATTTCTTGCGGAGACGGACACTCAAAGGCGTAATTTCCAGATAATCGTCCTCGGCCATGACTTCTAAACCTCGTTCCAAAGAAAGAGTATAAGGCGGAGCGAGCAAAACATTCTCGTCCGATCCGGCCGCTCGCATGTTGGTCAGTTTCTTGCCTTTGATCGGATTGACGGTCATATCATCTCCTTTGGACGTGTCGCCGATAACCATGCCGGCATAGACTTCGGTATTGGCTGGAATATAGAGCTGACCGCGGTTCTGGAGATTGTAGAGAGCATAAGCCAAGGTCTTGCCTGTCTCGCCGGAAACCATGGAACCAACGGCTCGCTTTTTTATTTCTCCGGCATAGGGTTCAAAGTCCACGAATCGGCTGGCCAGAATGCCTTCGCCTCGGGTATCAATAATAAATTCATTGCGGAACCCGAGCAGACCGCGAGTCGGGATCTTGAAGGTCATGCGCACCTGATTATGATGCTGCTCCATGTTCATCATCGTGCCGGCCCGTTTGTTTAATTTCTGAATGACAATACCCGAAGTCTCTTCGGGAACATCAATTATCGCTTCTTCAAACGGTTCCATTTTTACGCCATTTACCTCTTTAATAATAACCTGGGGCTGGGAAACCTGAAGCTCGTAGCCCTCCCGGCGCATATTTTCTAAAAGAATGGAGATATGAAGTTCTCCCCGGCCATAAACTTTAAAAAATTCGTTGGACGAAAAATCCACTTTCAAACCAATGTTTACTTCTAGTTCCCGTTCAAGCCGTTCTCGGATTTGCCGGCCGGTCACAAACTTGCCTTCCCGTCCTGCGAACGGTGAATCATTTAACAAGAAATTTAAAGAAATGGTCGGTTCGTCTACATGAATAGCGGGCAATGGTTCGGTGTCAGGAGAAGCACAAATTGTTTCACCGATATAAATATCGGGGATGCCGGCAATCATCGCAATATCCCCCGCTTCGGCTTGAGGCGCTTCCTCACGAGTCATACCTTTAAATAAAAATAAATTCGTAATCTTGCCTGAACGAGTTTCCCCATTGGGTTTTCTGACAAAGACAGTGTCCCCCGTTTTAACCGTGCCGTCATAAATCCGGCCGATACCCAATCGGCCCAAATAATTATCGTAGGCGAGATTGAAAGGCTGAAAACGAAGCGGAGCCGAAGCGTCGGCTTTAGCCGCCGGAACGTATTTCAAAATCGTATCCAAAATCGGACTAAGATCCTTGGCCTCATCTTTCATGTCCAGTTTAGCCACGCCTTCCTGGCCAATCGCGTAAACTACCGGGAATTCCAATTGTTCGTGGGTAGCGCCCAAGTCAATAAATAATTCCAAAAGTTTATGATGGGTTTCGTCCACATTAGCCGCCGGTTTATCTATTTTATTAATAATGACTATCGGCTTGAGACCCAGCTCCAGAGCTTTCTTTAAAACGAATTTAGTCTGAGGCATCGGACCTTCTTGAGCATCAACGACCAACAGTACTGAATCAATAGAACGTAAAACACGTTCTACCTCCGAACCGAAATCGGCGTGGCCCGGAGTGTCCACGATATTAATTTTGGTGTCTTTATAATACAGAGAAGCGTTTTTGGCATAAATCGTGATACCGCGCTCCTTTTCCAAGTCATTGGTATCCATCGTAAAATCAGCCGGCACCATACCGGTTTGTTTCATCAAGGCGTCGGTCAGAGTTGTCTTACCATGATCGACGTGAGCGATAATAGCAATATTTCTAATTTCCACAGTTTCTTTAATTATATTTTACACCCGTCTTAATGGCGGGTCTATATTTTTGAGAGAAAAAAAGAGAGCGAGAGCAGATGGTGGTGGAGGCCGATCGGGTCGGGGCAACCCGATAGACAAGCCGAGCTCACCCACTCTCGCTATGCTTTATATAATACCATTATTGACAGTTCCCCGCAAGAGTATATCCGGCCGAGATAGCGGCGGCTTCGGTCGGAAACCAGAGTTTGTTTGTTTCTTTGATGCGCTGAGCCCCGGAGCACCAAAGATGATGATATAATTTGGAACCGGCGGCCTTAGAAGCCACCACTCTTGGATCCACAGGGGTAATGCTTGGTTGAGTAACTTTTATCGTTGGTACGGCCTTGGTAGCATTCATAGAGCCATAGATACTGGCAGACTGACCATTTGGACCTTGCCGGGCGTGAAGAGCCGAAATTCGGCCGATATTGTAACCAATCCCGGTGGTCAGAATCATGCAGAATCCAATAAATAGGCCGTGTTGATAGGTCTTGCATAGATTCAAAAATTTTGTTACTATATTCAAAGTTTCGTTAGGGCTATTTATCCCTTGTTCTGTGCTTCCTCAGGAAACCCAGAAAACGGATGGTAGATTCAACTATGGCACATACAAAAGCGATAGGAACTACAAGCAATGGCCGCGATTCACAACCACAGTATCTTGGCGTGAAGCTCTCTCAAGGGCAAGCCGCCAAAACCGGTAATATCATTATCCGTCAGCATGGTACGAAATTTCTTCCTGGTCTGGGGGTTCGTCTGGGCAAGGATTACACGATCTATGCTATGACCGCTGGACAGGTGAAATTCACCACCAAACGTAAGACTGGATTCAATGGCGAGCGAAGAATTGTGAAAGTGGTCAGCGTAATTCCTAACTAAAATCCACCGCAGAGGTGGATTTTAGTTTCCCGATTTAACCGATATTTTTACTTCCGGCCTCAAGTGATTCATGTCCAGCGTCACAACATGCTCGCCGATATGTTTTATATGTTCGCCCTGGCCGCCCAGATCAACCATATCAGCATCTATTTTTATGCCGGTAAATTTAGTCAGTTCAACGGCAATCTCCCGTTTAGTTACTGAAGAAAAAAGAGTACCGGTCGGGCTGGCCTTTTTTTTGAACTCAATGTTCGCCGTTGCCAGTATGGCCACTGCTTTTTCGGCGTTCTCTTTATCTTTCAAGTCCATTGCTTCTCTTTGAACGGTCAAGGTGCCGATTTCTTTGAGGGCGTTTTCGCTGGCAATTCTGGCCAGTTTTTTTGGTAACAGAAAATTTCTGGCATGTCCGTCCGAGACATTTTTAATATCCCCTATCTTCCCAAATCCCTTTATATTTTGAAGTAGAATAACTTTCATAGTGCCTTATTTAAGCATATCCAGTGCTTTTTGCAACTGAGGGTCAACCGAGAGGTCACCGAAGATGATATTTTTCTTTTGGTCGTCGGTCAGTTCAACTTTGATGTCGGGGTCAATACCTTTGAGAGAAATATTTACTCCGGCGGGTGTGAACCATTGAGCCACTGTCACTTTTAACGAAGCGCCGCCATCAAGATTTACTAATTCTTGAACCACGCCTTTACCGAAGGTCTTATCGCCGATTAATTTCAAATGTAAATCGTCATGCAATGCGCCGGCTAAAATTTCCGAAGCCGAAGCCGATCCCCCGTTAACCAAAATAACCGTCTTATATTTGGCCAGAATAGCATTACCGTTGGAAGTGAATTGGTTTTTGGTGCCATCACCGAAAACTTCGCTCACGACCGGTTGTCCTTTTTGAATCCAATATCCGGCAATATTTATAGAAGAATCAAGAAGTCCACCGGGATTATTGCGTAAGTCAAGAATAATACCGTCAGCTTTCGGATTCGCTCTTTCTATATCATCCACGGCTGTTTTAAACTGACTGTTGATATTCTCATTAAATTCATAGGCCTGGATATAGGCATAGTTCTTGCCGTTCTGGTTTATCATTTTCCAAACGACCGTCGGCACTTTTATTGTTTCCCGAGTTAGAATAATGTCATGAGCGTTATTATCGCTTCCGGCAATTGTGATAGTGACTTTAGTGCCGACTTTGCCTCGGATATAACTAACCGCTTCGTCGGCGGCTAAACCTTGGGTCGAAACGCCGTTTATTTTTAATATTTTATCGCCAGCCAAAATTCCCGCCCGAGCGGCGGGCGTATTCGGCAAAGGCGCAACCACGGTTAAAACATTGTCTTTGACTGCTATTTCCATGCCTACTCCACCGAAAGAGCCGGAGATTTCCTGAGCGAATTGCTGGGCTTTGACCGGTTCAAAGAAAACAGTGTACGGATCACCGATAGAATCAACCATACCCTCAATCGCGCCATAGACCATATTCTGGGTATTTAATTTTGATTTATTGACATATTTAGCCGAGAGATCGTTCCAAACTTTCCAGAAAAGAGAAAAATCCACGTTCTGGACTTTGCCGACGTCTTGATTTATCAGTTGCTGAATAGCTGCCGTGGTTGGGTTATTCCTATTGTTATATAAAATCCCGCCCCCAAAACCGAGGGCCAGACAGATAATTATTACCAACGGTAATGAAAGTTTTTTGATCATATTATACGTAAGATATTTTATGGATGCCGTTCTTGCGAAAATAACGGAAAGCGTCAATGATATGCTGCTGAGTTCGGCGATTAAAAATAGCGTCAAGAGCATCAAGCGCACCATGCGACTCCCGACGGTGATAGTGATACATCTTTGCTTCCGGAAAAAATATTACCTGATATCCATTCTCCCAGAAGCGGCGTGGCCAGTCAACATCGCTCATATATAAATAAAAATGTTCGTCCATATATCCGACACTTTCCAACGCCTTTCTGGAAACCATCAGCGCCGAACCCATTAACCAATCAACCGGCAGGGTTTTGGTCAGGTCTTTATCTTTCATTAAAAATCTATTTAAAACATTCTTTACAAACGGCAATTTGCCTAAAAATGTCCGCCGATAAACGATTGTAAAGGGCGTATAAAAACGGAAACAGGACTGCTGATTTGAACCGTTTAGATTCAGTAATTGCGGGCCAAGCAGGCCAACCTCTGGATGCGCTTTCATGTATTCGCATATTTTTTCAAAACTTCCCGGAAGCGGAATAATATCGCTGTTCATTAAGAACATATGATTGCCTTTCGCCGCTTTCAAGCCCTGATTTATACCTTGGGTATAGCCGATGTTTTTCTCAAAAGGCAGATACCTGACTTGCGGGAATTCTTCGGTGGCAACATGAGCAGTATCGGCATCAGCCGCCACATCAATCACGATTATCTCATGAGCAAACGAATCAGGAATCACGCGCTGGAGCGATTTTAAACACAATCTCAAAAGCGGAGCGTTCTTATAATTTACAATAATAATGGAAAGCATGTTATTTAATAATATCCTGGAATAATTGTTTGATACCGGCTAAAGTGCCTCCTTTGGGAAGCAAGATGTACGCGCCGTTTTCTTTACTTTCCACCACGAGATTATCGGTGGAGATAACGCTTTTTTTGATCTGATCAAATTTAACCTGATTGGCTAAATCTAAAAATTCGCTAAGATTCCAAATACCGACATCGGTTTTAATATCGTTTTTTATCAAAGACAAGATAGAAAAACTTTTCACTGGGTCGCCCAGAAAATTAAGTTTGAGAAGCTTATCTTTAATAGCGAAAATAATCTGCTGTTGGCGGCGCGAACGGTCAAAATCGCTAGAAGAATAACGGGAACGGGCATAATAAAGCGCAGTCTGGCCGTCGAGATGATTTACTCCAGCCGGCAAAGAAAAACTGAATCCCCATTGTCCTGATTCCGTGAACGGCGCGGCCAGAGTGATATCTATCCCGCCCAAAGCATCGATTATTTCTTTGAACGACGAGAAGTCAAAAACAATCACATTGTCCATATAGACGCCGGTAATCTTAGACAACTCGTCTTTGATAAATTGCAGATAATTACTGCTGTGGTAGAAACCATATTCATAAGCAGAATTAAGTTTATCTTTTTTGTTATCGTGAATGGTCACGAATAAATCGCGGGGAATAGAAACGAGCGATGATTTTTTAGTGGTCTTATCAAAACTGAACACTTGGATGGAATCGGTCAGCATCGGACCGCCGGTGGATGCATCCGGATCATCCTCGCCTCGGATACCGAGAATCAAAATATTTAACCGGTTTGCATCTTTATCGGGCATAGCATAATCGGGATCCGGCGTGGCAATAGGCAGCAAATGCGTATTGTCGCCGCCAGCAAACGGATTCAAAATGTCGATCTGGTGCCTAATAGCGCCGAGATAATATAATCCGGTGGCAATGACCGCCAACATTATAAAATAGCGCCACCGATAAATCCGGCGCCAGAATGATGATTGCCTCGGATTTATGTTTTCCGGCAGTGGATTAGTAGATGATTCCATTATAAAAAATAAGAATGAATTTCGTCCGGACGGGCTTGAACCTGTTTCATTATTTCCCGGCGCTTCTGAATCATTCGGGGAATTCCTCGGATAAATTGAGGGATTTCTTTCAATACTCCGGGCTCAAATAAAACAGCATAGCCCAGCACTTCGATTTCACGCCAGATAATGAAAGGTAAATCCTTGAAGACATTGATTATATAATCATTTTTGATTCTTGTCCATCGGGAATTGCGCCACTCCAGACGTCTTTTTTGGATAGGAATTTGCTTTCTAATTCCAACCCGACCGATATATTTAAACCAAGATCCCTGAGTATGACCCTTGGTTGTCCCCCGGTCATGCCAAGCGATAACGTTTGGGATGAACATCTGTTTCCAGCCGGCTAAATGAACGCGCCAAGCGACATCCAAGTCTTCGCCGTACCAGAATAAATCATGGTCGGCGATTTCTCCCAATATACGAATGCTTTCCAGGGCTTCTTTTCTAAATACCGGCACCGCGCCTTCAACGCCGAATATTTCACGGGCTGAGCCAAACTGCACCCGATCGGATTCGCCGTGGCCGATGTTTTTTATCCGGCGCGAACGGTCTATTTTAAACCCGCAAGTGTCTATGATGTGCCGTGGCGGTTCACCAACGAATGAATCGGCGTAATTAAATTGATATATTTTCCCCTGCACGCCGCCAAGTTTGGAATCATTATCCATAGCCCGGATGGCGTGAGTCAGAAAATCTTTTTCCAGAATCACATCTACCGACAAAACTACGATATATTTGCCTTCGGAACGATTTAAAAGTTCTTCTTGTCCGACCCACATGCCCTGATTAAAATGACTTTTTATAAAAGTAATTTTTAAATCTCCATTTTTTAGTTTCCAATTTTCAATAATATCAACCGTGCCGTCGGCGGAGCCATTATCCAGGATATTGATTTCAATATTCTCATGCGGGTAGGACTGCGCCAGAACGGATTCCAAACAACGGCGAATATATTTCTCGCCGTTGAGAACGACTAAATTAATAGAGATGATTGGGTTAGCCATGAATGCGCGCAGGAGTAGCCACTATCGCCAAAGTAGCCACACAGAGAAGCAGAGCCCGTTCGTCAAAGATGGCGACATCAGTCATCAAGTAGGCTAAAACCCAGGGCAATGTAATCAACAGCCCGCCAAAATAAGCCTGATATATCGGCTCATGTGATTTTACGAATTGGCCATACGTTTGTTTTAAGACCAGCCACAGGAACCAAAGAAAAGCCGCCAAAGCCGGAAGACCCATTTCGGCCGCCACTTGCAGATAAATATTATGAGCCGAAGAACCAGCTTTGCTTAATTGAATATTTTGTCCGAGAACAACGGGGAAATTACCGATACCGACCCCGACGGCCGGATTATGTTTAATTGAAACCAGACTCTTGTTCCAAATTTCCAAGCGCTGTTTAATGGACGTTTCGCCAAAATCTAAGATTGATCTTAAACGCTGTTCCAGCAACAGTGAGTTGCCCTTTGAGACCAGGAATTGAGGCGAAGCGAATATCGGATAAGCCGCCGCGAACAGCAAGAAAAAAATAACCAGATAATAGGATAAATAATTGAAAATATTCATTCTTTCCCGGCCAGCTTTGGAATAACGCAGGTAAATAAGAACTAAAATTACCCAGAACACCATCGCTATTCCGCCGGCCCAAATGCCTCTGGTGCCAGAAAGAATCATCATCAAGAATATCAACGGTATCCAGAGAACGGCAATTTTACCGCGAGTAAACAGCATGGCACGGATCTTAGCGGCTTGGCCGAGCGGTTTGATTAGTGTCCAAGCAAAGAAAGCCGGCAATCCAAGCAGTAAGAATATTGGGAATGAATGCGAATCAGGAAAGAGAGAAAAGACTCGAAGCGAAAGTTGGTCTCCGAAATAAGCGAACCAAGTATTGCCGATATGAGTGGCAATATACGACCACATCGTGCCGAACTCGCGGAGTTGGATTCCTTCGCCCCAAATATCAATGAATTGATAAATATCCATGAAATAGGTGGCCGTCACTTGAGCCACACCGGCCAGAACAACAATAATGACCGGAATGGTGATATTTTTGATAAGCCGTTTAATGAAAGCTTCGCTTCGGGTCGGGTAAACAATAACAATTCCCACTAAAGCCGCATTTAAAAAATAGATAATCCGTTTTAGGCCCTCAATCTTGTCCGGCGCGTATATCAGAGACAGTAAACTAAACAAGAATAAAAGTTTAAGCATAACCAGCCAAGAATGTTCTTTGATAACCAGCCAGGGTTTTCTGAAAAATAATATCGCCGCCGAGCCGATATAATGCCATGTTCTCCAAGTAAACAACCATTTCAAAAATAAAATTATCGCCAGCAGGCGCCATTGGTTTAAATTATCGTAATTGACCGTTAAGGGGATGGCGATAAAAAGCGGAATGGAACGGACAAAAAATATCAATCCGTCTTCCACGGAAGCGAACAGAAAATACAGTACCAGTAAGCCCGTCTCGTAAAGAACGAACTCTCTCGGAATGTAACCGGTTAAAACCAGCGCCACGAAAACAAGATGAAAGATAAAAAACGGATTCAGTAATTTTTTAATCATGTTCGGTTGTAGTTTTAATCATCTCTATGAATCTATCGGTGTGGGCCGGCCAAGTGTAACGGCTGACAATTCCGGACGCGTGTTCTTTAATTTTCTCACGGCGCGCGGAATTTGTCATGGCTTCACGAAGAGCATCAGCCGTCATATCAATTGAATCTGGGTTGGAAACAAAGAAAGCGTTCTCGCCGAATATTTCCCGGCTGAGAGCGTTATCGGCGACCACCGGCACGCTGCCTTGAGCCAAACCTTCCAGCGGCGGCAAACCAAAAGCTTCTCTTGAAGAAATATAAACCACGGCCGAAGCCTCCGAATATAAGTAATATAATTCCTCCTGGGAAACTCTTGAATGCCAGATTACGGCTTCATAACCAAGGCGGGAGTTAATATCCCGGATGATATTTTTTATCGGCGGGTCGTATTTATCCGGTCCGACCACAATAAATTTTAATCCCGGAAAATCGGAAACTATTTTTTCATAAGCCAGTACCGATTCTTTCAGATGCCGTCTGGGAAAAGCTTGTCCAACGAACAGTAGGAATGGTCCGTCTTCATTTTTAATCGTTGGCTGATAAGGGTCGATTCCCAGCTGGTTTACAAAAATGCGGTCAGGTTCAATATCAAACAGACGGATCAGCTCTTTTTTTGAAGTTTCCGAAATGGCCATGATCCGGTTCGCCTGCCAGGCCGCCCAGGTCGCGAAAACCCGATAAGCCAGCCGGTGCTGGAGCTTTTGCTGTTTGGATCTCATCTCATAATAAATATCTTCGGTCAGCATGACCGCCGAACGGCCGAAGAAAATCACCGGCAGCATATAGTTCGGGAAGAACATCACGTTCAGCCTGTCAAACCAAAGCTGAATGGGTAAAAGCAGATAATAATAAAGAACGAACGATTTATGTTCAAAAGGTTGGGCGATTATTTTTTTATGGAAAACGGGATTGTTTAAGAAAGACAGGTCCGGGATTTCTTTTTTGAAATAAAGATGAAATTCAAAATCTTTTTCCAGTTCCGGCCGCGCGGCGATATTTTCCAAAAGCTTGGTGACTATCTTTCCCACGCCCCAAATCTCGTCCTCAATTTGCTCGCATTCAAGGCCGACTTTTATTTTTCTAGAAATATAACCCATCCGCTCCTGATAAAAATCAACTAGACCGGCTATAATCGCTTTTGATTCAGCAAGATGTTCCCCTGCCAGCAGTTTAAATATTTGTTTTCCGAAAATAAAAACGCTCCAACCGATAGCGCCGATTTTCTGAATTATCGGCGCGTTCTTAAAATTAAAATATAACGCGTTGCGATAGTGATAGCGCAAAAGCAGCGGCGAACCCAGTTTACCGGTTGTGCTGGAAACGGAATGATGAATAAACGGGTCGCCAATAAATCCGATCTCAATTCCGGCCGCGCGGGCCTGTTCGGCATAATCGGCGTCTTCAAAATATAAAAAATATTTCTCATCCAGCCCGCCCAGTTTTTCGTAAGCTTCTTCGGAGATGGCCATTCCCCCACCAATTGGATAAAAAAGCTCATTTTCGTCCTTCAGGTCATCTGGATCATAGATATGTTTTAAGGTTGGTTTTAGCCAGTCTATCCGCCCGGCAAAAGCTGTTTTTAAGCCTTCATGTAGAGGTAAGCCGACCAGACCCTTTTTAGGCCCTAAATTGGCCTTCAGACGGGCTATAAAGTCGGATTCAACCCAAGTGTCGTTATTGATAAGAACAGCCCAATTAGCCTTGTTTTTGAAGGCTTGGGCCAAAGCGGGATTATTTCCCCCGGCAAAGCCTAAATTAGCCCCGTTTTCAAGGAGCTGGATGGTTTTTCCGGCGCAATAATCGCGAAGTTCCGGGAGGTCGTCCGAGCCGTTATCAGCCACGATAATCGAGAAGTCAGAATCGGTCTGATTTTGAAGAGATTCAAGAAGTTTAATGGTGCTTCCCGCACCATTAAAATTTAGGGTAACAAGAGTGATTTTCACGCTAATATCCTAGCAAAAATCAGCCTAATCTTCAACGACCGAAGCCCGGAGCATGCGGGCGAGGCGGATATCGTCATAAGAAAATAAGCCGTCAAATTCTTCAAAGACCGGCGTGAGCTTATCGGTGTCCAATTCACTGAATAAAGCGTGAATCTTGGGCAGGGCTTTGGCGAGCTTAGGCGAGATCAGACGGGATAGTTCGGTTGGTCGAATCTTCCCGGTTTTGAGAAGTTCTTCTATATGGTCAAAAACAGTTCTGCTTTTCAGCCCCCGTTCTTCGGCAATCTCATTGATTGTTTTTCCATCATTCCATAAAGCCAGCGTGGTTTTGTAAGTACTCGGTTTTTTGCCGCCAGAAACAGAATCGGCTTTTTTAATTTCCTTTCCGTTTAAAACTTTGAGCTGGCCGTCGCAGGCCAGAACAAAATTATCCTGCCGGTTTTGAATTTCTTTTTTGGACAAGCCCGCATATTTTTTTTCGGCCGCCGCGGAAGCCAGCTGGAATTCTTTTTCCTTATCAATGACATCCGGATGAACCTGAAAGGCTTTCTGGTTCCAGCCGATAAGATGGACGCCGGACAATCGGCGGACGCGGGACAGCGCGACATAGCCTTGGCCATATTCAAAGACTTCGCTCAAGTCCATCACCGCTTCGTCCAAGCTCATGCCTTGGCTTTTATGAACCGTAATCGCCCAAGCCAAACGCAAGGGGAATTGGGTAATACCGGCTTTATGTTCTCCGCCTTCTTCAATGCTCCAATCCATCGGCTCGGCTGTAATTAGTTGGCCGGCGCGAGTGCGAATCATCGGGTAACGGTCATCTTCACGGAAACCTTCCACCAGACCCAGTGTGCCATTTACGAATCCGGCCCGCGGATTATTTTTGGTGAACATGACCGACGCGCCGATTTTTAGATTTAAAAATTCCGGGGACAAACAACCTCTCGCCAGTGTAGAAACTAGTTTTGACGGGCCATAAGAACGCATCTTAAATACTCTTGCTTCGCCTGGCAGTTGTGAAAGCATATCTTTGTTCACCAAATCCACGTCTACATTATGGGAAAAAAGTTTGGGTGCGTCATGAGGCACTTTACCGTAAGTCGTCCGCCGGCTTTCAATATGTTTGACGTGCTTCATTCCGAAAGTATTGTCTCGGATGGCCGAAAGCACGCCCAGATAATCTTTATCGTCCTGGCGGTGCTGTTCGGACAGATAACAAGTAACGGAATGAGTTCTCGTCCAGACCGGAGAATCATAAGCAAAGCGAGCTTCCGGCTCATCAAGCAATACAATTTGATCAAGGTCGCCTTCGTTCTTTCTTTTAATTATCGGCGGTAGCTGAAAAAAATCGCCCACTAAAACAACTTGTAGTCCGCCGAAGGGTTCAGGATTTTGGCGAGCTTCACGGCAAACCGCTTCCACCATCGTCAGCGTCGCCGGCGAGAGCATGGACACTTCGTCAATAATCAAAACTTTGGTCTCGCGCATCCTTTTCCCGATATGCTTACTGGATGCTATGTGTCTGATATCGCCCATTTCTAAACTGGTATGAATACCGATGCCACTCCAGGAATGAATGGTCATTCCGCCGATATTAGTGGCAGCGATGCCGGTAGAAGCGGTAATGGCCGGTTCAATGCCGTGAGTACGCAAATACTGCACGTATTCGTTGACGATATAGCTCTTGCCCGAGCCCGGTTCTCCGGTCAAAAAAACATTTGCCCCGGTCTTTAAAATTGTCAGGGCTTCGTTCTGTGTCACCCGGTATATCAACTTCCAGCGCGAGACGCTTTTTGATGTCCGTACTGTAAGAGTCTTAATCCTAAAAATCTTCTACCTTGTGTCGTTTTTAAATAATGTTCACGGCGTCTCGCATCTTGTTCGTTTGTACAGCCTTCGAAGTATATCAGTTTGAATGGACGCCTGAACTTAGTAGCCAAACTTAACCCATTTTTATGTTCTTCTATTCGCTTAACCAAATTATTACTGTACCCAATGTATAGCTTCTTATTTTTTATACTTTCCAGAACATAGACATAGAAGAACATACTGGAAGTTGTATAACCGGGCCGGGTTGATTATACAATTCCAAAAAGTCTTTGGCTAATCAAAAAAAACGGGGGTCGTCCGCAGAAGCTCGCGCTCCTTTGTTCGATTCCCCCGTCATGGTCACCAGCTAATACACGCGATACACGTAATCTCGAGTTGGGTCGGCTTGGATCTTGGCCATCGCCTCCATACACAGTGCCAGACAGGCCGCCGCCACCCAATTGGCGATCATCTCGTCGAAATACGATTCGACCCCTGATACGCCCACGGGAATACCATCCAGGCTGATTCCCCCGCTGTGTTTGGTATCGCCGACAATACAGAGGTGGGGTTTCGTCTGGGTGATATGACGTGTACTGAGGCCGTATCTCTTGGAAAGACCGGCCTTGTACTCGGCAAGCCTGAGATAGTTGTGTTCCCACTTCTCCAGGTCTCCCAGGCACTTCTGGCCAATGACGGAATCGTCCACAGTCGCAGGGTCAAGAACCACGATGGCCAGATCACGACCTCTGATGACCCCATCCGCCGCCAGTTTCTCGATCATCGGCAGAACCATCTCGATTGCCTGTCCGGCAACATCCGGCGTTAAAAGAACGCTTGCCACCCTTCACCTCCGGTAACAATATTCTACATTATTTGTATAAAAAGTAAAGACGGACTATTTCTCAGGCTGTTCGAAAATATAAAGAGCTTTACGTTCTACGCGGTCGGCTTTGCGTAAAGCGCGGATGACATCTTTGGGCGCAATATCAAAATGTTTTATTTTATCCAGCTTATCGTCAATGTCCCATAAGTTATCCTCCCGAATTACCCAATCCGGGCCAAAAATTTTTAAATTTAATAGCCGGGAATAGTTGCGCATCGTTTTTACCCCATTTTCTAAATAGTATTCATTGAAGAAAGACATCGCCAGTTCGCGAATAGTTTTGTAGACCGGGTCGCGATAGCGCAAAGTAACATGATTGCCTTTGGAAAGCGCGCCCCAGAGGCCTTTAATCTTGAACGGCGCGATAACGTGGTCTTTATCCTCTTTAGTGGAAGCGAGATGCATCAGTAAAGGCTGATGGCCGTGAAGCGATAGAATATATGCGCCTAATATCGCCGCTTCAATGCAATGCGCGCTCTTGGCCCGTAAGACCATGACCGGCGACTTGCATCTGTCTATGCCGTCTTTTTCAAAGTTGATGGGGATTTTATTTAAAAAATCCTGCACTTTGGCAGGCGTATTCAACCGCTTCATCAATGTCATCTCTTTTTTCGTAAATACCAGCATCAAGTAAAAAATAGAACAAAAAAGAGGGCTGCGCAAGCACAGCCCCCCGGAACTTGGCGACAGAGATCACAGTTAGGAGTGCGAGAGGAACTTGAACAACTCGCAGGCCTCAGGGTTGCATTCGCCGTCATAGCAGCACGACGGCGCTGAGCTTGCCCCGCCGAAGACAGAACACTTCACGCTTCGTCGGAGAGAAACCGGTGATGGTTTACAGCTCCGTTCTTCGTGGGTCCTTCGTCTCCCTTGGACACAAACCAGTCTTGGCCCGACGAATCTTTCCACCCGCATACCGCTGTTCTCTGCCTCCTGTGCAAGAGCATCCCACTGAATCTTCCTGACATGGAACCCCTGCAACCCAACCATACAGTCCTCCGCTCTTCCACCCCGTGGTGCCACGCCCCGATTGGTAAAGAGAGCTGGGAGACTTAATAATAGCCCTGTTCGGGGCTATTGTCAAAAGCAAAAATTAGCCTTTGTTTGCTTTATTCTTTTTTCTTGTCCAGTTTATCCAGGCCAATGGCTTTCACGCCGAAATAGACGACCAGCGCCACCACCAAGAAATCAATAAAGACACTGATTAAATCTCCATAAAGAATTCGCGCCTGGCCAATCCCAAAAGAGGCTGTCTTAAAATCTCCGACAGCGCCAAGCGCCATACCCAGCAATGGATTGATTATATCCGTCACCAAAGCCGTTACCACCTTTGACACCGCTCCGCCTAAAATAAACCCGACGGCCAGCCCCACCACTCCCTGCTCCCGAATGAAATTTATAAATCCGTTCATGTTATTATTTTAATTTATTTGTGCGAAAAGGACCACATAATTCTTGCCGTAGGCCTTGGCGCATTTCGGACAAGTGGTGTAAGAGAAATATAATTTCTTTAACTCTTTACCTTTATTTTTGACGTATTCTTGCATTTCTTTCGCCCATTTGCCGGCATCTTTATACGGGCCTTCAAAAACTTTTGTCAGGAACGTGCCTGAAAGCGTGGCCATTTGCGCGCCCGGGACATTTTTGGAAACATCAATATAAATATCCGAGCCCCAAAGTGAATTCTCGTCGGTCAGCATCAATTGATATTCCGCTTTGGCGCCGGCCTCTTCAATCAGTTTCATGTTTTTGACCACTTTCTGACCGAAATTAAGAGGGATATGCAGAAAACTTGTGACATGGTCCTTTACGAAAATTTTATCTTTCCACGCAATTTCCTTGTCCTGCCAGGGTTCAGGATTAAACGGTTCACAGCATCCGGTTCTAATTGCTTGGTTTTCCATATTTTTATTTTAGTTATCTTGAAGGGAGTCTATAAATTTCTCTATGGAATCATCCCCTGGAAAATCAACCTTCGAAAGCTTGTGATTATCAGATACTGAACTACCGATAAGCATATGGTAAAAAACATAATCTTGATAATCTTTATATTTTGCCTTTAATTTATTAACAAATTCAACAAGCTTTTCGTATTTATCAAGATCTTCATAAATTTCATCTCTCTTCTTTTTTAGAAGTTCCATATTTACTCCTTCATGCTGTTGTTCAAGTTTTTCCATATCTATTCTTTTTTCTTGTCCAGTTTATCCAGGCCGATGGCTTTGACGCCGAAATAGACAACCAGGGCGACAACCAAGAAATCAATAAAGACACTGATTAAATCTCCGTAAAGAATGCGCGCCTGGCCAATCCCGAAAGAGGCCGTTTTGAAGTCTCCGACAGCGCCAAACGCCATGCCTAGTAACGGATTGATAATATCCGTCACCAAAGCCGTTACTACCTTGGACACCGCCCCGCCTAAAATAAAACCCACCGCCAGCCCTACTACTCCCTGTTCCCGAATGAAATTTAAAAATCCTTTCATGTTATTTTGTTTTTAATATTATTGTTTTTATGTTGAGTATGTTTTCCCGAACCTGAACATTTATATCATTTTCCGGAATAATCAGATTTTTAGGGAAAGAAACGGTGTTAAAATAAACCACGTAATTTCCGGGAATGACACTGAAAGCCGCTATTCCGTTTTCATCTGTGACGGCGATTCCGCCTTTGGCCGGCGGACCGGATTTTTCTCCTATATCCACTTCAATTCTTGATAAAGGCGCCCCGTTATCCAAAACAAGCCGTACTTCCAGTTTAGTATCCCCGACAATGCTCTTTTCAAATAAATTAAATCCCCGGGAAGGAATGAGATTACCGACCGCATAACCCGTCAGAAGCCCGATGATAACCAAAGCTGTTATCCAAATTTTTTTCATATTTTTAATTATATTATTTCCAGAATTTTTTGGCGAGAGGTTCGACCAGTTATTATTTTAATCCTCGCCGCTGAAATATTTAAATGTTTAGCTAAGGCCTGAATAACCGCCTGGCTAGCCCGCCCCTCCACGGCCGGTTCTTTGACCCAGACCTTGTACGAATCCAGCTCTGACTTTTTTATTTTATCAAAATCAAACCCCTTCTGCACTTTCTCCACCATCTCCTTCTTAGCCCCCGGCCGCACTTTCACCAAGATTTTCATGATTAAATAATGCTACCTTTTGAATATAAAAACAATAAGGCCCGCGTGGGTTCGGGCCTTAAGGTCGAACTCCTTCGCGGGCTAATCCGGTAAACCGAGAACACTGCGCTCGATCTTCGTCAGCTTGGCCAGGGCGGTGTTCCGAATCGAGGTTCGGATCATTTCTTCGTCAATCACGCCGATTGCCTCCCCCAGAATGAAACCGGTCACACCATCGGTCAGTACGATTACCCGGCTGACGCGGAAGAATGACATTTCTGCTTCTTCCTGGATCTCCACGAAACCATAAGCCAATGGCTCGGTTTTGTAGAGGCCAACCGAATGTACCCTCTCACCGTCACGGTCAACCCTGAAGACCTCGGTCATCTCCGCGATGTGAAATCCCTTCAGATCCGCGTTGATCAGCTCCACCGCGGCAACAGGCGACGGCCTCCTTCCTTTTTCTCCACCAACATCCATCCACTCAAGCCCTTCAGGTACTGGCATCCAACACCTCCCTTTCGCCCAACAAAATACCACGGATGTGGTATTTTGTAAAGCTGAGATTTCGTGGATTTACCTCTTCGCCCCCGCCCACACTTTCACTAAGAGTTTCATATTCCAAAGTTATCACTACAAAGTTGATTGATAAACATTTTTTGAGTTTCTTCCACACCAGGAGCATCATTCCCGGTTAAATCGTATTCATTAAAAGCTCTTAGATCAAATCCTCTAATTACCTCATCGACGCCCCTATACCGATACACCCAAGCATAGAAAACTTTGTCAGGCTTATCCTTGAACATTAGAATAATTGATACACCACCTCCGGGGGCTATATCTGTTTGCAAAACAATGAATTTACTCTTTAAATAATCCTGATTAATTTTTGAAAGGCCATTCTCATAATCACCTTCATCAAATGCACTATCAGGACATTGTTTGCCATCTAATAATCCGGTATGGGGACACTCATAAGATGTTTTAGGATTAGTTGCCGAACCATATTTTCCAGACAGCCAGTTGTTAAGAGACGCTCTTAAATATTGCACAAACTTGTCCTGAAGTACCTCTTTATTAAAATTAACCTCGTCAGGAAGGGGGCTGAAAAAAGCACCAACCTTACAAAGATCAGTTTTTGAATGAGCTACACTATCAGGTGTAGGTGTAGAAACAATATGGCTACTAGTAAAATAACTCTTACCAAAAACCAGAACGCCGATTAGTATCGTCGTACTGATTGTTACCTTAATCCAATTTTGTTTTAGAAAGGTCATGTCCGCATCATACCCCTTACAAAAAATCACCCAAAGTTGATAAGTTTTACAATAATTTCACTAATTCTTTAAGGTGGTCAGGATTATTTATTAAATCAACCACTATCAAACTGTCTAATTTATTTGCTTTTCGGAGTGTGTCTTTATCGATTTCCGAGGGCTGGTCTTCAAACCAGAGAAAATCCGACGACAAATCAATCGCTTCCACTTTATTAAAATCCCATTCCGTGGTCTTGATATGCTCGCAACAGGCCAGAGCTTCAGGCGTGATAATCTCTTTAAGATACTCAAAGACGGGCCCGACCCAACCTCGGCAGTGGGTCGTGGCCCAATAGCAATCATGCTTTTCCGTCGCAGTTTTAAGAAACTCCGTGACATGCAGAGCCGGTTTCCACCCTTGTCCCACTAAAACCCCATCAATATCAAAATATATTTTCATGAGTTATTTAAATTTTAAACCTTCGATATTGTGGCCATTGAGATTAGAAAAAATAAAGATAAACCTTGTCGCAAACCACTCCTTCATTTTTCTCAAACTGATGCTATTTTCTATAGCTTGTTTGGTATGCTTTTCTTTCATTGATTTTACGACTTCATCCCGTCTAGCTTTTACACGATCTCCATCGAGACTAAATCCTAATGGAAGGGGTGTTTCGCCAGTTACCAACGAACTTAAAAACTTACCTGTCACTAAATCTAATTCTGTAATAGACCTTCCATGAACATGCTCCCGTCTCAAACCTGAAGTTATTTTTTCAAATTTAGTATGAATTTGTTTAGACAAGTGTCTAATAGCTTTTTCAACCACATCCTGATTGTCAAAATTGTAATTTGGTAGATCCTCGATAAGTTTATTGGTAATCTTTCTTATTCTCTCTTGCAATATATAAAAATCTCCAATATAAGATCTCAAGTGGTACTCAATGGCTTCCGATTCAGAAATTCCCGATCCTTCTGGTGGTAAAAATTCCTTGAAATACTTCTCATATTTAATTAGTCGATCAAAAACAGCAAAGACCTCAGTTAATTTTTCTAGATAGTAATGTGCTAACTCCTCAGATTTATTTGAAGGTTTCTTTTGGTCAAATAATACATCTACGGAGAAATTATCCAAAAAATATTTAATTGCTAATACAGACTGATCATTCTCCATTTTATTTCATTTCAACAATTTTTATCTCCTCATCCGTTAGACCATAGAGATCATATACGAGACCGTTTATTTCTTTCTCCAAACCAACTAATACTGATCCCGGTGTTATTTTTTGGGAAATAACCTGATCAACCAACTTGTCAATATTTTTTACCACAATAGCTTTAGAATTATTTATGAGAGGAATGGGGATATTAGCCATTTCGTAAGTATTTACGTTACTATTAGTACTAGTCTTTTTAAATAACCAATTAATTAAATTGCTATTTAGAATTCCCAAAATAGATCTAAGAGTATAACCACTTGGAGCCGAAATAATATAGTTGCAAGAATTTGCACAGTAAAAACCACTAGGTAACAAGGTAGCTATTACTCTATGTTGATCATTAACGCCGGTTATACCCTGCATAACAATCCTTTCAAGATTATGGTGTTTACTTTTATCAGCATTATTCTCTTTTAAGTAAAGGGTTTCATCTAAATAGTCGATTTCACCTTGGCTCATCTTATCCGTAAGAAGATATCTAAGAACTTGGGCTCCTTTAATAACTTTGGGATTCTTGGAATCTTTAGAAAAATAATGTTTGTGAAATGTCATATTAAGCTCACCTTCATAGCAACGAATCTTTTGTGATGTCCTATTGGAAAAACAATTTTTAAATATTTCTTTTTCGCTTTCCCTTAAGTAGGGTATAGGTGTGGCAATAGGGTCATAATCATTCAGTTCAGTATTACTGAAAGTTGTCCGCCATCCTTCTGTTTTGTTTCTATCTTTCCAGACTCTTAGTGGGAAATTATATCCTGGATTTAACTGGTTCATCGAAATCATTATGCACACGCTCATTTTTACGGCCTCGAATACACGTTTTTTGGGATTATCACGTTCTGGAAACGAATCAATACTAAGTATAGTTTGTTTTTGTAGATAAAACTGTCTCAATTTTTTCACTGAATTATCAGCCAAGAAAGAATTTTGGAAAATAAATGCCAAAATTCCGTTCCTCGTCAGTAATTGCTGTCCACGAGCAAGGAAAAGCTTAAAAGCATTTAATTTTCCTCCTCCCGCAATTTCATACGTTGGGATACTTCTCAATAAAGGAATCTCATCTTTGTTGTGCCCTTGATATATAAAATAAGGCGGGTTAGCGATTACGACATCGAAACCTTCTTTAATACCAAACATCCACTCCGGATCAAACCAAGAAGATCCTTTGTGACTAAAGGGGTCCCAAGAACTTAACCTTGCCGTTAGTTGTGCTACCGTAGTCGTTCTACCATCAATCAGTCTCTGAAATATTCTATTTTGCGCTTGCACAAACTGTAATCTTAACTGGTCACGTTCAAAACCAGAAGCGGTAAAAAACATATCTCTGAGTTCTTGTAGTTCAGCTATACCGGACCGATCTTCAAAAAGACCTTCCTGATTTGGGCCAGAGGGATTAGGAAGCCCTATTAAACTGTTTGCTGTAACAAATTTAAAATCTAAATTAGGTAGTGGTTCTATTCCTCTATTTTCTAAATTATCATGTATACTTTCATCAACAATAAGAGTCAGAAAGCACCTTAATCTTGATATTTCTGTGGCAATCGGTTGGATATCAACCCCGAAAATATTTTCTCTTATAACTCCTAGCTTGCGGATATAATCAAAATTCTTATTCGCGAACTCTCTTTCAATAACTCGTTTTAAGTCTAGGGAAGTGGTTTTGATTTGTCGTTTAAACCAATCTTGGCCATTTGGATCGACTTGTTGCAATATAAAAACTATTTTCTGAAGTATCCCTATAGGAAACGCTCCTGAACCGCATGCAGGATCTAACACCTTAATGTCGCTTAGATGAACTACAATTTGATGTTTTTCCTCTTCAGATAAAGGATCTGACAAATCATCTCCTAGATCATAACTTATGATTGCGCGAATTTTTCTGTCTTCAATCTTTGTTTTATTTTTTAAATATGCAAAAAGACTTTCATCAACCATAAAGTCAACGATCGCTCTTGGCGTATAGAAACTACCGGTGCTTTTCCTTGCTGATTCTCCTGTTTCTGGGTCTATTTCTGCTAAAAGATTTTCAAAAATCCTTCCAAGCATTTCTGGATCTATGGACAACTCCTCGTCAAAACTAGTATTTTCATCAATTGTAAAATTATAAGTTTCCAAAATTTCAAAAAAATTCTTGAACCATTGATCAGGAATAACTAAGCTGTCATTAAATAGTGTTTTTTCTTTATTACGCCGTTTATAATAATCATCTTCATGGGGAGAGAATAATCCTCCGTTCAAATATGGAACAAGTGAATATTCTTTATCCAAAAATTGCTCTTCTCTTACTTTAATGGGTTTATTAAGAACTTCAAAAAAGATCGGCTCTAAAACATTATGATAATAGCTTTGGTGCTTTTCAATTGCATCTAGTGATAATAGTTCTTTTGGCATTAAGGCTACGCCCGCTTGGCTTTTTTTCTCACGCAAAAACCAGCAAAAAATTATTCTACCAATCAACCTCACGGCAAACTCCAGACTAGCTTGGCTCTGATCTGCCAAAGAAGGGAGCTTCAATGTCGCCTCATAAGTTTTACCGCCCTTACTCGCATCCAATGTTCCACCGACAAGTTTGATGAAATTATTGGATATTTCTTTGTAAAATTCTTTATTAACAACTTCCAACGAGAAGCGCTCTCTTAAATCGTCGTAGCTAGAAACGCACCCTCTTGTTATAAGATATCTTGTGGGAGTATTTACTTTAGCATCTGGTCCAAGATAAAAAGAGTGCCTCTTAGCGTTTGAGTATTTTTTAACGACTTTATTCTTTTCATTAAGATCTAAATTAATCGTAAGAAAAGAAAGTCTATAATTATGAGAATTATTACTCTTGAATATAACGAGCGCATTATGAATCCAATGATCTGCAAGAATTTTGAAAGCATCTGTAGCGATTGAAATTCTGGGGTCATTTTCGCGAGCATGGCTCATTTCCAACACATACAGATTAAGCGACTCACAAAAACCCAACACTTCGGACTTTCTAATTTCCTTATGCCTATCTTTTTTTATAAGTATATCTTCCTCCTTTGAAACAAAATCTTCTGGAAGAAAATCCTTCAAAAAATCTAAGAAATCTCTCCTATCGTAATGTTGGTCAAATCTCATGAGATCAATTCCTCAGAAAGTACTACAAGCCGAGCGGTTTCTTCCGCTCTCTTGGCAGTAGTAAATATGTTCTCAAGATATTTTGCTGGCAACATTTCCTTGAGGGCATTATAAGATTGCGAAGGATTCGCCTTATCTAAATGGAACTCGGCAATTTCCTTTAAAATACCATTGGGCAATGCATCCAAGTCTTTAATGGCCTTAACAGCATCTAGGCATAGGTCCTTTGCTGGCTCGTGTATCTCGGACAATATCTGTAGTTTGCCCAAAGCATCTTGTTTGCGTCCTCCGACAACTGAAGCCCGGGTATTGTTCTTGAATATATGCTCCTTGGCTATTTGATAAATTGGTTCAAAACTTGTTGTCGTTTCAGATGACTTATCATCGGCACTAGCTTCAAATAATGGCAACGCAATTTCGGGAGATATAACTGCTACGCTTTCCACCGCATCCCCGAATGCAAAAACATAACTGCCACCATTCTTTGCAAATGCAACAACTCCTTTTTGGGATGAATTCCTAGCGATTCTTGATCTTCGTGGGATCTTGTTAACCTCGTCCATTATATGTTTATTTCCTCTTATATTCAGCCAGGTATTCTTATATTTTGCGTCCCAAGATGACTCCTCAAACTTTCTATTTTCTTCTGAATATTGCTTTGCAAAGTAATTTTTAAGTTCCTCATCACTTGTAAATATTCTAGTATCTTCACCTAAAAGAGAATGAATCATGTTCATTTTTAGCGTAGAAATAGCTCGTGTATGTGTTTCAACTTCTCCTGTGGGAGTCGGGAAGAAATTCCAAATGTAAAGTTCATCAAAAACTTTTTTACTAATACGATTGATGCGACCAACACGCTGAATTACTCGAGTGGGATTGTATGGAATATCATAATTTATAACCGTGCCGGCTCTATGCAGGTTAAATCCTTCTGAAATTGCATCGGTTGCCACAATAATGTCGAAATCGTTAGATTGTTTTGATAAATCTAGTCCAGCGTCAAAGTTCGTTTTTATTATTTTTCTGTTTGCTTCAGAGGCATCTCCGGAACTATATTTAAAAACTCTCTCTAGTCCACTAGCCTTCAATCTCTCATATACATAATCGGCTGTATCCGAAAACTCTGTAAAAACAATCAACTTTCGCTTGTTCTCCTTGGCTAAAGATTGGGTGACTTTTTGAACAAAGAAATTGAATTTTGGATCCTTAGTCACAGTACCCCAATCAGATAAAATATTTTTTAATAGCTCGATATCGTGTTTAAGATGTTCTTCGAAGCATGGATCAATTTCAGATACCGGGATACGAATTAGACCTTTATCTCCTAATTTATCTAGCAAAGTTTCAACTTCAGTTGGATCCATGTCTTCAAGCTCTGCAGTGTCAGGAAGATCTCCTTTTTTGTAAATAGGAACTTCGGCACGATTTAGGTACCAATCCAACATAAGCTCAGAGGAACTAATCATATTCTTTAAGGAAAGCCTGAAAGATGCTATGGAACTTTCAAACCTTCTGACAAGTAAACGTCTCATGAACTTAGCTACGTTTACTTGAGCTTGTTGCATGCTTTGTATGGCTTCTTCCGGAGAATCACCACTAGCTATTTCTTCTTGGTCGACAAGCTTCTTAAAAAAATCAGAGCCCGGTCGAATATATTTAGCAGATTTATACCTGGTACCAAGAAAACCACTTTCACGATCCTCGTCAGATGCAATTTTCTCAAGGGTCTTTATGTACAATTCAGAGATATCTCCTAGCTCATATTCGAGTAATTCCGGATCTTTAACCTTAGGGAATGAGATATTCTGTTCTTTTAAATCTTTCCTATAAACCTCGATTTCCTCCAAATCCAATCTAGAGCGGCGAATCACCAATGGTTCGATCATTTTTCTAAGCTCATTTGCAATATCTTGACTCTGCTTCTTTATTTCGGTGACGGCTTTATCATCCTGTTTCTTCTTTCCGCTTTGACGCATATTCCTACGCAAAGCGCGATAACTCTTAAAAAGCTGGTGGAATGACATACTTAAATTTTCTACCGTTTTTAGAGTGGACTGACCGGGAGTGCTAAATAACTTAATTAGGGCATAAATGTCCTTTGGGTCATTATTGAAAGGAGTAGCTGAGAGGGCCATAACTTTATTACCGGCACAGAGTTTGTGGAGCGTAATATAATTATCAGTATCTTCATTGCGATGCTTATGGGCTTCATCTAAAACCAAGAGGAGCTTTCCACTTTCATTGCCATGCCTCTCTAATGCCTCGCTAATTTTACCCGTTGTGTACACTTGACCTTTGAAGTCAAAGTCTGACATATAATCTTTCCATTGGCTTTCAAGATGCGGAGGAGCGATGATTATAGTCTTGAGACCTAAGTTATGGGCAATGGCTGATGCTATAATACTTTTACCAAGACCAACTACGTCGGCGATTATAACTCCTCCAAATTTATCAATTCTATCGATACCTAGATTTATTGCATCTCGTTGGTACTTTAAATTATAGTACTTACCGGATGTTATCTCTTCGGGTGATTTGCGATCTTCGATATCGTCAACTGAGAAATATTCATCAAGAACTCGATAAAACATATGGATGGGCTTGGGTAATGCATACAGCCAAACTCTTCGTTTTACTTCTTGTATAAATTCGTCAGCAGAATTAATATCAGCAATTCCAACATTCTCTGGATCACCCCAGCATTCTTCGAATCTTTTTACATCGTCCTCATAGTAATGTTTCTCTTGAAGAATACGGTTATGTTCACCTTGTCCCTTCAAGCCGGAGATACTCAGATTGCTTGAACCTTCAATAACAATTCCCGGAGCTATTCCGTTCATAGAAAACTCCGGTTTATTATGCAAAATATAGAACTTAGAATGATTGGCCTTGGCTGTTTTCTTAATTTCCAAACTTCCATCTTTTATTTTTTCCAAAAAACTCTTAAAAGCTTGCTGGGCTTCTGTGTCATCGAAATAATCTGTATCATTAAAAACACGGGAAAAAATTTCAAAATAGTTCTCCTTTACGCCGGCACGCGATATTATCCTTGAGTCGGTAAGATATGAATCGAGATTTGCATCTTTTAGGGCAGAGATTTTTTCAACCATCTTCATGTCTATATCCATCCCCACAAGGATTCTAATTTTCTTGTTTTTAAGCTCCTTATGAAGATCTCGAAACCCAGAAAAATAAAAATAGCCAACAAGGGCATCGACCTTATCGCAATTAGGCAGAATATCCTTCAGAGCGGCAGAGAGTGTATTGGTACCTTCGTTCGTTATGGAAGACATATTATCCTAAATTATCCCACTTTTTGGGGATTTAGGCAATCACAAAAGAGCGACGCTCAAGCCATCTGAAAGACTTCCCGCAGGCCTTTCAGCTATTCCAGTAAGGCGATAGCCGGCCAGATGCCATTGAGGTTCCCAGTTTGAGTCATCAAACTGTTGGACCGAAATAGCATTGGCGTAGATAGGTGCTGGGTGAAAGGCCGAGGGAGAAGAGTGATTTCTCGCTGGAAGAAATCAACTCCGGTCTTTCAGATGGCTTGGGTGGAGCGATTATTATCGGTCGAGTCTTGGGTATGGAGTGGAGCGACTACTTTTTGGGGATTTTATCAACCTTTGCCCTGAAAACGAAAGAGCGGCGCTCAAGCCATTTGAAAGACTTCCCGCAGGCCTTTCAGCTATTCCAGTAAGGCGATAGCTGGCCAGATGCCATTGAGATAAAAAATAATGGGCCACGGATTTCTCCGTGGCCACAAGGGTGGGATGCGCTAGCCTGGCCCGCATCCGAGAATGGTCTCGAGCGTCCGTACGAACTCTTCTCTGTTCGTGTCGAACCCGACGAGACATGGCGTCCATTCAAACGGATGAGGGTCTTGCGCGACCAGAGCGTCGAACCGCTCCTGAGTCACGAGCTTGCACACCGCACATTTCTCGGGCGGTTCGTAATGATGATCCAGGAGACGTACCGAGAGTCCAAGTGTCGAATTGACGTAGGTGATTCGCTCGTGAACCTTCATCTTGTGAGGCGCGAGCAGAGCACAGACCTTCTTCAGGACTTCCCGATCGGTCGTAATGACCGGGTTATCTGTTCCCTTGATGAGCGCCGGAAATGTCCCCATCAGATGATGGGCCAGTTCCGCCCAGAAAGTACTCGTCACCCGCCACCCACTCTGGTCGCTGACCATGACCTCCGCCAGGTTCTTCGGCGGAACAACAGGTCGAGCGAGCTCCGGACCGACCATCATGTCACCAGGCAAATCCGCAGAGAAATCATCAGGATCACCGTACATAACCACCTCCTCGGCCATATTAAACCACGCCTATTTATATTTTGCAATAAACAAAAAGCCCCGCACAGAGGTCGCACAATGGGCGGGGCTCTGTGTCGGGGTATCGGATTTAAGCGATTCTTATTCCCATTCCAACTCCCGAAGAATGGCGAGTGGCTGCTTGTTCAAGTGGGCCTCTCGTACTTCCCTCGGAATGTCGATTGGTATGGGATTCTTGTTCAACAGCCTCTCAATCAGTCGCGCCCGCTCGGCAGGTCCGGTCTCGTTCTCCATTGCCTTCGCGTCGTAGAAAGCGGTTGGCGTCTCCGTATCCAGTCCGAAGTTCTTCCTCCTGAGAACCTCGACAATCCGCTCAATCTCTTCGGATCTGGTAGAGAAGACATGAATGTACTGGGCGGGACGTTCGGAATCGTCGCAGTTCTTGACCACCGATGGAATCAAGGTAATGACCGCATCGTGGGCAAGACCGAGCTCTTGGACTGCTTCACAGATGAGCTTTCTGGTCTGGCAACATTCCCATCCACCCTTAAACCCGTAAACATGAATGTTCGGCACCGACTCCTCCTTCTCTGAATCCAAGCCTATTTTCTGGTCAGCTGGACTTCCACGAAGGTTCTTTTCTTTCCCCTTCTCTGGCCTCTGGTCTGGGTCGGCACGACCTTGCACTTGAGTGGTCTGTGCCCGCCACAAAACATCTCGTACTCTCCTTGTGTGGGAACGTGGAAATGGAGCGACTTGACCAAGCTCTGACCCGGCGCCAAAGCCAGAATCTCGTGATACAAAGGTTTGGGCACTAGCACGCTTCTCATCTTTGGCCCCCTTTCAATAACAAAAACGATATACCAATTTATAGTATTTGTCAATCAATACCTGCTTTTCTTAAAACAAAAAGCACGCCCCGGAAAAGCGAGCGTGCTTCTCTCGTGAGCGTGCGAGGCGGAACTACTCGACGAGGAACTCGGGCGGTATGCCATCGAGAATACCGGCGCGATTTGCCTCCAGGAACTCGGGTGGTTGGTAAGCAATAAAAACGATTCGCTCTGAGAGATCGTGGGTCACGGATCCCAGAGGTGGGCCATAGGAAGCCAAGTTCCTTAACTTTAACGCAACCGCCAGTACCACTTTCAGTCTTTCTTCCGGAAGCCACTTTGGGCTTGGTTGGAACATTGAATCACCCCTTTCAGAATAATACAATTATATCATACTTATATGACAAAAGTCAAGTATAAAAACGAGCGACGCCCAAGCGGAGACTGCCAGTTTTAAAGCATTTGGAGCGACGCTGTTGTCTCATACCGAAATTGAGGAAAGTATGCCGGTAACAAAAAGGAAACCGAACGAAGTTCGGCCAGGTTGCCTTTTTGTTCGGCATACTGACAAGATTTAGGCTATGAGGACCAGCGGAGCGACATGATTTAAAACTGGCAGGCGGAGCTTATCTCATCCGCTTCGTAACCCCGACCGACCACGAATAAGCGCAGAGGAAGAATAACAGGCCGGTGAAACAGGGCGTGAGCAATGGGAAAACGCCGGGAGCGCAACTGATGGAAACGGTATTGGCGCCGAAAAGTTTATAATACTCAATAAATTCATAGGCCACCACCGAGCCGGCAAAAAAGACACAGAACAATAAAAAGTTGCGGAGATTCCTTTCACGTTTGAAACCCGGCCTATTCCAGACGAAGAACGACCAGACGACGGCAAAAATGAAAGCCATTGAACCCCAGAAACAAGGCGTTAAAAAAGGATTAGAAATAACGCAGTCCTTAAAACGAAAAACCGTGCCGTAAACCAATTTAAAATTATCAAACTGCCCCAAAAGCTTAGACCAAGCAAACACCGTCCCGCCGACCAGTATCAGCGACTGCAATAAAAGTAAGTTTTTTATTTTCATAGATATATTATAACACTAGCGAGCAAACCTTGTAAAACATTATTGATAGTGTTTGAATGTCTGTCAGGAGGTGACATGACACAATTCAAGCAAGTTTCGGGTAGCGACTTGATGGGCACTGTCAACTTCTTTCTGTACCACATCAGTGACGTGACGTCGGGTGTCAACTTTTCGCCTGACGAAAAAATGTACACGGCATCAGTTCTCGCCCACTACACCTCCACATCACGCGGGAGCGGCACGGACATGCCGCCTTGCGCCGATCTCGCAGACATCTTCCACACTTTCGTCCTTCCCGTGATTTTCGGCTCGGGAGGTGACGGCCTTTCTGATTCGGACCCGGAGATTACCGAGATTGCCGGAGCTCAGACTTTGCTGCTCGCCGGCTTCTTCCGAGACCAAATGAAGCGACGACACAATGTCAGAGCGTTTGATCACTTCGGCCAAACGTTCTATGGGTTGTCGGCCGGGCTATGTTTGCAGCCCAAGAAGAGCGATCTGCTTGCGCGGATGGCAACCAACTTTCCGCTCTGGACTGAAACTTGCTGTCAGGTCAGCCGTGTTCTTCGAGACAACCCATACTTGATCAGACCTTTCGGTCTACCGCCGGCGGCCTCTTAGGCCGCCGGTTCTTCAACTAATTTTTTGATTGCTTTTTTGAATTCTTCAGCGGAGAAATGAGAAGCGTGAGCTTTGATGAATTCAGGATTATAACTAACGTAATTATCGTTCAAACGGCGGACGGCATCGGCCAGAGCTTCAGGAATGGGGTCGTCAAAGAATTCGCCAGTCTGGCCTTCAATAATGGTTTCTAACGCTCCGCCTTTGCGAAGAGCCACGACTGGCTTGCCGAAAGACATCGCTTCCACCGGCGTCAGTCCGAAATCTTCTTCTTGAGGCATGACAAAGGCCCGGCAAGCGCAGTAATACTCGGCGAGTGTGGAATCATCTTGCTCGCCCAAAAAAGTAATACTATCGCCCGCCAGACGTTTTAATCTATCTTTGTCTGGGCCGTCGCCAATGATAACCAGCGGATAATCCAGCTTATTAAAAGCCTCAATGGCGATATCAATGTTTTTATATTTATATAATCGCGAGATTATGAGGTAAAAATTAGTCGCCACCTTAAACCCAAGACTCGACCGATAATAAACCTGCTCCTGCGGCAGGTTTTTATCTACATGCTCGCCCTCTCGCCAAGCGCCAAGCCTCGAGGGTTTGTCCATTGGCTGAAGCAAATGGACCTGCGCAAGTTCTCGCTTTGGATTCAAGGTTTCAACTAATTTTTTAACTGGAGGATAAATGATAGTGCTGTCTCTTCGGTAATATTTGCTAATGCGAGCTTGGACGGCTTTGGAAATGGCGACGTATTGGTCAACCCGGTCGGAAGCGGCTCTATCCCAGAGACGCAAGAGATGCTGATAGATGAGCGCGGGCCAGGACAATGAATTATCGCGGGCGTAATCGGCATGTCTGTCCCAGAGAGAACGCGACGGACTGTAGCAATAACAAATATGTTTGGTAGATGGTTTTAAAACCAGGCCTTTGGAAAAAGAAACCGAAGAGGACAAAACTTTATCAAAATCAGACAAATCAAAAGATTCTATGGCGGTCGGCATCAGCCAACCAAAAAGCGGATAAAGCTTTGTGATAAAAGGAATTTTTTGTAAAAAACTGGCTCGAATATCGGCCGAGGGCAACCATTGCCTTACAAATTGTTTGTCATAAAAAAGAGTGTAAATCGGTGCCTGCGGAAAGATATCGTGCAATTCAATCAACACTCTTTCCGCTCCGCTTATATTTTTCAGCCAATCGTGGACTAGGGCTAATCGCATAAAATTTGATGTTTAAAGTTTCAGACCTAATCCATGCCGAACCGCGTCAAAAGTCTGCTGACTTTTGCGCTCATGTCTCGGCTACCCGCCTCCGAATGTTCGTCATTGGCTTGGGTCCTCAACTTTATTACCTTCGGCAATGAGGCGTTCGTTGTTTGTCACATATTTCTAGCATTTTTTGAAGGATTTGCAGAGTTGATTTATTTTTATAAATGTGGCAATATATGGCCGGGGGTAATTCGCCTTTCACCTTACGACCGGCGAATGGAAAGAAACGGCCCAACAGTACAAATGGAGGTAGAACTTTGAAATTCATCCGTTCACTTCGTGCCGTGTGGGTTGTCCTCATTGTATGGTACGTTTCCAGGGCAGTCTTGCACGTTGACGACCGGATAACCAATCTGATCTTCGTTGTCGGAATTCCGGCCGCCCTGTTCTATCTCCAGGCCCATCGATGCCGACGCTGGTTCTGCGGGAGTTGGAATACCAAGACCGGCTGGCGCAAATTGGGTCCAACCCGGGAGAAGGTTCGCCAGTGCTACTCTTGCGAATATGAAGAACTTATCCAGATGAACCGCTTGTTGCGGTAACTCGCCTCGATACGAAAGAGGCCTCGACCAAGAGTCGAGGCCCTCGTATCGAGGCTTTTTGTTTTACCGCTTGGCCATCACGTTCTTTTTGTAAGTGTTGAGGTTTTCCAGAACGATACCCGTGCCTCGAGCCACGCAAAACAATGGGTCATCAGCAATGCGAGCCGGCACGCCTGTAATTCTGGTAATAAGCGTATCAATGTGTTTGAGCAAAGCCCCGCCGCCGGAGATAACGATGCCTTTGTCCATAATATCGGAACAGAGTTCGGGTGGCGTCACTTCCAGCACGGATTTAATGATTTGAATGATTTCATGAAGCTGTTCGGTAATAGCTTCGGTTATCTCGTTGGACGAAACTTCAATCGTTTTTGGATAACCGGTCGTTAAGTCCCGGCCTTTGATACTGATTTTTTCTTCGGTTGGTGTTTTGACGGCCGAACCGATATTTATTTTAATGAGTTCGGCTGTGCGTTCGCCGATGGCCAGGCCGTGTTCCTTTTTAATATAATCCACAATCGCCTGATCAAGCTTGTTTCCGCCGATGCGCACCGATTGGGAACTGACGATACCGCCCAGTGAAATAACTGCCAGTTCGGTGGTTCCGCCGCCAATGTTTAAGATCATATTTCCTGAAGCGCTGTTGATAGGAATCTTCGCGCCGATAGCAGCCAGGACCGGTTCTTTAACCAGATAAACTTCCTTCGCGCCCGCCCTAAGACCGGCTTCCATTACCGCCCGGCGTTCAGTAGAAGTGATGCCCGCCGGCACCGAAATCAAAACTTCAGGTTTAAATATCCTGAAAACGCCGGCTGATTTTTTTATAAAATAGCGGAGCATCGCACCCGTAACCCGATAATCGGCAATAGCCCCGTCCACCAGAGGCTTGGAAACAATAATGCTTTCCGGCGCCCGGCCGATCATTTCTTTGGCTTCCGCGCCCACGGCCAGAATTTTATTATCCAAAACTGAAATTGCCACGACTGATGGTTCATTGATAACAATCCCTTTTTGGGGCAAAAAAACGACCGTATTCGTGGTGCCGAGATCGATGCCGATATTTCCCATAGGTCTAATTTATATCCTGTTTCGGCTTGGAAGGCAATTGACGATATGCTAATATGCTGAGATGACTCAGTAATACAACTTCCAGTATGTTCTTCTATGTCTATGTACTAGAAAGTAGCGCTGATAATAAGTTGTATATTGGGTACAGTAATAATTTGGTCAGGCGAATAGAAGAACATAAAAATGGGTTAAGTTTGGCTACTAAGTTCAGGCGTCCATTCAAACTGATATACTTCGAAGGCTGTACAAACGAACAAGATGCGAGACGCCGTGAGCATTATTTTAAAACGACACAAGGTAGAAGATTTTTAGGATTAAGACTCTTACAGTACGGACATCAAAAAGCGTCTCGCGCTGGAAGTTGATATACTGAGATGACAAGAACCGCTCGGAGGATTCTTTTTTACTGCGCAATACTTCTTTTTATCGGCGTTAGCTACGTCGTTATTATTTATGCCCAGGGATATAAATACAGTTTCAGCGAGAGCCGATTTATCCGAAGCGGAGCTATTTATCTAAATATTAATACTTCCGCCGATATTTATATTGACGGCAAAGTTAAGACCTCTACTTCGCTTCTCGGAAATTCGGCCAGCGTGGGCGGAATTTTACCGGGGACTTATACGGTCAGCGTTCAAAAAGAAGGCTGGTCCATCTGGCAGAAAAAAGTCACGATCGTGGCCGGCTTCGTTGAAGATTTTAATCATGTTATGCTCTTGCCTCAAATCGGCCAGGATAAAGAAAACGTCCGAAAAGAAATCCATGATTTGTTGTATCCGGTTATCGCTTCGCCATCAGCTACCCCGAAATCTTCAAAAAGTCCTGTGCCAACGCCCAAAACAAAACCAACACCAACGCGCACTCCGACGCCTTCCCCGACCCCTGATATATCCAAACCATATTATATTGAAAAAGGGTCTCTCTATATAAATACACCTGATGCTTCGGCTGTTCGCATCGCCACCGGCATTACGGCCGTCTTTCCTTCGGAAGACAATCAGAAACTTGCCTGGTTCACTGACGGGCAACTTTGGGTTTACTGGCTGTCAGATACTAATTACCAGCCCGCCCGTCATGCTGGCGATGTCGCTTTAATTGCCCATTTCAATAATACTATCAAAACTATCCATTGGTTTCGCGACAACGACCACATCGCTCTGGACGCCTCCGGTTTGAAGGTGGTTGAGATAGATACCCGGCCCAATATTAATATCATCAATTTCTAAAAAGAACGCCTGGAAGCCACACAGGTGACTTCCAGGACTTTTTCTCTCCTTACTTTACCCCTTCGGGGCCTGAACTCTGTTGTCTGCAGGTCTTTTCTCGTGCGTGACATCATTCCGGTACTGATCGAACATGCCAAGTCGCTGGTAACCGCATTTCTTACAGTTCGCGCCGTCAAAACCAGGCCATGCCGCTTGACACTCGGGACAGGTCTCACTGAGTACCGAGAAATGATGCATGGAAACCTCCAGAAAAGAACTGGCGATATTAAAATTTTACTCCGTCTAAAAAATTAAAGAAAACAAAGGCTGTGCATATCGCACAAAGAAACAATACCCCGCCAGCTGGCGGGGTATTGTTTCTTTGTTTAACGCTTGCTCCACTGCGGAGATTTTCTGGCTTTTTTGAGACCGTATTTACGGCGTTCTTTGGCGCGGGAATCGCGGGTAAGGAAACCGGATTTCTTGAGTTTCTTGCGGAAGTTGGCATCAAACAATTCCAGGGCGCGGGAAATGCCGTGTTTAATGGCGCCGGCTTGGCCGGCGATGCCGCCGCCATTGACGATGACCGTGGCCTTGAATCGGTTGATGGATTTCAACTTGCGAAGCGGAGATTCAACAATATGCTGAAGATTAACGTCGGTGAAATAATCAGTGTAATTTTTCTGATTGACCGAAATAATAGCTTTCTCTTCCGAACCGTTGCCATTAACAACATCAGTTGATTTTTTAGTAAAAAGACGGACGCGGGCGATTGATTCTTTGCGTCGGCCGACAGTTTCAAAATATTTTTCCGGACCTTTTTCTTCAACTTCAACGATTACTTCTTCCGGCGACACAACTAAAACCTTCTCCTTAGGAGCGGAGACGGCTGCTTTCTTGGGTTTAGTTGTTTTCACCGCTTTTTTAATAGGCATGCTGATTAGTTAAATTTTAAATTCTTTATTATTTTGTCCCGGGTTTTATTATCCGGCAACATCCGGTAAACCATATGACGAAAGACTTCCTGCGGGTTTTTCTCCCATTCCTCCCCCAGATTGCGGGCACGAACGCCGCTGTGATAACCGGAATAATGATAATAGGTTTTCTGTTTTAATTTATTGCCCGTGAATTTCGCTGATTTTAAATTGGAAATAACCACTTCCACGTTGGCCAGTTTTTCCGGCGCATAAGACGCCAAATGCTTGCCACGCAAAACTTCCGCGACTTTAGTGGCGATACGTCCCAGAGATTGATTGGCGGCATCAATTGGATAGGTAGTCATATTATTTGGCCGGAACAGTTGCCGAAGCAACTGGTAAACTAGTTAATTCTATCATTGCCATTTCCGCGCCATCGCTTTGGCGCTGACCCAAACGAATAATTCGGGTATAGCCGCCTTGGCGGACAGAATTGGCTTTAGCCACTTCAGTCACGAGCTTTTTGGCGACCGCTTCGCCGACATGGCCCAGCAATTCCCGGCGAGCATTCAAATTATCACGCTTGGCCAGGGTAATTAACTTATTGACCACTCGGGCCAAAGATTTGGCTTTGGCTTGGGTAGTTTTAATGCGGCCATGGCTGATTAAAGCGGTCGCCAGCGATTTGTACATCGCGGTTCGCACTTTGCGGTCTCGGCCGAATTTTCGTTGATTGCCTCGTTTCATGTTTATTTAGCGGATTTGCTCTTTTTGGTTTTCGGTTCTTTTTTGGCCGGCGCTTCCGGAACCAAAACTTCGTGCACGACTCCGAAATGATTAATCAGGATCTCAGCCGCACTTTTCATGGCCGCTTCCGGTTCAATGGAACCGTCGGTTTCCACGTCCATCGTTACTTTGTTGAAGTCAATGCGCTGACCAACGCGAACATCCTCAATTTTGAAGTTTACCAATCGCACCGGCGAAAAAATGGCATCAATAGCAATCACGCCTATCGCCAGCTTCTCTTTTTGGCGCTGTTCGACGGGAACGTAACCAATCCCCTTTTCCACATCAAGTTCCATTGAAAATTCAGTTTTCTTGTCGGTCAGGGCGGCAATATGCTGTTCCGGATTGATAACTTCAACATCAACGTTGGTTTTGATATCAGCAGCAGTAATTTCTTTTTCGCCTTTGGCTTCAATGATTAATTTAACCGGACCATCAACATGAAGCCGGAATTTTATTTTTTTAATGTTCATGATGAGCTCAATAACATCTTCCTGAATACCAGAAACACTTGAGAACTCATGATCAACACCCTTGATTTTGATGGAGGTGATAGCGGCACCTTCAAGTGAAGACAACAGCACACGGCGAAGCGGGTTCGCAATCGTGGCGCCATAGCCCGGCATGAGCGGACTGATCTCAAAGGTGGCGCGGTTGCCATTCTTTGCTATTACTTTGATTTGTTCCGGTGTCTGTATCATATATTTGCAGTGATACGGGTTAATAATCCCTCGTATAACCGCTGTTAATTATCTTGAATAATACTCAATGATGGCCTGTAGGTCGCTGTGGCCGATGCCGCTTTCATCGGCGGTTGCCATGCCTTTGATTTTGGCTGTCATATTATCTTTATTTAATTCCAGCCAGCTTGGCGCTTCGTATTTGGGAAGCCATTGCGGGACAAGATTCATGAAATAAGCGGCTTTCTTGCTGCCTTCGCGGATTGAAATAATATCGCCGATCTTAACCTGATAAGAAGGAATGCTAACCTTGCGCCCATTGACCAAGATGTGGCCGTGATTTACGAGCTGGCGGGCTTGATCGCGGGACTGGGCCAGACCCATGCGATAAGCAGTATTATCCAATCGGTGTTCCAAAGAATTAATAATCAAAGAATAAGCGTCTTTGTGGGAAGCCGAAGCGCCTTTAACATAGCTTTTAAACTGTTTTTCAAGCATGCGGTAAATATTTCGGACCTTTTGCTTGGTCTTTAATTGCTGGCCGAATTCGGAAAGTTTGCGAACCGGTTTGTGGCCTTGAATACCGGGCGGATAAGGTTTCTTGGTGATAGCCGTCTTGCTCAATTGAGAACGCAAACCTTTGATGCCGAGTTTTTCGCCAATGCGTCGTTCTATTTTTTCTTTTGGTCCGGTATAACGTGCCATATAATTAAATCAAAAATAAAATATCAAATTAAACTTAGACTCGGCGGGGTTTCGGTCGGCGCACACCGTTATGGGCAATTGGTGTGGCATCCATAATGGAAAGAACGTTCAAACCGGTGCTAGCCAAACCGCGAATAGCCGATTCCCGGCCCGGACCAACGCCTTTAATAATAATCTTTATGTTGGTTAGATTGAATTTCTTGGATTTTTCAAAACAATCTTTGGCGACCATGTTCGCAGCGTAAGGTGTTGATTTCTTGCTACCTTTGAATCCAAGTAAACCGGACGAAGAAAAAGCGATGATTTGGCCGGCCGAATCGGCGATAGAAATAAGTGTATTGTTGTAAGAAACGTTAACCGTCGCAACACCGTTAATCACCTGTTTTTTGGAAGAGGTTTTTTTAGGCGTTTCTGTTTGCGTTGGCGTTTCAATGACCGTCGGTTCGACGGTGGCTTCGGCAGTCGGAGTTGTAGCGGCTCGTTTACCCATGATTAAGTTTATATTTCGGAGCGAGGCTGATCGGAAAATTGTTTACGATTCAGCCGAGCGATGTGAATATATGAGTGTTAGCGATTATGTTTTTTCACTTGACGCTTTGCGGCCCGAACCCATCGTTTTGCGGACATTGCCACGCAACGTACGGGAATTGGTTTTACTGCGTCCGTGGATCGGCAGACGACGAGCGTGACGATTACCCCGCCAAGTGCCGATTTCTTTCAAGCGTTTGATATTCTGGCTAACTTCTTTACGCAGGTCGCCTTCTACGCGATAACCTTTTTCCAAGATCTTCGTAATTTTATTCAATTCTTCCGCGGTCAGTTCTTTAGCGCGTTTATTTAAATCAATGCCGGCCGAACGGAGAACTAAAATACTCGTACTGTGGCCAATGCCGTATAAGTACGGCAAAGCGTACTCAATCTTTTTATTATCCGGAATGTTGATACCTAAGATTCGTGGCATATGTTTAACCTTGGCGCTGTTTATGCTTTGGATTTTTGCAGATGCAATAAAGCCGGCCTTTGCGCCGAACCAATTTACAGCTATTACACATAACTTTTACAGAAGCTCTGACTTTCATATTAGTAACGATAAACAATCCGGCCTCGGGTTCCATCCGGGGAAAGTTCCACCGCGACGCGATCGCCTATCATGACCTTGATATAATGGAGACGCATTTTACCGGCTAGGTACACCAGTACTTCCCGGCCATCTTCCAGTTTTACCTTAAACTTGGTATCTGGCAGCGCCTCTATTATTTGGGCATTTAATTTTTCTTTCGGCTGTGTGGTCAAACGTTGTACTGAAAAAAAGACGTCCACCAAGGTGGGCATCGGAGAAACTCCAGCGCCACTTAGTAATCGTGGTCAATTCAGTGCTTATATACTATCAAATCTTAATCATAGAGTCAACCCCTTCTATAATGGTTTAATAACTTATTTCGATTTTGACTTTATTTTGGTTTTTGGGGATAGATCTGACCCAAAATGGACTCAAATTAACGTGGGCCGAAGTAATACCTGAAATCGTGCCTAAATAAGCCCGCATATCGGCATCATTCTTACCTAATAAGTCAGTAATTATCTTCTGCTGGTCAATCTTAGCATAACCCGGACCAGAAACATGGACCGTAAAAGAAAGGCCGTTTTTAGCCTCGTCCCAAAGAGGATTACTGAAGGCCAACGTTAATTTATCAGGCAAAATTGTTAAATTCTTCTGGGTTTCAACATACTGGGCAATAAGGGCAAAAAGGTCAGATTCTTTAAAACCGATGGTTTTAAGTGAACCTGAAAGATTAACCGTAAAAGTGGTTGCCGTCGTGTCGACTGGACTAGTTGAAATGGGATTACCGACAACAACTTGACTGTCGTTAATTATTTTAAGTCCATTGATTTGGGTTTTGAGTTCGTCCTGAATATTGGCAGTAAGCAAAGTTGTCAGAGTTTGCTTAGCCGTATTCAAATCGGAATCTGTCACCACGGTTGATTGGCCGCTGGTGCCATTAAGGATAGGCGCGGTCGATTGGCCGTAAACTTTCTGATATTTTTCCGTATTCCCCTGTTCTTTAAAAGCTGGGATAGTAAACAACCCGACCGACACGTTATATTCTGAGCCGGCTTTGTCGGCAATTACCTGAACATCCTTGCTGCCCGGCACCAGTTTACCATTGGAAGTTCTGCCCGCTGGTACAACGATTGAAGTCAGTGTATGGAAAATATGATGGTCAGCCGATTCAAAACGAGTAGTTGTTACCAGGGGCTGATCTACTGACAGTTCATTATAAACAGTTATTGTCCCCCGGGCTTTTTGAGCGACATCTACATGGCCCGTCGCGGTAAAGTCTTGAGAAACGGTTTTTTGTATATTAAATAATTGGCCCGGTATCGCCAAGCCGGTTAAATTAATCGTTGAAGTATTGTCCGAAGTAAACATGGTCAGACTAAAATCCATCGACTGGCTAAGCGGTTTGACCGTGACTTGGGCTTTCCCAGTCGTCATAAAGACAACCGTTCCCAGAATAACTACCGCCAAACAAGCCATGACAATCAAACCGCCCCGATGAGAAGAACGGCGAGGGTAATCTCCTTCAGCTACAAGTTTCGGTTTTAAGTTTGATAATGAACGCTTAAACCAACCGGAAGATTTTGGTTTTGAACCCGTCTCAGATGGAACAGCCCGAAAACCCCAAACACTTTTTATTTCTTGTAAAGCCCGATGTTCAAGAGGCTCGTCAGAGAAGTCGCTTTGTCTGACTTCTACCGACATGGCTTTTTCACGTCCGCCGGCCACTTTGACATTCCGCTGATTTTCGACTTCAGGCACGAAGATGTCATCTAAACGGCGACCATTCTGAGAATCAAGCTCTAATTCATCATCAGATTCTTCTTGTGGCTGGGAAGCCGGAACCGAGGAGGTTGATATTGAATCTTCGCTTGTCGCCGGTTCTGCGTAAAAATCCTCAATTTGATTAACCACGCTTATAGAACTTTTTTCGGCAGCTTTTGAACCAAACGACGTTTCTTGTTTGCTGGCAGATCTCTTTGGCCCCGGCGAACGAGCCAGAAGAACATCAAATTTATATTTTTTCGCCATGTCATTCAGCTCCGGGCTGGAACATAAGAAAGAAACGGTCTTGCCTAAATCTTTAGATTCATCCCGAAGTGAAGCAAAATGCTCTTCTTTTTTAAAAGCCCGGGCGCTTTTGGGCAGTACGAAAATTACTTCTTCGGCCGAGGTAGATTTAAAGAGGTCCAAAATCTCTTCAAAAGAATCATCCTTGAGAACATTGATAATCTTTGTGGAAGACATGTATAAATTAATATACCAAATTGTTGCCTACAAGTATAGGCTGTGTTATATAGGTTGTTAGGAGGTGCCTATGTTTGGATTCCCTTCCCGGCCACGATTGCGAGTGGTCAATTACGAAACCGTCCAATACACCGGGGGGAGACGAAGTGTTCGTCTGCAAGGAAGATGGCGGGAAAGGAAAAACGTCTCCGTCACCGGCAACGCCACTTGCTTCATTAGAGACCACTTTCATGAGATCGAAGTCCTCATCAAGGAAGACATCAGCTACAGCAATGACCGATCCGAAGGCGAAAGGCTAAGAAGAGCCACCCTCAAGGCCCTTCGTGAGAAATACCCCCGCCATCGTGTCAGATTTGTCAGACTCAAGAAATGAGGCCACCTTATGCCGTCGCCAGAGACTCAAGTTTTTCGAGAGTCTCTGGCGCTGTTTTTATTTTCATTAACTCATTGCGAATTTCTTTAGCACCTTCAAAATCATTGATATACATCTTTATGAACCTTTTCATGACATCAAAGTTCTTGACTTGTCCTGAGCTTGCCGAAGGATCCCCCCAAAGTTCCACAAAGTTTTCAGTGTGTTTTTTAAGGAGCGCTATTCGTTCTTGAGGAGTTTTATCTGCAGGATTAACCGCTGGATTGAAAAACCATGGATTTTGAAAAATTCCCCGACCGATCATAATACCATCCAGACCATATTGCTCGGCCTTTCTCACGCCTTCGGAATAACTCATCACGTCGCCATTGCCGATGATAATAATTCCGGCTTCACGACAAAGTTTAGCCGCTTTTCCAATCTCGTCCCAATGGGCCGGCACTTTTGACGCTTCTTTCATGGTTCGGCCATGAACAATAATTGCGTCCGGTCTTGCCTCAATCAATTTTGAAATCCATTCTTCTGTAATAATAGTGTTGTAACCGATACGAGTTTTAATCGAAACCGGTAAATTGCCCGCTCCGCGTTTTGTTTCTTTTATTATTTCCTGAGTTAATTCAGAATTTAATATCAAATCCGAACCGCTTCCTTGTTTGATTATTTTTCCTGACGGACAACCCATATTGATATCCACGCCGTCAAACTCTAATTCGGCAACAAGTTTGGCCGCTTCATAAAAATGTTCAGGCACGCTGCCGAATAATTGGGCGATGATGGGCCGTTCGTTCTCGCCGTATTTTAAATGAGGCAATAACTTTGGCCGGCCTTTTTCAGAACATAATCCCGAAGCCGAGACCATTTCCGTATAAAAAACACCCGGCTTGCCACACTCAGCGATAATTTGTCTGAACGCCATATCAGTCACATCCGCCATCGGCGCCAAAACAAAGAACGGCTTCTTTAATTTTTGCCAAAAATTACTTTCCATCATTAAGAGATTACAGCTCGGATACGGCGGTTGCCGCCGCTCACGCCTTCTTCTTTGGTGATGGTGATACGGCCTATCTCACCGGTATGAGTGACATGAGGCCCGCCACAAATCTCGCGGCTGAACCAATCATTATCGTCGCCGACCGTATAGACTTTCACTCTCGGCGGATATTTAGCTTTAAAGAAAGCGGAGGCGCCGGAATCCAAGGCTTCCTTCAAATCCATCTCTTTGAATGTTACCGGCAAATCCTTATTTACTATCTCGTTGGCTATATCCTCAGCTTGTTTTAATTCTTCGGGTGTCACCTTTCGGGGAAAAGTAAAATCAAATCTCAAACGTTCAACGGTAATGTCGGCCCCGGCTTGAGGCAATTTCTGGCCTAAAACTTTTTGCAAGGCCGCCACAATAATATGAGTGGCTGTATGAAGCCGAGTTTTCTTTTTCATTTCTTCGGCATCATCGGCCGATAATTCCCCTTCTTTCATACCATGCCCGCCGAATTTCTTTTCCGCACCGGCCCGGGAAATTTCCCGATGCCGTTCACGTTCGGCTTCAAAATCATCCCGTGCCAATTCGCTCGCTTTCGGCCCGCCGACCTCAACGATAACTTCATAAGGCAGGCCAAAACTTTCATATAGTTTAAAAGCAGAAGCACCGTCTATTATTTCTAATTTTTCCATTTCATGAAGGCCATTCTTGAAAGTTTTTTGAAATTTATCATTCTCGGCGTCAAAAACAACAATAATATTATCCGGATTTAGCTCAGAATAATTTTCTTTATATAGTTCCACAACTTTATTCAAAATCTCTCTCACAATTTTAATTTCAATATTATTCACATAACATTGAACGATAAGTCGGCGGATGAGCCGGCGCAAAACATAACCTTGTTCTTTATTAGAAGGCGTCACGCCGTCGGAGATAAGAAAAGCTGAAGCCCGGCCATGATCGGCGATAACTCGCTGAACTCGGTCGGGAATATTATCTTTAGGCAAAATTTGAAGCAACGACTCAAACAGGTCGGTTTCAAAAATATTTTTTTTGCCTTGCGAGACCATGGCCAAGCGTTCTAGGCCCATACCGGTATCAATGCCTTTTACGTCCAAAGGTTTAAGTTGTTTGTCAGCGCTTTGATAATATTCATTGAAAACAATATTCCAAACCTCAAGGCCGTTCACATAAATCTCGGTTGTCGGCCCGCACGGACCTTCATTACCTGTTGGCCCCCAAAAATTGTCGGCCCGGCCGGAACGTTTTATCTTTAATGACGGATCAAGCGATTGCCACATCTTTTCCGATTCTTCGTCGGCCGGCACACCTCCTTCGCCTTCAAAAACGGAAACGTAATCAATGGCCAAACCCATTTCTTTGGTTATGAATTCATAAGCATATACAATCGCTTCTTTTTTCCAATAACCACCGAAGGAAAAATTGCCGAGCATTTCAAAGAAAGTCAGGTGCGATTCATCACCGACCTCATCAATATCAGAAGTGCGCAGACATTTTTGTATGGAAACTACATTCTTGGCCGGCGCATTTTCCGAGTTTAGATAATAAGGTTTAAATTGTTGCATACCCGCCGTCGTAAACAAAACCGACGGGTCAGTCGGCAACAACGACGAAGACGGCACCATAGTGTGCCCTTTCGTTTCAAAAAATTTAATAAACTTCTCCCGTATTTCCTGCTGAGTCATCCCAGTATATCAACTTCCAGAATTCTTTCTGGCAATTGAATTAATTATACAATGATTTCTCAATAAACATTTCCCAAAGCACAAGGTAATTTACAAAAGAATTACCAAGCCAGCTGGAAGTTGTATTACTGGGTCATTGCTGTTTTAATATACCTATAAATACCGCCGTATTCAAGCCATCATCCGCCGCAGAGCGCAGTATTCACAGTCTTTGTCATCGCAGAAGCGGTTCCAGAATTTTAAATTAATAATTTCATCGGCAGTCTTTTTTATTATTTCTACCAGTTCATCAACTTCTTCAGATAAAATAATAAACGACTCTTTTTTATATTTTCCTTTTTCGTCCGGTTCAATGAAATCAATATCGCCGGAGACCATGGTGTATTTTCTCCCATTTTCATATTTATTCAGAAGCAAATTATAAAACATCAGCTGGCGTTTAATATCGCCATTGGAACTCTTGGTTGAACCTTCTATTTCGCCGCGCGTTTTTGGTTTTGAAGTTTTGTAGTCCACGACATTGACTTCCTTGCCGGCGCCAAGCATTTCAATTTTATCTATTTTGCCGGTAATACGAACATCCGAAGTGAGCATGATTCCTCGAAGCTCAAGTTCGGTTATTGTTTTTGTTCGCCAAGAACCGTGATAAAAATCAAAATAGCCAGTCAAGGTTTTATTTCCTTTTTCCAATAACTCGTCATATTCTTTTTCGCTTAACGGCTGGCGTTTTAAATAAATCTCAAACCTGGACAAAAGAAAATTTTTGTCGGCTTTGCCGGTTCGGTAGGCATCAAAGAAATCTTTGAGCGTGTAATGCACGGCCGTACCATACATTTGGTGTTTGGTTTTCGCCTGCGGAATACGGAGCAAATTGATGTAAAAATATTTCCACGGACAATCCAGATAATTATTCAAGGCCGTCACCGAAAGGCCGTTGCGTTTAAACAGATCGCCGATAAAAGTTTTGCTTTTCAAATCAATCCCTTTTTGGATGCGCGGAGCAAAAATAACCTCTTTCTTTTGGGCAAAATTCTTTTCAATCAACTCGGTGTCTTTGGTGATAATCAGCTCGGGTTTTATTTCCGTAATAAATTGACAAGGCAATTGGTCTTGGCCACTCAAGCTTTCCTTAGAATAAGAAACGGCCGCGCCTTTCTTGGCTCTGGTCAGCGCCACATAGAATAATCGCCGTTCGTCATCTTCGGTCGCGCCTTTGTCTAAGATCCGCCCGGTCAACGAAAATACCCGCGCCGGCAGAGTTAAATGATTCGGCCGACGTTTGTTGCCCCAATGGCCGTCATGAGCGTTGATAATGTAAACATATTCAAACTCCTGGCCCTTGGAACGATGAGCGGTCATGAGCCGAATTTGCCCCACGGCTGAGCTGATGCTTTTCTTTAACAACAGATTATGGGTTTTAAGCGTGGCCAAATATTGCAAAAATTCCGGCAAGCCGTTCGTGGGATGAACTTCCACCAGATTTTTAATTTCATCAAACAAACCATTGAGCTTATCCAGCTTTTCAAGGGTCTGACCCTTCATAATGTATTTCAAAAATCCCGATTCGGTAATAATTTTTTCAAACAACTCCGGCAGAGAAATATTATGCGCCAGTGTCGCCCAACCAGCCAAGAGCTTATAAAAATTAAGAAAGGCTTCCGGATTTTCTACGCCCGCTTTTTTGAGCTGGGTTTTTGATTTGATTATTTCGTAAGCCGAAATTTTTTCTTTATGCGCCGATTCAATAATTTTAAACACGTCCAAGATTTCAAATCCCAAAAAATCAATGTGCAACGCTTCCAAAAGTTTTTGGTCGGAACCAAAAGTATGGATGGTTTCCAGTAGAAGCAAAACTTTTCTGATATCGTAATCCGCCAGCAGATCCTGGTCGGATTCGATGGCAAACGGCAGGCCGGCTTTTTCCAGCATCTCTGCCACCGGAGCGGCGTCGCGATTATCACGATACAATACGGCAATCTCTTGCGGTTCAACGCCGGCTTTGATTTTATTTTTAATATCCTCGGCCAAGAAAAAATATTCCGCATCCGGTTTGGAAAATCCGTAGATGCCAATTTTTTCTTTTAGATGCGCAACATTGGCGTTTAAAGGTTTCTCGCCAGCCAGTAAACTATGGGCCGCATCCAAGATTGGTTGAGTGGAACGGTAATTCTCTTCCAAAACAATCAGTTTGGCGGACGGATAAAGTTTTTTAAAATACAAAAAGTTCTCCAACGAAGCGCCCTGAAAACGGAAAATGGCCTGCTTCTCGTCGCCAACGACAAAGATATTCGGATTAGGGTGAAAATTCGCCAGCAGTTCTAATATTTTATTCTGAGCGTTATTGGTGTCTTGATGTTCGTCCACCAAAAAATACTGATACTGTTCCTGAATCTGGAGCAAAAGATTTTCATTATCAGAAAGTTCGCGAAGAGTTTCCATAATCATGTCGCTGTAATCGTAGAGCTTGGCCGCCTGGAGTTTTGACTGATACCATTCGTAAATTTTCGCCAGTTCGGCATTTTTGGCGATTTGTTTTTGAAGCTTTTGGTAATCGCCTTTCATCTTGCCTTTGTGCGCGCCTTTTTCGTGATACAAATCATCAATCGCTTCAAAACTTTTCAATTCGGCCGTGATAATGTTATGAAACTGCTTGGGCGAAACGCCTTCGCGTTTTAAATCGTTTAAACAGGCCAGGATTGGACGAACATAAAACATCGGATCGCCGAACGGCCTTAATTCTTTGAGTGGTAGAGTGCCTATCGCCTCTTCTATTAAATTAACCTGGTCAACTTCGGTAATATTATTTGAACCGATGATGCGCGGAAATTCGCCAGGATTGGATTTGATGATCTCATTGCAAAAGCCGTGAAAAGTATTGATGTCCACCGAATAGGCCGGCGTACCGATCATTTCCGTCAACCGACTTCTCATAGAAGCCACGCCCGATTCGGTAAAGGTCAATGCCAAAATATTGCCCGGATTAACTTGGGTTTTTTGGAGAATATTGGCAATACGTAGGGTTAAGATCTGGGTCTTGCCCGTTCCCGGCCCAGCCACCACCATCACCGGCCCCTCAATGGTATCCACGGCCTGTCGCTGGGCTTTGTTAAGTTGTTTGTAGGCTTCTTTGAATTCCATCCCGCACATAACAGCCATCAGTTGCTGTAACGCAGTACAATTCAACTTTGTTGATGCGCTTAGCTTCTAGAATGGTCTGTCTTGTTAATTCTACCTATTCCCGCAACACGTACTGCCTATGGCTGTTATGTGCGGGATTCCATGTTCAGAGTATATCATTTTTATAAATTGATACGATATGATTTTTTAGACAAATTTAATTTTTTATGTCATAATTAGTGCCTTATGTTAATTGACGACATTACAATCAGGGTTATGGCCGGAAATGGCGGGAACGGCACGGTCGCTTTCAATAAAAACAAGATGTCTCTGGGCCCGACCGGTGCCACGGGTGGAACCGGCGGCCAGGTTTATGTGGAAGGAGTTTCTGACCTCGGCGCGTTATTACGTTTACGCCACAGCAAAGTTTTCAAGGCCGAAGACGGCAAACCCGGAGGTCGGCAATACAATGACGGTCCGACCGGAGCCGACTTAACGATTCAGGTCCCCGTCGGCACAGTGGTCCATAATCTAGACACCAAAACAGACAAAGAGATAACCAAAATCAGCGAAAAGATTATGGTCGCCCGAGGCGGACGGGGCGGGAAAGGCAATTTTCATTTTCGTTCCTCCACCAACACCAGTCCGAAAGAATTTCAAAAAGGCGAAGACGGAGAAAAGTACACCATCCGTTTGGAATTAAAACTTATTGCCGATGTCGGTCTGATCGGTTTGCCTAATGCCGGCAAATCGGCGCTTTTAAACGAACTCACAAGAGCCAAAAGCAAAGTGGCCAATTATGCTTTCACGACATTAGAACCAAACTTGGGCGTTTATTATGATCTAATCTTGGCCGATGTGCCGGGTATTATAGAAGGCGCGTCGGGAGGTAAAGGTCTGGGCGTGAAGTTTCTTCGTCATGTTGAACGTACCAATACCCTCTTCCATTTATTGTCCGCGGAATCGACCAATCCGGTCGCTGACTATAATATTATTCGCAGTGAATTGGATGCATACAATCCGGAACTTTTGAAAAAGAAAGAATATTTATTTATATCCAAATCGGATATGATTTCGGGAGCCGAGCTTAAAAAAATCATCACTAAATTAAAAAAGAAAAATCCGACTATAAATTCGCTTTCAATTCACGATTCGGACAGTCTTGAACGGGTCAAGAAAATACTCAATAAGATTGGGGGTCAAAAGACGATTTAATCGTTTATTTTGCTTTTATTGACTTATTGCCAGGTTTCGTGATATAATATAAACGTCTGACATAAAGGAGGGCTGATGTGGATTTTTTGATTCTTCCTTCTATTCTCCGCGTCCTGCCCCTGATTATAGCTAGTTGCACATATGAATTCTATGGCCGGGCGCTAAACCGAAACGACGTTTCGGGGAGAATTATCTGGTCCAGGTGGACGCTCTTTTTCATCATTATCGGTATCATTACTTTGTTTCTCTAACCCATCTTCTAGGAGAATCAATGATGGACAGATACCAAGATGCTCCGTTAGCAACACCCGGCGACGCCAATTTCCCCGACTTCCGTAAGGATTCCGGACGGCGGCGACAGAACTTGCACCGGCTTCGAGTCGCAAGATTCTTGGCCCTATTGTTCATTGAACTCGGGGCAGTAGCTGGAGCGGCCTGGTTCCTCATCAGCAATCTGATGACGAACCCGTAAAACCTTCCAAGGGGAGGTTAAGCCGGCGCACAATGCGCCGGCCCTTATTTTTTATATAAAAGAGAGCGCCCCACTATCAGCGGGGCGCGGTAAAGTCGCAGGGCACGATCAATTCGTCGTCTTTTTCGGGATCGCTGTCCTCAAGAACGCACTCCAGTCTCAGGTCGCGAGGCATCTTTACGCCGAGACTGGTCAACTCGGCCACGATAGCAATGAAACTTGATCTGGCCCGAGAAACGCCACCCTCGGATTCGAAACGCTTGGAGAGATGCCACGCTCTGTTTCTTTCCCGTTCCCATATCGAGAGCGAGTCGTGCACCACGAAAAGCCCATTCCTTCGGCAGATCTCCAGCAGTTCCGGAGTCCTTGATTCCGGCAGGACCAGAATCTGGGTGGCCAGGAGGTACAACGGGTCTCGTCCATGTACTCTGACAGGAGAGAATCTTGTATCAGGGATGACGGAAGAGACCTTGAGACGCTCAACAAAGAATTCCGGTTCCGCCTCAAGTTTGGCCTTGAGTTCCCGAACACACCCTTCCGCTCTTGACCAGGTGGACAGATTCGACCACTCGGCCACGGCCACCAGAGTCCTCCTGTCCTCGTGCAGCGGTGAATTGAATTGGTGCACCAGAAATGAGGGATACCAGCGACGTTTGCCAAATTCCACTAGATCACGTTCTCGGCGTCCTCCATCCAATAGTGTGAACGACGCTCTGATGTTGGAAAGTGCCATTGTCAAAAGAACCCCCTTTCAGGGGCAGTATCTAAAATTAATTAACTGACGTCAAATACTAACTTTTTCTACTTTCGCTCTTCAAGCGTATTGAGGATTTTGAGAATGAGGTCATTTTGATTTTCCAAATGCTGAAGAATGGTTTCAATTTCTTCCTCGGCTTGGACATTGACTTCAAAATCAGCCTCGGCCCGAGTTTCGGCGTGTTTACTCTGAAGATTCTGGCCAACCATGATTAACGGCAAGAGCATGAGTTGAATCATATTGGAAATGAAAAGCCAGAGAACGAAAGCCGGAAACGGATCAAATCGCATCTCCACCGGACCGCCCACATTCCACAACAACCAGCACAAAGTCCACACAAACACAATCAGAAAGAATCCCATCGTGCCGATAGTTTCTGTCACGGCCAGAGCGACACGTTCAAGAACCGAAAGTCTTTCCCGGTGGTCAATATTGACATTACGGACCGGGCGACGCTTTTCCCGAAGCTGATTAACGGATAACGGGTTATGAATACTCATAATTAAACGATACCATATCTGCACAATAGGGTATCCACATATTTAGGCCCAAAGAAATAAGCCAAAGAGAGCACCACCAAAAACATCGGCGACAAGATCGCCTAGAGTATCAGTTAAATTACCGCCGTAAATGTAATGACGAAGAAGCTCATGAGACATTAGGGGTGGCTGCGAAGTTGAATATTCCATGATTTCCCAAAAGAAACCGACTAGCGCCCCTAGGGCCATAAATAAAATTACTCGTTGAAATATATCAAATCTTTTTAATTTTTCGGACCATAAATTACTAAAGAACCAGGCGATAATAATTCCGCCTGATATATGGAATACTTTGTCTAAATGCGGAACAAAATCGTAGATATTAAAAAAAGTAAAAACAAATGCGCCCAAAAAGATTACCGCCAGACCAATGAAAAAAGGTTTAAGAGCTTTGCGTGTCATTGGTGTTTAAGTATATCAAAACAGACTAAAATTTCAAATTTTAGTCTGTTTTGAAGAGCATTAATTTTTTAATCTTCTAGAACTTCTCTGCATCGATCTTTAATATGATCGACCATGGGCGATGGCGGACGATTGGATTTGGGTCGGTTTTTAATACTGCTCAAAATATCCCGACAGAACTGGGCGCTGTCCCTTGATTTAACTTGAGTCTCCCGATTAGAATATTCGATAATATTCTCGGTTTCATCAAGAGCCGTCTCAGTTTCTTTTTGAAAATCTTTATTTAACTCATCGATACGAACCTGTAATTTATCGGGGACGGGTTTGTCGGAAACAGAAGTAGTAGAAACAACTGGTGGGTCATCATGATTGGCCTCTAATTCGGTGACTTCTTCCAGGCGACGGTGAGCAAAAACTTGGTGAAGCTCAACTTGTTGCACCGGCGAACTCAATCCCAAACGAATTTGTTCGCTTAGACGTTTAAAATTATAGAGCGGATGAGTGGCCGAAACATTATTGGCATCAGCGAACACGGCCATGCCGCTGGTCATAGAAAACACGACCACGATGGCGATAGTGGCATATTTCCAAGAATTAGAACGGGTAACTACCGCCTTAACACTCGCTCGCTGTTGGGCCAGATTTATAAATCTCGTTCGCGCTGACTTCAAAAAAACTTGATCGGGCCGAGTGTATGCACGAAGACTCTTTTTAAATCTCCGAACAGCTAATTGTTCTTTTATAAAATCAATCATTTTAAATAAGGGACAAGCTTCTTTCGAAGCCGATGAATCGCCACCCGCAAAGCTGATTCTGTTTTTCCTGTGATTTGGGCGATATCTGTATATGACATATCCGCGACAAAATGCATTTGAAACAATTCTTGTTCCTCAGGCGGGAAATCTTCGACAATAGTCATAATTTCCCGGACTTTAGCGCTTTCATCAGATTTTATCGGCTCCTCAATGATGTTATCGCCCTCATATGGCAAATCAGCAAGATACGATGGCTTCTTGTGGCGGAAATAGTCAATAGCTGAATTGCGCGCGATTTGCCAAATCCAAGCCGTAAAATTCCCGCTTTTTCTGTCAAATTGTTCAATATTTTTGATGACCTTTAAAAATACCTCCTGAGTTAGGTCTTGAGCGGTCTCTTTATGTCTGATTCTGGCCATAAAAAAAGCGTAGATGGGCTTGGAAAAGTGATCAAAAATCTTCTCTGCCGAGCCGGAATCCCCTTTTTGTAGAGCCTCTGCCAGAACATTAAATTGGTCTTTAATAGCCATAGGATATACGTATAAGCTCGACTCATTGTTTCTATGGGTGTTCTGTTTATAATAGCCTATTTCCTTAATTTTTCAAGCCTAAACCCTACAAAAGTAGGGTTCTGTTTTACTATTGAGCGGGATACGGGAGTCGAACCCGTCTCTTGAGTTTGGAAAACTCATGTATTACCGATATACGAATCCCGCAAACTGGTCGGGCTGCCGGGATTTGAACCCGGACTAAAACGTCCCAAACGTCTCGTGCTACCGTTACACTACAGCCCGGGTGCCCTCGGGGGGAATCGAACCCTCATCAAAGCCTTAGAAGAGCTCTGCTCTATCCGTTGAGCTACGAGGGCGTCGTAGCTCATTAAATTTTACATTAAAACGGCCGAAACGTAAAGATAATGGCCTTATACTTGCCTGTACAAAAATCGTTAAAAAAGGTAGTATTTGTCTATGAATAAAAACCTTGTTTTATCGATAATTGTAGTGGTATTGTTAGGGCTTGGCCTTTGGTGGTTTATTTCCAACACAACCTTACAAAATGAGCCAACTCTAACTCCGTCCATCTCTGCTTCTACCAGTCCGACTCCTGTTCAAAACATTACCATTACCTCCCCCCAAGCCAATCAGCAAGTTGATTCACCAATAACGGTTACCGGTCAAGCACGCGTGTTTGAAAATCAATTTACGGTTCAAGTAAAAGACAGCGCCGGAAAAATTGTAGCATCAGCCCACGTATTTACCGATGCCAAAGAAGCCGGCCAGTTCGGAAATTATAGCGTTAAAATTCCGATCCCGGCCGGGATGGCTACCACAACAATGAAAGTTGAGTCATTAAGCTATTCGGCCAAAGGGGATGGCTCTTTTGAAGGCTATGCTTCAGTGACAGTTAAATTAAACTCCATAGCCACGGCGAGTGTTAAGGTGGCGCTTATTCAAACCCCGGTGGGTAATGATTGTAGTATGGTTTCTTTGTATTCGCGTCAGATTACCAAAACTTCGGAAGTGGCTTTTGTCAGTCTTTACGAACTACTTAAAGGACCGACCACGGCGGAAAAATCTGCCGGCGTGACAACAGTCATTCCTGATGGTGTCCAAATAAACTCAATTCGCCGAACCGGCGACACGATTTACGCCGATTTTGACAGTACATTGGAGTTCCAGGTGGGTGGTTCCTGCCGAGTCCAGGCCATCCGATCTCAAATCACAAACACTCTCAAACAGTTTTCTGGTGTAAATAATGTTGTTATCTCTATTAACGGCCGGACCGAAGACATACTCCAGCCGTAAGTTGTCTGGATTTCTTCTCTTAAATCCAGTATAATTGAGCTTCAGTGCTTCGGTTTTGAATTTTGGGGGCTATGGTGAAGCGGTTATCACAGCGCTCTGTGGCAGCGCGGTCGAGGGTTCGATTCCCTCTAGCCCCCCCAAAAAAAAGTAAAATAAAAACAACCCGAACGGGTTGTTTTTATTTTACTTTTATCCCAATCAAATAAAGGTTTCAATGTCCACAAAAAACATTGTCAAACATTAAAATAGATATTAAATTAACTTCGGTGCCCAAGAGGTGCCAAGGAGGATTCCACCATGTGGGGAACTGGCGAGATCGTGACCAACCGTGGTGCCCCCAAGATGCAGCTCTCGAGCTTCCGCGTGGCCAGCAAGATCCTCTGCTTCTTCTCGATGCGGCAGAACACCTGACGAGTCGTCCGACGGTGTGTCTGCATCACAGTCCTCCGCCGTTGCCAAGCCGAATTCCTAAGGGAGAGGCCTGGCAACGGCCTCGTTTTTTATTTTTTGTCGGTAAACACTACGAGACGTTGAGTGTATCCTCCGGAAGCTTCGTCCCAGATTCCTTCACAAGTAACAAGATTGAGGTGGGATTCCCCATCGTTTGAACCAAATACCTTCGTTGCGTCTGCCTGCGAATCAAACCTGCGACTCTCACGCACCACAAAAGTGGTAATTATCCCCTTTTCATCTTCAATATATAATTTATCGCCTTTATTTAATTTGTGTAAATTATCAAACACCGACCCTTTCCCGTCTTTGATTCCATAATGCCCAGCCATAACAGCACTGCCAACTTCTCCCGGACGTGAGCCAAGAGAAAACCAAGCCACATTATCTCTGGTTTTAGGAACATCCATGGCGCCGTCCGAAGTAAGGCCTACCTGTTCTACGGTAGAATCAACATCAATACTTGGTATTTTAAGAATTACTGGTAAGCCATAATCTGGATGTTCTTGAATAGGTAAAATATCAGTGTTTTCAATAAATAGGGCCGAATTGCTTTGAGCTGGATCTTTAGGAATAAAATAAAAAAGAAACACTGTATAAAGCAAACAACTAACAATAGCTACGATTAATAAAGATCGGTTTGATAATTTAGGTTGCATAGATTCTTTAATAGAAGCACAACATAGAAGTCACGCCAAAGCGTGACTTCTATGACTTATAAACCAAACTATAGTGAAATCTTATTTTCCTCTGACAATCCGCATCAAAATCACAATGACAGCTACCACAAGAAGAATGTGAATCAGAAAACCAGCGACGGGGAAAACGATAAATCCGACAAGCCATAAACCAATAAGTACCAGTCCGATGGTTAAAAGCATATAATTTTTGTTAACTATTTTTTATTACCATGGAACGTAACGGAATTGAAATCAGTATTAAGATTCCGGACAAGATAGCAAGATTCCAAGGAAAACTTTTTTCGTTGGGGTCAATTCCTGTATTCGGTAATTTAGGCGTGGCGACAACGACCGTAGCCAGCGCAAAATCTCTCGCGGTCAGTCCATTGGCATCCCCGCTCGCAGTAACGGTATTTACCGTGGTTTGAGCAAGATTAGCCCGGCAGGAATAAACCCACGTTTCAGAAGTATCAAGTTTTGAATCACTATTTGCGTCACCGGAAACATATGTCACGGGACCGCACATATCATCAGTAAGTCGGATATTGCTTAATGCGACCGTACCCGGATTGGTAACTTTTTTGGTGTAAGTAACCATTCCTCCTCCGGCAGGCAGAGTTAGTGGGTTCGGAACTTTCGTCACGTGAATTAAAGGCGGGACAATCGGCGCGCCAACAACGACCGTAGCACTGGCAATATCAACCGCGCTTATGCCATTAGCCCAGCCCGTCGCGACGACTGTGTTGGTATGGGTAGCTGATAGTGTTGTGGAACATGTAAATCTCCAAGTTTCGCTTAAATCAAGTCTGGAATCGCTATTGGTGTCACCGAAGGCAAGAATTATAGGGCTACAAGTATCGCCGACCATAGTGATGTTGGTCATCGGAACCGTACCAATATTACTAAGAGTGTAGGTGTAGGTAACCGGACCAGAACCAGCCGGTAAAGATAACGGGCTGGCTGTTTTAACTACATCAATAAGAGGTGGCACGGGCGGGACAACTATGGGGGCGCCAATATCATTATTAATAACGATACAGAATTTGTTATCTCCTGGATTTAGGGCTATTTGACCATTAGCGCAATCGCCGGAAAAAGTTCGAGTGTAATTAGAATCACCAGTTTCGGTAATGGTATATGCAAGAGCAGGCGCTGGAAAGGTATTGGTCACCCCGGAAACAACTGGTGTACCATTAACAAAAAGCGGGAAATCGGCAACGACTTTAGTGCCGCCATTATCATTGATGACTGTTTTAACAACGTTAATTGTCGCGGCCGGACGTGAGTATGAGTCAGGTACGGGTGTCGCGACAATCGCGCATGTTGCTATGGCAATAGTATTGGTGCCAGCCAAAGTGACAGCTCCATTTTGAGCTAGTGCCCGACCCGACAAATTAGCAGTGGTTCCGAGACTAATATCCGTCAAAGCTAGAATGTTTCCCTTAAAAACAGAACCAGCGCCAAGGGTCGCAGAACTGCCGACTTGCCAAAAAACATTGCAAGCTTGGGCACCACCCGTAAGATTTACAATACTGCTCCCTGCTGTTGTGAGACTGGAGCCGGCTTGAAAAATCCAAACATCTGTAGCACTACCATTTAATGTAAGTGTTCCTGTAAATCCAAGAGTAGAGGCGGATTTGTAGATACCTGGCGCCAAAGTAGTACCAGTAACATCGAAGGAGTTGGTAGTACTTTCAGTAAGCGTAGTGGCTGGTGTCTGCCCGGCAACATTGTTATAGGCACTCGTCAAAGCCGTTTTGGCAAGTTGAGTGGTCGCGTCACCCGCGTGGTTTGTTCCAGTCAAAGTAAGATTCTCCAGACCCGTGATAGTCGTGGTTGAATACGACCCGATATCTCCAGTAATCACGGTTGCGTTCGGAGCGGCAATAGTAATCCCTGAGCCAGCCAAAATCGCAAAACTATCTGCTGTGCCAAGACTAACCGTTGTCGCTGCCCTGATTAACCCAGTTAAACCAAGTGCCACCACAACAACTAACGACACCAGCACAGACCCATTGAATTTCTTCATAATTGAGTGTTTTAAGACCTTTTATATAGTGTGTGCTTCGTTGTTAATATGTCAATAGCAATTACAAACGTTATTTTTCCCATGTACTCTTTTTTAAATTTGATATACTACTGCCATGGAACCTCTGGCGACTAAAATTAGACCCAAAAATCTTAAGGATTTTATGGGTCAGCAACATTTGGTCGGGCCAGATAAGCCCTTAGCGATTGCCATTAATAAAGGCCACCTTTTTTCTTTTATTCTTTGGGGTCCACCTGGAGTCGGCAAAACCACTCTCGGACGAATCTATGCCAATGCTTTGAAAGCCGATTACCACGAATTGTCGGCAGTTTCGGCCGGCAAAGAAGACATCCGGAAGATAGTTGAATCGGCAGAAAGCCTGTTTGGCCCCAAAATTATCTTTTTGGACGAAATCCATCGTTTCAATAAAGCCCAGCAGGATTATCTCCTGCCTTTCGTGGAATCAGGAAAACTGACCCTTATCGGCGCCACCACGGAAAATCCAAGCTTTGAAGTTATTGCCCCTCTCCTCTCGCGGTGCCGAGTTTTTGTTTTGGAAGAATTAAGCGACGACGATATGCGCGCTATTCTCAAACGGACTGGTTTTAAAATTCCTAAAGACGCGGGTGACTGGATGATTTCCATGGCCGGAGGCGATGCTCGTCAGGCCATTACCATGCTTGAAAACACAAACCGGCTTTATGGTTCTATCACTATTGAAAACTTAAAGGATACTCTCCAGTCAAAAACGCTTCGCTATGATAAAAAAGGCGAAGAACATTATAATACTATCAGCGCTTTTATAAAAAGTATGAGAGCCAGCCAGCCCGATGCGGCTTTGTATTATCTAGCCCGTATGGTGGAAGCCGGCGAAGACCCGAAATTCATCGCCCGCCGGATGGTGATTTTTGCTTCCGAGGATATCGGTTTAAAAGACCCCCAGGCTCTTTTGGTCGCCAATGCCGTTTTTCAAGCGGTAGATACCATTGGCATGCCCGAAGCGGGCATTAACTTGGCTCATGGCGTGGCTTATCTATGTAAATGTCCGAAGAACAGAGATTCGTATGAAGCTTACCAGCTCGCTTTGGCTGATGTTAAAGAATACGGCAATCTGCCCATTCCGTTGATTATTCGCAACCCTGTCACGAAACTTATGAAGAATCTGGATTACGGCAAAGGCTATGAAAAATATACTAAAGAAAATTTCTTGCCCGAAAAACTGAAAGGCAAGAAATATTTGAAAGGTTGATAAAGCTGTTGACCTGTTTTTAATTCCTCAATATACTTAATTCATCGCGGAACTCTCCGCGACCGTGTTCACCTGCCGTCACCTCCAAGGAGGATCGACATGGCCCCACACTCGCCGCCGCAGTCGTTCAAGAAGCAGGCCGTCCAGAAGCGCTAGGTCGAGCCGCCCGGTTCCGGGGGGTGCTCAGCAATGACACCCCCTCTTATTTTCTTCAAATTCATAACGCCGCCCCTGGGGCGGCGTTATGAATGATATACTGGAGCTCCAATACATCACTGCTACAGGATAGCTTCTTTCAAAAGCTTACCAGGCGTAAATCGGGGTTTCTTTGAAGCTTTGATGTGGATCGTTTCGCCGGTGCGAGGATTGCGTCCTTCGCGAGCTTTGCGGTCCGCAACTTTGAAGATACCGAAACCGGTAATGTTGACCTTGTCGCCTTTGCGCATGGCCTTGGTGACTTCTTCAACGAAGGCGTCAATCCAGGCTAAACCATCCTTCTTAGAAACGCCCATGCGTTCCGCTAAGATTTGCGCTAACTGACTCTTTTTTACAGCATTTGCCATATTATTTTAGAACTGGCTGGACGCTATTTTAGTAGCTCCAGTGGTGTTCTTATTACTCTTTTATCATCAATAGTTACCGACCAGAACTATTGTTTTACTTGGTTATTTAAACCCTGCATTTCAATTCTCTAGGTTTTCCGCGAAAATTGCAATACCCCTGTGGAAAACCTCAGATTTAACGCCTTGGGTTTTATCTGGCATATTCCAGGGCTCTAGTCTCACGAATAACGTTTACCCGAATTTCACCGGGATATTTCATTTCTTCTTCAATCTTGCGAGCCACATCTTTGGCGAGTTTGATGGCGCCTAAATCGTCAATTTGGGTCGGAGTAACGAAAATGCGAAGTTCCCGGCCAGCCTGAATGGCATATGATTTTTCCACGCCTTCAAAACTGGTAGCGATTCTTTCTAATTCTTCCAAGCGTTTCAAATAAACTTCCACGGTATCCTTGCGCGCGCCCGGCCGGGCGCCGGAAATAGCATCGGCCGCCTGAACAATACGGGCTTCCAAGATAGCATACGGATATTCGTCATGATGGGCTTCCATGGCTTGAACCACTCGCGAATCCATATTGAATTTCTGAAGAACCTTTCGGCCGATTTCCACATGAGTCCCCTGCACTTCATGGTCAAGAGCCTTACCGATATCATGGAATAAGGCGCCTTTCTTAGCGACAGAAACATCAGCCCCCAGTTCCGAAGCGAGCATGCCGGCGACATGAGTCATTTCCACGGAGTGTTGCAAAACATTTTGACCAAAACTGGTTCGAAAAGCCAAACGGCCCAACAAAAAGGTCAGCTTAGGATCAACCGGTCCGACGCCGGTTTCAAACAAAGCCGCTTCGCCTTCTTCTTTAATCTTGACGTTCATCTCGTCTTTGGCCTTCTCTACCATTTCCTCAATCTTGGCCGGATGAATACGTCCATCAGCGATAAGTTTTTCAATGGCTAAACGGGCAATCTGACGACGAACCGGATCAAAACCGGAAATAACCAAAGCTTCCGGCGTATCGTCAATAATGACATCCACGCCAGTGAGACGTTCAATGGTTTTAATATTCCGGCCTTCTTTGCCGATAATCTTGCCTTTCACTTCGTCGGACGGCAGACTAACGACTGTCGTCATGGAATCGGAAATATGGGAACCGGCATAACGCTGGACCGCGGTTGTGACTAAATCACGAGCTTTCCGTTCTATCTCCTCTTGATTATCCAGATCAAGCTTGTGAATCTTTCTATATAACTCATCTTTTGAATCTTCTTCAATCTTGGTAGTCAATTCGGCTTTGGCCGATTCGCGATTTAAACCGGATATTCGTTCCAATTCAACAATTTGGTGGGCCCGTGTCTCTTCCACCTGAGTTTTCAAAGCCATCACTTCAGTAGTCTTGTCTTTGAGCTGTTCTTTTTCTTGGCCTAATTCTTTAGCTTTCTGTTCCAGTTCGGTTTCTTTATGAGTGAGTAGATTTTCAATACGCGAAAGCTGAGCTAAACGCTCTTTTTCTTCTTTCTTTGATTCTTCCAGGGTCTTTAAAGCCGTATTCTTGGCTTCAAGAATAATATCTTGGGCCTGCGACTTACTGGTGTTGAGAATTTGCTGAGCCCGGGACTCAGCCATGGATGACCGTCTAGAAGCAACGAACTGGCGAATAAAATATCCGATTCCCGCCCCGAAGAGTAAACCCAAAATACCCGCTACAAGCGTTGGTAGAACTATAGTCATTGGTTGTTAGAGTTAGGAAAATCATAGGTATTGCCGGCCTTTAGGGCTCGGCAATGCGCAATGTCTAACTGAAAATTAAAGTAAAACTGGGTTGAGTATACCTAAAATTTTGGTTTTGTGCAAACCCAGTATATCAACACCGACAACCATTCGCCTTAGTGAATGGAAAGCCAACGGCAAGTCGGTGTTGTATTACTGGGCAAATGGCCATATCCACATAAAAAAGAAAGACCCCCGCGCGCGGCGCGGGGGGTCGGGTAGGTGTCAGTCGCGAGGATCAGGGCCAGTGACTAGTTCGAGTTCGTGTAAATCTTTCTGGTTTCGGATATGAGCTGCTAGTGGGCCCAGAAGATCAGCCATTTTGGCGTTACTATCCCAATCCCAAATAGCCGGATCACTGTCCCAAAGCTTCTCTAGAGCCTTACGGGCTTCTCCGTAAATCCGATCAAAATGGGAATAGATTTCCATTCTTCGAACCAGCTCTTCCAACGATCTCCAAGCTCCGAACCCACGCACTTCCTTAAAAGACTGCATTACGGCTTTTTCAAACTTACTCTCAGCTGGTTGGATTTCCGGCTTCCGGCGAATCTCCAGGACCTGTGGGCCAATCCATTCGGTCTCAATGGGACCGAGTCCTCGAAACTGCGATAGAAAGTTCTTGAACCTATCCTCGATGAAATCTCGAATCCGAGGTTTCCCGGGAATAGCCAGTCGCGTTTCGGGATTGCCACATTCGTAGAAAACCTGAACAGACGGATTGCCACACACGAGGAATCTGGCAACGACGTCAACCTGGCCTTCGATGTCTTCGACACTAGATAACGAGAGAAATGCGGGCTCATTGATTGGGACCATGGCAATTCCATTCTCATTACTTTGAATCACCAGTTTCCCATTCTTAAGATTATTCCTCAAAGTACACCTCCATCCACCCTTTACGGGCATCGTTCTGAACCGGTATGGCCCAGAACTAGGATATTCATATAATACCACAACTTAACCAAAAATCAAGATTTAGCTTAAGATATGCCAATTCGAGACAATCGAGACGTTGCAGGAGCCGGCTGATATAATATTCGACCAGCAGGCCGATCAGCTGGTGAACTGCAATGCGAGTTTAGCTGAGGCGGGGCAACAAGCTCTAAGAGTTGTTGTCCT
>Ga0265297_10000570_pt1 | contig 106680 bp, 99 predicted proteins | sample Munlanlwell13791_FD_192502 | JGI IMG/M metagenome (GOLD analysis project Ga0265297, IMG submission 192502) | Leachate microbial communities from a municipal landfill in Southern Ontario, Canada - Leachate well 137-91 | ecosystem: Engineered > Solid waste > Landfill > Unclassified | place...
GAACTGTATGTAAGTGGTATTTGTTCAGAAAGTTTTCACGGCTATTCGGTTGGTGATAAAGATTATGATGGGGTGGCGGACACAGTTGATAATTGTTCCGAAAAGAAGAATGGCTATACTGTTGCCTGCGATGGGGTAACCCTCAAGCCTTATCAAAACAATTGTTGTCCATTCGCTGATATTACCACTTGTTGTCCTTATTGGTCAGCGCTCGACCCTAATAATCCTAATGTGGTGCAGTTTTGTCGGCAAGCGAATAGTGATACGGACGGTCTGGGTAATGTCTGCGATTTAACTTGTCCTCTTGACCCTTATAATGATCCAGATGGTGATTTAATTTGTGGTAAGGCGGATAATTGTTGGTATGTGGCTAACCCGGCGCAAGTTGATACCGACCACGATTGCCCGGCCGTGCCCTATTCAACTGATAAACTTTGCGGCGACGCTTGTGATACTAATTGTATTGGTACAGACCCCGACGACTGTATTGCTAAATGCACTTCTCCCAAGGTTAAGACCTTAAAAGGTGGCCAGGCCAATTGTTGCGGTGATGATCCATTAGAAAATTATTTCTATCCTAATCCACCATATAACCCAGCACCGAGAAGAGAGGTCTGCGGCGATAATTGGGATAATGATTGTGATGGGCAGATTGATGAGTGGGAAACCGAAATCCCGGATCTAATTGATAACGATTGTGATGGGCAGATTGATGAAGATTTTGATAAAGACGGTGATGGTTATTATGATTGGAGCACCAATTGTCCGCCGGAGGTTGCTGGGCTGTTGGGCGGTATGAAGTGTTATGATTGCAATGATAATGATCCTAATGCCAACCCAGGTAAACAAGAGATTTGTGATAATGGTATTGATGATGATTGTAACGGGGTGATCGATTGTATTAATGTGGCAGTGACTATTACTGACGTTAGCACCCCGGATGATTTATTTGAAGTCTATTATAGACAACATGGTACTACTTCTTTTACGTATGCTGGTATGGTTAATCTAGTTAATGAAGAGGAAGCGCTAGATATTAAGGATTTACAGCCGGGTTTTTACGATCTCAAAGTTGAATTTTTCAAAAGTACTCGTAATGACAGTACTGGGGGTTACGCCATAACCTATGGTAGTAATGCTAAAAGCGTTTCTCCAATTCTCGAAACCTATACCCCCCAATGTTATATAAGTTCGTCTGATAAAGGTAACTGGTTGGCGCCGCCTACTTATGTTGCGGGTACATTAACTACGCATGTTCCTGGTGGTGGCAGTAGCGTTCCTGATAAAAATTCTTGTCCTACTGATGGTGGAGCAGATATGCGGGCGACTTGTCCGCCGCCACCGTGGGTTGGTGGAGATACGCCGGATGATTATCCAGCTACCTGTAAAAATGATGCTAGTAACGAAAATTATTGCGTTACTGCTATAAATACTACTCAAAAGACTTCCGGTAATTCTAGTGGTGGCTCAATAATTGGTCCTAGCTATTGGACTGTTTGCGGAAAAGATTTGAAGACTGATACGAGCAAGACAAAATTTTATAATCCAACTACTGGTAAGCGCGGCGGTTATGTTATACACCAGTTTCGTGTTTATGTTGTTTGCGATATGGCTGATCCGCATTGTCCGCCCGGTACAAATTGTATAGCGAGTTTGTGTCAATAATAAAATAGATATGACCAGAAGAGTCCAATTAATAATAATTATTTTATTGGTTGCGGGAGCGGCGGTTTTATTAGGTTATTTGGTTTATTTATATTATCGACCCGCTAAACTGGATTTTATTCCAGTTAATATTACCCAACCGTTGAATAATATTACTGATACAACTAGTAATAATCAGCCTGCTGTATCGGGCATTAATATTGATATTAATATTAATGAAGCTGTCCCTGACCAAGATCAAAATACGACCATCACGTCGACCGAGCCGGACTCTGATGGTGATAAATTGACTGATGATTTAGAAAAAATTAAGGGTACGGATATTAATAATATTGATACTGATGGCGACGATTTGAGTGATTATTTGGAAGTTAGTATTTATTTAACCGATCCTTTGAACCCTGATACTGATGGTGACGGCTACAAAGATGGTGTCGAAGTTTGGGGCGGCTATGACCCTAAGGGTTTGGGTAAATTACCAGAACAAGATGATTAAGCATAATTATATAATGAATAAATAATCCTTAATCCTATGTTTGAAGACGTTAATTCTGGTGCCAAAGAGCCTTTGGATATTTTGGATGGAGTCGATAGGGCACCACTCAATAAAACACCGATGCCGCAGAGTCCCCGGCCAATGACACCTCCAGCGCCAGCTGGATCGCCATCTCAGTCACCATTAACCGAGCCACCAACAGCGGGCAGCGGCAAAAAAATTATTATTATCATCGCGGCAGTAGTTTTACTGCTAATTATTCTAGTGGTCGCTGGTTGGGTTTTTTACCAAAAGTTTTTTGGGGAAATCAGTGGGCCGATTAGTAATTCAGTTACTAATCTTAATACTAGCAATGGTTATAATCAGACTAATACCGGCGCCATGGTTAATCTGGAAGATAGTACCGGAATAACTAATACCGCTACTCCAGTTGTTACCGACTCTGATGCTGATGGTTTATCAGATGAACGGGAAGCGCAATTAGGCACTGATTTATTGTCCGCTGATAGTGACTTGGATGGTTTATTCGATAAAGAAGAGGTTGATATTTATCAAACCGATCCATTAAATCCCGATACTGATGGTGACGGTTATAAAGATGGCCAAGAAGTGAAGGGCGGTTTTGATCCCAGTGGTCCTGGCAAACTTTTTGATGCTAATAAAACAAGCACCAATGAGGTTTGTTGCCATTCTTATGGTTTTGGCTCTCAGATGGTCAGATGTTGTGATAAATATGAGATGATGGACGCCAGTCAATGTACGGTGCCGCAAGATTTTGTTGGCGGTGGCAAAGAGATAGTAGCTGATTCTTTCTGCCAATAGATATTAGAATACTAGAGCGTTAAGTTAATTCTAAATTTTATTTTTGATTATGTTTTTTTCCAAAAAAGAAAATAAAAAACAAAAGTCGGCCGAACCGGTCAAGCCGCAAGCCGAAGCGATCAGTGACGAAAACATTCATACTATTCCTGAACGATTTTATATTCTACCTAAGGCGGGACTTTCTAAGAAGCTGAAGATTATTATTATTTCTACTCTGGCTGGTCTGATAGTTATCGCCGGTGGCGTGTTTTTTAGTATTGATTGGTCAGCTAAACTAGCTAACCAGCCGGCTGGTCAATTAAATCTTAATTTGCCAATGGGTAATATTAATACTGACGTGGTTAATATTAATAATGAGGTGGTTAACCTGACTAACCAAGCCGAGACTAACACCAACGATTTATTAGCCAATGCTAATGTTAATATCAACACGCCAGCTAATGTTAATGCCAATGAGGACGAAGGTGAAGACCCAATTAACGAGCCAGAGACACCCATAATACAGACCAAGCCCTTGCCAGCCAGTCTTGATTCCGACTCTGATGGTTTAACTGATGTTTAATAAGAACTATATAAAACTAATATCAACAAGCCGGATTCTGATGCTGATGGTTATCTGGACGGTGCTGAGGTGATTGGTGGCTATAGTCCGGTGACGGCTGGAAGTAAACTGGCAACATCAGATTTGGTTAAGCTTTATCCCAATCCGGTTTATCGTTATAAACTGCTCTATCCCGCTATTTGGCAGGTTAGTTCTTTAGATGATACTGGCGAGCAAATTGTTTTTCGGTCGGCGACCAAAGAATATGTAGAAGTAATTACTCATGAAAATCCCAAAGATTTATCACTCCGAGATTGGTATTTGGCAATGGTGGATAAAAACCCGTTGCCGGTTAAAGCTTTGAATGATTGGCAGATGATCAGAACCGCTGATGAGCAAACGGTTTATCTGACTCAAGGTAAGGGTGGCTATATCTACGTTATTACTTATGATCAGGGTCAGTTGACTGAGCTTAATTTTAAGTCGACTTTTGAGATGATGCTTAATAGTTTTTCCTTAGTTGAGGTGGACTAATGATCAAATTAGAGATAAATAAAAAGACTAATTGTCCGTTCGGCCATCAGCAGATTGATAGATTATTAAAGATTCTGGCTAAAGATCTGTCGATCACCAATCGGTGGGTAGTTTCTCTGGCAATCGTTGGCTCGGCCGAGATGAGACGATTAAATAGTATTTATCGGCATCAAGATAAGGTAACCGACGTTTTGAGTTTTGATGCCACGAGTCGCGATTTTATCTTGCCAGCGGCGGAGAGCGATTATTTGGGCGAGGTGATCATTTGTTACCCTCAGTTGGTTCAACAAGCTCGGGCTGTTGGTCATCTGGCTAATCAGGAGTTTAATATTCTGCTGTTGCACGGGATACTCCATCTGTTAGGTTATGACCACGAAAAAAGCGAGCAACGAGCTCGGCGGATGCAAAATCTAGAGAAATCGGTTTTATCCAAGCTTGGTTTTAAAAGCTAGTTATAGTATAATTTAAGCACATTATGAGAAAAGAAGAAATTATTACTGGGTTAGACATTGGTTCGTCAGCCATTAGAATGGTTGTCGGTCAGCGGTCACCAGAACAAAAACTTAATATTATTGCAGCGGCTGAAGTATCAGCCGAAGGTATCAACAAGGGCACAGTGGTTAGTATTGAGGAAGCCGTGGCCAGTATTTCACGCTGCTTGGAAAAAACCGAAAAGATCGCTGGTGTGCCGATTGAGAGCATTTGGGTTGGCATTTCGGGCAGCCATATTATCTCTCAGGAGAGCAAGGGGGTGATTGCTATTTCTCGCTCCGATGGCGAGATTACCGATGATGATGTTGATCGGTCGCTGGAAGCAGCGCGGACGGTCGCCACGCCTTCTAACTATGAGATTTTGCATGTTATACCCAAAACTTTTACTATTGATGGGCAGTCTAATATTAAGGATCCCGTGGGGATGACTGGTATTCGGCTAGAAGTGGATGCTCAAATTATTCAGGGGTTAACCTCTCAGATCAAAAATCTAACCAAGGCGGTTTATCGCACTGGTTTAGATATTGAGGATCTAGTTCTCTCTATTTTGGCTTCGGCCGAGGCAGTCCTGACCAATCGTCAGCAAGAATTGGGGGTAATTTTGGTTAATATTGGTGCGGCCACCACTAGTGTGATTGTTTTTGAAGAAGGGGATGTAATTCACACTGTGGTTTTGCCAATTGGTTCTGATCATATCACTAATGATATCGCTATTGGTTTGCGAGTCTCCATTGATACTGCTGAACGAGTAAAGATAGAATATGGCACCGCTCTGCCTAAGGATTTAACTAAAAAGGACGAGATTAATTTGGCTGAAATGGATCCAACCGTATCGGAAGAAGATGCCATTGTTTCCAAAAAATATATTGGTGAGATTATTGAAGCGCGAGTGGAAGAGATTTTTGAAAAGATTGACGCCGAATTAAAAAAAGTAGAAAAATCTGGTAGCCTGCCAGCCGGAGTAGTTTTGATCGGTGGCGGGGCCAAACTGCCGGGAATTGTGGAGGCGGCCAAACATAAGCTAAAATTGCCCGCTTGTTTAGGCTTTGCTCAGAATGTGACTAGCGCTATTGATAAAGTGCAGGATTTAGGTTTTTTAACCGCCGTTGGCTTGGTGGCTTACGGTGACCTGATGACTCGAGGCAAAAAGGGTAAATTTTCTATTTCTCGCTTTAAAAGTGTTGCTCAGGTTAGTGATAAGATTCGTAAGTGGGTTAAAGATTTAATGCCGTAAAAACAGTTTATAGTTTATAGTTTATAGTTTATAGTTTGTAGTCCTTGGTCCACAGTTCGCAGTAAGTTAAATGGCTAATTAGCTATAAACTGACTCCAGATTGTAGATTAAGGATTTTTTGTTGGCCAAGCTTAGGCTCTTGTGGTATAATATAACTAGTTGATTTAAACTGTTGATAAATTGAACACCAAAAGTGTTCACCCACCACTAACCTTGACCACCAATTATGAATATTCACCATTGAGAGGCGCAGCCGTTGCCACGCTTCCTAAGGCGGATCAATTGAGTTGATGACTGAGGTTAGTGAGGGGTGAACTCCTAAAAATAATATTATGGCTGAAGTAAAACCAGATATCGAAACTTTTGCAAAAATTAAAGTGGTGGGCGTAGGTGGCTCAGGTGGCTCGGCGCTCAATCGAATGATCTCCGCCAAAATTAAAGGCGTCGATTTTATTGCTATTAACACCGATGTCCAAGCATTATATTATTGCCAAGCGCCGACCAAACTGCATATTGGCAAAACCGTGACCAAAGGCCTTGGGGCGGGCATGGATCCCGATCTGGGACGTAATGCGGCTGAGGAAAATCAAAACGAAATTCGTGATTTGCTCAAAAATGCCGACATGGTTTTTGTAACTTGTGGCTTAGGTGGCGGTACTGGTACAGGTGCCGCGCCGATTGTCGCCGAAATCGCTCGCGATATGGGAGCGCTAACCGTAGCGGTGGTGACCAAGCCGTTTGCTTTTGAAGGTGCTCAGCGTCGAGCGATTGCCGAAAAAGGTTTAGAAGAGTTGGCCCAGCGGGTAGACACAATTATTACTATTCCCAACGATCGTCTGTTACAAATCATTGATAAAAAGACTTTGCTCTTAGACGCTTTTAATATTGTTGATGATGTTTTACGCCAAGGTGTTCAAGGCATTTCCGAATTAATTACCGTTCCGGGTTTGATCAATGTTGACTTTGCCGATGTTAAAGCAATCATGCGAGATAGTGGCTCGGCCTTGATGGGTATTGGCCACAGTAAGGGGGAGAATCGAGCGATCGAAGCGGCCAAATCGGCAATCGCCTCGCCGTTGTTGGAACTATCGATCGAAGGAGCCAAAGGTATCCTTTTCACTATCGCCGGCAGCTCTAATCTATCGATGCACGAGGTTAATGAAGCCGCTAAGGTGATCACTGGCTCAGCTGATCCAGACGCCAAGATTATTTTTGGCGCGATTATCAACGAAGATTTAAGTGATGATGTTAAAATAACCGTGGTCGCCACTGGTTTTGAACGGGGCAAAAAGCCCAACGAAGCTTTAGGCCAGGCGGCTGGCTATAAACCAACGCGATTCATTGCTCGACGTAAAGACGAAGAGACTAACGAAGAAGAGGACCGAACTAGTCTATTTAGCCGCAAAAAAGTTAAAGAAGAAGTGCTTCAGCAGCAAGAAGATGATGAGTTAGAAATCCCCGCCTTCATCAGAAAGAAAATGAAGTAGTTGCCGGTAAATCTAGGATTTTAGTGGGCAAGCCGGTTTTTATTTAAAAAAAGATGGAATAGGGGCTAAAATTTATAATCACCAATTAAGAATTCCGCTAAAGTTAGCGGAATTTTTAGATTGTTGAGGATCAATAATTGACAAACATTATAAAATATGATAAAGTACAAAATTCCGTGTTAGGTGTCTAAACCGTGGCCCGAGGCCACATGATTTTGTAAATTGCTTCATGAAAGGAGGAAAATATCATGAAGCGAGTTGGCCTTTTTATTGCGGTTGTCGTTTTGGTTGTGATTGTTGTTCTGGCAACGACGGGGCAGGCTCTGGTTACCGCGACTCCCGAACCGACATCGGATCCGGAGGAGGTGCCCTTGAACTACTCGCCGAACCTTTCCGGCGTTGAGGTCAGGTTCGCCGGGAATCTGTCTTCGCTGTCCGCGGTGCGCGCGCTGGCGGCGAAAAATCATGGCGCCGTGATTATTCGTGCCGACTACGTGGCGCGGATCATCAAGATTTACGGCGCTGCCAGCACCGAGGTCTACCACTTCGCGGCGACCCGGTCGGTTACCCCGGCCCCAACCCCCATTCCGGCCAAGCCGACCACGGTCAAGGTTGGCGGGCGGCTGGTTACTCTCCAGCCCAGCCAGTCCAACGCCGCCGCCACGTCGCCAGTTAGCCCCACGACTGGTCAGGTCGGGGATATTCAGGTAACGGTGGCCGGCGGCGCAGCCACGTCGACGGCTCAGTCGACTGTTCCTCAGCAGGTCATCGGTCGCCAACTGGCGGTCGTGATCTTCAAGGCCGGTTCGAACTTCGGCGGCGGTCACCTGACGATTGCCGGCTATCGGCCCGCGGCTGATTTGCCGGACACGGAGAATAACGTTTGGGTCGTGGCTTACCCCAATGGCCCGAGCGAGTCGCCTCTGGTTCTGGGCATCCGTCCGAGCGGCAGCCTCTATCGCTGCTTCTGTGGATGTGAGGGGCCGGATGGCGACACCGGTCAGGTCACTCATGCCAAATTTGGTTTAGCCAATCTGCCGTAGGGCAAAGCGGCTCGACCATTCTGGGGCGTTTTTGCCCCAACCCACGACATCCCGTCGTGGTTTTTTCTTTCTTTTTTATCTTAAATTTGCTAGAATTTGATTATTATGGAGCTAAAACTCTACAATACCCTGACCCGGCAAAAAGACGCGTTTAAACCCCTAAAACGGGGCAAGGTGGGGGTTTATTCGTGCGGGCCGACAGTTTATAACTATGCTCATATTGGCAATCTGCGAGCCTATATTTTTGCGGATATTCTTAAACGGGCTTTAGTCTATAACGGTTATAAAGTTAACCACGTGATGAATATTACTGACGTTGGTCATCTGACTTCGGATGCTGATAGCGGTGAAGACAAACTGGAAAAAGGTGCGGCCCGCGAAGGCAAGACAGTCTGGGACGTCGCTCGGTTTTACGAGGACGCTTTTAAGCAAGACGTGGCTAAACTAAATATTTTGCCACCCGATGTTTACTGTCGGGCAACCGAGCATATTGCCGAGCAGGTTAAGATGATCAAGAAGATAATTAAACATGGTTATACTTATCAAACCAGTCAGGCGCTGTATTTTGATACCAGTAAAGTTAAAGACTACACGGCCTTATCCGGCCAAAAGTTGGGAAACAATAAGACCGGCGCTCGGCAAGAAGTGGAGGTTGATCCAGAAAAAAAGCAGCCGGCGGATTTTGTTTTGTGGTTTAAACTAGTTGGTAAATATGCCAACCACGTGATGCATTGGCCTAGCCCGTGGGGGCAAGGTTTTCCGGGTTGGCATATTGAGTGTTCAGCGATGTCGATCAAATATCTAGGTGATAAATTTGATATTCATACTGGTGGCATTGATCACATTGCTGTTCATCATACCAACGAGCGAGCGCAAAATTTAGCGGCCACCGGCCACGAAGTTGTTGCGCGTTGGTTGCATAATGAATTTTTAGTTATTGGCGGTGGCGACAAAATGGCTAAGTCCGGGGAGAACTTTATCACTTTGCAAAGTTTGATTGATAAAGGGATTGATCCATTGGCGTATCGTTACTTTTGTTTGGGCACACATTATCGCAAACAGCTGAATTTTAGTTGGGAAGCGCTAAATTCCGCACAAAGCGGGTTGGATAATTTGCGGGAACAGGTAAGTGAATTACGAATTAATAATTACCCCTCGACTTCGCTCGGGGCAGGCGAATTACGAACTAAGGATGTTAATAAATTCTATGAAGATAAGTTTTTAGCCGCGTTAAATGATGACTTAAATATGTCGCAAGCGTTGGCAGTACTGCAGGAAGTTTTGAGGTCGGATCTAGACTTGCAGCAAAAACTGGCAACGATATTAGATTTTGATCAAGTGTTGGGTTTAGAACTAGCTAAAATTGAGAAGATTGAAATTCCCGTTGAAGTTAAAAAGTTAGCTGAGGAACGATTAGAAGCACGTCAGAATAAAGATTGGGTAAAGTCTGATGAGTTAAGAAAAAAAATTGAGAAATTTGGTTATCTAGTCGAAGATAGTAAAGATGGTTACCAAATAAAGAAATCGCAATAAATTAAATGTCCGGAGATAAATTTAAAGATAAATATCGCATCCCATCGACGCGTTTAGCAGATTATGATTATTCTTCGCCCGGACGTTATTTTATTACCATTTGTGTTAAGGATCGGCGTTGTTGTTTTGGGGAGATTAAAAACGGCGAGGTGGTTTTGTCGGATTTGGGGAAAATCGCCGGTGATTGTTGGTTAGAGATAACAAAACATTTTAAAAATTTGGAATTGGATGAATTTGTGGTTATGCCGAACCATGTTCATGGAATCATAATTATTTTAGATGACAATATTGGCGACGTAGAGACGCAGCATGCTGCGTCTCTACGATATAAAAATAAATTTGGACCATCAGTCACTGGATCGCTGCCGGCGATTATTTGTTCGTACAAATCCGCCGTTACGAAATTAATCAATCAGAAATATGGCGAAAGCAATTTTGCCTGGCAAGAACGTTATTATGATCATGTCATTAAAAATGATAAAGAATGCCAAAGAATCAGCCAGTATATTTTAGGCAATTCAATTAAATGGTCAGAAGATGAAAATAACCCCCTAAATTTTAAAAATGAAAAATAATTTATTCAAAAAACAACCGCTGATTGCGCTCGCGCCAATGGCTGGGATCACTGATTCCAGTTTTCGTTTAGTTTGTCAGCAGTTTGGCGTTGATTTAGTTTATTCCGAAATGATTAGTGCGAGTGGTGTTGTTTATAATCAGCCGCAGAATGTCTATGATTGGCAAAAAAAGCGTTGGATAAAATTAAATAAGAGTCTAGAATTAGCTAAATTTAGACGAAAAGAACGACCGATTATTTTACAGCTTTTTGGTTCTCAGCCCGAAATTATGGCCCAAGCCGCGCAGATTTTGGTCCAAAAATTTGCACCCGAAGGTATTGATATCAATATGGGCTGTCCGGCCAAAAAAGTGACTAAGCAGGGCGAAGGTTCGGCCTTACTTAAAAATCCCGCTTTAGCTGGTGAAATTGTTAAACAAGTTAAAAAAGCGGTGGGCAAAAGAGTTTTAGTTTCAGTTAAAACTCGTCTTGGTTGGAATGATAAACAAGAAATTTTAAAACTAGCGCCGCAGTTGGAAAAAGCGGGTATGGATTTTCTTTGTTTGCACGGTCGAACTTACAAGCAGGGTTTTAGTGGTGAGGTTGATTATCAACTAATTAGAAAAGTTAAATCACTACTCGGGGTTCCCGTGCTAGCTAATGGTGGAATTAAAACGCCAGAACAAGCTAAACAAGTTTTAGAAATTACTGGTGTTAATGGCTTGGCTATTGGTCAAGGAGCCTGGGGCACACCATGGTTGTTCAAACAGATTAATGATTATTTGGCCGTTGATAGCTATGACGATTTAAATTGGCCCGAGATTAAGAAAATAATTTTAAAACACGCTTCATTGGTTTATAAAGCCAAAGGCGAGTCGGGGATTATTGAATCTCGTAACCATTGGTGTCACTATGTTCGCGGTCAAAAAAACGCCGCCGAGCTGCGGCAACGTTTGGTCCAGGTAGAGACGGTTGAAGATATTAAAAACGTAATCGGAAAGTAGGGGCGGTTTATGAGCTGCCCCGATAGTAGTTTACCACCAACCTTTTTTCCGAAAAGCGGTCAATAGACTGCCGGCGACGACAATCATTATCCCTAAAATAATCCAAAAGTCGTAAGGTGAGCCAACAATTGGCGTATAAATAGCGTCCATACTAAAAATAAAAGCGACGAGGTGGACCGGTAGCATTACTACCGAGATGATTGTCAGAGCTTTAATAACCTGATTCAGACGATAGGAGCTTAGTGATTGTTGAGTCTCATGGAGGGCATTAATTGTTTCGCGATTGTTTTCCAACAGATCCCAGATTTCTTTAGAAACATCAATTAGATTACTATAATAGACATTTAGCTTAACGTTGACGAAAAATCGACTGGTGGCTTCTACCAGTTTTTTGATAACATTTTTGTGGGCCTGCATGGCGCGACGAAAATTGACGATGTTGCGTTTAATATTTGAAATCTCGATAATCATACCATGACCTTGGCGATTGAATATTTTGTTTTCTGCTTCCTCAATATCGTTATTTATGTGGACTAGCATCGGGAAACAGTAATTAAGCAGTCGGTTGAGTATCTCATAAAGGATGCTAGAAACTCCTTGGCTAAATATTTCCTCTCGGAAGGCTTTGTTTTTTTGGCAGTGCGAAAACAGCTCCCGGATCGGTGCGAGCTGATTATCATGGACAGTAACCAATAGATTATGAGAGATAAACAAATCAATTTCGACTGGCTTGATCTCCTTAGTTTTGCGATTATAGACTGGAAACAGCAGGATCATAAAGATGTATTCTTGACGTTCGACCAGCTTTGGCCGTTGGTTTGGCGGTAGACAATCTTGGAGGTCAAGGCTATGGAAGGAAAAATTAGATTTTAGATAGTTGATTTCCTCGGCGCTGTTTTTGGTTACATTAAACCAGCGGAGATCTTCCTGCTGCAATAAGTGGACATGTTTGGGCTTATTCATAATTTAAGGTGAGTTTTTAAGATCATTTATATTATAACACATTTTAGACCGAAGATAAATTTACTTGTAGGACGATTTTTGTTATAATTTAAGCAATAAAAAATAAGATTTAACCTAAATTATGTCTAGTGGTGATGTTTTTAAGGAAGCTAATCTAGCGCCGTTAGCACCGGAATCAGGTAAATTGGAAGAGCTAAATCAGCCCGAGGTAGCGCCAGTACCCCGCGAGGCGGGTTTGGAATTGACTCAGGAACAAAAAGATCAACTGGAAAAGGCCAGGGCGGCGGACGCTAGCGCCAAAGTTGAAAGTGAAGGAATAGCTCAGAAGATAGTCAAAACGGTTAAGCCCCACGCTGATCTGGATGAGCAGTTGACAGAAGCTGAGCAGCCGATGCTAAAAAAAGTTGAGGATATCTTAGCTGAAGACTTAGCTGATACTTATAAAAATTTGCCGCCGGAAAAACAGCAGCAGTTTAAAATTGAGGGAGAAAAAACTGCGTCCAAAATAGTTGTTTTACTTCGGGCAGTTAAGATTAAGAGCCAATTAGTTTTTAAGCTAATCAAAACTTGGCTCAAGCTAATACCAGGAGTTAATAAATTTTTTTTACTTCAAGAAGCTAAGATTAAGACCGACAAGATTGTTGATTTTGAGATGATTAAACGCGGCGGGGACCAAAATCAAGATAGATAAGTTTTTATGAATAATGATGACCAACTACAAATGTTGGGTGATCTGGGTCGGAGTGTATCCAACCAAGGTGAGGGCTTATTACAAAATCCTTGGTTCGCTTTTTTGCTCTTTTCTTTCTTTGTTTTGATAGTTTTTATTGTCGCGATTCTTGTTATTCGCCGGCTCCTAATCTATTATTATCGTGAATATTATAGTTTTCGGCGAGTGGTTTTCCAGATTTTGATGCCCAAAGAATCAGAAGAACAATCCAAAAAGGATGAAGTGATCCAGAAAAAAGATATTAAAGAGGTTATCGCCGAGGTTGAAAATTTGTATGCTAGTTTGATTGGTACTGGTCGGGTGCGCGATTGGAGCTACTGGCTTTATAAAATCAAAACTTTTTGGATCGGTAGTCATCGTCATATTTCTTTCGAAATCGTCGCCCATGAGGGAGTAGTTAAATTTTTTGTCGTTGGTCCGACCCACCTTCGACAGTATATCGAGCAGCAGATCCACGCTGTTTATCCTAACGCGAGTATAGAAACTATTGAGGACTATAATATCTTTGAAACAGTTGGTTCGATTGTCGGTACCTATCTTAAGGCGAGTCGTGATCTAGTTTTACCGTTAAAGACTTTTAAAAAATTAGACACCGATCCAGCCGAGGGAATTACTAATAGTTTGTCCAAGTTAGCGCCAGACGAGGGGGCCGCTATTCAGATTCTGCTTCGGCCAGCTTCAGCTAAGTGGCGCCACCGGGGCTTGCGGATTGCTCGGGAGATTCATAAGGGTCGCAATCTAGATCAAGCAGTTAAAGCTAGCGGCAGTGGCTTTATCAGTATGATGGGTAAGATTTTTGGTTTGCCATTTAAAGTATTGCAGTTTTTAGTTCACGATGTTTTTTCTACTAAGTCGGCTAATAAACAGGGTGAGCCGCCAACTCAGAGCGAAGAGGATCAGATGAAGCATGCGCCAGTTCGGTTATTGAAGCGCGAAGAAGAAGTGATGCAATCGTTGGAAGAAAAGTTTTCCAAGGCTCATTTTGAAGCAAATATTCGGTTGGTTGCTTCGGCTAAGAATAAAGATCGGGCTAAAATTATTTTACGCGATATTATTGGTTCTTTTTCCCAATTTGCCTCCCAGCAAACCAATAATAAATTAGGCGAGGTATTAATTTGGCTGCCCCAGGTATTGATTGGCGATTTTATTCACCGTAATTTTCGTGAATGGAAAAAGGTTATTCTCAGTACAGAGGAGTTGGCCAGTATTTATCATTTTCCCCTACCATCGACCGAAACGCCCAATATTGTCTGGTTGACTGCTCGTCGAGCTGCGCCGCCGGTTAATTTACCCAAAGAAGGTTTGGTTTTAGGCAAAACAGTTTTTCGTAGTACTGAGCAATTAATTCGAATGAAGCCAGATGATCGCCGCCGTCATGTTTATATTATTGGTAAGTCAGGTACTGGTAAATCGGTGATGATCTCTAATATGGCGATCCAAGATATCCAAGCTGGTCATGGTGTTTGTGTGGTTGATCCCCACGGTGATTTAGTTGAGAGTATTCTGGCTAATATCCCCAAAGAGCGAGCTGATGACGTGGTGATTTTTAATCCGGCTGATGTTGAACGACCGATCGGTCTGAATATGCTCGAAGCTAGAAGCGAAGAGGAAAAAGATTTTGCCGTTCAGGAAATGATTTCTATCTTTTACAAACTTTTTCCGCCCGAGATGATTGGTCCGATGTTTGAGCATAATATGCGTAATGTGATGTTAACTTTGATGTCTGATCTGGAGAATCCGGGGACGATTGCGGAAATTCCGCGGATGTTTACCGATACTGAGTTTCAGCAACAGTGGACGAAAAAGTTAAAAGACCCAGTAGTTAGATCGTTTTGGGAGAAAGAAATGGCCAAGACTTCAGATTTTCACAAGTCAGAAATGTTGGGTTATTTAATTTCTAAGGTTGGTCGTTTTGTTGAGAACGAGATGATGCGTAATATTATCGGCCAAACTCATTCTGGTTTTAATTTACGAGAGGTAATGGATAAAAAGAAGATTTTGTTGGTTAATTTATCTAAGGGCAAAGTTGGCGAAGTTAATAGCAATCTCTTGGGTCTAATTATTGTTTCCAAATTGCAGATGGCGGCTCTGGGTCGGGCTGATTTACCCGAGGAGCAGCGTAATGATTTTTATCTTTATATTGATGAGTTTCAAAACTTTATCACCGATAGTATTGCCACGATTTTGTCAGAAGCCCGTAAGTATCGTTTGAATTTAATTATTGCTCACCAATATTTGGGTCAATTATCAGGCGGCGGCGCTGGTGGTGGTAACGCCGGCGATACTAAGATTCGTGACGCTGTTTTGGGTACCACCGGTACTTTGGTTGCTTTTAAGATTGGGGCGGAGGATGCTGAGATTATTGCTAAAGAGTTTGCGCCGACGGTTAATCAATTTGATCTGGTGAATGTTGAAAAATTTAATGCTTATATCAAATTGTTGGTTGATAATCAAGCTAGCCGTCCATTCAATATGCAGACTTTGCCACCAACTAAGGGCAACCGAGACCTGGCAGAAAAAATTCGCGAATTATCGCGATTAAAACATGGTAAAGCCAGAGCGATTGTTGAAGCAGAAATTATGGAACGTACACAGCTAGGGGCGGCGATCAAAGATTCTAATACGTCTGATGTTGAGAGGAGTTTGTAGAAGCCACAAACAAAAAACAAAAAGAAAAACCGAAAAACAAAAATTATGGTTGAGCCAAAACAAAACAAAAAAGTTGATTTTGATTTAGATGACCTAGATGAGCTGGTTTCTCTAGATAGTCAGGAATTTTTAACTACCGAGCGTATTGATATAGTCAAGAAGCTTTTGGTTAATATTCGGACCAACATTGATCGAACTTTGCAAATATTAGATGGTCGGTCGCACGTTGTTGATTCTTTGGTTGAAGAAAAAATAGAGGAAATCAAGAATGGCATCATCAACGAGGTCGAGGATAGTCAGGTGGTTGAAGGGGTTTTTGACGGACAGCAGATGATTGGCGCTGACGGTCAGAAGTATACGATGCCGGCCAATTATGCCTCTAAATCAAAATTGGTGGAAGGGGATATCTTAAAGCTGGTTATTGACAGTCGGGGAAATTTCGTTTACAAACAGATTGGGCCTATTGAGCGGGATCGGGTCAAAGCGACCCTATATCAAGACAAAGAAACCAATCAATATTATGCTGTAGCCAAGAGTCGACGCTGGAAACTATTGACCGCTTCAGTCACTTACTTCAAGGGTAAACATAATGACGAAATTGCTATTTTAGTTCCTAAGGGAAGCGTTTCCCAATGGGCGGCGTTAGAAAATATTATTAAAAAATAAATGTATGGGGTTATTTGATTTAGTTTTTAGTCGCAGTAAACAAAGTTCACCGGCTGATCCTAATGTTATTTTTACCAACCGCGAACAGATTCGGCAGGCATTGTTTCAGATTCACAGCTTAGGCCAACAGCAGCGAGCAAAGGTTGAGGATGTTATTGCCTCTGAGCTGGATGAGGGTAAGGTGACTCATGATGAGGCTAAATATAAACTTAAACCAAAATTTTGGCAGTTATATAAAGAAGGCCATATTAGTTCAACTGATTTTGAAAATATAAAAAACCTTCTAGATAAGAAACATTAAGTTGATGATTATGCATAGACAGACTACTCACCGAATTATTTTGTTGGGTCCGATGGGCTCTGGTAAGGGTACCCAAGCCGAATTAATCAGTCAGCAATTAAAGATCCCATCGATTTCGACTGGCGATATTTATCGTCGAGAGATGGCTAATAATACCGATTTAGGAGCGATGATTAGCTCTTATTATCATCAGGGATTGTTGGTTCCCGATGATATTACTAATGCCTTAGTGGAGATTCGTTTAGATCAGCCAGATTGTGAGCAGGGGTTTATTTTGGACGGCTACCCCCGAAATATCAATCAGGCTAAGTCACTAGAGCGGATGACGGCTATTACTGATGTAATTTCAGTCGACGTTTCCGATCGAGAGGCAATCTTTCGAATCCATGGTCGGGTAGTTTGCAATTGCGGTTTAAGCTATCATCTTCGTTTTAATCCTCCTAAGAAGGAGGGAGTGTGCGATGGTTGTGGCGGGCAGCTTTATCATCGTAAGGACGACGACGCTGAACAAGCGCTACGCAAACGGTTAGAGATTTATCATCAGGAAGTTAAGCCGTTGGTTGATTTTTATAAAGGCAAGAACATTTTACATCAGATTAATGGCGAACAGGATATTCAAGACGTTCACAAAGATATTATGAAGGTTTTAAAATTAAAATAAATGATTAGGCTAAAAACCGAAGAAGAAATTAAAAGATTAAAAGCTGGTGGTCGAGTCTTAAACCAAATTTTAAAGAAAGTTTTGGCGCAGATTAAACCAGGTATAACCACTAAACAGCTTGATGATTTGGCTGAAAAACTGATCATTCAAGCCGGCGGGGTGCCATCTTTTAAAAACTATAAGAGTCGGGAGAATGATCCTCCTTTTTTGACGGCGCTTTGTGTTTCGGTTAATAATGAGCTAGTTCATGCACCAGCGGGTAGCCGAATCATCCAGGCTGGGGACTTGGTGACTATTGATGTTGGGATGAAATATGATGGGTTATATACCGATATGGCTGAGACTGTAGCGGTGGGCAAGGTGTCCCAGGAGGCTAAAAAATTAATGAAAGTCACCCAAAAAGCTCTTGTCTTGGCGATCAAACAAGTCAAACCCGGCAACTATCTAGCTGATATTTCTAAGGCTATTCAAGATTATGTTGAGGGTCATGGTTTCTTTGTAGTTAAAGATTTAGTTGGCCATGGAGTGGGCTATGCTGTTCATGAAGAGCCGAGTGTGCCTAATTTTGTTAATTCTAGTCATCCGCCGGTTGAGCTAAAGGAAGGTTTGGTGATTGCTATTGAGCCAATGGTAATCATTGGTACTGATCAGATTATGACTTTAGATGATGGTTGGACAGTGGTGACCGCCAATGATCAATTATGTGCTCATTTTGAACATACAGTGGCAGTAGTTAAAGGCGGTTGTTTAATCATTACGAACTAAATCAGCTGGCTGTATGGCTAGGGTCTTAGGTATTGATTATGGTTCCGAGCGCTTGGGGTTAGCGCTGGGTGAAGAAGAACAAAGAATTGCTCTGCCTTTTGATGTTTTAGAAAATAAAGAAGGATTGGTCGGCCAATTGCGGCGAATTATCGACAGCGAGGAAATTTATCGGATTATTGTTGGCTTGCCACTAAATCTTAAAGGCGAGCGAGCGTTTAAAGTTGAAGAGACCGAGAGGTTTATTGATCTATTGAAAAAGAATTTTAATTTGCCAATTTTGACCGAAGACGAGCGACTATCGTCCAAAATGGCCGATCAGTTGTTTAAAGAGTATAATCAAAAGTACGATCGCGATGCGATTGCGGCGATGATTATTTTGCAAAGTTATTTAGACAAAATTGTTCGTAGCTCTTAGTCGGTTTGGGGTTAGTCTATTGATTATGGAATATTTTACTCAGGCCATAGTTTTAAATAAAAAAGACAGCAAGGAAAATGATCGGTTGTTTTCTTTATATACTAAAAATTTGGGTAAGACTACTGGTCTGGCTCGTGGGGTAAAGAAGATTCAGAGTAAGATGGCTGGTCAGCTTGAGCCTTTTGCCCTGTTGAATATCAAGTTGGTTACTAGCCGTGGGATAAATAGAATATCTAATGTGGAAACATTAAATCGTTATGTTAATATTATTTCAGACTATCAAACAATTAAGCTGGCCAATCAGTGCCTTAGGTTAGTTGACGATTTAGTTAAAGAAGGAAGCTGCGATTTGGGTATTTTAAAATTATTAAATCAAATTTTAGCAATTTTAGATGATCCGAATAAGCAGTCGGCACAAAAAGAATTTTTAACGCGGATATTTAGTTGGCAAATATTGGCCCATCTTGGTTATCGGCCGGAACTATACCAGTGCGTCATCTGCCGTCAAAAAATTGAGCCAGTAGGTAATCGCTTTAACTTTTTAAGAGGTGGTTTAATTTGTGCCGAAGAAGACAGAGAGGAGCCGGAAATAGAGGTTAGTGAAAATCAGATCAAAGTCTTGCGGTTGATTCTAGAGCAGGATTTAGAATTTTTTATTAAGAATAGATTTAATTCTCAGCTAACTATTGGTGTTAATGAATTAATGAGTGAATTCGTTGTTGCTATTCGCTGTTGACTTTTTTGATATTGTAAATTATAATAATATTATTATAATTTAAACTAATCTAAAAAATATGGGAGAAATAGCCTCGAGTCCAGATTCTTGCAAGTTCACCGATGGGGTGATCAAATCACCGGAGGATGCGAGGGAGGAAGATGCAAGCGAGGCTTTAGTCGCTGAGCAGTCGGTTGGCGGGTCTGGATCTTCGGCTCGAGAAGAAAGGGGTGTTTTAATGGCAAGAATCCAGCGTCGGATAGAAGATAAAACCGCTCTAGTTAGGCAATATGAAGAAGTGGGTCGGGGTTTTTCTTTATTACATCGTCGTGTTGAGATTAATATGCCTGATGGAAGTAAAGCCGAAGTGTCATCAAGAGAATTAAACGGTTTAATAGATAGATTGAGTCGAGAGATTGGTGAGGATCAGCGAGATCTTATGTCGGCAAAAACCGGTAGAGGTAAAATTGTAGCTGGCAAGGTTAAGCCTTGGAACAGATTTTAAGATAAGTAAGTAATAGACATTAAGTATGTCGTATATAATGAATAATAATAACAATAACAATCAGTACTGGGGCTGAAGTGTTTTACTATTATAAAAACATTTAAGCCCCCGTCTATCGGGGGCTTTTTGGTAGATTGCTTGATGTTAGTATTCTCGGGTAGTTCAGTGGTAGAACGCCTGGCTGTTAATCCCGTAAAATTTTCTCGGGTAGTTCAGTGGTAGAACGCCTGGCTGTTAACCAGGATGTCGCAGGTTCGAACCCTGCCCTGAGAGAATTATACGGGATTAACCAGGATGTCGCAGGTTCGAGTCCTGCCCTGAGAGTAGTGATATTAAACTTTTTTATTTTAGACTATAAACCGGTGCGATCGGTTGAATAAAATTTTGAGCCATTGTGTAGGTGTAGGCACCTTGGAAAGGAACTAATAAATAGTCGCCCACTTTAATTTTTCGGCCATAATAGTAACAGCCCCAAATGTCATCTGGAGCGCAGAGACAGCCGTAGATCTGGCAGGCTTTTTCTTGGAGAGCCGGACGAGTCAGGTTAATTATTGGGAAATATTCGTATTCAAATCTTTCCCAGCCGATCAGATTAATTCCAGCATCGGTGATGATTTTATTTTTGGTCTTAACCGCCATGACGCGCATCAGAATATGCATTGCTGGGTGACAGATGATCCGACCGGGTTCAGTAAAATATTGTGCTTTGATTATTGGACGAAGATGCTGACCGATAGCTAAACTGATTCCTTCGGCATATTTTTGGAGACTAATAGCGGTGGTGAGATAGTATTTGTCGGTAAATTTTGTTAGTTGCCCCAGTGAGCCGTTGGCCGCTTTGACGATTTGGCCGGCCACCGTTTCCCAGGGGTAGTAGCCATATTGGCGATCAGGAGTATAGCCACCACCAAAGTCAATAAATTTGATTTGCGCTCGCTCGGTCGGGGTAAAATTATTTTTTAAATATCTAGCCAACTCTTTAATAACATTTTGGTAGGGGGCGGCGCTCTCATTCCAACTAATATGAAAATGAATGCCGGTCAAATTAATCTGAGGGTATTTGTGAGCAGTGCGCCAAAACTTAGCTAATCTATTTAGAGGAATGCCAAACTTGGTCCACGGGCCATGGTATTTGGTATAGATTCGGATACCAGCGGTGATATTTTTGTGATATTTTTTGGTTAATTTGCCTAATCGTTCTAGTTCGTCAAAATTATCAATATTAATAATAACTTTTTGGTTGTTTTTTATGGCTAGTTTTAGTTCAGCTTCAGTCTTTCCCGGACCGCTAAAAACCATTTTTTTGGCGCCACTGTTTAGAGCCAGCTGGAGCTCCCGGCCGCTAGAAACATCTAGATTAAAGTTATTTTTGACTAAAATTTTTAGTAAAAGCGGATGATAATTAGATTTAACCGCATAAAAATATTGGCAATCTGGAAGATGGTGGGCAAAAGCAGATTTAAATTCTTTAATTCCTAAAGCTAGGCCTTGGTGGTCAAAAATATAAAAAGGCGTTGGATATTTATTAGCTAGTTTGAGTATCTTACCTCGTTGATCAATAAATTGTTTAACCAATGGTCTGACATTGCCACGGCTAGCGGCTTCTTGGCTATTTAAAACTTTCTGTACATTTCTTTGGTATTGTTGCAGATTTTTAGGGCTAAATAGTTTAGTCGGGCGTGGTCTAGACATATTGTTAAAACATTTTTAAATAGTTAGTAATCTTTTCAATCTTAGTGTTTGGTTGGCCAGTTTGTGAATCAAATAAGGGGAAGCTAGTAGTAATATAGCCTAAGTCGACTGTCTGTTTATAGGTTTCCCCCTTAATAGTGTCGGTATAAAAGATAAATTCATTGCTTTTTTTATTCTGACCAAACCGACGTAAGTCTGGGCTGATAAATTTTATTCTATTGCCAGTCATTTGATAGAGGCCGTTAGCTGGTTCTTCGGTGATAGTTATTTTATCGTTTTTATTTTTGGGAACAAATTGAATAATCGTTGTCGCGCCGGTAAAATCTGACTCTGGTAGTGGATAAAAAACCGTTTGTTTCTCATTATAACCGAAAACTAAATCAAAATATATCCTAGCCGCGTCTAGACCCGAGAGTGTTTGGCTAAATTGGGCTAATTGGATGGTCGAAGCTGAGAAGCGGGGATTGCATTCGATAATAAATATTTTATCCTGTTTATCAATAATAAAATCTAGATTAATATGGCCGTAGACTTTGTTTTTTTGTAAGATGTAACCTAGATTAGTAAAAACTTGGTTAATATTTTTTTTCAGTCGTGGGTTTAGTGAATTTGTAGCTAACCATTGGACTCCAAGAAACAGTTTTTGGCTTGTTTCTTTTTTTAAACCTAAACACATCAGTCGGATGGCTGATAGAGCGATCAGTTTGGGCGTGATTATTAAAGTAAGGCCACAAGGTCGGCCGGCAACAAACTGGCGGAGCAGATATTTTTGTTCAGGTCTGATTTTTTTGTCTTTGATTAATTTTTTAATCTCACCCAGATTTTTAACATAATAAGTGCCTTCGCCGCCTTCGGATCGGGGTTTTTGTAGCACATTTAGCCCCGGGAATATTTTTTTGGTCCCTTGGCTATAAATTATTGTTGGTGGTTTGGGCAGATTATATTTTGTCATAAATCGGTCAAACCACAGTTTGTTTTCAAATTTTTTTTGTAGTTGGCAGTTGTTAGAAATTATTTTGATTTTATTTTTTTGGCCGATCTTAGCTAGATTGTCAGTAGAAATTATGGCATCAATTTTATTTTTTTTGATTATTTTAACCAAATTAGAATATTTAAAGCAGCCCTTGGTATCCATTTTGGCAAAGGGATAGGGTAGTTGGCGAAGGTGATATCTTTTTATTTTTTTTGGTGAAATAAAATCAGCTGTCCAGTTGTCTTCTCGAGTATCCTGGGCAACCAGAAAGGTGGTTTTAATATTTTTTGGTAGATGGCTAGCCAAGATGAAGGCTTCGGTGTCTGTTGGTAGAAGGCCAAACCGGTTTTTGAAGGATAGCATAGGCTGCTATTATATCATGCCGGTTTGGAGATGATAATATGGTGGTCGATTTTTGTAGCGTTTAATAGCCATAAAGATGATTTCTTCTAAGAAGTCGCCGTAGTCTAAGTGGATAAGTTTAGCCGCCTCGGGTGTACAATCGTCAATATTGATGGATGGGTTAGGATTAAGCTCCAAGACATAGGGGTTGTCGTCTTTATCAACACGGATCTCGACTCGGCCATAGTCATGACAGTCTAGGATATTATAAGTATCAAGGGCGATCTCGGTAATTAGGGCTTCAAGCCGTTTACTAATATTTTTGGGTGGTATTTGTTGGATAATTCCGAAGCTTTCGTTAGATAAATTACTAAATTTCATATCATGAGTAAAAATATGCCAAGTGCCGGGTGACACGTTTTTAAAAATTGATCTCGATAACGGTAAGACTTTTAAATCGTCGTCTTCACTACCCATAATCGAGACGTCATATTCATCACCTTCGATATATTCTTCAATTAAGGCCGGTCGATTAAAATCGACAATAATTTTTTTAAGTTGACGGTTAAGCTCTTCTTTATTGGTGACCACTGATTCATTAGTGATGCCGATAGAATTGTCGGCATTAGCTGGTTTAACAATTAATGGATATTGGAGACTCTCATCAATATCTTCGTCTAGCGTGTAGGCATAATCCCATCTGGGAGTGGGGATATTGTGGTAGTTAAGGAGTTTTTTAACTCTAATTTTATCAATAGCTAAACTAAGAGTCGAAGGGTTAGAGCCAGTGTAGGGGATCTGCAATATATCTAATAACGAAGCAGCGTGAGGCTCAAGTAGGCTAGAGTTGTTTATCCTCTCGCAGACATTAAAAACAATATCAACATCGCTATCGCGTAATTCTTTGAAAGCTTTATCAATGTTATTTAAATCAAAAAAAGTTACCTTGTAGCCGCGATCTTTGAGTGTTTTTTCAATACTTTTACCAACCGACATTAGTTCTTTTTCGATCGAGGTGTCATCACTGTCTTCATAAACATTAGCGGCAATACCAACATGCAAATTTTTGATATCTTCTTTTTTGGTACGTCTAATTTTTTCAATCTTGGCTGCCTGGATGATTAAGCTGGTATTTAATGAAGCATGCGAGAAGCTGTTTTTACGTGAAGTCTTACCGATGGATGATTCAGGCGTAAATTTACCGATTTCATATTTAACATAACGTAGGACATCTTTTAGATTTTCTTGAGCATCCGGCATACTATAACCAGAAACAGTCACCCAGCCGAGTGGTTCATAGCCATCTGGTGGAACTAGAATAGGATCGCCGATTTTTTTAAAAAAGTGCAATTCTTCCAAATAATCCTTTTTATTGATTTCTTGATCAATATTTAAGTTAATCAAAACACCAGAATACTCTGCTAAAAAGTAAACGCCGGTAATATATTTACAAGGGATGTCCGGCCTTTTGATTTTGGGGATATGGATACCGAGGGCGATCTTGACGGCGTTTTCGACCAGATCAACATTCCAAGCGCCTTTAACAAACGAACACACTTCGTCGCCGCCCATTCTAAGGTTAACCTCGATCGGCACTGGACCGTTTTTGGTTGACTTAGCTTCAAAGTGGATTACGCCGTTTTGAACCCCCATTTTTTCCAGGGTTTCTTCAGCCATTTCGATTAGATCGAGCTGATTTTTTGGGGCTAGGGTTGAAGGAATCGCTTGACCAGTCTCAACGAAGAATGGTTCTTTAGTTTGATAATTGTCAGAAATTGAATAAAATTTTATTTTTCCGTTTTGAATAATAATATCAATATCTACTTCGTCGCCATCGATGTAGTCTTCAACAAAAATTGCTAGCCCATCATTTAGGGCACTTTCGGTATTGACCGAGATATTTTTCTTAACATACTGGTAGATGTTGGCCAGCTCGCCTTTATTGTTTACCCGGACAACATAGGCGCTGCTGGCACCGTAGCTTGGTTTAAGAACAACCGGGAAGGAAAAATCAGCTGGTAAATTATTAATATCCTCGGTTGATCTAATTATTGTATGTTTTGGTGTTGGCAAACCATTGGCGGCACAGAATTCGCGAAAAGCGAATTTGTTGCGGGCGATTTTGGCCACGTTTAGTGGTATACCAATAAGATTAAAACGGTCGACGATTTTTGAAGTCAATAATACTTCGTCTTCCCAGAAAGTGAAAACGCCATTGATCTTAGTCGTAGGATTGTTGACAATAAAATCTTTGATTGCCTGGATGGCTTCCGTATGGTTAGTATTGTCGGCGATAATCCAGTGGTCAACATAGATTTGGGCCCAGTTTTTTTCTTTATTTAAACAAACAATCGTTAGCCCTAGTTTTTTTAGCCGTTGGAGAATAAACCTTTTTTTAATTGGTCCAGTATTAACTATTAGAATTACTTTTCCCTCCAGGCCGTTACCGTTTTTCATATGATTGTTTGGTAATCAATTATATTTGTTTTTTTAAAAAACCAATATAATGTTGTTATTTTGGTTTTTAAGTTAACTCTAAACTAAGAGGAGATATGACTTCGGTTGGTATTTTTTTTTGGTAAGATTTGCTGACTAAGTTTTTTTTAGCCGGATTGTTGTCATCAGTTGCTTTCATGTGGTCTGCAGTTTGGCGATTTTTTTATAAAAATTATTTAATATATATTGAAATTATATCGGTTATTGTTTACTATTGTCAATCTGTGGATAATTGTTTTGTATCGATTTTTGATGTTAGGATATCCTTTTTTCAAAGTTGGCCATCTCCTGACTAAATATTTTGATGATTTTATTTCTATACGGTGCGGGTAAGTTAATCGATGATTTTATCCCACTATAATAATTGTGGTACCAATTCCAGGATCGTAATTTAGGCAATCTTTCTTTTTGGAATTTTTTTATATAAGGCGAGGTTAGTCCCTTTTTACTCAGTAGATAAAAGATAAAATCTAACTCTTGGTCGGTGGCGAGGGTGTCTTTATTGTCAAAATAGTGTTTGAAGTAGCCGCTCGATTGGAGAATGTCTTTTTTAAAACCTATTTTTTGTGGATCGAGGCCGCAGGCGCGGGCGAAGACAAACATTCTTTGGCATTTAGTGCAATTGTGGCACCATTGAGAGCCGGGGTAGAGCGGCTTTTCAGCAAAACAAGAAAATTGCTGTTGGCCGATTTCGGGATAGCGGTGGTGGAGAAGATAGAATATTTCGATTTCTTCGAGCGGCTCCAGCAGACACTTGACTTCACTTTGGTTGTTGGTTAACAGCCGGCAGATATTATTTTTAAGGATTGAATTTTCAATGGTTTCGTCAGCCGAATTAAAAACCTTCCAACCGTTGATTAAACCGTCAGCCTGAGCAGTGGAAGCTTCGCTACTAAACAAGATATAGCGGGCTTGTTCGGCGTAAAGAAAGGGTATGGCCAAAAGAGCTAAAATCGTAGTTTGGCTACCCCAGCCGAGCTCGCTGTGGGCGGGGGTATTAAAAGCTCGACCATAGCGGAATAATCCTGGTTCGTGTTTAATAAAATAGGTTTTGACTTTAAATTTTTTTTCTAGTTCAGCTAATCTTTTGAGTTTGTATTTTTCCTCGTATGGTTGAACCGGCTCTTGGCAATAAAAAAGGATTGGCTCAATCCCGAGTTCGCGGCAGAGAGAAAAAGTTACTAGGCTTTCTTTACCAAAAGTGAAAGGAATGATCGCTTTGGTCTTAGTAAATTTTAATTTTGGTATGTCGGTGGGGCCGGGGATGGTACTATCGGGTGAACTAAACTCAAAATCTAGATTATAGAATTTTTGCAGATAGCTGAGCGGTTTTTTGATCTCGTCGATTTTTTCGCAATAAATTAGATCATAGAGCTGATTTTTAAATAAATAGGGTTCAAAGAGAGGATAATTAAAATTATATTTTATTTTTTTCTTATTTAATATTAACGGTAAAAGGTGAGTTTCGGCAAAAGTTATATTCTCCAGCAGCGCTTGGCGAACTATTGATGGGGTTTTTTGCCAGATAGCGGTGGGGTAGTCAATAGCAAATTTTTTATTGCCAACAAAAATATCCAGGCCGTTATTTTTTAATTTGGCTTTGATATCAAGAGTTTCTGACGGTGGATATTCCATAAAATATTTATTGTAGAGCAGTTAGTTCTTGTTTAAAAATATTGGTTAGTTTACTTTTTAGATTATTGGGTATAGTTTTCATTGGGTAGATACTAAAAAATTTACGTCGTAATTCTTGTTCCCTTTTTTTTGCTTGGTCAAGATATTTGTCTTTAAATAAATTAATCAAATCGCCGCGCCAGCCAACTTGATAGGCTAGTAAGAAAGAGAGGAGTTGTTCTTCGCGAACGGCGGCTGGTTTTTCGTATAATCTGGTGACTTTAGTGGCGAAGAGTGGATAGAGTTTTTGATACTCTTTGCTGAATAAATTTTTATTAAAACCAATCTTTTTAGGGTCGCCACCCACCGCGACCGAGTAGAGCCAAGCCTTGGCGCACATTGGGCAGGCATAGCACCAGCGGTCGGGGTCATATGGCTTGGGATAGCAAGACATCACATATTGTAATAGTTGTGGATAGCGATGGTAGAGAATTTGCATTTCCGCTAAATTATAAATTGGTTCAACCAGGCTCATCACTTGAAGATTGTTATTGGTGAATCTACCCAGATGTTGGTTTTCTATTTTGTTATAGTCGGCGCTTTGATCATAAGCGGGGTATGTTTTAAAGCCCTCATCATTAATAAAGTAGTCTTTAAAATTACATTCATTGCCAATGATAATATATTTAGCTTGATAATAATAAGCAAAGGGCAACATTTCCAGAGTGAACGATAGATTAGCATTGGTATTTTCTAGTTCGCCAATATTATTTTTGATTTTTTTGGTGTAGAAGATGCCATCAATGTTATTAATCATAAGATTAACTTTTTTTCTTTCTTTGGCTTCAAACTCTTTGATTATCTTCATTTTAAATTTTAGCTCCGGCGAATTGTGTTCCTCGAGTTCGTTAATAAAAACTAGCTGACAGTCTAATCCCAGCTCTTTAGCTAGGCCATAAGAGAGGACGCTATCTTTGCCAAAAGACATGGCAATGATTGCTTTATTTGCTAGATTTTTTTTATTTGGTAGGGCTGCTTGTCCCTTGCCTTTGATGGTAAAGACTATTTTTTTATTCTTTTGATTAGCCCAAAATTGAGCTAATAATTTTTTGGTTTTAATGCCAGTTTCAAAACTGATTCTGGGCAAGTCTTTAATTAGGCCATAATGGATTAATTTAGCTAGTTGAGGTTCGGGGATATTATGGTAGAGCGGTTTGGTAGTAACTAAACTCAAAGAACAGGTTCGGCAATACAACAAATTATCTGCCCAAGCCTTTTTAGTTTCATCCGCTAAATTATTGAAGATTTTTTCGGGATATTTGATGAGATATTTTTTTTGGCTGTCCGGATTGTTTAGTAGATAGAAACTGTCTTTACTTAATCTGTGACTGAGATTAATCATTTGATGTTTGATAGGTATTTTTTTAAAAATATTTTAAATTATTGTAACTATATTAAATTATACCGATCATTCTCTTAAAGTGTCAATCTGTGGATAATTCTAAACGGCAGTTTTTGGTTCCGATTTTAACTATTCACTAGTTAGTCAGAATATGGTATAATCTAAACAGTAATTTAAATAGCTAAGTAGTCACTAAAATCAAAAATATGCTTAGAAAGAAGCAAGGTTTTACTTTAATTGAATTATTAGTGGTCATCGCGATTATTGGGTTGCTATCAACTTTGGCCGTCGTTAGTCTAGGGGCGGCTCGAGTAAAGGCGCGTAACGCCAAGCGTTTATCTGATTTAAACACGCTGCGGACTGCTTTGGAGATGTACTATAATGATCATCAAGCTTATCCTAATAGCGGCGGTAATTGGGATGGTTTGTATTCGTCTTATGGTGAATCTTTAACCGATTGGATCCCTGGACTAGTACCTCAATATATTGCTCAGTTGCCGCGTGATCCGCGTAATCATACTGATGGCAGCCAGCAATATATATATCGTTCTAATACTATTGATTATAAATTAATTTCTCATGTGCCGGAAGATTGTGCCGGGGTTAAAGCTAGTTATCCCAATATGATTGATCCAATTCGGGATTGTTGGGCTTTTGGTTTTTGGTCGCCCGGCGGAGCAGGTTTCTAAATTTATAAATATTTTGTTTAACAAAAAATCCGCTTTCAATACTTGGGAGCGGGTTTTTAAAAGTCGATGGTAGTGATATTTGCTCAAAGGAGAAGCCCGCACGCGTGGAAACGGCGGGCCGTGGTGCTCCTCTAGAGAATTCGACCGATGGTTATCTTGTACAGTTCGAAAGCGAAGACGAACTGCTCGAGATAATGTCTGATCTCCGTTGGTAGCAGCCAAAGAATGATTATGGTCGCTGCCACCAGAAGCGCTTTCCTTTGGATGTTTTTCTCCATACGGTTGGCGGTTATTTATCTGATGGTCAGTTTGAGATTTACTGGGTGACTACTCCCAGTGATCCCATGACCATTACTTCCCTCCTGGCTCTTAATCCTATTTCTAAACTTTGGCTATTCAAGAAATATGATTAGGGGCAAAAAGGGGAGTTGGCTAAGTTGTAAGGTGCCGAACATTATTTTATAGCATATTAGACTAAAGGTGTCAATAATGGGTAACAATTTTCAACTTTTAGCGTCTTAATTAGTGTGCCCCCTAATCAATTAAGCGGGGGTTTTTGCTTGTGGGATAGTAGATATTATGAAAAATAATACCAAAAAAACATTGAGGATTTATTGGCAGCACCTAACCAAGTACAAGCCTTCTTTTAGCGTAACAATATTGGCGGTGATAGCGGCTTCGGTTTTTAGTGTAATAATACCTTTGTATTTTAAAGATTTTTTTGATGTTCTAAGTAATGGCAATCCTGACCGTTCGGCGTCAGTGTCGGCTTTGATCTCGATTTTGATAACGATTTTGATTTTAGAATCTATCCAATGGGTGGCGTGGCGGATAGCGACTTTTACATCTAGTTATTTTTATGCCAAAGTCATGGCTGATTTATCTAATAATTGTTTTGCTTACTTGCACAAACATTCTTTTACTTTTTTTAATAACAATTTTGTTGGTTCGTTGGTTAAAAGAGTTAAATGGTTTGTTAGTGCTTTTGAGGATATTTTGGACAAAATTACCTGGAATACGCTGCCGCTGGTGGTTAATATTACAGTAATTTTTATTGTTTTGTATCAACGTAATATATATCTGGGCTTGGGCATCTTAACCTGGGTAGTGATTTTTTTGGTAATCAATTGGTTCTTTACCAAATACAAATTGCGTTATGATATTCAACGTAGCGAGACTGAGACCCGGAGTACTGGTCTACTCGCTGATACGGTGACCAATAACAGTAATGTTAAGTTGTTTAATGGCTATCAGCGCGAGGTAACTGGTTTTGCCGCGGTGACTGAGGAGCTAAGAAAGATTCGGCGACTGACTTGGGATCTGAGTAATTTTTTTGAGGCGGTGCAGGGGTTTCTGATGGTGGTTCTGGAAATTGGGATTTTTTATTTGGCGATCAAACTCTGGCAGAAGGGTGTTCTGACGGTCGGCGATTTTGTTTTGATTCAGGCCTACGTTCTTAATATTATTATGCGAGTGTGGGACTTTGGCCGGGTGATCCAGCATATTTATGAACGGTTGGCGGATGCTGAAGAAATGACTCAGATTCTTAATACGCCTCATGAAATTCAAGATATCCCAGGGGCCAAAGATCTTGAAGTAGCCAAGGGCAAAATTGAATTTAAAAAGGTTAGTTTTTTCTACCATCAGACGCGAAAAATTTTCTCTGACTTTGATTTGGTGGTCAAACCGGGCGAACGGCTGGCGCTAGTTGGGCCGTCGGGAGCGGGTAAAACTACGATTATTAAACTGCTCTTACGAATGCATGATTTGAGCGGTGGCCAGATCCTAGTTGATGGTCAAGATATCGCTAAAGTTAGACAAGAAAGTCTATGGCAAAATATTAGCTTAGTGCCCCAAGACCCAATACTATTTCATCGGACTTTGTTGGAGAATATTCGTTATGGTAAAGCAGGGTCAAGCGACGTGGAGGTTATGGTCGCGGCTAAAGCGGCTCACTGTCATGAGTTTATCGGCAATCTAGCCGATGGCTATAATACTTATGTTGGCGAGCGAGGGATTAAACTTTCGGGTGGCGAACGCCAACGCGTGGCGATCGCTCGGGCGATTTTGCGCAACGCGCCGATCCTAGTGCTTGATGAAGCGACCTCGAGTCTTGATTCTCACTCGGAGAGTTTGATCCAAGATGCTCTAGATAATTTGATGAAAGGTAAAACGGTAATTGTTATTGCTCATCGTCTGTCGACTATCCGTAAAATGGATCGAATTATTGTGATTGATGAAGGTGGCATTAATGAAGAAGGCTGTCATGATGAACTAATTAAGAAAGATAAAGGTATTTATCAGAAGCTCTGGCATCTGCAGGCTGGCGGATTTATTCAATAGTACCCAGTAAACAGTACATAGTACGTAGTACATAGTAGGGGGCATGGTAGTGGTAATTCATGAATTACCACTACCATGCCCCCTATTTTTGATCAAAAAAGAACCCTACCGAGTACATCACCGAAAACGCCGAAGCGTTTGGGGTGACCATGGGTAGGGGCGATGAGACAGGCCCCTCTAATAGACTTTCTGTTGTCAATAAAACAATAAAAAAGGAATTAGCTTTCTTGTTTAGGCCCACAGGGCCGTATGTTGCCTTGCTTTCTTGCCTTATTTTCTCTATAATTCAAATAAATTTATGACTCAAACACTAATCTCTCAATTAGCTCAGTCTAAAGAGCAATCTGTTGCTCTAAAAGGCTGGGTTTGCAACCTTCGTTCTTCGGGCGGAATCTATTTTTTGCAGTTGCGTGATGGCAGCGGTTTTATTCAATGTGTGGTTGATAAAAGTAAAGTCAAACCAGCGGTTTGGCAGGCTTGCGAAAAGATGACCATGGAGTCATCAATTGAAGTTAGCGGCCAAGTGACCGAACATCCCAAACAAAAAGGCGTTTATGAATTGCAAGTTAGTGACCTAGTGATGATTCATCTAGCCGCCGAATACCCGATTGCCAAAAAAGATCACGGGCCGGATTTTTTGCTCGACAATCGTCATTTGTGGCTGCGCTCCAAACGGCAGTGGGCCGTTCAGCGGGTTCGTAATACGATCATCAACGCCACTTATGAATATTTTGAACAAAATAATTTTATCAAGATTGATTCACCAATTCTTACTCCCAATGCCTGTGAAGGCACCACCGAACTTTTTGAGATCAATTATTTTGATTGGGCCAAGGCTTATCTGACCCAATCTGGTCAATTATATCTAGAAGCGGCGATTATGGCCCATGGCCGGGTATTTGATTTTGGGCCGGTTTTTCGAGCCGAAAAGTCTAAGACCCGTCGGCATTTAACCGAGTTTTGGATGATGGATGCCGAAATGGCTTTTTGTGACCACGAAGGCAATATGAAGATTCAGGAGGAGCTGATGATCTATATTGTCGAGCAGGTTCTGGAACGTAATTCAGCCGATTTAGTTTTATTAGAACGCGATGTTGAACCATTAAAAAAGATCAAAGCGCCTTTTTATCATCTGACTCATGCCGAAGTAGTTGGGCAGCTCCATAAATTGGGTTCTAGTATTAAGGAAGATGATGATTTGGGTGCTACTGATGAGACAATATTGACCAAGCAGTATGATCGGCCGATTTTTGTTGAAAAATATCCGGCTAAGGTTAAGGCTTTTTATATGAAACCTGATCCTAAAGATCCGAAGCGGGTTTTAAATGCCGATCTGTTAGCGCCCGAAGGTTATGGTGAAATATTTGGTGGATCACAAAGGGAAGATAATTATGAGGTTTTATTGAAGAAGCTTAAAAAGATGGGTCAAAAAATGGCTGATTGGCAATGGTATTTAGATTTGAGGCAGTACGGCAGCGTGCCACACAGCGGTTTTGGCTATGGTCTAGAGCGGATTACTGCTTGGCTTTGCGGTTTAGAGCATATTCGCGAGACCATTCCTTTCCCTCGATTAATCAATCGGTTAAAACCCTAATTAGCTGTCAGCTGTTGGCTGTTAGTTATCAGTGAGTAGGAGTTAATAATATGATTGAGTTTAAAAATTTAGCATCGATTAATCAAGATGGCCAGCCGACCTTGGTTACTATTGCTTCCGGGCCGGTGATTATTAAGGATGGTAAAGTATTACTTGATAAACACGGTGATGATTTTTGGAAATTTCCCGGTGGGGCGATTCACAGTGATAATGGTTTAGAAGCCAACGCTATTCGCGAAGTTAAAGAAGAACTGAATATTGATGTCCGTTTAGTTGGTGGGCCCTACGTGGTCACGCTGGTTAGAGAAAAAGAGGGAAGGCAGGAATTAGTAGTATTAGTCCATTATCTAGCCGAGATTATCAGTGGCGAGCCGCAGGCCGGTCGTGATGTCGTGGAATTTGCCTGGCATAAGGTTGATAATCTGCCGACAGATTGTGCGCCTAATATTAGATCAGCAGTGGATTATTTTATGAATCAGGTAGCACGTAATGCGTGATAAAACGGATTACGTGAATTTATGATTAAAAGTCTTAAAAAGTTGTTTGGTAAGCTTGGTCCTGGGTTTGTGACCGGCGCTTCAGATGATGATCCGTCGGGGATTGGTACTTATTCAACCGCTGGCTCTAGATTTGGTTTTTCTCAATTATGGACACCATTATTCACCTTTCCTTTAATGACAGCTGTTCAAGAAATGTGTGCGCGGATTGGTATGGTAACCGGTCGCGGCCTAGCCGGGGTGATTCGAAAAAATTATTCTCGTCGATTGCTCTATTTTTGCGTAATTTTATTGGTGGTGGCTAATACGATTAATATTGGCGCTGACATTGGTATAATGGCGAGTGCAATTGGGATTTTATTCGCTGATTCGTCTTTTGTCCTTACCGCCGGTGTGCTAACTTTGTTGATTGTTCTACTAGAGGTTTTTATTCCTTATCGAGTATACGCTAAGATTTTACGGGTTTTGGCTTTTTCTTTGTTGTCTTATTGGATTGCTGCTTTTTTTATCAAAATTGACTGGTGGGAGGTAATCACCAGCATTGCTATTCCGCAGTGGCATTGGCAGTTGGATTATATTATGATTTTGGTTGGAGTATTAGGCACAACAATTTCGCCTTATCTTTTCTTTTGGCAGGCATCGGCGGAAGTAGAGGAGGAAATTATCCTGGGTCGGCAGTCAATTAAGTCGCGTCTTGGGGCCACCCGTGAAGAGATTCATCGGATGCGCGAGGATAATTTTATTGGCATGCTTTTTTCCAATTTAACAATGTTTTTTATTATGTTGGTGACTGGCGTGACGTTGTTTAAAAATGGAATTTATAACATCGAAACCGCCGAGCAGGCCGCCTTAGCTTTGAAGCCGTTAGCTGGCGAATGGGCTTATCTACTTTTTACTTTAGGCATTATTGGTACTGGTTTGTTGGCGATTCCCGTTCTGGCCGGTTCGGCTTCTTATGCTGTTAGTGAGGCTTTTAAAATTAAGAATAGTTTAGGTCTTAAGTGGAGCCAGGCTAAGGGCTTTTATGGGGTAATTATTATTTCTACTTTTATCGGGTTACTGATCAATTTTATTGGTATTAACCCGATTAAGGCTTTACTCTATACGGCGGTATTGAATGGGCTGGTAGCCGTGCCCTTACTGTGGGTAGTCATGCGGATCGGCAATAACCAAAAGATCATGGGTGATCTCAAAAACGGTCGTCTCTCTAATACCTTGGGTTGGCTAGCGACTTTAGTAATGACGACCGCGGCCGGAGTGTTGGTAATAGGTTTAATTATAAATTTCTAATTTTTATTTAATATTATGAAGACTTACATTAAAGAAACATTAAACCAAGTTGGTCAGGCAGTTGAGCTTAAAGGCTGGGTGCATGTTAAGCGTGATATGGGTAAAATCTCCTTTATCGATCTGCGCGACTCAACGGGTTTGATTCAAGTTGTCTTATTACCCAAAGAGTTAAAAGTTGGCGCGGAGCAGATAAAAGAGCTACGGCCCGAGTTTGTGATCGGTATCAAGGGTTTGATCCAGAAACGCGATGCTAAACAAATTAATAAAGATTTAGCCACCGGCGAGATCGAAGTTTTAGCTCATGAGCTAGAAATCATTAATCAAGCCGAAATGCCGCCCTTTGAGATTGATAATGAGAATTTGCAAGCTAATGAAGAACTGCGTTTAAAATATCGCTATTTAGATCTACGTCATTTGCGCCTGGCCAAGAATATCACTCTGCGACATGAGATTATTCGATTCATGCGTGAGTATTTATATAATCAAGGTTTTCGTGAAGTTGAAACTCCCTATCTTACTAAGTCAACGCCCGAGGGCGCCCGCGATTTTGTGGTGCCTTCTCGCAATTATCCGGGTAATTTTTATGCTTTGCCTCAATCGCCCCAACAGTATAAGCAGATGTTAATGGTTGCGGGGATTGAGCGGTATTTTCAAATCCCGCGCTGCTTTCGTGACGAAGATCAACGTGGCGACCGTCAGGCCGAGTTTACGCAGCTAGATATTGAGATGAGCTTTGTCGAAGAGGAAGAAATTTTGGCTCTAAATGAAAAACTAGCTATTGAGTTAATTAAAAAAATCGCACCAGAAAAAAAGATTGCCCAAGTACCCTTTCCGCGGATCACCTATGCCGAAGCTATAAAAAAATATGGCAACGATCGGCCTGATCTACGGACCAATAAGGATGATCCTAATGAGCTGGCTTTTTGTTGGGTAATTGATTTTCCGATGTTTGAGTATAAAGAAGGGTATAAGCGCTGGGGCGCGGCTCATCATCCTTTTACCGCGATCAAAGATGACCACTTAGAATCCTTAGGCCAGACGGATAAGATGGGCGAGATTTTAGCTAAACAGTATGATTTAGTTTTGAATGGTAACGAAATCGGCGTTGTTAGTATTAGGACCCATGACCCCAAAATTTTAGCTAAAGTTTTTGCCGTTTTAGGTCACAGCCAGGAGGATATTCAGAAAAAGTTTGGTCATTTATTGGAAGCTTTTAAGTACGGTGTGCCACCGCATGGCGGGGTTGCTTGGGGTCTAGATCGGTTCGTGATGATTATGGCTGGTGAGCAGAGTATCCGCGAAGTGATGGCTTTTCCCAAAACGGCAGATAATCGTGATCCGTTGATGGATTCGCCGAGTCAGATTGATAAAGAGCAGTTGGCAGAATTAGGATTAGATATAAAGAAGAAAATTAAAAAATAGGTTATGCGAATAGAAGGCCGTTGGGTTTTTGATCCCCTACAAAAAGTTAAGAAAGTTGGTCGCCCCAGTGGATCGGGCGATCGGCCGTTTGATCATCAAGGGGAGAGACCTGAGCAAGACGAGACTGAACACGGTGACACACCGCCGCCACCATTGTTTATTGATGATGTTGTGGAGATTAGTCCCGAAGCTAAAAAAGCCAGGGCGGCTGCGGCGGCGCAAGAAAGTAAGGAAAAGTGATTGTTTTTATCTCTCATCTGGGCTATAATCTAGGCAGATAATGGAAATATATGAGGCTGTCGGTTTTACAAAAATACATCCTCCGGCAGTGTTATTTTGAGCAGAAAAAGCTCAATCGGGATAAACTGACTGCTTTTTATAATAATCAGACTGCCTATGTTGCAACCGCGGTAGTTAAAAAGGTCAAGCCAAAAAGAGAGGATCAGGTTAATATTATTACCAAAAGCATTGAACGGCTGATTGAGCGGGGACTATTAGTCGGTTATGGTATTAGGACGACTGATAAATGGTTTATTCGGGAGATTAAATTGACCAGAGTGGGTCTAAAAGTGGCTCGTGGATTGTTGGGTAGTCAGCAGAAATTAAAAATTTAATTCATAATCAATCATATGATCAATAAAAAAGTTATTAATTACCTCCAGAAGCAAAAAGTCAGTTTTGATGTTTTGGATCACAAAACAGTTTTTACTGCCTACGACCTGGCCCAAACGCTTAAGGAAGATTTGAAAAAGATTGCTAAGACCTTGTTGATCAAAGCGGATAAAGATTATATCGTTGTCATTTTACCCGCTCATTATCGGTTAGATCTTAAGAAGCTAAAAAAGGTTCTTAAAGCTCAGAAGGTAGAAATTCCCAAGGAAAAATTAATGATCAAAGTATTAAAAATTAAAACCGGCGGTTTGACTCCTTTTGGTAATCTGCATCAATTGGAGACTTGGGTTGATAAGAGTTTGCTAAAAACCCAAAAAATGATTATGAATGCTGGTAGTTTTAACCAGAGTTTACGCATGAAGGTTAAAGATTTCATCAAGATGGAGGAGGCAAAACTAGGCAGTTTTGTTGAGGCTGGTGGTTATAAATTACAAGTTAAACCCAAGAAATCAAAAAAGCAAAAAAGCAAAAAAGTGAAGACGAAAAAAGTTAATAAACCCAAATCTAAGAAAACTAAGAAAAATAAAAAATAATATTATGACTTGTGGATGTTGTTGCTGTGGTCCAGCACCGCGCAAAAAAGTAGTTAAGAAGAAAACGGCTAAAGCAAAGACCAAAAAGAAATAAGCATGACCTACGAAGTTAGGATGGAACAATTTGCTGGTCCGCTAGATTTGTTACTTCAGTTAATCGAAGCAGAGAAAATGGATGTTACCAAAGTTTCTTTGGCTAAAGTTGCGGATCAATATTTATCCTATATCAATTCTGCCACCGAGATAAACCCGGAAGAAATGGCCGATTTTTTGGTTGTTGCCGCTCAGTTGATTTTGATCAAATCCAAGGCTTTATTACCCGATTTAGAGATGGAGGAAGAGGGTGACCTAGAGATTCAACTAAAATTGTATAAAGAATTTTTAGAGGCTTCCAAAAAAGTTGAATCAATGATTAGAAAAAAGAAGTTTGGTCATGGCCGAGAAAAATTACCAGCCGAAATAGCACCGAGCTTCAATCCGCCCAAAAAGCTGGCTACTAATAAAATGGCGGAAATTTTTCAAAGCATTTTAGCCAAAATTGAGCCATTGGTACACTTACCCGAACGGGTAATAAAAAGAATTATCAGTTTGGAAGAAAAGATTTTTAATATTAGACGAACAATTACTGAGAAAATCCAGGCCACCTTTAATGAGCTAGTTAATCGAGAGGATAAAGCGGAAGTGATTGTTAGTTTTTTAGCTTTATTGGAGTTGGTTAAGCAACGGAATATTACTCTGGAGCAAGAAGAAAGATTCGGTAATATTTTTATTAAAAAAATACAGTAAATATTATTTATGTCCCAACTAAGATCAAAAGTCGAAAGTTTATTATTTATTTCCCCTAAGCCATTGTCAATTAAAAAGATTGCCGAGCTGGCACAGAGTGAACTTCAGGAAGTTGAGGAAGTGGTTGATGGATTAATGACGGAATATAGCAATCGTGGGATGGAAATCAAAAGATTGGGTGATAAGGTACAAATGATGACCAGTGGCGATAACCATAAGTTAGTTCAAGATTTTGTTAAAGACGAAGTGACGGGAGAGTTAACTCGACCGTCTTTAGAAACTTTAACAGTTATTGCTTATCGAGGACCGATTTCTAAACCCGAGTTGGAGTTGATTCGTGGTGTTAATTGTAGTTTGATTATTCGTAATTTATTAATTCGCGGTCTTATTGAGGAGGTTGAAGATAAAAATCGGGGGTCACTTTTTAATGTAACTTTTGATTTTTTGAAATTTTTAGGTATTAGCCAAGTGACGGAGCTGCCCGATTATGATAAATTAAATTCAGATGAAAACCTAAAACGTCTACTAACTGGCCAATTAACAGATACCGAAACTTCGGCGGCGATTTAATCTATTAATTATGCGTGAATTAATTCTAGGGCTAATCTTTATACTAGGACTTGCTGGTAGTAATCAGCCACAATTTTCATTGCCTATTGCTAACCCAATATCACAGCCAACTAGACAGATTGGTGGTGATATTTTGGATGATAGTTTGCAGTCATTGCCTCTAGCTAAGGAGAAAGAGAGCGGGCCACAAAAAGTTGATGATAAAAGTTTGGGGATAGAGGTTAGCGCCCAGAGTGGAGTGGTTATTGATAAACAAAGTGGCCAAATTTTATGGGAGAAGAATGCTTATCAGCCGCGTTCGATCGCTAGTATTACTAAACTAATGGCCGCTCTGGTCTTTTTAGAAAATAATCCCGGTTGGGATAAAGAGGTGACTATAGCTGCCAGTGATCAGCGTGAGGGCGGTGTGGCTTTTTTTGCGCCTGGGGAGGTTGTCAGCGTCCGTGATCTTTTTTACGTTTCTTTAGTCAAGTCGATCAATTGCACGGTGGCGGCTTTGGTGCGCTCTACTGGTTTAAGTGAAGAGGAGTTCGTGATCCAGATGAATCAAAAAGCTCAAGATTTAGGTTTAAATAGTACTCATTTTGTGGATCCAACCGGCTTGGCCAGCCGTAATATTTCTACTGCTTTAGAAGTGGCGTTTTTACTTAAAGTAGCACTAGACCATCCTGCCATTGCTAATGCCACAACGCTCAAGGATTTTACGGCAGTGGTTATTAATAAAAATGAAAAGCGCCAAGCTGGGGCGACTAATTATCTATTAACTAGTTATCTAAATAGCGGCAACTATAAAGTTTTGGGTGGTAAAACTGGTTTTATTGAAGAAGCTGGTTACTGTTTGACTTCAGCCGTAGCCGATAAGGCCGGTCATCAGGTTATCTCAGTTGTCTTGGGTAGCGCGACCGCCGAGAGCCGGTTTACTGAGAGTAAGGGGATTATTGATTGGACTTTTAATAATTATCAGTGGTAGGAATAAATAATCAAAAAAGACCGCCATCTCAGGCGGTCTTTTAAGTTATCTTTATTTTAAGTAGAACAGGAGAAGGGAGATAATAAAGAGTGGTACCTCGGTAATCCAGAAAGCAATATAAGGTGAAAAATCAAATTTAGTAATTTTATTATGGAAAATACTATGCAGATTGTAAAAGTGTCTAAAAAAAGTTTTGGGTAGCAACCAGCCGATCGCTTGAGAATAGTCTGGTATGATTGCTCCGACAATACCGGCAACGACTGACCAGTAGTTAGGTTGGCTGCTGCTTAATAGAATCAGAATCGTAGCGATCATAAAGGAGTTGTCTATGGCTACTACTTTGATAAATTTTAATAAGCCATCATGTTGTTCCAGACCGCGAACCATTTTTTTATCACCGTGAGGGATAGCATCAACTAGATAATGGGAGAATATTCCTAAAATAAAAGCTAACCAAGGACTAGCAACATTTTGGCCGATTGCCGCACCAATAGCCGTATGGATCGTAAGATACATTATTTCGTTTTTTTATTTTTTAATACCGCGGCCTTACCCCGGTTTTTAAAACTCTGTTGGAACGATTGTTTTTTTAGTTTTGGTACCAGGGGAGGGAATCGAACCCTCGACCTAAGGCTTATGAGTCCTTCGCTCTAACCAACTGAGCTACCCTGGCCCCCACACCAACTTTGAATCCGTGTTATTCAAGTCTAAGTAAAATTTAAGATTAATCTTGTAAGTTTGGTTTGATCTAGAATTAAAAATTGGTGTGGGGGCTGGCTCAACGCTTGAGTAAAATAATTTTTGGTTGCGGGGGCGGGATTTGAACCCGCGACCTCCAGGTTATGGGCCTGGCGAGCTGCCGGACTGCTCTACCCCGCTATAAGGATAAGATTTACAGTATAGCTTGATTTAGCCGAAATGCCAAGTTAAGAGATTTTAACTTGGTGCCGGGGGAGGGAATCTCGCTCGCTCCGACTCGCGGTCCCGGGCGCTGCGCGCACTCGCGCCCTTTCAATCTTGATGCCAAGATTGAAACCCTCATGGACTTGCGTCCACACGATTTTGAGTCCCTACAAACCTTTCACGGGGCGGGCGTGCGCTAGTTTGTCGGCAATTGGTGCCGGGGGAGGGAATCGAACCCTCATGGACTTGCGTCCACACGATTTTGAGTCGTGCGCGTCTACCAATTCCGCCACCTCGGCCTATCTTATAGTGCTCATATTCTAAACTAAAGAAGGCAAGTTGTCAAAGATAACGCTTCAGTGTTAAAGCTTATTTCAAAATTGCTTCAACTAGGCTATAATTTTAAGATCAAGTTATGAAGAATTATGCAAAAGTTGGTAAACGCCCTGGTCGGCCAGCTTATCGCACGCCAGCTACTTTTCGTTACCAAAAATGTTTGCAGGTTAACAAAATCAAAAGCGCTAAGAGTCATTAAATATGTTTAATATTAATAAAATCAAGCTGCCGTCGAAGTCTGGTTGCTATTTGATGAAAAATCAGAGCGGTCAGATCATTTATATTGGTAAAGCTAAGAATTTAGCGAAAAGGGTTAAAAGTTATTTCCAAAAAAATGATTCCGATTGGAAAACCAGTCAATTGCTCACTGAGATCAGGGACATTGAAACCATAATAACTCGCAACGAGGCGGAGGCGTTGTTGTTGGAGGCTCGATTAATCAAACAGCATCAACCAAAATATAATTTTAAACTTAAAGAAAATCAGCCGTTCATGTATATAAAGATCACTAATGAAGAGTTGCCACGTTTGGTGAGCGTTCGTAGGATTGAAGGGCCGGGTAAATATTTTGGTCCCTTTGTCTCTGGTAGGGGGCGGCGTTATTTATTGTTATTAACTGCTCGGCTTTTTGGTTTGCGGACGGATAAATTCATATCGCGTAGTAGCCGGGAGTTATATAAACTATTAAGCGAGATTCGTGATCGTAATCTGGGAGAAATCTCTACTGTTGAATATCGTCAGAATGTTAAATTGGCCGAGTTGTTTTTAAAAGGTAGAAAAGAGCAATTATTGGAACAATTAGAGAAGAGAATGAAATTAGCTAGTAGCCATCATAACTTTGAGTTAGCCAGGGTTTATCGAGATCAGATTAGATCGATTAAGATTTTATCAGCTAAACAACTAGTTTCTCTACCCAAAGATTATGACCAAGATGTAATAAACTATGTGGTGGTGGATCAGCAGGCAATATTTCAGGTTTTCAATGTTAAGCAAGGGGTGATCACCTCTCGTCATGAAATCCAGTCAGCAGTTGATCGGCCGGTTGTCATTAGTGAAGTGTTAGCCAGTTTTATCCAGCAATATTATCTCACTCGGGTTATCCCTAGAGAGCTTATTATTCCTCAAAAGATTAAGGATGCGTCAGCACTCGCTGATTATCTTAATCAATTAAAGGGCAGCCGAGTGGTTATTACTGTACCCCAGAAAGGGGATAAGAAAGAGTTATTAGCCCTAGTTAGGCAGAATGTTATCAATAAAATGAGTTGGACACCAGCGCAGGAATTGCAGGCCCAATGTCATCTGCCGGTCTTGCCGGTCGATATCGATGGGTTTGACGTCTCTAATATTACTGGCCGTTTGGCTGTTGGTTCTTGTGTCCGTTTTACTAATGGTTGGCCGAATAAAAAGCTATACCGTCGCTTTAAAATTAGAACAGTAGTCGGGCCTAACGATTATGCTATGATGCTAGAGATTATCTCGCGGCGTTATCATCGGACAGGTTGGGGGTTGCCAGACTTGATTCTAGTTGATGGTGGAAGGGGGCAGCTGAATGTCGCCTTGAAAGTTTTAGCTGGTCTAGGTTTAGATATTCCAATTGTTTCTTTAGCTAAAAAAAAGGAGGAGATTTATATTCCTCAGGAGAGAAAGCCAATTATTTTAGACCCACGATCTGGTGGCCGTTTACTTCTACAACGAATCCGTGACGAGGCTCATCGTTTTGCTATTAATTATCATAAACTTTTACGCTGATCGGGAATCGCTCCTTTGGTCAACAGAAAACTCCCCAAAAATCGAGGAGTTGTCTGCGTTAGGTGGGTTTTTAGCCCTTGCATTACAGTCAGTAGCTTACCATATCTAAGTGAATTGTCAAGAGGGGTTTTCCCTTGATTTTTATTTAGTTTTGTTTTATTGTGAAAATATGTTTAACCTTATTACTCAAATAGTTAAAAGCAATTACCCACAGGCCGATATCAGATTAATCGAGAAAGCCTACTCGACAGCTAGTCGATATTTGCGCGGTCAAAAGCGGGGTAACCTTAATTATATTGATCACCCAGTCGGGACTGCTTTAACTCTGGCTAGAATGAAGATGGATCAAGTGGTAGTAGTGGCTGCCCTACTCCATGATTTGCCTAGACACTCCGAGTATGGTGTTGAGGATATAGGCCGAGATTTCGGTCCAGATGTTGGTAAAATAATGGTTAATCTAAATGCCATCTCGCATATTGATTCCCGTTTTCGAGGTACTGATCGTTACCTAGAAAGCGCTAGGAGGATGTTTATTGCTGTTGCTAAAGACTATCGGGTGATTTTGATTAAACTGGCTGAACGACTTAATAATCTAGAACATTTGGATAGTTTTCCAGTTGAAAAACAAAAGAGATATATCGAGATGAGCGAAAAACTATATATTCCTTTAGCTAGTCTGTTGGGGTTGTGGCGACTGCGGGCCGACATGGAAGATATCTGTTTTAAATATCGGCATCCACAAGAATATCAAAAAATTAAGGATAAACTAGATAAAGGGCTGAGAAGTCTTGGCGACCAGATTGTCGAACAGGTTCGACAAAAAATTTCAAAATTGGCCAAAAAGCAAGGTTTAGCGTTTGAGATTAGTACTCGTTTTAAACATATTCGGGGCATCCATAAGAAGATGCAAGAAAAAAATAAGGGTTTCAACGAGATTTATGATGCTTTTGCTGTCCGGATAATTGTGTCAACGGTCTGGGATTGTTATTCGATGTTGGGCATAATCCATAGTTTATGGAGACCTAAGCCACGACGGGTGAAGGATTATATTGCCGCACCTAAGCCTAATGGTTATCGTTCCTTACATACCACTGTTTTTAGCGATGAAGGTTATCCAATGGAGTTTCAGGTCAGGACCCAAGAGATGCAGGACGAAGCCCGCTATGGCTTGGCGGCTCAGTATTTTTATAAACACCCTCATTTGAATGAAGATATCTCCCATTGGATCGGTGAGATTCTGAATACTCGCAAACAACACGAGGAAAATGATGTTAAAGATTTTACTTTTGATTTATTGAGTAATCGGATTTTTGTTTATACACCCAAGGGTGATGTTATCGAATTAGCCGAAGGGGCGACGCCGCTTGATTTTGCTTATATGATTCATACCGACGTTGGTAACCATTGTGTTAGTGTTTTAGTTAATGACATTAAACGGCCGTTTGATTATCAGTTGAGAAACAATGACGTGGTAGAGATCATTACCCGATCAACTAAAAAACCAGCCAAGAGCTGGTTGAGATCGGTTAGGACGCGCTATGCTCGACAGCAGATATTAAAAGCTTTAGAAATTGAAGCCAAAACAAGTTAGCTATATGTCTTCTCTAGAAAAGCTACTACAAATTATTCAGGTGAGCCATCCTAGAGCTAATCTAGATGTTGTTTCTTTAGCTTATGATTTCGCGGAAAAAGCTCACCAAGGACAGAAGCGGTTTTCGGGCGAGCCGTACTTTAGTCATCCCTATGCCGCTGCTTTGACTTTGGCGGAGATGAAGGGCGGACCAAATATTGTTGCCGCTGCTTTGTTGCACGATGTTCCCGAGGAGACTGCAGTCACTATTGAAGAGCTTAAGAAAGAGTTTGGTGCTGATATTGCTTTCATGGTTGAAGGAGTTACCAAGGTGGGTAAGGTAAAATATCGTGGTATGGAACGTTACATTGAGAATTTACGCAAAATGTTTGTCGCCATGGCGGTTGATTTGCGGGTAATTTTAATTCGTTTTGCTGATCGTTTGCACAATTTGCAGACGTTGGAGCATTTGCCGCGCGATAAACAAGTGCGTATCGCTCAGGAGAGTCTAGAGATCTATGCGCCAATCGCCAATCGCTTGGGTATTGGTGAAATTAAAGGCAAACTTGAGGATGCTGCTTTTAAATATGCTTTGCCAGTAGAATATAGCCGAGTCGAAAAATTAGCCATCAAGAGTTATACTACCCGAGATAAGTATTTAAATAGAATCAAAAAACAGCTCGAAGATAGCTTGAGAAAAAATAATGTTGAGTATCTTTCGATTCACGGTCGAGCCAAACATCTCTATAGTCTCTATCGCAAACTTCAGCATTATGATTGGGATATAACTAAAGTGTATGATTTAGTCGCCTTGCGAGTTATTGTTAAAGACCTCGCTGGTTGTTATCACGTTTTAGGGATCGTTAATAACACCTGGCCGCCATTACCAGGGCGAATTAAAGATTATATTGCTCAGCCCAAGCCGAACGGTTATCAATCCTTGCATACTACCGTAATCACCGGCCAAGGCAATGGCGAGGTGGTAGAATTTCAAATTCGGACGCAAGAAATGCATGAGCAAGCTGAGTTCGGTATTGCTGCTCATTGGCATTATGATGAGGCGGGTTCGTTTGTTCCTGATAAAAAATTTAAATGGGTTGAAGAGTTGACCAACTGGCAGCAGGAAATTTATGAAAATCAAAAATATTTAGAAGATTTGAAAATTGATGTTTTAAAAAATCGAATTTTTGTTTTTACTCCACGCGGCGATGTCATTGATTTACCCGAGGCAGCCACGCCAGTTGATTTTGCCTATTCTATTCATACCGATATTGGTAATAAGTGTACTTCTGCTTTAGTTAATGAGCAGATCGTCAATCTCGATTATAAGCTTAAAAATGGCGACGTGGTGGAGATTTTGATTGATAAAAATCGTAAGGGGCCAAACCCGGATTGGTTGCGATTTGTTAAGAGTTCGATTGCTCGAAGTCGCATTCGGGCAGCTGCTAAACCCGATGAAAGTGGTAGTTTTTTGGGCCGGATGATTAGAAAATAATATTTATGAGAGAAGCTACTAAATATCCGCCAGAAGTGGCTGATCAATCTAACCAACAAGAATTAGATAGAGCTCGGGTAGAAACCCTTACAACTGAGGAAGGTTTTTTAACTAAATTTAGAAATTGTCCGCGGGCTAAAGATTTGGCTCGAGTTTTAATTCTAACCACCATGATTGGTTTTGGTGGGTTGTTGGAGTCTCGGGCGGCCGCGGCCGAAGATCAAGCACAGTCGACTGAACATCATGATGTTTTAGTTGATGAGAATGAAAAAGTTTTTAATAGTTTTGGTAACGTTTATGAATGGGCGGGTAAAGATCATCGGGCAAATGACTATTTACCCTCAGATACTAATTCCCTTTTAGAAAGGGCGAGTAAATTGCAAGAAGATGGCATTAGCGGTATTATGCCGGTTGATCTAGAGATTATGAGTAAATTTGGTACTTTTACTGAGAGAGCGGCCAAGAAAAAAATTGATGCATTAGTTGAAGAATTCGGAGGCCAGATAGATAATGATCCTAAGTTAGTTTCTGCTTTACGAGTAATAGCTGAGGATTCTTTTGTCTCTGAGGCTTTGACTGATTTTTTTAGAAGTAGTGGCCGAATTGAAGCTTGGCCTGATAGCGGTAAATACACACCCAAACCATTGAAGCTATCCGTTGGTACTAATGGTGATAATTTAGAGACTCAAAAAGTTTTATATCACGAGTTATTACATTATGTTTTTGACAAACAAGATACCGCTATGGCCGAAATGGAAGGACGTGGTGGCGCTGACCATGAGGTAATTAGACCCTTAGAAGATCGATTTTTGATCACCCAGCTGATTGATAGTGGTAGAATGCCTCTCGATAGGAGGTTAGGGGCGTTAAATGGTCATTCTCGTGATGGACGATTGGGTCAGAAAATCCAGAATATGTTAGATCAAAAAGATTACTCGGCGTTGCAGGGTTTGGTGAATTCGGATTATTTTTATACCACGTTAGTTCATAACGGTGTTCTATCTGCTTTATCAGGGAACGAATATAATTCTCGAGCCAGAACTATCTTTTTGAAATTATCTGATGGTAGTTCAATAAAGTTTGATGAAGACTATAAGTTGTCTATGGAAGACCAAGTGAGTATTCTTGGTGGTGATGGTCAGCCCAAAACGATTATAGTCACTGCAAAAGATTTTCGGATGTTTGATTCGAATAAAATTTGGGCGACCGGTCAGATACCCGAAGCTGATCGTAGCCGGGTTGAGGGACTTCTTAGAGAACTTCAGGCCGATCCAGATAAAGGGCGAGCTCAGCTTTATTCACCAGATCAGGTTAAAGATATTGCCTATTTGCACGCTTATAATGCGGCCATAATGCAAGGTGCTTGGCGGTTAGCTTTTGGTTATAGTGAAAAAATCGGTCAAGCGGTTGATCAAACTTTTGCCGATCAAAAGTATCAGGGATTGTTTAATCTTTTTATCGAAAAATTAGCCGATCACCAAAAGAAAAAATCAGTTGAAGAGTCGGTTGCTGATGCGGCTTTTGATATTGTTGATCAATTATTGAATAAATAACCCAAGTAATAATAATTGTGACCAATTTAGAGCAGATAAAAGTAATAATTAATCAATCCGATCTGTCGCCTCAAGAAAAAGAGGAGATGATTGGTTGTTTTCAGTCAAGTAATTCATTGGATTTTTTAAGTTTTATTAATCTAATCCAGGATAATCCAGATTGGCTAAAAAAGATTTATCAGATTTTAAAAGCCAAAAAAGCCGCTAAAACAGCGGCAGAGTGGCAGGCTATACTGATTAAAGAACAGGCGATGTTGGCTGAGCTGTCGAGGCAAGATTATTAGTTTACTTCTTATAGAATTTTTGGGTTACCTCAATTGGCGTGCCAGCGAAGCCCCAGCGTTGGCGAATTTGATTTTCTAGATAGCGAATATAAGAATAGTGAATATCGGCTTTACTATGGACTAAAAGCTCGAATTTTGGTGGGTTGGTTCGTGTTTGTTTTAATGAATAGATGTAGGGGTGAATATTGCCTTTAGCCTGAGCTGGTAGGTGGCGTTTAACTGCTCGTTTGAGTAAATATTCTAGATCTTTGTCACTGATTTTTCTTTCCCTTTCTTGTTTAATCGAGGCGGCTAGATCAAGAATTTTGTGGACACGTTGGCCAAATTTGGCCGAAACAAAGATAACTGGTGCCCAACCTAGAGCGGGAAAATGGCACTGAAAATAGGTAATAAATTTATTTTGGAGATTAGTACTCTTGTCTGGTATTAAATCCCATTTATTAGCGACAATAATTAGGCCGCACTTAGCGTCAGTAATCTCTTGAGCTAGTTTGGCATCCTGAACGGCTAAATTTTTTTGAGTTTCTAAAACTAACAAGGCAACGTCGGATTTTTTTAGATTAGTTAAAGAATTATCGACCCCAGCTTTTTCTATTCCTTTTTGGATTTTAGCATGACGGCGGATGCCTGCTGTATCGATCAGAGTAAACAATTGTTTATTATATTCAAAATCAACATCTTGGGACTCGCGAGTAGTATGGGGGATCGGTGAAACAATCACTCGCTCTTCACCTAAAATAGCATTGAGCAATGAAGATTTGCCGACGTTTGGTTTGCCGATGATTGAAACCTTGATAGTTTTTGGTTTTATTGTTCGACGACCAGGTTTAAATTTTAATTTTTTCACGACGATATCGAGCAGGTCGCCAGTACCTGAGCCGGTGATTGCCGAAACCGGAATCGGATCAGTTAATCCTAATTTAGTAAACTCCCAGATTTCCAAACGTTGGCTGGCCCGGTCAGCTTTGTTGACGGCTAGTAGATAAGGTTTGTTGGATTTGCGAACAATATTAGTGATAGTGTAATCTTCAGGCTGTAAGCCAACTTGACCGTCAACTACCAGAATCAAAAAATCTGCTTGTTTAATTGCTAATTCAGCCTGTTTAACAATATTGGTTTCGATCAAATCATCGGGGTTAACACGTTCAGTTAATTTTAGTTTTTTGGGGATTTTATTTTTAGCTAAATAACCTAAATCCAATCCGCCAGTGTCCACTAAGGTAAATTCTTTACCCCGCCAAATAACATTACCAAAATTCCGGTCACGGGTGGTGCCGGGTAGATCAGAGACTAAGGCTTTAGGCATCTCAATCAGACGATTAAAAAGCGTTGATTTACCAACGTTAGTTCGACCAATTAAGGCCACTAGGGGTAGTTTGCCCATAGTTGGTTATAGGTTTAGTTTTTCGGCTTCTTGGCCTAAGATAATTACAATATCGCCTTTAGCCACAGTCGTCAACCAGCTAGGAATTTGGCTGGAGACGTTAGCTTCTAGTTTATCGATAATAAACTCCATGGTTTTGGGGAACTGGCCGGAGCTTAAATCATAGACGACACTTTTTTCATAATCACGAAAAGGTGCGTTACCGATACTCGGGACGTCATAACCCAGTGATATTAAGTAGTTTTGGCTTTTGGCCGCCAGGCCGGTAATCATCGTACCGTTACGGACTTCGATTTTGGCGTTTTCCTTTTTGATTATCTTTTCCTCTTCTTTAATCTGTTTAGTTTCTTCCGCAGCTTGTTTCTGACTGTCGGCTGTCGTTGGTTGACCGAAGATATTTTTAACCAATTCTCTAACGCTATCAAAATTGCCACCCTTGGGTTGGAGTAAGAAGGCACCGTCTTCGCCGATTAAAACTTCTAAGAGGCCGTTTGGTCCGTCGGTTAACCCGGCGTTAGTAATATTATCTTGAGTTAGACCCTGGCCCAATTGAGCTAGTTTTAGCATCTGGCCGATTTCTAGGTTAGTGGAGATATGTTCATTAAATTGGTCAATTAAACCTTTGATGGCAATTGGATTAAGTAGCGTGTTTAGAGAGAATATTTTGTCTTTGACTGCCATAATAACCTTACGTTGCCGTTCACCACGGGCAAAATCAGAACCCTCGCCATTATTGCCGTGTCGGGAGCGAACAAATTTAAGAGCGGTGTCACCGTCCATTTTTTGGCAACCCTGTTCGAAGGAGACTGTTTGATATAAATAATTAGCGGCTGGGTATTCCTGATCGGTAAAGCCATTATCAACGCAGACCTTGATTCCGCCTAGTTGATTAATAAAGTCGGAAAAGCCGGTAAAATCGGCTCGAACATAATAGTGGATTGGAATTTGGAGAACCTGCTCGATAGTGTCTTTAGCGAATTTTCCCCCCGAGCCGGCTTCTTGGCTCTCGCCGTAAGAGTTAATTGAATTGATGCGTTGCCAACCATGACCAGGAATGGGCACCACCATATCGCGGGGAATAGAGATCAAAGCCACTTTTTTAGTTGATGGTTGAAAACTAGCCAAAATTATCGTGTCGGTTAAGTAAGGGCCATCATGGCCTGGTCCGCCCATACCCAAGAGGAGGAAATTGATCCGATCATCTTGTTCGCCGGCTAAGGTTTTGTCCTTACTAATTAGTAGATGCTTGATTTGGGTCCAGATGCCGACGTTGTCATTGCCATTATCCTTAGTGGAAAAGACGTTTTGAAGGCCAAGTGACGACCCAATGATAATTAAAAAAACTACCAGGTAGAAGATAATCTTTTTAACCCGGGTTTTGGGCACTTGGTTGATGATTTTTTCCTTATTGAGCTCGTCTTTAATTTTGGAGAGGTCAATTTTCAGGTCAGTCATGGGTCTATTATATAGAAAAAATATAAAAATGCCAAGAACGGGCTGTGAGAATCTAACCTATCCACAGCCTTTGAGGGTTGTTGGTGGTTTTTAATAAAAAACGACTCTAAAAAAAGCCCTTATTTTAGCCCCAAAATGATAAATTTGCTAAAAATTTGACAGCACTATATCTAGTGCTATACTGAAAATGTGGATACTATATATTGGGTTATTTAGATAATTGGCAATTTAAATAAGGTACTCGAAATAAGCCTTTTTTATTATCACTTTATAGAGGTAGGATTAAAGGTGCTTATTTAGGGCTTATATCCATGTTTTCTTATGAAATGTCCGGCTTGTTATCACGATGAAACCAAAGTAGTTGATTCGCGAGTTGGTGCTGACGAAATTTCTATCCGTCGTCGCCGCGAGTGTCTCAAATGTGGCTTTCGGTTTTCCACCCATGAAGAGGTAGAAATTTTGGACCTGACAGTAGTTAAGCGTAATGGTCATAAAGAGTCTTATGCTCGGGAAAAGTTGGAAGCTGGTTTAAAAAAAGCGCTAGAGAAGCGGCCGATCACTAAAGATAATTTTTACAAATTAATCAATAATATCGAGCGCGACATTCAAGTTACCGCCAAAAGTAACGAAATCACCAGCTCAGAGATTGGAGAGATTGTCATGCGGCGGCTCAAGAAGGTGGATAAGGTGTCTTATATCCGGTTTGCCTCAGTCTACCAATCATTTAAAGATGCCCAAACTTTTGAACGCGAATTACGTAAGTTATTAAGTAAAAACAGGTCATAATCAGATAATTTAAATATTAAGATAATTAACAGCATGAGCGCTGCTTACCAAAAGAACAAAATTAGCCAAATTCGTAAACGTAATGATCAGATTGCTCCCTTTGATGAACAAAAGATTACCACCGCCATTCTTCGAGCGATGGAGGTTACTGGCGAGGGTAATCCAAAGCTAGCCGAAAAGATTGCCGATCAGGTGGTGGAAGTTTTGAACAAAAAATTTCATGAGCGCTCAATCCCAGCGGTTGAAGAGATCCAGGATATTGTTGAAGAACATTTGATTAAGAATCGGGTGATTAAAACGGCTAAGGCTTATATCATTTACCGTGACCAACATGCTAAGATCCGTAATCTGCAGGCGATGATTGACTCTGATTCTTTGGTCGAAGGCTATTTACAACAGGTTGATTGGCGAGTTAAGGAGAATAGTAATATGAGTTATTCTTTGCAGGGTTTGAATAATCATGTCGCTTCGGCGGTTTCGGCTCATTATTGGCTTAATAAAGTTTATCCGCAGGAGATTCGCGATGCTCATACCAATGCTGATTTACATTTGCATGATTTACAGATTTTGGCTGCTTATTGTTGTGGTTGGGATCTTAATGATATTTTATTGCGTGGTTTTGGGGGCGTCAGCGGTAAAGTTGAAAGTCGAGCGCCACATCATTTTCGAACGGCTTTAGGTCAGCTCGTTAACTTTTTTTACACTCTTCAGGGCGAAACGGCTGGGGCTCAGGCGGTTGCTAATTTTGATACCTTATTAGCGCCGTTTATTCGTTATGATGGTTTAGACTATCGGGCAACCAAGCAATGTTTGCAAGAGTTTTTATTCAATATGAATGTTCCCACTCGGGTTGGGTTTCAGACGCCCTTTACTAATGTTACCCTAGATTTAACCGTTCCTTCTTATTATATTGATCAGCCAGCGATCATCGGTGGCGTGCCACAAAAAGAAAAATATGGAGAGTTTCAGGCCGAAATGGATCTGTTTAATAAGGCTTTTGCCGAAGTGATGATTGAGGGCGACGCTAAGGGACGGGTATTCACTTTTCCTATTCCCACCTACAATATTTCCAAAGATTTTAATTGGGATAATCCAGTTTTAGACCTAGTTTGGGAGATGACCGCCAAATATGGCATTCCGTATTTTGCCAATTTTGTTAATTCGGACATGAAGCCCGACGATGCCCGGTCAATGTGCTGTCGGTTGCGGCTAGATAACCGTGAGCTACGCAAACGTGGTGGCGGTTTATTTGCCGCTAATCCGTTAACCGGTAGTATTGGGGTGGTAACGATTAATTTGGCCCGCGTTGGTTATCTAGCTAAAGGTAAAAGTGTCGTTGAGCTCAAAACGCGTTTAGCCGAAGTAATGGATTTGGCCCGTCGCAGTCTTGATATTAAGCGGAAGGTTTTGGAAAGTTTTACTGATGGTGGCCTTTACCCATATTCCAAACATTATTTAGAGTCGGTTAAACAACGCTTTGGTGAATATTGGAAAAATCATTTTAATACTATCGGCATCAATGGTATGAATGAATTGCTACTTAACTATTTAGGGGCTAATAAGAGTATTGCCAGCTCCGAGGGTCATGCTTTGGCCGTTGAATTGATGGATTTTATGCGCGATAAGACTGGGGAATATCAGGCTGAATCTAATAATTTATTTAATCTAGAAGCGACGCCGGCCGAAGGGGTGACTTACCGATTCGCTAAGCATGACAAAGAAAAATATCCGGATCTACTTGTGGCTAATGAAAAAGCCTACCAAGAGCAGGGAGCTGATCCTTATTACACTAATTCGACGCACTTGCCGGTTAATTATACCGATGATATTTTCGAGGCGCTTGATTTACAAGATGATTTGCAGACTCGCTATACTGGTGGTACGGTGTTGCATGGTTTTATTGGTGAAAAATTGCCATCAGTGCAGGCAACAAAAGAGTTGGTCAAAAAGATCGCCTATAATTATCATCTGCCCTATTATACCATCACACCAACTTTCTCAGTCTGCCCCAAACATGGTTATTTAGCTGGTGAGCATCTTTTTTGCCCCAAATGTGACGAAGAGATCGGTTATTTAGAAAGTGTTGATAATAAAGAAAACTTACCGATCGAATCGTTGAATCCAATTATTAATTAATGATTAACAAATATATGGCCGCCAACAAATTACAACGCCAACCTTGCGAGGTTTATTCCCGAATTGTGGGCTATTTGCGCCCGGTTCAACAGTGGAATAAAGGCAAACAAGCCGAGTTTATCGACCGCAAAACCTATGATAAACAGCTTGGTGATGGTTGTTAGTGAGATTTAAGATTTTAGACCACAGTTAATAACATAAAGAGCGGTTTGGCCGCTTTTTATATCTCCATCAATATTATATGCAGATTGCTGGTTTACAAAAAACTTCACTAATCGATTTTCCAGACAAAGTCGCAGCGATTATTTTTACTCAAGGTTGCTGTTTTAACTGTGGCTTTTGTCATAATCCGGAACTAATTTCTTTGGTTGGTGAGCGGTTAATCCCGGAAAGGGAAATCTTAGAGTTTTTAGAAAAGCGAAAAAAGGTTATTGATGGCTTGGTGATCACTGGTGGCGAGCCGACCTTGCAGGCGGATCTAAAAGAATTTATTAAAAAGGTCAAAAATTTAGGGTTAGAAGTTAAGTTAGATACTAATGGTGTTAATCCAAAAGTGCTAAAAGATTTATTAACAGCAGGGCTACTCGATTACATAGCCATGGATATTAAAGCACCGCTAGCTAAGTATGAAAAAGTGATTAATACTAAGGTGAAAGATCAGTTGATAAAAACCAGCATTGATCTAATTATGCATTCCGGGGTTGGTTACGAATTTCGGAGCACAATCTTGCCGCGACTACATGCCGAAGAAGATATTGAGGCGATGGCCCAATTAATCAGCGGCGCTAAACGTTATTATCTGCAAAAATTTTTAAATCAAGGTAAGCTACTAGACCCGACTTTTAATCAAGAAAAAGCTTTTACTGATAAAAAAATGGCGGAGTTGGCTACTATTTGTCAAAAATACGTTAAAGAGTGCGGAGTTCGGTAATTTTTATTTTTTAGAATGTTTTTCTATGATTTATCTAGTCGGCGGCCCACCAAGATGCGGCAAAACCACGTTAACCAAGATGATGTCTAAAAAATTCGGTATTTCTTGGATTTCTTCTGATACCTTAGAGGCGGTGTCCCGTGTTTATACCCCTAAGAAGCAATGGCCGAAGAAATATCCTTATAGTTTTTTACGTCGGAAAAAGGGCGCGAGGAATAATGATGATTTTTATAGTACTTATTCCGCCGCGCAAATTATTAGTGCCCTAAATAGAGAGGCCAGGGCGGTCTATGAAGCAATTGATACGGTTATCGCTTGTGAGATAGCCGATGGAAAAGATTATATTATTGAGGGTTGTCAGCTCCTGCCAAGTTTTGTTAAACAGATGATTAATAAATACGGTCAGAAAAATGTCCGGGCTGTTTTTTTAACCAAACATGATGAGCAAAAATTTGCTCGGGATGTTCATAAGAGTATAACTACAAACGATTGGTTATTAGTATTAACAAAAAAACCAGAAACGTTTGTTAAAGTAGGAAAAATGGTTTCTCGTTATAGTAAATATTTTGATCAAGAAACCAAAAAATATGGTCTTAGAGCTATTAATGTTGATACTGATTTTTCGAATCAATTGGGTAAGGCTATAAGAAATTTAAGCAGATAATTTTATCCAAGTTTACTTTTGGAAATAGAAAATCCAAACTTGGCCGTTATCAATATTTTTATAACTATTAGCTTCAGCCATGGCTTGAGAAATTAATTTTTCCGAGTCAGTCCAGTATTTGTTTAAAACAAAATAACCTTGCTCTACGCCCAATAAATCCATTGCTTGTAGCATGGTTTTTTTGGTTGGCGCCTGGTAGACCATTTGGAGGTAATATTGGTAGAGCCGACCAGAGGTGGGAATCGGATAATAAAATAATTCACCTTGGCTGGTTTGATAATATTTTTTAAAGCCGAATTCTTGTAGCGCCGCCGCGGCGACTGATTGGTTAGCCAAAACCAGATAATCACCGATGGTGTTTTCTTCAATATAACTAACTGCCTTAAGGTCAGCTGTTGAAACCGAAAATCCCCGATTAAAATAGTAAGGATCATGGTGGGGGTAGGAGACATAAAATGAGGCGGTAATAGCTAGGGTGAATAATAGAACAAAGAAACTTTTAGCCAGCCATTTTTGTTGTCTAACTTGCTCGATTAAGAAGTCAGCCGTAACGAAGACTAGGGGGATTAGAAAATAAAAGCTTAGGTTAAAGATACGATGAGGATAGTCTAGCCGTTCATAAAATATAACAGAATCAAAAGAGATAAATAGACGTAGACTGAGATAAACTAAGAGCAAGAGGCCAAAAAATAGTGGGTAAATAAATATTCTTTTATTTTTTTCTTCACGATAGTTTAAATATAGGCCAAAGCCGGCTAAGACAATAATTAGCCATTTAATATTTTGACCCAAAAGGTGAAAGAAATTAAGCAAAACAGTTGATTTTTCGGCCAGAATAGGCCAAGCCGGAGTGATTGTTTGTTGGATATTTTGCCAATTAAAATTCTGGACAGTTAGTGGGTTAGCAACATGGGGAGCTAAATATGATTGAAGCCAGAAAATCGCCGGTAATGAACAGACGGTAAATAATATTAACAGAGCAATAATTATTTTCTGATATTTAATCGGTTTACACCAATAAGAAAGTAAGGCGGTAAAAAGAAAAAGAGGAATGCCGCTGAGCGGGTGAATTAGAATAGTCGTCGCCGCCATAAAACCTAAGAGGTAGATAAAATTAAAATTAATCTTTTTGGTGATCAAAAGCGGACTGGAAATAATGATTATCAGGGCAAGCAAATTAGCCAAGCTCTGCGGTGTTGTAACAATAAAATCAGTAAAGGGGATAATTAATAAAAATAGCGGCAAAAGATAATAATTAGTGGGTAATAAACTGGGGTTATTAATAATAATCAATTTAGGCTGGCTGATTTTTTTGTAGACCAGATAGATGATCGCCGGAATAAAAGTGGAGAAAAGCACTGGCACTAAAAATTTATCAATAATTTCAACAGAGATCTGGCTTAATCGGCTAAGAATGGTCACTAGCGAATATTGGCCGATATAATATAAAGTTTTGGGCGTGACTAGGCCGTTTTGATAAATTAATTTTTCGGTTGCCCGATGGATAAAAGGATCAAAGCCATAACCAATTTTATAAATTATCACGGCGACAGTTAGAGTTAAAAAAAGGTGCAAGCGGCTAATTAGTAGATTAATTAGACGATATTTAGATAAAGCTAAAATTAAAATTACCACCAGGGTGATTAAAAAATAGATTATTAAAAAGCGGTTAGGCAGGGCATCCCAGAGGTTGCGTAGAGCCGCAGTTGAAGTGTGACTAAAAAGATAAACCCAACCAATGATAGTTAAAATAATAAAAGCGCTTAATAAACCCGAGAGCTTAAATTTTTCCAAAATAATTTGTTTTTTCTGATAATGAAGTTGAAAGAAAAAATTCTTTATTCGCCAATAATAACCCAGTAATTTATTAGCTAAAATAAGAAATGAAGAAAGAGGAAGTTGATAAGTTGGTTTGGGGATATAACGGTTGATGGAGTAGATCAGCAGAGGAATTAGAATCAAGATTAAATAAACAATTGGCGCTGACAATTTATAAAGATAATAAGCGGCGGCGCCCAGAGAGGAGAATAGAGTCAAAACTAGTAAGGAGCCAGTTAGCAGTTGCAAGGCGGCGTTTTCGCGTTTAAAAATTCGTCGGCCCAAGAGGTAGCCGAACCAGATTAAATAGCCTAGGCCAAAAAACAAGCCCACTGCAAGGGAGTGCCCGGCGCTGTCGTTGTTAATAACCGTTAGTACTAAGAATAAGGAAATCAGGATTTTGAGATAATTCATGGGTATATTTTAGCACAAAATAGAGTAGTTGGCTTTTTAGAATAAATTCTGTGAGTTCTATTTAACGCCTGTCATCCCGACCCCTTCACTGCGCTCAGGGTAAACTCGGAGTGGAAGGATCGGCTGGTTTAATCAATAATACTAGCCAAATTTTCAAATTCTAGGTTCACGGATTTAATTAAACTTATTTTTTTCTCTCGACGCCAGTATATTATTGGGGTACCCAGCCGATCCCTCGACTTCAGCCCGCCGAAGCGGGCTTCCGCTCGGGATGACAATTGGAGTAGCTTGGGGTATTTTTAGTTGCTTATTTGGCTTTAAATCGCTAAAATGTATTATATGGCAATTAAGGGGAAAAATTGGCTTATTTTATTAATATTGGGGGTTATTTTTTTGGCGATTTATAGCTACGGGGCGGCTGCTAGCTCTTGGCGGGTTAATTCGCCCGACGAAGCAGCTAATTATTTTTGGCTGAGTCAGTATGTAAGGACCGGTCAGTTGAGTTTAGCTGAGCCATTAAATCAGGTAGTTGGTAATATCATTCATCCGCGCAGTATTAATGTTAATGTGACTGGTGCGTTAGTACCCGGAAGTTTTTTGGGTCTAATTTTGATTTATGGCTGGCTAGCAAAGTTTTTTGGCCTTTATCTAGTTAAATTTTTTACGCCCGTTTTTTCAATCGTGGCGTTTTTTTGTTTTTATGGTTTAACCAAAAGATTATGGAATGGAAGGGTCGCCCTAATATCTAGTATTTTATTATTACTTCACCCGGCTTTTTGGTATTACACTAGCCGGGGATTATTGCCAAATGTGCTGTTTTTGGATTTATTAATTATTGGGTGTTGGTTTTTGTTTAGCCGATGGCCGGTAGCCGATGGCCGATGGCTAATTTATTTAAAATATTTTTTAGGTGGGTTGTTTGTTGGGTTGGCGTTAACAGTGCGGACGTCGGAAGTGATTTGGCTGGCAATTGTTGGTTTAGGTTTAGTGATTGTTTATCGAAAGAAAATAAATTGGCTGGCGTTGGTTTTATTTTTGGCCATGATTGTAATTATGTTTTTGCCAATTCTAAGCTGGAATCAGCAGTTGTATGGCGGATATTTTAAGACGGGGTATTCAAATTTAGTCCTCAGTCCTGAGTCCTTAGTCCTTAGTGAACAAACAGCGAACAGCGAACAACGAGCAGCAATTTTACCTTTTGGTTTTCATCCGTGGTCGATTCTGCGCAGCAGCTGGAATTATTATATCAAAATTATTTGGTGGTATTTTGTGCCGTTATTAGTCGGGTTTGTTTGGTTTTTGATTAAATTAGTGCAGAGTGCAAAGTGCAGAGCGCAGAGTGAGCGGACAGCGTGGATATATCTTTTTATCTTCGCTTTTGTCACTGATGCTTTAATTATCTATTATGGCTCTTGGTCAATAATGGATAATATTTCTAATCATGTGACCATTGGCACGTCGTATCTGCGCTATTGGTTGCCGAGTTTTATTTTAGGTTTGCCGCTCGTTGCTTGGCCAGTTGTTAAGGTTTTAGATTGGTTTAAAGAACGGATATCAAAAGTTTTAGTTGGTGTTTTTATTTTTGGTTTGTTTACCATTTTGTCCGCTAATTTAGTTTTTAATTCCGAGGAAGGTTTAGCCGCAGTTAATCAGGCGACTTATCAATATAAAATTCTTAATCAAGTGGCGAGGCAGGAATTAGATCCCAATTCCATTATTATCACCGATCGGACAGACAAAATTTTTTGGCCGGAGTTTAAAGTGGCGGTTTTTAATGGTGATTGGTCGGTTTTTGCTAATTTAGGCAAACTAGTCGGTCAACAACCAATTTATTATTACCCCAACAATAGTTTAACCGCGGAAGATTTTAATAAGATGAACGTTAATTTAGGTCAGTATAGCTTGAAGTTAGAGGAACGGAGCGGTTGGAGCGGGGAGAATAAGATTTATCAATTACAAATTAAATAAAATGTCTAAGTGTAAAAACTGTAATCAAGAATTTACCATTACGGCGACGGATCGACAGTATTACCTTAAAATTGGCGTGCCTGAGCCGACTTGGTGCCCAGATTGTCGACTATGGCGTAAGATGGTTTGGCGTAATTTTAGTCGGCTTTATCAGCGAAAAAGTTCGTTGTCTGGCCAAAATATTATTTCTGAATATTCTGATGATAAGGAGTTAGTTGTTTATTCTGTACCGGAGTGGCAAAATGACAATTTTGATCCATTAACTTATGGTCGTGATTTTGATTTTTCTCGTCCGTTTTTCCAACAGTGGGCAGAATTATTTCACACTACGCCTTTGCCAGCCGCTTTTAACGACAAGACCGAAAATTGCGAATATAACCTAAAAGTAGCTACTTCGAAGAACTGTTATTACTCTTATTCTATTCACCGCTCCGAAGATGTTTATTATTCTCTACGGACTAATAAAGCTTTTCGTTGCTTTGATTCTAGTTATATTTTTAGTGAGTCGGATTGCATGTATCAATCACACTATTGTCATAATTGTAGTTTTAGTAGCAATCTATATTGGGGTAAGGGCTGTTCGGATTGCCATTACTGCGTTGATTGTAGCGGTTGCCAGAGCTGTTTGTTCTGCAATAATTTACGTAATCAACATTACTGCATTTTTAATAAACAAGTGAGCCAAGAACAATTTGAGCAGGAAAAAGCCAAATTAATCAATGGCTCATATGAACAGCATCTAAAAAATTTGGAGATATTCAAAAAAGAAGTTTATAGTAAGGCTATTTTTACCGTGCGTAAAGTTAGCTGTGAAAATTGCCAAGGTGATAGTTTGACCAACTGCGCTAACCTAAAAAATAGTTTTAACGTCGGTAATGTTACTGACGGGGCTAATTTATATGAAATGTCACCGTGGAAGGGTAATCATGATTCCATGGATATTTATATCGGCGGCGTCGGCGAACTAATGTATGAGTGTTCGGCGTATAGTGGTAATTCTTATGATGCCCAATTTTGTCTTAATGGTCGAGACGCTTCATTTCTGCGTTATTGTTTTCATTGTTTTCATAGCCAATATTGTTTTGGCTGTATTTCCTTGAAGGGAAACAAATTTTGTATTCTCAACAAACAATATTCAGAAGATGAATATCCCAAAATGGTAGCCAAAATTAAAGACCATATGATAAAGACAGGAGAATATGGTGAGTTTTTCCCACCCGAGCTTTCGCCTTTTGGTTATAATGAGACCACAGCTAATGATCAGTTTCCGATGACTAAAGATGAAGTGTTAGCTCGAGGTTTAAAATGGAAAGAAAAGGATCTACGCGAGTATTTGCCAGCCACTCACAAATTATCCGACAATATTAAAGATACTCCAGATATGGTTATGTCAGCGATTTTGGCTTGTGAGTTGTGCGGTAAAAACTATAAAATTATTAAGCCAGAGTTAGATTTCCATCGGCAATTTAATTACGCTTTACCGCGCCATTGCCCGGGTTGTCGTCTTAATGATTTACGTCAATACCAGCGAGAATTGCGACTTTATAGTCGAGAGTGTGTCAAATGTGGGACGAAAGTTGATATTAGTATTCCATCAGGTCGTCCAGAGAAAATTTATTGCGAAGAGTGTTACCAAAAAGAAATTTATTAAACCTCACGTCATTGCGAGCGGAGCGAAGCAATCTCCCGGATAATCCACCAGATTGCTTCGTCGCTACGCTCCTCGCAATGACGAGCAAATACTATGCAATGTAAAAACTGCAATCAACAATTCACCATCTATCCCGAGGATAAAGAATTCTACGGTAAGATTGGTGTGCCCGAGCCGAAGCTTTGTCCTCTCTGCCGACAGCAGCGGCGGTTAGCTTGGCGTAATGAACGAATCTTTTACCAAAGAAATTCTGATTTGAGTGGTAAAAATATTCTTTCAACTTACTCTACTGACAAACCATTTCCGGTATATGAACAAGAAGAATGGTGGTCGGACGATTGGGATCCTTTTAATTATGGTCGAGAAATTGATTGGCAGCGGCCGATTTTGGATCAAATTATGGAACTTTTTAATCAAGTGCCTCGGCCGGCGTTATTTAATAGTAATAATGTCAATTCTTATTATGGTAACCTGCAGGAAGGTAATAGTAATTGCTATATGGAAGTAGGTAGTGGTTGGTCAGAAGCTTGTTTTTATGGAACGATTAATGTCCACTGTAAAGATATTGTGGATTCCCACTATTGTCATAAGTGTGAAGTGTCTTATAGTCTAATTAATTGCGACAATTGTTATCATTGCGTTAATTGTCAGGATTGCCATAATAATATTGATTGTTATTTTTGTTTTAATTGCCGCGGTTGTAATAATTGTTTTGGTTGTGTTGGTTTACGCAATGCCAAATATTGTTGGCTAAATGAACAAATCGCTCCAGAAGAATTTAATCGGCGGTTGGAAAATTCAGGCAAATACTCTTATTTTTCAGAATTAAAAAATAAGTTCAGTCAGTTTAAAAAAGAGCAGATTCACGTTTATTCCATTTTAATCAAATGTGAACGCAGTACCGGCGATCACTTAACTTATTGTACTAATGTCAAACACGGTTTTGATTTAGTTGAGGCAGTTAATTGTGCTTATTTTTTTTGCGGTGAAAAAATTACTGATTCATATGATTGTGATGTCGCCGGTTGGCCGGCTAGCTGGCTTTATGAAATTGTTGGTGCCGATACTTCTTCTCATATGGTTTTTTCAGCTTTTTGTTGGCATAATAATTTTTTGCAATACTGCCACAGCTGCTTTGGTTGTCAGGATATTTTTGGTTGTTTTGCTCTGCATAACCGGAAATTCTGTATTCTCAATAAACAATACAGTGAAGAAGAATACAAAAGACTTTTGCCAAAGATAATTGATAAAATGAAGGCGGATGGCGATTATGGTGAATTTTTTCCTGTTAAATTTTCACCCTATGCTTATAATGAGACCGTGGCCCAGGAATACTATCCACTGACCAGAGAAGAAGTTCTAAAACGTGGCTGGAAATGGCAGGATAATTTACCGAGTACTAAGGGCAAAGAGACAATTAAAGCCGAAGATTTGGCTGATGATATTAAGGATATTAAGGCCGAGATAACAAAAGAAATTTTGGTTTGTCTGACCTGTGGCCGCAATTATAAGGTTATTCCCCAGGAAGTTGATTTTTACCAAAAGATGAATTTACCCTTGCCGCGCCAATGTCCTTATTGTCGGCACATGGAGCGGATCCATCTGCGTAATCCGCGCCGGCTTTATTCGCGCCAGTGTATGTGTGATAATATAAAACACGGTCACGCCAGCAACGCTTCGCGTAGCGATGCGGGCAGGTGTGCTAACCAATTTGAAACACCCTATGCGCCTGATCGCGAGGAACTGGTTTATTGTCAGGAATGTTACGAGAAGGAGATCTATTGACCCCACTGTCATTCTGAACCCTTCGTTCCACCCAGGGCAGGCTTCGCAAGGGTCATCTCAATTTGTCATCCCGAGCGAACCCCGAGTGAGCTCCGCCAATTGGCGGAGCGAATCGAGGGGGAAGTCGAGGGATCGGCAGGGAATATAGTAAATCAAGTAATTATTATCTTAACCCTAATATTATTATAAATTTTCATCCGATCCTTCGCTACGCTCAGGATGACAAATAAAACCCTATGCCGACTTGTAAAAACTGTAACCAAGAGTTTACTATTTACCCCGAAGATAAAGAATATTATCAGCGTTTCGGCGTGCCCGAACCAACCTGGTGTCCGACCTGTCGAGAGATGCGGCGCTGGGTTTTTCGCAATACTAAGACTCTTTATTCGCGGCAATGCGATTTGTGTCATAAAGATGTTATCTCGGTTTATCCTCAGGAGACGTCCTACACGGTTTATTGTCCTGATTGTTGGTACTCGGATAGATGGGATGGACAAAAATATGCTCAGGATTTTGATTATTCCCAGCCATTTTTTCCTCAATTTGCCGAGCTTCAGCTAAAGGTGCCTCGGATTAGCAACTATAATAACCGCAATACTGTTAATTGTGATTATTGCAATGCGGCCATTGATTCTAAAAATTGTTATCTTTTATTTTCCACCTCTCAAGATGAAGATTGTTACTATGGTTATAAAGTGATTAACAGCAAAGATTGTCTAGATACTCTGGGTGTATCTTACTGTGAGCTGTGTTATCAATGTGTCGATTGTCTGCGTTGTTTTAATGTTGCTTATGCCCAATATGCCACTGATTGTCATGATGCTGCTTGGTTATTTAATTGTTCCAACTGTCATGATTGTTTTATGTGTGTTAATTTGAAAAGTAAAGAATATTGTTTTCTTAATCAACCTTTAACAGCAGCCGAATATAAAAAGAAGATTAGTGATTGGCAGCAGGGGAGCTATCAAGTTGTCCAAAAATATTTGGCTGAATTTCGAAAACTAAAACTAAATTCGATTTATCGTTTTTCTGAGCAACATAATTGCACTAATTGTTTTGGCAATAATATCATTACTTCGAAAAATTGTTTTTATTGTTTTGACATTGCTAATGGTAATGGTGATCGTTATTTTTCTGATTCGGTGATTAATACCGCCGACTGTATGGACAGCACTATTGGTTCGATTGATAATGAGTTGATCTATGAATGCCTCAGCATTATTAATAGTTACCGGGTCCATTTCTGTACTTACACTTGGTATAGTAATTTTATGTATTATTGTGATCATTTTTTGGCCGGCGGTAGTTATTGTTTCGGTTGTACGGCGCTTAAAAAAGCCAAATATTGTATTTTAAATAAGCAATTCAGTGAAGAGGAATATCAGAAACAAGTTGATAAAATAATTAGCCACATGCAAAAAACCGGCGAGTGGGGACAATTTTTCCCAGTGGCGATGTCGCCGTTTGCTTATAATGAAACTTCGGCTATGGATCATTTTGCTTTAACTAAAGAGGAAGTTTTAGCCAAAGGCTGGCGCTGGAAAGATGACTTGCCGGGCATTTTTGGTAAAGAAACAATCAAAGCTGACAGTTTGTCTGATAACATCAAAAAAATCGATAATAAAATTTTAAAAGAAACGATCGCCTGTATCGACTGCGCCCGGAATTACAAAATTATTAAACCGGAGTTGAGTTTTTATCAAAAGCAAAATTTGCCCTTGCCCCGCCAGTGTCCTGATTGTCGCTATGTTAATCGGTTTAAACAGCGCAATCCGCATAAGCTTTGGCCCCGCCAGTGTATGTGCGAGCAGTCGGAACATGGCCATACTGGCCGCTGTTCGAACGAGTTTCAAACCAGTTATGCGCCGGATCGGCCAGAAAAAGTTTATTGCGAGGAATGTTATCGGAAGGAAGTGTATTAATATGCCAATTTGTACCAATTGTCAAAAAGAATTTGTCGTTCTACCTAAAGAAAAAGAGTTTTTGGATAAACACTACTTATCAATACCCAAGGTTTGTCCTTTTTGTCGGCAGGTTTTTCGTTATGCTTCGCGGAATGAATATTATCTTTATCTACGCCGTTGCTCTCAGTGTCAGAAAGAGATTGTTTCTTATATCTCGCCCGACAAACCTTTGGTAGTTTATTGCTCATCGTGCTATTGGTTGGATAGTTGGTCGGGAACTGATTATGGCATTGATTATAATTCTAGTTTATCGGTTTTTGATCATTTAAAAGCGCTGCACCTAAAAGTGCCCCATTTATCCGGTCGGATAATCCAGTCGCAGAACTCTGATTACACTAATTCTTCCAGTCACAATAAAGATTGCTACCTTAGCTTCCGAGTCCATTATTGCGAGGGCGTCTTTAATTCCTATTGGATAATTGAAAGTAAGGATTGTAGCGATTGTTTAAAAGCAACCAAAAATGAACTTTGTTACCAATGCGTTGATTGTCATCGTAATTATAATTGCCAGTATTGTTTTAATTGTTATGATTCCCTAGATTGCAGCGGCTGTGTTGATTGTCGCAATTGCCAAGCGTGCCATCTTTGTTCCAATTTAAGAAACCGCCGCTATTGTTATCAAAATAAACAGCTTAATAGAGACGAGTATGAAAGATTAGTTCAGCCTTTATATACATACAGCCAACAACAAAAGTTTGTTTGTGCCTGGAAAGAAATAATAGATCAAGCAATTTATAGTGCTACTAATCAGATCAATTCTGTAAATTGTTCTGGCGATAATTTATTAAATTGTAAAGATTGCTACTCGGCTTTTGACTTAGTTGGTTGTGAAAATTGTATTTATTTACTCGATGCTTTAAATATCAAGGATTCAGTTGATGTTTATAGTGCTGGCGTGGGAGTTGGTGCAGAGAATGTTTATAATTCTTGGGGGGTGGGTAATAAGTCATCTAGTATTATTGCTTCTTTTGATACCCAAGAGGGGATGAGCAACGCGGAATATTGTCAACAATGTTATTCTGGCCATGATCTTTTCGGTTGTGTTAATTTGCGTAATAAATCATTTTGCATTTTTAATAAACAATATCGCGAAGACGATTATTTTAAATTAAAAGAAAAAATTGTTAACCGATTAAAAGAAGAGGGGATTTATGGCGCTTTTCAGCCGCCAGAGTATAGTTTATTTGGTTATAATGAATCACCCGCTATGGGTTATTTACCCCTAACTAAAGAAGAAGTTTTAGCTAAAGGCTGGCGCTGGCACGATCAGGAACAAAAAGAGTATAGTGAATCTAATTATCAAATTCCCGATAATATCCGCCAAGTTTCAGATGAAATTACCAAAGAAGCTTTAGCCTGCACTCAGTGCGGTCGCAATTACAAAATAATTTCTTCAGAATTAGATTTTTACCGTAAATTTAATTTACCAATTCCCCGCCAGTGTTTTTATTGCCGACATACCGAGAAAATTAATCTGCGCAATCCGCTTAGTTTGCACAAAGTTGATTGTGCTCAGTGTGGCCGAGAAGTTGATACTTCTTTTCCCACAGGCACCAAGAAAAAAATTTACTGCCAAGAGTGTTATCAGAAGGAGATATATTAAACCCTGCGTCATTGCGAGGAGCTCCGACGCAAAGTCGGAGCGACGAAGCAATCTGGTGGATTATCTCGGAGATTGCTTCTCCGCCTTCGGCGGATCGCAATGACGATGAAATATTATGCCAACTTGCAAAAATTGCCAAAAGGAGTTCATTATTGGCCTGATTGGTCAGCGGATTTTAGCTACGCTCAAATTTCCCGAGCCGGCGGTTTGCGATGTTTGCGCGATGCGGCTGATGATGGCTTATCGCAATGAGCGGACTTTTTATCCGCGGCAGTGCGATTCGTGCCATAAACAGATTATTAGTATGTATCCGCAAAAAACGCCGTTTACTGTTTACTGTCGTGATTGTTGGTGGGGCGACAGTTGGGGCGGTTTAAATTTTAGTCGAGGATATAGCGGACCGGAGAATTTTTTTATTGAGCTCAAAGAGCTCCAGCGGCAAGTGCCCCGCGAAGCTCTAGTCAACCTTAACAGTCTGGACTGCGAATACAGCAATCATATCCGTGATTCTAAAAGTTGCTATATGTGTTCGCTCTGTTCCGACCAGTGTGAAGAATGTTTTCATTGCTATTGGATTGTGACAGTTAAAGATTCGGCTGATTGCTACTACGGCCGTGATTGTGAGCGTTGCTATTTTTGTGTGGTTATTTGGCGGAGTTATAATTGTTCTTATTTATTAGAAGCTGAAGATTGTTTAGATTGCCATTATTGTTATGACCTGCGTGGCTGTAAAAATTGTTTTCTTAGTAGCAACCTGCGCAATCAATCTTATGTTTTTGCCAATAAACAATTAACCAAGGCAGAATATGAAGCCAAAGTTAAAGGATTGCGGCTAGGCAGTTATGCTCAGTCGCAGGAATATTGGCAAAAGTGGCAGGAATTGATCAAAAATTCCTTACACCAATATTCTTATCAAACTAAATGCGAAAACTGTACCGGCGACAATATGCAGAACTGCGTTAACGTTGAGCTGGGCTATAATACTTTTGAAACCGAGAATGCTTGGAATTCAGCCAGCCTGCTTTTCGCCCGTAATGTTTTTAATGGTTTTGCGATTGGCAGCCAACCAGTTGATTGGGCGAGCAATGTTGCGGTTATTAAGGGCGGCAGTCAGGTAGTTAGCTGCTATAATACGGTTTTCTCCAGTGATATTTATTTTTGTGAAAATTCGGTTTCTTGTCTGGATTGCTTAGGTTGTATTGGATTGCACAAAAAAAAGTTTTGTATTTTAAACAAGCAGTACAGTGAGGACGAATATTATAAGATTAAAAAGGAACTTATTGAATATTGGACCAAGACTGGCCTAATCTCGGAATTTTTGCCTCAGGCAATGGCGGCTTTTGCTTACAACGAAACCGCGGCCCAGGATTTTTATCCGATGACTAAAGAAGAAGCCATTAAGTTTGGCTATCGTTGGCAGGCAGAAATGCCGGGAACTTTTGGTAAAGAAACGTTTGAAGCGGAACAGATTCCGGATGATATTAACGAAGTTAAAGAGGATATTACTGATCAAGTTTTAAGCTGTACAAAGTGCGGAAAAAACTATAAGGTAATTAAACAAGAGTTGAAATTGTATCGAGCATTGAATATTCCCATACCAAGAATTTGTCAGCATTGTCGTCATCGCCAACGTTTGGACCTAATGGGGGATCGTAATCTAACCGAGCGGCAGTGTGATTGTCAGTCAACTAGCCATAAACATGATGGTCGATGTTCGAATCGGCTGGTTACCAAATATAAAACCGGAGAAAAGAATGTTTATTGCGAGGAGTGCTATCAAAAGGAAATATATTAAAATATGCCCGTTTGTCGACAATGTAAAAATTCGTTTGAATATCATCAGTCAGATCTTTTGTTTTATAAAAAGATTGATGTACCATCGCCCTTAGATTGCCCGGATTGTCGGCATCGTCAACGATCGGTTTGGCGTAATTCTTGTAAACTTTATCAGCGGCGATGTGATTTATGCAAAAAAAATATTGTTTCGGTTTTTTCAGCCGATAAGCCATATTTAGTTTATTGTCATGATTGTTGGTTTTCAGATAAATGGGATGGCACTAGCTATAGTCGTGATTTTGATTTTTCTCGTCCATTTTTTTCTCAATTTGAAGAATTGGTCCTCGCCGCTCCTCAGTTGGCCATCAATAATGTTAATTCAGTTAATTCGGAATATACTCACCATGCTTCACGGAATAAAAATTGTTATTTGCAATTTGAAGGTTCGACAGAATGTGAAGATTGTTATTATGGTTGGGCATCATTTAGATCAAAAGATTGTATTGATGTAGTTTTTTGTTATGATTCTGAACTCTGTTATGAGTGTTGTGATATTGAGAATTGCTATGATTGTTCCTTTACTGATTATTCGCGTGGCTGTCACGATTGTTATTTTTGTTATGATTGTGTTGGTTGTACCAATTGTTTTGGTTGTGTCAATTTACGCAATGTCAAAAATTATTTATGGAATAAACCAGCCAGCCCGGAGGAGATTAGTCGAATTAAAGAGGGATTAGCTGCTTTCTCGGCCGCGGCTGATATTAGAAAAAAATTTATTGATATTAAGGCGTTAGCCGTGGTGGCGCCAGCTCATAGCTTTAAGATAACTAATTCCACCGGTGATTATATTCGTTATTGCAAAAATAGCCATGATATTTATGATCTTTATAATGTTGAAGATTGCGGTTATGTTATCAATGGTGAAAGTATCAAAGATGCTTATGACTGCAGTGGCTACGGTGGTACACCCAGCGAATTAGCTTATCAATGTATCTCCACCGGTCGTGGTTCTTATGGTACCTTTTTTGATTCTTTGACCTGGGAAAGTCGAAACGTCTGGTATAGCCATTGTATTTTTACTTGTCAAGAAATTTTTGGTTGTGCTAGTTTGCATCGTAAAAAATATTGCCTTTTTAATAAACAATATAATGAAGATGAATATACTGAGTTGAAGGATAAGATAGTTAAACACATGAAACAGACCGGAGAATGGGGAGAATTTTTTCCTTACCAACTGTCTTTGTTTGGTTATAATGAAAGTCGGTCACAGCTCGATTTGCCATTAACTAAAGAACAAGCATTAAAGTTTGGCGCTAAATGGAAAGAAGAAGATAGCGGCGCTTTTGGTCGGGAGACTGCTAGCTGGGATAGAGTTCCTGAATCAATTAAAGAAATTCGAGAAGACATTAGTTCTGAAATTTTAACCTGTAGCCAGTGTTCCCGTAATTATAAAATTTTAAAACCAGAATTTAATTTTTATCAACGCCAAAGTATTGCCTTGCCGCGTTCTTGTCCTGATTGTCGCTTAGAGCGCCGGTTAAATAGCCGAAATCCCAAGCGGTTATGGCGTCGTCAATGTATGCATGAAGGCTGCCAGAACGAATTTGAGACCACTTATGCGCCGGATCGACCGGAGAAAGTTTATTGCCAGGAGTGCTATCAAAAAGAAATATATTAATATGACTAATTGCAAAAATTGTAACCAGCCATTTACCATTTATCCTGAGGATCAAACATTTTACAGCAAGATTGGTGTATCAGAGCCAACAGAGTGTCCTGATTGCCGTCAACAGCGAAGGATTGCTTGGCGTAATTTTACTAATCTTTATGTTCGTCAATGTGAGCTGACCGGTAAAGACGTCGTTAGCCGTTTCAGCCCGCAGAGCAAAATTAAGGTCATAAATATTTATGATTGGAATTCCGATAAGTGGGATCCGATCCGTTATGGCCGCGATTATGATCTGAGCCGGTCTTTTTTTGAACAATTTGTTGAGCTTTATAAAGATATACCACACTCAGCGATTTGGACTAATAATTGTCATAATTGTGACTATACTAATTTATCGGCCTATTCTAACAATTGTTATATGGTTTTTGGTTGCGTTGGTAATGAAGATTGTTATTATGGTCATATTGTTTGGAACTCTCAGGATTGCCGGGAATGTCTGTATATTCGTAAATGTGAATTATGCTTTAAGTGTATTGATTGTAACGAATCTTATGGGCTTTTTTGGTGTAGTGACTGTAGCGGCTGCAACGACTGTAAGTATTGTTATTATTGCAAAGGCTGCCAGGATTGCGTGGGTTGTTACGGTTTGATTAATCAGCATCAACACGTTTTGAATAAACCTTGTGCTAATGATGAAGAATATCATCGTGAGGTTGAAAAGTTTATGGCTCTTGGCGAGGCGGTGAGACAAGCTAAGATTAATGAGCTTAGAAAAGTTATGCCGGTTCGGGAAAGTACCATCATCGGTTGTGTAAATTGTACTGGCAACTATATTTATCGTTCTAAAAATTGCCAAGATTGTTATGACACCAAGGTCTCTGAAGATACAAGATATTGCTATACTCTTCAGAATGGGACAGAGACTTATGATTGTTGTTACACCGCCTGGGAAATTGAGTTGTCTTATAATATCTTGGCCAGCTATGGCTATCGTTTACTCTGCTGCCAGGGTTGTTTGGAAAATTCTAGCGAGTTAGATTATTGCCAAGAATGCAACGCAATTAAGAATTGTTTTGGCTGTATTGGTTTGCACAACAAAGAGCAATATTATATTTTGAACAAAAAATATTCTGAAGCAGAATATAAAGAATTAAGAGATAAAATTATTAGTGCTCTAACGGTGAGTGGAGAATGGGGAAGTTTTTTTCCAATTGCCTGTTCGCCCTTTGGCTATAATGAGACTATGGCAGCGGAGTATTATCCACTGATCAAGGAAGCGGCGTTAGCTAAAGGGTATAATTGGCTTGATCCGGATCAGCGTGATTATCAAGAGCAAACTTATCAAGTTCCAATCAAGATTGAAGAGGTGCAGGATGATGTTTTAACAGCAGTTTTAGCTTGCGAGCGTTGTCGTCGTAACTATAAAATTATTAAACAAGAATTAGATTTTTACCGTAAGTACGGTCTGCCTCTTCCTCGTAAATGTTTCCATTGCCGTCATGCTGCGCGGATGGAGAAACGCAACCCGCGTAAATTGTTTGAGCGTTCCTGCGCTCATTGTAATAAGACTATCCGGACTACTTATGCGCTGGATCGACCGGAGAAAGTTTATTGTGAGGAGTGCTATAATAGAGAAGTTTATTAATAGCCAGATATGTCTTTGTCTCAATTACACAAAATTATTCGCGGTGTCCTAATTATTGCGCCAATTATGTTGGCCCTATTTTTAGTCCACCAAGATTTAGTTGTGTCAGGTCAGTTAGCCGCTGAGTATGATTTTAAGCATAATTCGCCGTTTATTCTGACTCTGGGCCCCAAAGAACGGATTTCGGAAATTCAGAAAGAAAATGGTGATTATTATCAAAGTTTGTATGATGATCCGATCTACTTTGATCTGCGGCTACCACGCAACTTTAAAATTGTTACTTTTTGGATTACTTATCGAGCTAATCCAGCTGGTCAGATCAAACTGGCGGGTTTTGTTAATAAGGATCAGTGGCAATTTATTCAGCAGGAGTTTACTGAAGTAAAAGACTTGGGTAACGGTTGGCAGGAGGGTAAAGTGGTTTTTAATGTTTCCAAATTACCTTTTGTTAATCAAAAATATCAGATGATGATTTCTCTGACCGGAGAGAAAGGGAGTGTGCGCCAAGTAGATATTACTAATATTCAGATTTTAGCTGAGCGTGAGCCGTTAACACTCGGTAATTTATTCTCTCGAATTGAGAAAAAAATAAATCGATATGAATAAAGATCAATTTATTCGACAAATCATTCGCGACGTTTTTACTGTCTCAGTAATCACTTTGGTTTGTTTTGTTATTTTTGAGCTGATTAAATTTGGCTTCGTGATTAATTATTTTAACCTTAATTTATTTTTATTTTGGTGTTTAATAATTGGTGTAGTTTATTTAATTATAGATAAGAAGGGTTAGCTATGATAATTACGCTTTGTGGTAGTGTTAAGTTTGCCGTGGAATTGGTTGATGTTTTTCATCAGCTGCAGCAGTTGGGGCACGAGCCTAAGATGGAAGAGCAAATGGCGCAGATCGCTGACGGCACGGCGCCAGAATTAATCGATGGGATTAAGAATGACCACGCTGAAGTTAAACGTAAATATGATTTTATTCGTCGGTGGTATCAGCTGATCTTAGGTAGCGATGCTATTTTGGTCTGTAATTTTGATAAGGGTGAAATCAAAAATTATGTTGGTGGTAATACTCTGATGGAAATGGGTTTTGCTCATGTTAATAACAAGAAGGTTTTTTTACTTAATCCTATTCCGAATAATTTATCCTATACTTCAGAAATTAAAGCTATGACGGACGTGGTTATTAATGGTGATTTAACTAAAATTATTTAATTTTTATGACCAAAATTATTTTAGCTACCACTTCGCCTTACCGAATTGCCGCTTTTAAAGAACTAAGCTTAGACTTTATCAGCGAAGGAAGTGATGTCGATGAAAAGTTTATTAACCGACCGACCAAGCCCCAGGAACTAGTTTTAACCCTAGCCCAGTTGAAAGCGGAAAACGTGGCTAAAAATCATCAAGAAGGTATCGTCATTGGCTTTGACTCCGTAGGTTACTTCCAGGGGCAGATTTTAGAGAAACCGCAGTCAGTGGCCGAGGGCAGAGAGAGACTGATCAAATTATCAGGTCAGAAGTACTTTTTTTATACTGGAGTTTGGCTGATTAATCTAGATAATCAGCGAGTTATTTCTCGTGCGGTGGAGACAGAAATAGATATGCGCCAGTTGAGTGAAGCAGAAATTGATAAATATATTGCCCAGGATCCTAATTTTAAGACTTATGCCCATGGTTATGATCCGGTTGGCCACTATAGCTCCACCTTTGCTCTAAAACTGGTTGGGAGTTATAATAATTTTAGCTTAGGTATTCCGCTTGAGGCGATAGCGGAGATGTTAATTGAGACCGGTTACAAAATAACAAAATAATATGATTGAAGACGTAATTATCAAAAAACTAGAAAAATACAGTGATGAGCGGGGTTGGTTAGTAGAGATTTATCGCGCTGATGAGCTTAATTTTGCGCCGGCCATGGCTTATATCTCTCAGACCAAGCCCGGAGTCGCTCGTGGGCCGCACGAACACAAAGGGCAGTCGGATGCTTTTGTTTTTGTTGGGCCGGGCACTTTTCGGCTCTTCCTCTGGGATAATCGGCAGGGTAGTAAGACTTATGGTGAGAGGCTAGAAGAAGATTTTGGTCAAGACAATCCGGCTTTAGTGATTATTCCGCCAGGAGTGGTCCATGGTTATAAATGTGTTTCTGATATTTTTGGGCAAGTGATTAATTTGCCAGACAGGCTTTATCGTGGTCAGAATAAACAAGATGATGTTGATGAGATCAGATGGGAAAAAGATCCTAATTCACCATTTAAAATTGATTAATTATGTTTGAAGCCGCTGACAAATTACATCCTCAAGATAAATTATTAAAACCGTTGGTTAGCCTGATACCTAAAGGTATTTTGCCTAATCATTTAACTGTTTTTCGCATGTTGGGTACGCCGTTAGTTTGGTATTTTTTAACGATTGATGAGTATTTTTGGGGTTTAATTTGGTTTTTGATTTTGGCATTTACCGATGCTTTAGACGGTGCCATGGCCCGGTTGCGTAGCCAAATTACCGTTTGGGGCAAATTTTACGATCCGGTCGCCGACAAATTATTAGTTGTTAGCACGGTGATTATGATTATGGTTAAAAGGATAAACATCTTTATCTCGATCGCTATTATTTTTTTGGAGCTAGTTACTATCATGGGCGGGATAATTAGGAAAAAACGCAATATTGTTGTTCCAGCTAATAAGTGGGGTAAGATCAAAATGTTATTACAGACTGTTGGCGTTGGGTTAGTTTTGCTTGGTCTTTATTTAGATGTGCCTATTCTTTTTTTATATTCAACCCCGGCTTTTGGCTTGGCAATAATCTTTGCTATCCTTAGTTTATTGGCTGAGGGTTTTAAATCTTAAAAAACAGATATGAAACTTTTAGTAACTGGTGGCGCCGGCTTTATTGGCTCAAACTTTATCCTTTATTGGCTAAAAAAATATCCTCGGGATCAGATTTTAAATTTGGACAGTTTAACATACGCTGGTAATTTAGAAAATTTGGTCGCAGTTGAAAAAAATGAAAATTATCGTTTTATTAAAGGTGACATTTGCGACCCGGCGGTGGTTAATCGATCGATGAAGGGGATCGATATTGTAGTTCATTTCGCGGCCGAATCACATGTTGACCGATCGATTTTGGGTCCAGCAGTGTTTATCAAGACCAATATTATAGGGACTCAAGTGTTGCTTGATGTGGCTTTTAAAAATAAGGTTAAACGCTTTCATCACGTTTCGACCGATGAGGTGTTCGGTGCACTACGGCTGGGCACAAAAGAAAAGTTTGACGAAGACACGCTTTATGACCCACGTAGCCCATATTCAGCTTCTAAAGCCGCTTCGGACCACCTGGTACGGGCTTATGCCCATACTTTTAATCTGCCGTTTACAATTACTAATTGTTCCAATAACTTCGGCCCGTACCAATTTCCAGAAAAATTGATTCCATTAGCTATAACCAATTTGATTGAGGGTAAGAAAGTGCCAATCTATGGCGATGGGCTTTATGTTCGCGATTGGCTCTATGTTGATGACCACTGCCGGGCAATTGATTTAGTTATTAAGCGCGGCAAGGTGGGAGAAACGTATTGTATTGGTGGGATGACTAAAGATGTTAGTAATCTGGAATTGGTAGAAAAAATTCTAAAAATTATGGGTAAAGATAAAAGCTATTTAGAATATGTTAAAGATCGGCCCGGGCATGATCGGCGGTATGCGGTTGATTGGTCTAAAGCTAAGAGAGAACTTGGCTATCGACCAGAGTATGATTTTGATACTTATTTGAAAAAGACTATAAAATGGTATTTGGACAATCCGGCCTGGCGGCAACGGGTTAAATCAGGGGAATACCAGAAGTATTATAAAAAGCAATACGGTTCCAATAAATAGTATGCGGTATACAGTATATAGGGGCTAAGTCCAACAATCCGTGGAAATCAATTCCTGCATACTGTATACTAAGACCCGTATACTGCTAGAAAATATGCCTAAGTGCAGAAAATGTAACCAAGAATTTATTATTTCTGATTTTGAGATAAAATTTTTAGATCGGATTAGTCCGGTTATCGGCGGTCGGAAATATCAGATTCCTCAGCCGGTTTTTTGTTCGGAGTGTCGTCTACGTTTTCGGACGGTTCATCGTAATGAGGCCTATCTATTTAAGAATGTTTCAGCCAAAAGCGGCCGGGAAATCATTTCTTTGTATTCGCCGGAAATGCCGTGGAATAAAGAATTAAAACTTTATACTCCAGAAGAGTGGTGGCAAGATGATTGGGACGGCCTTGATTATGGTCGTGATTTTGATTTCTCGCGGCCGTTTTTTGAACAGTTTAACGAATTAGCTCGAGCCGTGCCGCGGTTAGCGTTAATGATCAGCAATTGCCAAAACTCCGACTATACTACTGGGACTGGTTATTGCAAAAACTGCTATCTCGTAAATTGTTCGGAAAATGATGAAGATTGTTATTATGGTAAGCTGATTCAGAGCAGCCGTGATATTATGGATTCAGATTTTGTTTACAAATCGGAGCTCTGCTACGGTTGTTTTAATATTACCGAATGTTATCATTGCTTGTATCTTTCTTATGGTTTACATTGTCACGATTGTTATTTTTCGGAAAATTTACATGGTTGTAGCAGCTGTCTTTTTTGTACCAATCTGACAAACCAAGAATATTGCATTCGGAACAAATCGGTGACTAAAGAAGATTTTGAAAAAGCCAAAGATGAGGTTTTAGGTTCACGGACTAAGGTTAGCCAGGCGGTTAAGATCCTCAATGAATTGCGTCAAAAACGCATTCATAAGTATGCAGCGGTAGTTAAGTGTCAAAATTCAACTGGCGATTTTTTGACCAATTGTAAAAATTGTACAGATTGCTATGACTGTAATGATAGCGAGGATTGCAAATACGTTGTTGTCGGAGTTAACGTCAAAGATTTGGTTGATTGTTCAAATATGTATTTAAAGCAGGAGCTGGCTTATCAGGTTTTGGGCACAATTGATATTTACGACGTTATATTTTCTCTTTATATTTTTTATAGTCAACATATCATGTACAGCGAAAGTTGCTGGAGTAGTAAAAATTTATTTGGTTGCTGCGGCCTGCGCAATAAAGAGTATTGTGTTTTTAATAAACAATATACTGAAGAGGAATATAATAAGCTGGTGCCTAGAATTATTGAACATATGCAAAAAACAGGTGAATGGGGCAATTATTTTCCTGCTCAATATTCGCCTTTTCCTTACAATCACACCGTAGCGCATGATTATTTATCGTTAACTAAAGAAGAGACGCTAGAACTTGGTTGTTATTGGTTGGAGGTTGGTGCTAAGGAAAAATTACCGGCCACCAGCGAACTACCTGATAAAATCAGCGAGGCGACTGATGGTGTGATTAATGAAATGTTTGCTTGCCGAGAATGCGGCCGTAATTATAAAATTGTCAAACAAGAATTGATTCGTTTGCGTCAGTTGCAAATGCCGCTGCCAGATAAATGTTCTTATTGTCGCCAGGCCGAACGGATGCAGAAACGCAATCCGCGTCGGTTATATGATCGAGTTTGTAATAAATGTAGTAAAGAAATTAAAACCACTTATCCGCCAACCCGTCCGGAACAGATTTACTGTGAGGAGTGTTATCAGAAGGAGATTTATTAGTATGCCAAATTGTCAAAACTGCCAAAAAGAATTTAAGGTTTTTCCTGAAGAGCTGCCATTCTTTAAGAAAATGGATTTACCCTTGCCAAAACTCTGCCCAACTTGTCGGGCGCAACGGCGTTGGGCTTTTCGCAACCAAAGTAAGCTCTATAAGCGGAAATGCGATTTTACCGGCGAAAAGATGGTCTCACTTTATGCTGATGATTCGCCCTTTAAAGTGTATAAGGAAGATATTTGGTGGAGTGACAAGTGGGATCCGATGAGTTATGGTCGGGAGTTTGATTTTTCTCGTCCATTTTTTGATCAGTTCCACGATTTACGGTTGGCCGTGCCGCGGCGGGGGATGCAGCAGGATGGCACCAATACTAATTGCGATTATACGACTTTTGGCATGAGTAATAAAAATTGTTACTTAGTTTTTGCTGGTTTTTATTGTGAAGATGTTTATTATTCGGCCTGGACCGGTATGTCGCGGGATTGTCTGGATTGCTTAGTGGTGATAAACGGTGAATTAACCTACGAATGTGTAGAATGCACCAAATGTTATCATTGTCTTTATTGTAAAGATTGTGTTAATTGTTTAGATAGTTATCTGTTGGAGAATTGCTCTAACTGCCAAAATTGCATTGCTTGTAAAAATTTACAGAATAAAAAGTATTACGTTTATAATCAAAAAGTCACGCCGGAGGAATTTGAAAAATTAAAGCAAAAATTAGAGACTGGTCCGGTAGATACCGAAAGAGAAAAATTCGATCAATGGAAATTAAGTTTTCCGTGTCGTTATACTCATATGGTCGCTTCGGAAAATTGCGACGGTGATTATATTGAGCACGGTAAAAATTGTCATGACTGCTTTGGTATTCTGCAAGGGGCGGAAAACTGTTGGCATTGTCAGATGACCGGCGCGCAAGCTAAGGAAGCAATTGATTGCTCGATGGCTGGCATGGATAGTCAATTAACTTATGAGCTACATGCTAGTGTTGGTGGTTATTATACGGCTTTTTGTAATTTTTCTCGTCATGGCAAAAATGTTTATTATTGCGATTCAATGAGTTCTTGCCAAGATTGTCTTGGCTGTATTGGTTTGCAGCACAAAAAGTTTTGTCTTTTGAATAAACAGTATAGCGCCGGAGAATATAGCCAGATGTTGCCGAAGGTCATTGAATATTTAAAAAAAACCGGGGAGTGGGGAGAATTTTTTCCGATTAAGCACTCGCCCTTCCCTTTTAATGATACTTTGTCGCAAGAATTTTTTCCTATCAGCCGGGAGGAGGCGTTGGCCAAGAGTTATAGTTGGCGCGATGATGAAGACATAATTTACCAAAAACAAATCTATAAAGTTGATGCTGACATCACCAAAGTTAAAGATGATATTCTAGAAGCAGTTTTAGTCTGCCAGGGGTGTGGTAAAAATTATAAAATTATCCCGCAAGAATTAAGATTTTACCATAAGTTAAAAATAGCGATCCCCAAACTTTGTCCAGACTGTCGCCATACCCACCGAATGCGGCAAAGAAATCCGATGCAGTTGTATCACCGGCAATGTATGTGCGAGAGTACTAAACACGGCCATAAAGGTCGTTGTCCACAGGAATTTAAAACTACTTATGCCCTTGATCGCCAGGAATTGATTTACTGCGAAGAGTGTTATCAGAAAGAATTGTACTAAAATTTAATTTATGACCCTAATGCCAAAGGAAGAAAAAATTTTAAAATCGATTATTGTGCCATCAGAAAGCGACCCACACAAACCGGAATTCCCACCGGGCCATCCCAAATTTCCGGCAACGCCGACCTATAAAATTAAAGTGTCGGGTTTTAGTAATGTTTGGCTTAAAGATGAGAGTATTAATCCAACCGGCACTCATAAAGACCGGCTGGCTTGGGAGATGGTAGTAACTTATAAGCAGTTACTTTTAGCTAAGAAAGAGGGTCGTTTGAAGGCGATACCCCAGATGTCAATTATTAGCTCCGGTTCAGCCGCTAATGCCGTTCAGTCCATGTTGCGACGTCATAGTCTGCCCAATCTTAAAGTTTTAGTTGATTATCGAACCGACGACAAGATTAAAAAATCATTGCGTCAAATTGGTTGCGGTATCTACGAAACGGACCTTTCCAAGAGGATTTTATACCGAGATGATATTCTAAAACTTACTGATAATCTCGGCGGCATTGATATCACTTCTGACGATTCATTGGGCCCACATAGTATTTTTTATGATTGGATGAGTTATGAGATTATTAATCAGAATGCTGATTATGTTTTTATTCCCTATGGAACAGGTAATTTGTATGAAAATATTATTAACGTAGCGGTCCGAGAAGTAAGAAGTTTTCTGATTCACGACCGTCGCTTTAAAGGTAATGTGAATAAAATCCGTAATTGTAACTTTTTTGGCGCGACGACTAATAACCCCAATACCAAGGCCGATAAATTGTATTCACCCCATTTGCCGTTTATTCATTTCGACAATAATTGGATCCAACTGGCCATTGCCAAGGGTTATATCGGTAATGAATCTAATGTTTATATTATCCAGGAGAGCTATTTAGATGAAGCGATGAAATTAGCTAAAAAGAATAAGGTAACTTGTGAGCCGTCGGGTATTGCTGGCTTAGCCTTGATGTTGCAGCTCAAAGATAGGCTACCGAGGGACAAAAAAATGTTAATTGTTAATACTGGAAAAACTAAATTAAAATAATGAAAATTCTTGTTGTCTACAATCCCGTTTCCGGGAAAAAGAAAAATATTCAGCAGTCGCTCAAAAAAGCTTTAGTGGCTATTGATTATGATTGGCTGGAGACCAATACGGCTGGTGATTATTTAGACGGCGTTGTTGGTTCGATCTACCAGCGGGTGATTGTGGTGGGCGGTGATGGCACAGTGCATCAAGTAGCAAATTGGATTATTAAAAATAATTATGATTTAGTCTTGGGCATCATTCCTCAGGGAAGTGCTAATTTGTTAGCTACTTGTTTTAAAATTCCTCATTTTTTGGGTCCAGCATTAAAGATTGCCCTGGGTGCCAATTATCAAACCATCGATGTTGGTCTGGTTAATAAAGAAAAATATTTTTTAATTGCCGCGGGGCTGGGCTATGACGCCTGGGTGATTAAAAACACGAAGCGGGCGTGGAAACGTTTGTTTGGTTTTTGGGCTTATACCGTTGCTTTATTTCAGGGTTTGTTTAAACTTAAAGAAGCCAATTTTTCCTTAACTATTGATGGTATCCGTCACCAATATCACGCCAAAACAGTTTTTATTATGAATTTTGGCAAATTTTTAGGATTTAATTTTGGGCCAGATATTTCTTATACTGATGGTTACCTAAGTTTAGCAATTGTCCGGCCGGTTAAACTGATTGATTACTGGATTATGCTTGGTCGGCTAATCGGTCGACAATACTTTTGGCAAAAACGGCTAGAATATTTTAAATTTAAACGTTTACAAATTAACTATAACAAAAAGGTTTTGGCTCAGCTAGACGGCGAAGATCTATTATTGGGTAGTCCGGTGGAGATCGAAGTAGTGGATAAAAAAATAAAAATTGCTGGTAAATTATGATTAATTATCAAGATCGACAACGTCAGTTAATTGGTCGAATAAAAAGTGATTCAGACTTAAAATATAATCAGGCGACGATTATTGCGATGGAACCCAATAAGGTCGCCTATAATAATTCTCAGGAAATTACTCTAACCTTGGTGGTTTTTGTGCCAGCTAGTCTTGGCCAGGTAATTCAGGAAAAAATTATTTTGCCATTGCAAAAAATTGAGCCAGAACATTTTTATTCTCCGCTAAAATCGTTGCATTTAACCATTAAAAATGTCAGAGCCGCCAGCCGGCCGCCGACGTTTACTGCCGAGGAGGTTAAAAAAGTCGACGAGTTATTCAAAAAGATTGTTCCCAATCTTTTGTCATTTGATTTTACCCTCGAAGGCCTGATGCCTTTTGCTACTAGTGCTTCCCTGATGGGTTATTGCGACGAGAGGTTGAAAGATCTAGTTATTGGTCTAGATGCTGGTTTGCGCCAGATTGGTGTGCCCGATAATAAGAAATATTTTTCTAATGAGATATTTTTTGGTAATATTAGTCTATGCCGCTTTGTTCATGAGCCATCGTTGGCCTTTATGAATAAAGTTGAGGCGATGGCTCGAATATCAGTTGGTAACTTACCGATTAAACAAATTAGCTTAATCACCTGTAACAAAGTTTGTAGTCAAGAGAGTCAGAAAATTATTGGTACTTATAATTTAAAGTAATATGAAAAAAGTTTTAATCATCGGCGCGGCGGGTATGCTTGGTCAATATTTGGCTAAGATTTTTACTAACGAAGATTTGTATTTAGTTGATCGCGATAAGCTAGATATTATTAATCCAGCCGCAGTTCTAAAATTAGTTAGGGATTTAAAGCCCCAGGTTATTATTAATGCTGCGGCTTATAATGCCGTTGATTTGGCCGAAACTGATTTTGTCACCGCGCAGCAGGTTAATGGCTATGCAGTTGGTTCTTTGGCTAAAGCGGCTAAAGAGGTTGACGCTATTTTAATTCACTATAGCACCGATTATGTTTTCGATGGGGAAAAAGAGGAGGGTTATGTTGAAACTGATTTGCCTAATCCTATTTCTAGATATGGCCAGTCAAAGTATTTGGGCGAGCAGGAATTGCAGGAAAATTGTGATAAATATTATTTAATTCGGTTGTCGCGACTATTTGGCCGGGTTGGTGATGGCGTGGGAGTCAAAGAAAGTTTTGTTGATAAAATTTTAAAACTAACTCAGAATAAAAGCGAACTGGAAATAATTGATGAGGAAGTATCGAGCCCAACTTACGCGGCTGATTTAGCCGAATTTACCTTGGCATTGCTAGTCAAAGGTGAGCCATTTGGTATTTATCATGGTGCTAATAGCGGTAGCTGCACTTGGTTTGGGCTGGCCCAAGAGGTTGCCAAAATAAGGGGAATTGATATAAGATTAATTCCAGTCTCCGGAGCTAAGCTAGCTCGAACGGCTAAACGGCCCAGATATTCAATCCTGCTCAATACTAAGTTTATCCCGATGAGATCTTGGCACGAGGCGCTAGCGGAGTATTTAAACCATGTCTAAATTTAGTTTTATGAAGGGTATAATTTTAGCCGGCGGTCACGCCACTCGATTGCGGCCATTGACCAAAGTCACTTCCAAACAATTATTGCCGATTTACGACAAGCCGATGATTTTTTATCCGCTTAATACTTTACTTAAAGCTGGGATAAAAGATATTTTGATAATCTTGGCGCCGGAGAATGCTGGTCAGTTCTTGAATCTGCTTGGTTCTGGTCGGGAGTTCGGCGCTAATTTTAGTTACGAAATTCAGGAGTCGCCGCGGGGCTTAGCTGATGCTTTTATTGTCGGCGAAAATTTTATTGGCGACGACAATGTCACTATGATTTTGGGTGATAATATTGTTGGCGATGATTTATCCGAGGATATTGCTAGTTTTCAAAAAGGTGGTCGGATATTCTGTAAAAAAGTTCCCGATCCCGAGCGATTTGGCGTAGCGGCTTTTGATGATCAGATGAAAGTAACCAAGATTATTGAAAAACCAAAAGAATGGATTTCTGACTATGCCATTATTGGTGTTTATGTTTATGATAACCGAGTGATTGAGCTCGCTAAAAAGGTCAAGCCATCCGACCGTGGCGAGATCGAAATTACCGAATTACATAATGCTTATTTAGAGCTTGGCGAATTGGACGTTCGCTTTATTAAAGGGGAGTGGTTTGATGCTGGGACGTTTGATTCACTTCTAGCGGCGAGTAATTTTGTTGCCGGGAAATCAAAAAAGCAATAAATAGTACACAGTACTTAGCACAGAGTGCACAATAATAATACCCCGAGCCTTAATATGGAGTCGGGGTATTATAGTTTAAAAAGGAAGTTGAAGTACTCCGTACTCTATACTGTGCGTTGCTATTATTGAATGTTGATTTTATATAAGCCGCTGGACTGACCGATCTGGCCAGGAAAATAGATATTCTCACCGCTTTGGTCAAGGTAAAAATCATCAACTTTTTCATTTTTAGTTAGATCAATGATATTACGTTTGCCACGTTCATCTAATTCGGCAATCTGAAGCGAATTATCAACTAGGAAAGCGATATATTCAATTTTGGGTATTAAATAGGCCCGTTTAATTATCTGGCCAAAGCGGGTGATGAGTTTGTTGTTTTTGGTGTCCAGGTCATAAATATAAAGTTCAAAGTCATTATAATAAACCAACTTTTTATCTTTGCTGTCCCAATTAAAATTTTTGGCTTCAGCTTCTAAAATTATCGACTCAAAATGGGGAGCAATTAGATACATTTTTTGTTTAGTGGTGTCCAGAATAGTAATCGTTAGGTTTTTATTATAATAAAATTGATAGTTATCTGCCCGGGCTAGCTTCAAAATACGAGCGGCCGGTTTTTTAGGTTGGTCTAAATCAATTTTATTTAGATATGAGCCATCAGCAGTGGTTTGAATATAAAAAAGATTTTTGTTTTCGGCGATAAAATCACTGATATTGGTGTCCTCTGTATCGCTCGGGAAATAATGGATGATTCGATATTCTTTAGTCAGAGTATTAATTTGGTAGATAGCGCGTCCCGATAAGCCATATAGAGTGTAGTTGTTAGTTTTATCCCAAAAGACCTTATCCATTGAGACATTGGTGATAGTGGTTATATCCGAAGGTTCTTTGGATTTGGTTAAATCGTATATTAAATAATCGTCCGATTCTGTCGTCAGCAACAACTGGGCGCTATTTTCTGACCAATCAACAGCGTTGATTTTTAGGTTAGTTTGGTTAACCAAGGTAGTTTGTAAATTTTGGTAATTAAAAATATAGATTTGATCACTGGTTTGACCGGTAGCAACGTAGGCAATTTTTCCCTGATCGGGGGCGAGCTGGCTAAGACTGATTTTGTTATTTATTACTTGTTCGGGTAGATTCTGTTTAAATAAGATAACCTTATCGACAAAGGTGTTGGTTCCGCTATAAATCTCAACTTTTTTCTGCCAGGGGTAATAGCCATCTTTGTTAATCTTAATCTCGTGTTCGCCGGGTTTTAAGTTGACTATTCGGACAGTGTTGTCAGGACGGTAGCCCGTTTGGTTTACGTTTTCGAAGTAGATTTCACTATCATAAGGAAAGGCTTTGATTGAGATTGAGCCGGTTTTTTGGACTTCACCTTTTTTAAAATTATAACGATAACCAGCAGTATATAATACTAGGATCGGTGCGGTGGCTAAGAAAAGGAGGATAAAGATGATATAAACGACGCGGCGGGTTCTTAAAGACAACATAAATTTAGGCAAAATAGGAAGATTAACCACTTCAGGTTATCTCGATTATAGCGCAAAGTCAAGCTTTTGGAAAACTTGTTTTTTATCCTTAGCTGGAGTAAAATGAGGTAGTGATTTTAATTCTAAAATTTGTCTATGGATAAATTTATTATTCGCGGTGGTCGCCGATTAAAGGGGACAGTTCGGGTATCAGGTTCTAAAAATGCGGCCTTACCATGTTTAGCCGCTACCTTATTGACTAGACAAAAATGTATTTTAACTAACGTCCCGGATATTGCTGACGTTCACACTATGTTGGAATTACTGAAGTTTTTGGGTAGCAAAGTTAGCTTTAAAAATCATAAAGTAATCATCGATAGCAGTCAGACTAAAAGCAAAGAATTAGAACATGACCGGGTTAGCCGCCTGCGAGCTTCAATTTTACTTTTGGGTCCGTTGTTGGCCCGGTTTGGCAAAGTGCGGATGGCTTTTCCCGGTGGTTGTGTCATTGGTAAGCGATCAGTCCGGGCCCATCTTAATGCTTTGCGCGATTTGGGCGCCAAAATGGTTCAGACTAAGGATTGGCTTCATTTAGCTGGTAAGTTGAAGGCTAATAAATTCTTGATGTGGGAAGCATCAGTCACGGCCACGGAAAATGCAATTATGGCAGCTAGTTTAGTGCCAGGTAAAACGGTTATTCGGTTGGCGGCTAGTGAACCGCATATTCAGGACTTGTGTCATATGTTGCAAGGGATGGGCGCTAAAATTAGTGGCGTTGGGACCAGCACCTTGGTTATTGAGGGTAGAAAACAATTGCACGGAGTTAAGCACGCGATCGTTGGTGATTATTTAGAAATGGGTACCCTAGCCATCGCGGCGGCCTCGGTGCCGGGTAGCAAAGTAACTATTACCGGCTTAGATCCGGAGCAGTTGGATGCTTTTTGGAATAATTTAGCTGAAGTGGGCGCTAAATTTACCTTAGGCAAAAATTTTGTCATGATCGAATATAAGAAAGGTTTGGTGGCTCTATCTAAACTAGAGACTCGACTCTATCCTGGTTTTCCTACTGATTTACAGGCGCCGTTTTCTATTATTCTGACTCAGGCTAAGGGTATCACTAGAATTTTTGAAACCCTATATGAGGATCGATTGAAGTATTTTAATGAGTTAGAAAAAATGGGGGTCAAGTCGGAGATCTACAATCCGCATCAGGCTTTGGTGGTCGGCCCGGTTTGTTTACGTGGCGCGGTGGTCGAGAGTTGTGATTTGCGCGCGGGCGCCACCTTGGTTTTGGCCGGTTTGGTCGCTCGAGGCAAAACTGAAGTCTATAATATTAATTATATCGATCGGGGTTATGAAAATTTGGCTGGTAAATTAAAAAGTCTAGGCGCTGACATTAGACGAGTGGTGATTTAAAAATTATAATATTACTTTGATGCCCAAAAAAATATTTCAAAAACTGTTAGTGGTTTATTTAACTATTGTGATTTTGGTTTTTGGATTTGTGGCTGGTTTTTGGACGGGTCAGACTGATCCAGTGGTACCGGCCGAGCAGGGTCAATTGTTAAATAAGCCAGCCATTGGAGAACGGCCAGCTTTTCTTGCTAAAGATGTTGATTTTTCTTTATTCAACCAAGTTTGGCAAACGGTCAGAGAAGACTATTTACATAAAGATCAAGTAACTGACAGCCAGTTATTTTATGGCGCCCTAGCGGGTATTGTAGCTGCTCTCGGCGATTCTCACTCTAGTTTTTTTGATCCAGAGATGACGCGGAATTTTTCGGAAGAGTTAGCCGGTAGTTTCGAAGGTATCGGTGCTGAGATTGCTATCAAAAAAAATCAATTGATGATTGTTTCACCTCTACCAGCGACACCAGCCTATCGAGCTGGTTTACAGGCAGAAGATCGGATTTTAGCTATTGACGGCCAAGAGACTTTAGTCATGCCCTTGGATTACGCAGTTAGTATTATTCGTGGTGCTAAGGGAACGGTGGTTAAATTATTAATTATGCGAACCGGCTGGCCAGAACCAAGAGAATTTGAGATTATTCGTGACGTTATTCAATTCGAAAGCGTTACTTGGGAAATGAAGGATCAGAATATTGCTTATCTAAAAATCACTAGTTTTAATGATGATACTCAGCAGCTCTTTAACCAGGCAGTAGCACAAATCGTGATGAAAAATCCCAAAGGAATTATTCTGGATTTAAGAAGCAATCCTGGTGGTTTTTTTAATGATTCGGTTAATGTCGCTTCAGCCTGGATCGAAGACGGAGTGGTAGTGATTGAGAGCTCTAACGGCGATAAAAAAGAATTTTCCGCTCGAGGTCAGGCTAGACTGAAAGATTATCCAACCGTGGTTTTAGTTAATAAGGGTTCGGCTTCAGCTTCGGAGATTGTGGCTGGCGCGCTCCAAGATTATAAAAAGGCAACAATTGTTGGTCAAACCACCTTTGGTAAGGGTTCGGTCCAAGATCTCCGCCCGCTAGCTGATGGTTCATCGGTTAAAATTACCGTGGCTGACTGGTTAACGCCCCAGGGGCGACAAATTGATGAGGTGGGTATTACGCCAGATGTTGTAATTGAATTGACCGGAGATGACTTTGACAATAGTTTAGACCCCCAATTGGATAAGGCTTTGGAGATTTTACAAAGCAAGTAGCTTTATTTTTTGTCTTGTTTTGTTATACTATAATCAGTTAAATTTGAAATATATGGCCGAAAAAGAAATCGGTAAAGTGGTTCATTACTTTACCAATCTAAGCGTGGCCGTTATTGCCGCTACCGCTAATTTGCAGGTCGGTGATAGGATCCACATTAAAGGGCCAAAAACTGATTTTGAACAGGTGGTTGATTCTTTGCAGGTTGAAAAGCAGCCGGTCGATATTCTCTCGGCTGGTAGCGAAGCGGGCCTTAAAACCGTGGAGCACGTTAAGGAAGGTGATCAAGTTTATCTGGTTGAATAGACTGACTGTCGCCAATTTATGTTAAGAGCAGGGGATGAGCTTATAATTAGCTAAGTTTTTTATATGAGGATTGTTTTGGTAAAAAAAGTTGTGAGCCTAGGTAATCCGGGTGAGGTTAAAGAAGTCTCCGAAGGTTATGGTCGTAATTTTTTATTACCTCAAGGACTAGCAGTCATTGCTACTGCTAGCACAATTGCTCAGTGGCAGCAAAAAAAACAAATAGTTGAGGCCCATAAAGTTCATGAAGTGAAGCAGGCTAGTATTTTGGCTAAAAAATTAAATAATGTATTAATCGAAGTTAGCGCTAAAGCCAATAAGGCGGGGACACTATTTGGCGCAGTGACTCCAGATCAGATTATTAAAAAATTAGTTGACCAAAAGATTGAATTGGATAAAAAATATCTGCAATATTCTGAGCATATTAAAAAAGTAGGTGAGCATCAAGTTAACTTTAAACTGGTAGATGGGAGCGAAGGTAAAATTAGGGTGAAGGTGATTAGTCTTTAGTCTCCGCTATAATCTATTTATTATTTTTATTAAAATATGACGCCAAAATTTATTTTTGTGGTTGGTGGCGTAATGTCTGGCGTTGGTAAGGGTATTTCCTGCGCCTCGATTGCCACCATTTTAAAAAGCAAAGGTTTTCGCGTGACGGCGATTAAAATCGATCCATATATCAACGTTGATGCCGGTACAATGAATCCGACTGAGCATGGTGAAGTTTTTGTCACCGACGATGGCGATGAGACTGATCAGGATATTGGTAATTATGAGCGATTCATGAACCAAAATATTTACCGAATCAATTATATGACCACGGGCCGGGTTTACCAATCGGTTATTCAGCGCGAGCGCAATTTAGAATATGGTGGCAAATGTGTGGAAGTGGTACCGCATATCCCGATGGAGGTGATTAATCGTATAAAGAGTGCTACTCAAAAAGCTAAGGCTGATTTTACTATTGTGGAGGTTGGCGGTACGGTTGGTGAATATCAAAATATTTTATTCTTGGAAGCGGTGCGGATGATGAAACTTAAAAATCCCGATGATGTGGCCGTAGTCTTGGTCAGTTATTTGCCCGTACCGAGTAAAATTGGCGAGATGAAAACTAAGCCAACGCAGTATGCTTCTCGATCTTTAAATTCAGTTGGCTTACAGGCGGATTTTATTTTAGCTCGTGCCCCCGTAGCTCTAGATGAGCCACGGCGGGAAAAATTAGCGACTTTTTGCGGCGTGCGACCGGAAAACGTTATTTCGGCGCCGGACGTGGATTCAATTTATGAAGTGCCATTAAATTTTGCTAAAGAAGGTTTGGGCGATCAAATTCTAAAACATTTTGGTCTTAAACCTCGTCAGCGTGACCTGAAAGATTGGCAAAAGATGGTTAAGGAGATCAAAGCGGCCAAAAAGGAAGTTAAAATTGGCATCGTGGGCAAATACTTTAGCACGGGTGATTTTATTTTGGCTGATTCTTATATTTCGGTCATCGAAGCGATTAAGCACGCTTGTCGGGTTAACAAATGCAAACCAGTACTTAAATGGTTGGGAACGCAAGACATCGAAAAATATGGTCCAAAAAAAGTTTTAGCGGGTTTGGCTGGTTTGATTGTCCCGCAGGGTTGGGGCAGCCGGGGCGCTGAGGGTAAGATTGCGACGATTAAATATTGTCGTGAAAACAAAGTACCCTACTTTGGTTTGTGTTATGGTATGCAGATGGCGGTAATTGAATTTGCTCGTAATGTTTGTGGTTTTAAAGATGCCAACTCACAGGAAGTTAGTCCCAAAACCACTCATCCGGTGATTCATATTATGCCCGAACAGCAAGAATATCTTAGAAAGCATCAGTATGGTGGTACAATCCGGCTAGGCGCTTGGCCATGTAAGCTTAAGAAAGGAACGCATATTTATACTGCTTATAAGGGGCAAGAAAAGATTGCCGAGCGGCATCGTCACCGTTATGAGTTTAATAACAAATATCGCGAAATAATGGAAAAGAAAGGTTTGACGATTTGCGGTACCTCGCCCGATGGCCAGTTAGTCGAAGCAGTCGAAATTACTAATCATCCTTTCTTTATTGGTACGCAGTTTCATCCGGAATATAAATCACGGCCGTTAGAACCACATCCGCTGTTTGTTGAGTTTGTTAGGTGCTGCCTCAAGAACAAAAAATAAAATTTAAGCCGTCGGTTACAAGCCGGCGGCTGTTGTTATTTTGATTGCTCTATTGCTTTATTTCATTATTACCTGTCAGTTGAGAATAATTTATGAACAAAATCAGTTTTGAATTTAATAATCAAGATCTCGAGCTCTACTGTCGTGACAATATTGATCAGAGCGTGATCAATGAGATTTTTAAATTTGGTGAATATCGGTCCGCCGAGGAGACTATCAGAAAAGCCGTTGAGCCGATTTTAGATGTTGGTGCCCACGCTGGGTTTTTTAGTTGGTACTGTCGGCTACTTAATTCCTTGGTCAAAATCTACTCCCTAGAGCCAGCTAAAGAAAATGTTAATCTGTTCCAAAAAAATTATAAGCTTAACCATTTTAAAAACATTACCCTTATTCCCGCGGCTTTAGCCGGGCAAAGCGGTACAAGAAAAATGTTAGTTTCTGCTGATAATATTAATCACCGTTTGATTTCACCAGATGAGAAAGTGGTTGGTGGTGAGATAACGGAAGTTAAAGCTTATTCCTTGGCTGGTTTAACCAATAAATTTAAAATTAATAGGTTTTCGCTAATTAAAATGGATATCGAGGGCGGGGAATATGAGGTTGTGGCTAGCTGGCAAGACCAGGATTGGTTAAAAGTTAGTGTTTTGGTCTTAGAGTATCACAATCAAGATGAAAACAGTCGTGAGATTTTAGAGCAGAGTTTACGTCAGCATGGTTTTAGCGTGCAAGTTTTTCCGTCGCAGTTTGACAAGAAATTAGGATTTATCTTCGCTAGGAATAGGCGATAGCGCCACACGCTACTATTTGATACTAAAAGTCCCCCTTAGCGGGGGACTTATATTTTGTTGATTATTTATTTACTTTTTTTGGGGTTCGACACTGACAAAACTACCTAATTTTAATTTACCGTCGTAGCTTCTAATTTTTTTTCGGTAATATTTAACAATACCGATAGCGGTGGCAAAAAGAGTGTCATCGCCGCCTTTTTTAACATTTTTACCAGCCCGGAATTTGCTGCCTCTTTGGCGAACTAAAATCGCCCCGGTTTTAGCCCATTGGCCGCCGTGGAGTTTGACGCCTAGTCTTTTAGATACAGAATCGCGTCCCAGCGCTGTAGAACCGCCCGCTTTTTTATGTGACATATTCTAGTTATCAGCTAACAGCGGTCAGCCGTCAGCTCGAAATTAAGATTTAAAGTGGTTTTATTCTAGCGGATGAGGTGATAATTGTCAAGAGGTAGTTTAAGGTGATTATTTTAATAGAATATGGTATAATAAAATAGTAAATAATCTAAATAATAAGTAACCATAATATGAAGCGAGTTTACCAAAATTTTCAAGATATCTTATCTGAAGTAATGTGGTTTTTTGTAGTTCAGGGAATTTTCCTTTTGGCTTTCGCGGTTTTAGTTTTATTTTATCCTTTTGCCTTGATAATTTTAGTCGCTTTACTTTTAATTTGTTTAGCGGTGGTCAGCTTGTATTTTGGCTATAAGATATTAAAGGTAAAAATGACTGTTAATAAAATTAAGAAAGAATTGACTGGTGAGTAGGGTTTTCAAAGAGAGCTTGAGATAAATTCCATCTTCATATATGATAGTAGTCTATTTAGCTTGGTAACTAATTAATTTAAGCTAATTTTATGTATAATAAGATAATTTTGGATCATTTTCAGCATCCGCGAAACCAGGGTAAAATCGCCAAGCCCGACGGTTTAGGCCAGGTGGGTAATCCGGTTTGTGGAGATATTATGAAGATTTATATTAAGATTGACCAAGAAAGAGGTCAGGCGATTATTAAAGACATCAAGTTTGAAACTTTGGGTTGCGCGGCAGCGATTGCCAACTCTTCAATGTTAACAACTGTAGTTAAAGGTAAGCTGATTAGCCAAGCCTTGCGGGTGACCAAGAATGATATTGTTAAAAAACTCGGTGGCGATGTACCCAAGAATAAGATTCATTGTTCAATGTTGGCGATAGAAGCGCTTAAAGAAGCAGTTGATGATTGGCAGAAAAAAAACAAGAAAGTCCGCCCTAAGCGGGTTCGAAGGGCAAAAAAGTAAAAAAGTTATTTAGTAATTTAGCAATTCAAATATGCAAGATAAAATTAAAAAAGCCTTAGCTAAAATTCGGCCCAACCTCAAAGCGCACGGTGGTAACGTTCGTCTAATCAAAATTGAACCTAAGAAAGGTTTGGTTTATGTCCGCTTGCAAGGCGCTTGCGCTGGTTGTCCAATGGCTGAGATTACATTGCAGCAGGGGATTGAGAAATTTTTAAAAGCTCAAATCAAGGGTGTTAAAAAAGTGATAAGCGTTTAAAATATGAAGGAGCTAAAAAATAGAATTTATTTGGATTGCGCGGCGACGACGCCGGTTGATCCTATTATTTTAAAGGCAATGTTGCCTTATTTTAGTAATAATTTTGGTAATGCGTCGTCGATTCATCATTTCGGTCAGGCGGCGCTGGCTGGTGTTGACTTGGCTCGTGATCAACTGGCTAAGTTTTTGGGTTGCCAAGCTAAAGAGATAATTTTTACTTCAGGCGCTAGCGAGGCGGACAATCTGGCTGTTCAAGGAGTTATAAAAGCTAGCCCTTATGGAAAGAAGTCACATATTATTACTTCTAGGATAGAGCATCCAGCGGTTTTGGAAACTTGCAAATCATTAGAAAAACAAGGTTTAGCCCAAGTCAGTTACGTTGGGGTGAATAAAAAAGGTCTAGTCGAAGTTGGCGCAATTAGAAAACTAATTAAACCAACCACGGTCCTAGTGTCAATTATGTATGTTAATAATGAGATTGGCACGATTCAGCCGATTGCCCAGATTGGTAAAATGATTACCGGGAAAAACCAAGGGCGAAAAAATAAAATTTATTTTCATACTGATGCGGTGCAAGCGGCCAATTATTTGGATTGTCAGGTGGATCCATTGGGCGTTGATTTGCTATCGCTCTCCGGCCATAAGATCTATGGCCCCAAAGGCGTGGGCGCGCTTTATATCCGATTGGGAACGGCAATTAAACATTATACTTATGGTGGTGAACAAGAGTTCGGTTTACGTCCTGGTACATTAAACACCGCCGCCATCGTCGGTTTTGGTAAAGCCGTTGAGTTGATTCGGACTAAAGACCGGGTGCGGGCTAATCAACAAATTAGAAAAAATCGTGATTTATTGTCCAAAGGTATCCTGGCCAGGATTAAGGATATTAAAATTAATGGCGATTTAATTAAGCGTGTACCTAGCAATTTGAATGTTAGCTTTAAAAATGTGGAAGGAGAAAGCCTGTTATTAATGCTAGATCTAGTTGGTATTTCGGTCTCGACCGGTTCGGCCTGCGCTTCGGGAGCATTGAGCGCTTCGCCTATTTTATTAGCTTTGGGTCTATCACATAGCGATGCCCATGGTAGTTTGCGCTTCACTCTGGGTCAAGATGTAACTACTAGTGATATTAATAAAGTGGTGGCGGTTTTACCTAGTTTAGTCAAGAAGTTGCGTCAGATTGCCCCGAAATAATTTTTTTGCTAAAATAGCGCTGGCTATGCCTTTTACCAACATCAGCTTATTTTACGATGATCTGAGGAAAAACCTTAAGGTGATTTTTTTGCAGGATAGAATTTTGATAATTTTTTTTGGGATCGCTTTAGTATTAAATTTGTTGCTCTATTTTGGTCTATATTGGCAGATTCAGCCGTCAGCCGAACCAGTGTTTTTGCACTACAATATTTATTTTGGCATTGATTTAATTGGTGGTTGGCAAGAAGTTTACTTAATGCCGATCGTGGGTAGTTTTTTACTTGTAATTAATTTGATTTTAGCTTATTTTTTTTATCACTCAGAGAAAATTGTTAGCTATCTGTTATTAGGTATTAGCTTGTTGATCGAAGTGCTGCTTTTGGTCGGCGGCGTGATGGTAATAATGGTTAATCAATAATTATGAATTATTTTTATATAATTAAACTGGCTTTGCTGACGACCTTGGCTTTCGTTGTGGCGATGGTCTGGACGCCGCTATTGACTCATTTTTTGTATAAATACCGATGTTGGAAAAAATCTGTTCGGACAACGGCACCCGATGGAGCGGGTACGCCAATTTTTAGTCAATTGCATCAAGACAAAGAAGTCACAGTGCCCCGAATGGGTGGTTTATTAATCTGGGTAACAACGTTATTATTTTCTTTTCTTTTTATAATTTTTTGTCCAGTCTTTAGCACTTGTTCTTGGTTGCAAGGATTAAACTTCTTAAACCGAGCAGAAACTTGGCTGCCACTTTTTACTTTGGTTGTTGCATCATTTATTGGTTTAGTTGATGATATTCTAGTGGTGCGTGGGTTTGGCGAAAAAGGTAAGGGTGGTGGTATCCGGTTTCGTCATCGTTTACTTTTGGTGGCGATCTTAGGTTTAATCGGCGGATTGTGGTTTTATTATAAACTTGATTGGGATACGCTGCACCTACCTTTTGATGGAACGATCGCCTTGGGTTGGCTATTTATCCCATTTTTTATTATGGTGATGCTAGCGATGTTTAGTACTAGCGTTACCGATGGTCTAGATGGTTTGGCCGGCGGTTTGTTTATAGCTGAATTTGTTGCTTTTGGGGCAATTGCTTTTTCGTTGGGTAAATATAATCTAGCTACTTTTTGCGGTGTAATTGCCGGTAGTCTATTGGCTTTTCTGTGGTTTAATATCCCGCCGGCGCGATTTTATCTTGGGGAGACAGGGATTTTGGGATTAACTACTACTTTAGCTGTTGTTGCTTTTTTGACTAATTCTGTTTTGCTTTTGCCAGTAATTGCTTTTGTGCCGATGGTCGAGTCATTCTCAGTAATCATTCAGTTATTATCCAAAAAGTTTCGTCACCAGAAAGTTTTTCTTTCGACGCCGATCCATCATCATTTTCAGGCTAAGGGTTGGCCGGAGTATAAAGTGGTGATGCGGTTTTGGCTAATCGGCGCGGTGACGGCGGTAGTCGGAGTTAGTTTGTTTTTGCTAGATAAAACTTTTTAAAAATTAACCAATATCCAATATTTGATATTTAATATTAAAAAAATATTAGATATTAGATACTAGATATTGTTTTGACTATATTTATGCAATTAGATTTGAAAAACAAAAAAGTTCTAGTCATGGGTCTAGGCCTTAATGGCGGGGGATTAAGTGTTACTAAATGGTTAGTCAAACGGGGCGCCAAAGTAACGGTGACCGATCTTAAAACCAGATTTCAACTGAAAAAATCTTTAGACCAATTGCGCGGTTTGTCGATCAAATATGTTTTGGGTCAGCATCATTTGGCTGATTTTAAAAATACCGATTTGATTATCAAAAATCCAGGTGTGCCCAATAGTTCCATTTATTTAAAAACCGCGATCAAGAATAAAATTCCCATTGAAGGCGATATTTCCTTATTTTTTTTACAAAATCCCGCGCCAATTATTGGCATCACCGGCACTCGTGGTAAATCAACCGTGACTAAGTTATTGGGTGAGATTTTTGCCGCGGCAAAAAAAAGGCCGGTGGTGGCGGGCAATATTGGTGTTTCACCATTAGACTATTTAGCCAAAATTACTGAGAAGAATTCAGTTATTTTAGAACTATCTTCTTGGCAGCTAGAAATATTAGCTAAACATCATCTTAGCCCTAGGCTAGCGATTGTGACTAATATTTTTCCTGATCATTTAAATCGTTATTCCTCGATGAATTCTTATGTGGCTGCCAAGACAATTATTTTTAAATCTCAAGCTCCAACCGATGTCGTGATTTTTAATCGTGATAATAAATGGACTAAGGCGATGGGTAAAACTGCCCTGGCGCAGCGATATTGGTTTTCCAAGAAAAAATTTGTCGCCGAGAATGGTAGTTTTTTGCAAGGTAGTTGGATTTATTTCCGGCAGAATGGCAAGGTAGCTAGAATAGTCAATCTAAAAAATATTAAGCTTCAAGGTGAACATAATTGGGAAAATGTCTTGGCGGCAGTAACCGCTGCGCTAGTTTGGGGTATCAAGCCGGTAGTCATTCAGCGGGTTTTGGCTCAATTTGCTGGTGTAGCCGAGCGTCAAGAATTAGTTCGTGAAGTAGGCGGAATAAAATTTTATGATGATACTACCGCGACTATCCCCGAGGCGACGATTAGTGCCCTCAAAACCCTAGGTGGCAGAAAACAAAACGTTATTCTTATTGCTGGTGGTGCGGACAAAAAACTCAAATTTAAAGATTTAGCCAGAGAAATAAAAAAACGGGTTAAATTGGTTATTCTACTTAAGGGTACGGCCACTCCTAAGATTAAGAAAGAATTATTAAAGATAAACTATTGGTCCACCGTTACTACCGATAATATGGTTAAGGCGGTGGAAAGCGCCTTTAAAGTAGCTCGGCCGGGTGATATTATTTTGCTCTCGCCAGCTTGTGCCAGCTTTGGTTTATTCATTAATGAGTTTGACCGGGGCAGACAGTTTCAAGTAGAAGTCAAAAAAGTAACAAGTAGCAAGTGACAAATGACAAGTAATAAATAGTCAGTGATCGTGCTTTATACTTGTTACTTATCACTTTCAACTATTATGCATGGACGTGGTCATCAACCTGATTATATTTTAATTGCTCTAATCGCCATTTTGGTTTTATTTGGTTTAGTAATGCTTTCATCTGCCGGGGCGCCGATTTCTTATCAAAAATTTGGTAATAGTTATTATTATTTTACGCATCAGATAATCACCGGTCTTATTCCTGGTTTAATTTTGTTCTTTTTCTTTAGCAATTATTATTATCGTAAATTGCGAGAGATTGCCATGCCGCTCCTTTTTATTTCAATTATTTTATTAATTTTAGTTTTTATTCCCGGTTTACGAACGGAATATGGTACGGCCCATAGTTGGCTAAATATTTTTGGTTTCTCAGTTCAGCCGTCAGAAATTGTTAAAATAACTTTTTTAATTTATCTAGCTAGTTGGCTAGAGCAACGTGGTGAACATAAAATTAAAGATTTGCATTCTGGGTTTATACCTTTTTTGACGGTGCTAGGTGTTATTTCGCTATTAATGATTCTGCAGCCAGATATTGGTACTTTATCGGTTATGATCGCCATGTCTTTGGTGGTTTATTTTATGGCTGGTGGCAGCACTTGGCACTTGCTTAGTTTATCTGGTGTCGGGTTAATGGCTTTTGCTGTTTTAGTCAAGATTTCGCCCTATCGCCTTGCTCGTTTTACGGCTTTTTTGCACCCAGAAAAAGATCCTCAGGGAGTGGCATATCATATCAATCAAGCCTTGATTGCTGTTGGTAGTGGTGGTTGGTTGGGTCTGGGTTTGGGGCATTCTCGTCAGAAGTTCGCTTATTTGCCAGAAGTAACCGGTGATTCGATTTTTGCGGTTATTGCTGAGGAAATTGGCTTTATTTTTACTGTTTTGGTTATTATACTGTTTCTATTTTTAGCCTGGCGTGGTATTAAGCTGGCTCAGGCGGCGCCAGATAAATTTGCTAAGTTATTGGTGATTGGCATAGTTTCTTGGTTTATTATTCAGTCTTTTGTTAATATTGGGTCGGTCCTGGGTATCTTGCCAATGACTGGTCTGCCGTTGCCTTTTGTTAGTTCTGGCGGTACGGCGTTAATGACTTGCTTAGCGGCCGCTGGTATTTTGGTTAATATTAGTCGATTTTGTAAAATCGATTAATATGTTGGATTTTTTAAACCAAATAGTTTTTAGTGTCGGTAATTGGGGGTATTTAATTTTATTTATTTTTTTGATTATAGAGGGAGAGGGGACAATTTTGTTTTTTGCTTTTTTAACCAGTTTAGGTTATCTTAACCCGTACTTAGTTTTTCTGATGATTATTTTTTCCGAATTAGTTAATGATCATTTATGGTATTGGCTTGGTCGGCGATGGGGAGAGCCAGCAGTTATTAAACATGGGCACTACTTGGGTTTATCAGCTAAACGTTTCCAATGGGTTAGAGATCATTTTGATTCTCATGGCGGCAAGACCATTTTTATTTCCAAATTTTTGTATGGTTCAAATAAAGTAGCTTTAGTGGTTGCTGGTTCGGCTAGGATGGCTTACCGAAAATTGGTCAAATATGACGGGCCGACGATTATAGTTTGGGCAATTTTATTTTTTAGCTTAGGTTACTTGTTTGGGCAGGGTTTTGGTTTACTAAGTGAATATATTAAAGGTGCTGAGAAAATTTTGCTTATTATTTTTTTGATTTTTCTTTCACTTTGGTTTTTATTTGAAAGAAAGATAAAAAAAGAGGTAGAATAGAATATATGAGAATATTATTGACTGGCGGTGGGACAATGGGTTCAGTTAGCCCACTTTTGGCTATTGTCGAAGAAACCAAGCTTCAGAATATCCAGGCAGATTTTTTGTGGCTAGGGACTAAGCTGGGACCAGAAAATAAAATAGTTGGTGAGTATGGTCTACCATTTATAGCTGTTCATGGTGGTAAGTTAAGACGTTATTTTTCTTGGCAAAACTTTTTGGATCCACTCCGGATAGTAGCTGGATTTTTTCAGGGCCTGAATATTATTTATAAGTTTAAGCCCGATATTATTATTTCCGCTGGCGCTTTTATTTCGGTGCCGATAGTTTTTGCTGGCTGGTTGCTACGGGTGCCAATTTTAGTTCATCAGCAAGATATCATTCCAGGGTTAGCTAATAAGCTGATGATGCCCTATGCCAAGAAGATTACAGTTGCTTTTGAGCAGTCTCTAAAAGACTATCCAAAAGATAAAGTTAGTTGGCTCGGTAATCCGATCCGGCAGAGTATTTTTCAATCTAACCGAACGGCCGCTCTGGCTAAGTTTAACTTAACTGCCGATTTGCCTGTATTATTAGTTTTAGGCGGTGGTACTGGTGCTTTAGCTTTAAATCAGTTAGTCGCAGACAACTTGAACGAACTAGTTAGTTTTTGTCAGGTTATTCATATTACTGGCTCTGGTAAGGCGTTAGCTGTATCTGATACTCCAGCTGTGGCTAGTCGTTATCATCCTTATGAGTTTTTGACTACTGACTTAGCTTTAGCTTATGCCGCGGCTGATTTGGTAGTCTCACGAGCGGGGTTATCAACTTTAACTGAGTTGGCTAATTTAGGTAAACCAACTATCTTAATTCCCATCGAGAATAGTCACCAAGAGGCTAATGCTAATTATTTTGCCCGCTACAATGCAGTGGAAGTAGCAGCGCAATCTAGCTTGGATGGTCAAAAATTTGTTGATTTAGTTCAAGGTTTAATTAACAATTTAGCGCAGTTACATAGTTTAACTAGAAATATTAAGACCCTAATGAAAACAGGGGCGGCCAAAGCAGTGGTGGATTTAATCCTTAGTTTGACAAAAAAGCCGTAAAAATGTAGTATGTAGCTCAGTTCTTTTATAATTAATAATTATTGATTCAGATAGTTATTAATTTAATGTTTGGGTGCTTAGCTCAGTGGTAGAGCGCCAGCCTTTTAAGCTGGGCGTCGCGGGTCCGATCCCCGCAGCACCCACCAAGAAAGATGAATTTATTTTCGTCTTTTTTGTTTAGTTTTTAACTTAGCTTTATAGAGCGGGCCGACTTATCGGTCGCGTCGCGGGTTTCCGCCTCGGCTTCGCCATAGGCGAGACGGGCGATCCCCGCAGCACCCACCAAGAAATGATCTTAATCCAAAGGTCGTTTTTTGTTTTTATCATCGGCCATTCTTTGCTATAATGGTACTATTATGACTACCACTCAAAATTGGCACAGTTTAGATTTAAACCAAGTTTTTAAAGAACTAAAAACCGATAAAAATGGTCTTGATAGCCAAATAGTGGCCACGCGGCTGAAAGAGTTTGGTTACAACCGTTTGCCTCGAGAGAAAAAGACTACCGCTTTAGAAATTTTAGTTAACCAGATCAAAAGCCCGTTAGTATATGTTCTACTGATTGCCGTAGTGATGTCTTTGTTTTTAGGCAAGGTAACTGATGCCTTGGTTATTTTAGCTATTGTAGTAATTAACAGTTTGATCGGTTTTTTTCAAGAAAACAAAGCCAATCAGGCAATAACTAAACTAAAAACTTTTATTCATTTTCAGAGCAAGGTTTGGCGCGATGGCAAGCAAACCGTAGTTGATACCGAAGAAATTGTGCCTGGCGATGTTATTGTTTTGGAAGCGGGGACTAAGGTGTCAGCTGATTGTCGGTTAATTAGCAGTACTAATTTAGTGGTTGATGAATCGGTTTTGACTGGCGAGTCTATGCCTTCAAGCAAAAACCCAGGCATTTTTCCCGTTGGCGTTATTCCGGCCGATCGAGAGAATATGTTATTTATGGGTACAGCCGTAGTCGGCGGGCGGGGGTTGGCGGTGGTTTGCGGTACGGGCAAAAATACGGAGCTAGGTCAAATTGCGATATTAGTTAAAGAAACAGCGGAAGAGCAAACACCACTTCAAGATAAAATTAATCGTCTAGCGCGGTTTTTAGCGGTTACCATTTTGATTATCGCGGTTTTATTATTTGTCTTTGGTATTTGGGGCGGTCGTGATATTGTCGAAATGTTTTTGGTTAGTGTCGCGGTGGCGGTGGCGGCCATACCCGAAGGATTAGTGGTGGCTTTGACTGTGATTTTGGTTATTGGCACTCAGAAAATTCTCAAAATGGGGTCGTTGGTCCGGCGGTTAGTGGCGGCCGAGACATTGGGTAGCACGACGGTGATTTGTAGTGATAAAACTGGCACGCTAACCGAAGGTAAAATGCGGCTGGTGTCGGTTCTCACTGGCGGTGAAGATTTTAAATTTGGGGGAGTGGATAATACTAATTTGCCGGCCGATGTTATGTTAGCCTTAGAAATCGGTATGCTCTGTAATGACAGTCTAAATATTAATCCAAAAAAGCAGCTGGAGCATGCTAAATTTGTTGGCGATCCGACTGAAGTGGCGCTGGTGATGGCGGGTATGGCTATCGACTTGGATCAAGAACAATTAAATAAAAAATATCCTCGGGTTAATGAAGTGCCGTTTGCTTCCGAAAAAATGTATATGGCAACTCTGCATCAAGGGTTTCGGGGGCATTATGGTTTGTTAGTTAAAGGAGCGCCAGAGAAGATTTTGGCGATGGCCACAACGATCAATATTGGCAATAAGAAAGTTAAACTAACCGCGGCCGAGCGAGAAAAATTGATTAAAGGTTTTGAAAAATTAACCGTTCAGGGTTTGCGCCTCTTAGGGGTAGCCTACCGAGAGTTTGCTGATTTGCCCGATGATTTAGAGTTAGAGTTAAAGGATCTAAATTTTATCGGCATAATGGTGCTGAAGGATCCACTACGTAATGATGCTAAAGACACAATCAAACTTTGTATTGCGGCGGGTATTCGGCCGATTATTATTACCGGTGATCATAAATTAACCGCGTTGACTATTGCTCGGGAAATTGGCTTAGCGGCGAGCGAGGATTTGGTTTTGGCGGGAGTTGATCTAGACAATCTTGATGATGAGGCTTTTGCTAAGACAGTTAAAAAAGTTAGTGTTTACGCCCGAGTTGAGCCACGGCATAAAATTAGAATTGTTGATGAATTACAGCGTCAAGGCGAGGTGGTGGCGATGGCCGGTGACGGCGTTAATGACGCCCCGGCGATCAAATCAGCGGATATTGGTATTGCTTTAGGTTCGGGAACCGACGTGGCTAAAGAAACAGCCGATATTGTTTTACTTAATGATAATTTTAGCACCATTGTCGAGGCGGTGCGTGGCGGACGGATTATTTTTGATAATATTAGAAAAGTAATATTATATTTACTTTTTTCCAGCTTTTCCGAAGTTTTTTTGATTGGGGCGGCGATCATTGCTGGTTTGCCTTTGCCGCTATTAGCCGTACAGATTCTTTGGGTGAATATTGTTCAGGATTCTCTGCCGGTTTTTGCTTTAGCGGCGGATTCGGAAGAGCCGGGGATTATGCAAGAAAAACCGCGTGGTCGTAAAAGCGTTATATTTAATACCGAGATGAAAGTCTTAATTCTGCCCGTTGCCTTCGTTGTTAATCTATTGGTTTTGGCAATTGTTTCTTATTTTTATCACTTGGGCAGAGAAATAGAATATATTCGGACATTTTCTTTTATGGCGATTGCTGTCGGTTCCTTGTTCTATATTTATTCTTGTCGGTCACGCCGGCAGTTTATTTGGCACCGGAATCCCCTGGATAACCATTATGTTAATGGGGCGGTACTAATTGGTATCATTCTGATGTTAGGAGCGGTTTATTTGCCATTTTTACAAAAATTATTACATACTATTCCATTAGCGTTTGGGGATTGGTTAATCTTGGTTAGCATCGGTGTCCTTAACCTGTTGGCGATGGAGATAACCAAAGCAATATTTAGATATAAAAAGTCTAGCCGGGAGGCGGTCTAAAAAAATATGAATAACAAAAAAATTATCAAAAGTTTGAATTTGCAACCAGGCGAAAAAATAGTTTTGGTTGTCCGGCGCTACTCGTTGATTTATTGGTGGCAGATTGCCTTGGTTTTTATTTTTTTGCTACTGCCTTTCTTTTTACTGTATCCATTATTTCGCTGGGCGACTTGGGGGCCGATTATTTTTTGCCTTCTATTAGCCATTGGCTTATATTGGGGTCTACGATTGTTAGCAGTCTGGTATTTCAATTGTTTGGTGGTGACTAATCAGCGGCTAGCTGATTTTGACCAGCGAGGATTTTTTAACCGGACAGTTTCCGAAACCGTATTAACTAAAGTTGAAGATATTGCTTATCAACGTAAAGGGGTTTGGCAGTCTATTTTTAATTATGGGTTAATTAAATATACTGTACCACCAGGACGGACGATGATTGAGGTGCGGGGGATCAAACGTCCGCAGCAAGTTTATCAGGCGATTATGACTTTTATCAATCAGCAGCTGCCAGACAAAAAAGAGCTGTCTGCATCAGCTGTTGATTCGGTTGAGAAGCTAAGAAATCTTTTGCTCCAACTTAAGCAAGAGTTAGGTGATGAGAATTTTCAGCAGGTTATTAAGGAGTTAGGCCGGGGTGAAGAGTCATCAGCGCTAAATAAACGGAGCCAAGAAATTGATAGTTTTTGGCAGAAAAAATAAAGTCAATATTCATATTGTTTACTCTAACTAATTTTGCTATAATACTTTCACTGTTATATTTATGAAGGGTTTTTCACGCATTTTTTCCCCAAAACTACTTTTTTCCAAGCTCATTTTATTAGCCTGCGTTGCCATATTGGTTTTTTTGGCGATTTCTTTAAGTCGGGAGCTATCTCGTCGTTATTATCTCGAGTCTCAGGTCAAGTCATTAAAAAACGAAATCGTTAATCTTGAGAGTCAGAATCAGGAATTTTCTCAGTTGGTTGATTATTTTCAGACCCAGGGTTTTACCGAACGAGAGGCGCGGCTCAAGATGGGTCTAAAAAAGCCAGGGGAACAAGTGATTATTATTAATGAGCCTGGTTATACTGCCGGTTCGGCTCAAGATAATTTGGATATAGAAGGCCTGGCCAATCCGCAAAAATGGTGGTATTATTTTTTTGGTCTGGATGATAAAATTTAAATAATTTAAATAATAAATTTTTTTATAAGTATGGAAAAATCTAAAGAGAAAAAAGATAAAAACCAAGAAAAACTGGTTGCTGTAGAAAACTCCGCCGAAGAGGTGATGGAGACTGCGGCGACGGCTGATGAAGAAATGACCGCCCAAGAAACCAAGCTGGGTGGTGGTGTTAACAAAAAAAAGTTTATCGTTGGTTTTTTAGTGGGTCTGTTAATTATCTTAGCAGTGACATTAGTGGTGACTACGGTGGCTTTTTATAAAAATCCCGGCACCAATAAGTATGTTGATGGCATAGCCTTAACCTTACATTTACCAGTAGCTAAGGCCGACGGTCAGTTTATTAGTTATAACCGTTATAATGAGGCTTATACTGCTTTAAAACGCTATTTTACTGTCCAAAATGAGCGCGGTGCTGTGGCTACTGTTCCCTCAGACATGGAGATCAGAAAAAATGTTCTCGATCGTTTGATTGATGAAGTCTTCTTAAATAAATTAACTCAGAATTATGGCATTTCGGTCAGTAATATTGAGGTCGAAGCTGAGTGGCAAACTTCTATCGTTGGCCAAGTTGGTACCGAAGATGAGGTAATTAAAGAAGTTGGTGATTTATATGATTGGACGCCAGCCAAATTCAAAGAGGAAGTTGTTAAGAAAAATTTGATCTACGATCGACTAGCCACCGCGGTTGCTGTTGATCCTGATATCCAGAGTGAGGTTAAGGAAAAAGCTGAAGAGGTATTAGCTAAGGTTAAGAGCGGTGAACAGAGTTTTGAGGACTTAGCTAAAGAGTATAGTGAAGATACTGGTACTAAAGATAGTGGTGGTGAGTTGGGTTGGTTTTCTATGGACACGATGGTTAAAGAATTTGCTGACGCTGCTTTTAGTTTGCAACCAGGTGAAATCAGTGACTTAGTTAAGACTAGTTATGGTTATCACATTATTAAGGTAGAAGAGAAAAAAGCCGCGGTTGGTGAAGACCCGGAGCAGGTTCGGGCGCAGCATATTCTCATCCAATCTAAAGATTTAGCCACTTATTTAGAGGATTTGCGTGGTAAGACAACCATCAAGAAGTATATCCCGGTGGAGAATTAAATAGTTTAATTGAGTATCAACTTTTAACTAAGCCGGAGGGCGGGATTGAACCGCCGACCTTCACTTTACGAAAGTGCTGCTCTACCAGCTGAGCTACTCCGGCCCACATAAAAGATGATATCAGAACGGTTGGTTGGTGCTTTTTTACCAAAAACGTTTTTGATTAGATTATTCAATAGAATAGCGGATGACGGGAATCGGACCCGCTTCTCTAGCTTGGGAAGCTAGTGTAATAGCCATTATACGACATCCGCAAAGAGCGAAGTTATATTAGTTATATCCGCTGACATTGGGGTATTATATATGATAAAATTTAAACAATCAATATACTTCATTGCGTTGCTAACTGTTCTTAAATTAACATTAGCAGCCCTAGCTAGCGAGTCATTGATACCCGATGCTGTTTTTAGTGCTAATCTGGGTCAGGATTCAATTGATCGTGGTTATACTATTGATCTAATGGCAGATAATAATTTTTCACTCAGAGTGCCAGCCGGCTCGTTGCTAGCGCCAAACCAGGTGATTGTCAAAAAAATTTGGGCAGTTGACCAGTCGTTACCTGGGGGCAAAGAAAAGCTTAGTGACTATTGGGAGGTCGATCTTACTGATAAGAATAGCTATGCCGGTTCAAAACTAGTGGCCCAGTTGAAGTATCAGAGTAGTTCTAACCTAAAGAGTGTTTACTATTGGGATGAAACGGCTTGGCAGAAAGTACCCGCTAGTTCGATCAATCTAGATCAGGGGATCATTTCTTTTATTATAAGTTCTGTCCCTTTTCGTTTTGTAGTGTTGGCTGATAGTGGTAAAATGGCTGAAGGTTTAGCTAGCTGGTATCGTTATAAAGGTTGTAATTGTGCGGCTTCGCCTGACTATCCTAAGGGGACTTTGTTAGAAGTTATTAATCCGGCTAATAATCAGTCCGTGGTGGTCAAAGTTAATGATTATGGTCCAGATCGCAAGATTCACCCCGATCGGGTGATTGATCTAGACCTGGTGGCATTTAAAAAAATAGCACCTTCTTGGCAGGGGACAGTTAAAGTATTGGTGGCACCCTATCAAGAATTAAAATAGTTAGTCTATGATTAATTTTAAAAATATTACCAAGACCTACCCGCCGGATGTTTTTGCTTTGAGAAATATTGATCTGCATATCAAGCCAAAGGAATTTATTTCCATTGTTGGTCAGAGTGGTGTTGGTAAAACTACTCTGATTCGTTTACTAATTGCCGAAGAGAGGGCCGATGAAGGCGAGATTATAGTCGGTGGTTGGGATATTTCTGATATTAGAGATAGTGAGATACCATCTTTACGTCGACAGATCGGCGTTGTTTTTCAAGATTTTAGATTATTGCCCCAAAAGACAGCTTACGAAAACATTGCCTTTGCTCTAGAAGTTTGTGGCACACCATCCAAGAGGATTAAGCAAGTAGTACCACAAGTTCTTAAGATTGTTGGTTTGGAGAATAAAATACTTCGTTATCCTCATCAATTATCGGGCGGGGAAGTGCAGCGGGTGGCGATTGCCCGGGCATTAGTCCATCGCCCTAAAATTTTGGTTGCTGACGAGCCGACTGGTAATCTAGATATAATCAATACTCGCGAGATTGCCGATCTGCTTTTAAGGATTAATGAATTTGGTACAACCGTTATTTTGGCTACCCACGATAAAGAAGTAGTTGATTATTTAAAAAAACGGGTGGTCACCCTCGAAGATGGTCGAATAATTAGTGACCAAAAGAGTGGTAAATATATTTTATAATATGTTTTCTTGGTCTTATCCTTATCGAGTACTCAAATTTGCCCTGCAAGATTTTTATCGTAATATTTGGTTATCATTAGTTACAATCACGATTTTAGTTTTAACTCTGCTCTCAGTTAATTTTTTAATTGTTTTCAACCATTTAACCAAGACCGCAGTCAGTTTAGTAGAACAAAAAATCGATGTTAGTGTTTATTTTAAATCGAGCGTTACTGAAGATCAGATTGGTCAGATGAAGAGTTATGTTCTAAATCTGCCGGAGGTTTCGACAGTTGAATATGTTTCCCAAGAGAAAGCGCTGGCTGAATTTAAGCAAAAACATCAAGACAATGAGGCAATCTTGGGAGCAATTGCCGAACTAGACTCTAATCCACTAGGTGCGACTTTAAGAGTTAAGGCCCATAAGGTTGATGGTTATCCGGCTATTTTGAGCGCTATTGATAAGGCTGAATACAATCAGCTAATTTCGCGTAAGGATTATGATGATCATCAGGTGATGATTGGTCAGATTTCTAATATTACCGAACGGATTAGAGAAGTCGGTATATTGATAGTTTTAATTTTTGCTGTTATTGCCAGTTTAATTGTTTTTAATACCATTCGAGTGGCAATCTATACCCATCGACAAGAAATCGCCACGATGAAGCTGGTTGGTGCGACCAACTGGTTTGTGCGATTACCATTTGTAGTCGAAAGTATTTTTTATAGTATTTTGGGATTAAGTTTGACCATGATTGTTTTGTTTCCTTTACTGAAAGTTTTTCAGCCTTATCTGGCTCTATTTTTTGGCACTGGTCAGTTTAATGTTATTGATTATTTTTTGGCTAATTTTGGGGTAACATTTGGTATTGAACTGGTGGCAATTATTTTACTAAATATTATTAGTAGTTATATTGCTATTAGCCGCTATTTAAAAGTCTAAAACCGTAAGTTGACATTTTGGGGTTTGGTGTTATTATTCTAACGGCCATCAGCCGTTTTTGTCGTTTAGATTATTTATTCGGGGGTCGTCTAGCGGTAGGACAGCAGGTT
>Ga0265297_10000571_pt1 | contig 106648 bp, 112 predicted proteins | sample Munlanlwell13791_FD_192502 | JGI IMG/M metagenome (GOLD analysis project Ga0265297, IMG submission 192502) | Leachate microbial communities from a municipal landfill in Southern Ontario, Canada - Leachate well 137-91 | ecosystem: Engineered > Solid waste > Landfill > Unclassified | place...
TAAAAGTAAAATAGACGAGCTCAAAGAGGTTGACCTGGGCACATACGGGTTTTTGGGATATCCGGTCCTCCAGGCCGCGGACATTTTGATCTACAAAGCGGACCTTGTTCCGGTAGGGCAGGACCAGCTGCCGCACCTTGAACTGACAAGAGAGATCGCGCGCAGGTTCAACAATATTTACGGGGAATTTTTTCCGGTTCCCAAAGACCTGATGACAAAAGTTCCTGTAATGCCGGGGCTTGACGGCCGCAAGATGAGCAAAAGCTACGGAAATACGATAGCCATCTGCGATCCGCCGGCGACGATAGAAAAAAAAGTCAGCTCTATGGTGACCGATCCCGCAAGGATAAGAAAGAACGATCCGGGGCATCCGCAGGTATGTACCGTGTTTGCCTATCACAAGATATACTCGGCGGCATCCGTGGCCGAAATAGAAAAGCTTTGCAGATCGGGCTCGATCGGATGTACCGACTGTAAAAAAAATCTTGCGGCAGCTCTTATAGATTCGTTAAAAGATATCTACAAAAAAAGGCTTGAACTCGAGGCCGACAGAAGTATAATAAAGAAAATGCTGGAAGAGGGCAGAGAAAAAGCTTCGGCAATCGCCGTAAAGACCATGTCGGAAGCGAAAAAACTAATGGGGATCTCCTGATCATGGATATGATCGAACAGTCCGCTCAAATAGAAGCTCCGGAGCGCGTAAAAATATTGCCGGAAGCCGCTCTGGAAGACAGCGGGCTCAAAAAGTTCAGCGTCCACCTTCCCGGTTTTGAGGGGCATTTTGAGTCTTTGCTTACCCTGATAGAAAGCGAAGCCGTTGATATCTGCGATATATCCCTGTCCTTAGTGACGCTGCAATATCTGGAATATCTCTCGCTGGCGCAGGCACTTGACCTGAATTATTCTTCCGAGTTCCTTTTGGTCGCTTCGTATCTGCTTGAGAGCAAGTCGAAAAAACTTCTTCCGATTGAAGAGGAAGAAGAGATCGAAGAAATAGAGTCCTCTCTTGTGGACCATGTCGCTCAATACAGAGTATTTAAGAAAATGGCGGCATTTCTTAAAAATAAGAAGGAAGAGTTCTCAAAAGTATTCCACCGGTTCCGCTTTGAACCTTTGTCCGGAGGGCAGAAACAGTATTTTCTCAAAGATGTCGCGGTTTCGGATCTCACGGACGCTTTCAGAAAGATCTGGGCTGAGGTAAATGAAAAGAAGGAAGGCTTTGAGATCGTAGATGAGCTGATCACCGTCGAAGACAAGATAAAAGATATCTCCGAAAGGTTGGCCGCGTCTTCGGGGCCTGTCGGCTTTGAGTCTTTGTTCCGTACAAAGACAAGGCTGGAGATCATTGTCACCTTTTTAGCCATGCTTGAGCTTATACGCCTGAAAAAAGTGATCCTTAAGCAGGAGAGCTTTTTCGGACAGATATTTCTCTTCCCATTTCAGGAGAGCCTGTCAAAATGAATGAAACGCTGCCGGTTACTTACGAGGACGCAAGGAACGCGATAGAATCGCTGTTGTTTGTATCAAAAAGACCTTTGTCGGTAGATGACATAGATGAGATCGCCTGTCTGGGACGCGATACGATCTTGCGTGCGGTGGAAGAACTGTCATCTTCTTACGAGACGAGGGGGATCCAATTGATAAAGATCGCTAACGGATACCTGTTGGCAACCAGGCCGAGATACAGCGCATACATAGAAAAATTCCTGAAAAGTCCCGTGTCGGTCTCGCTTTCACAGCAATCACTGGAAACACTTTCCATAATCGCCTACAAACAGCCTGTTGCCAGAGCTGAGATCGAGCGGATACGCGGGGTGCTTTGTGACGGCGTCATAAAAACCCTTCTTGATAAAAGGCTAATAAAAGAAGCAGGAAGATCGGAAACCGTCGGACGCCCTATACTTTATGCGACAACCGTGGACTTTTTGAAACATTTTGGCCTGCATGATCTTGGCCAGCTCCCTCTGCTCGAAGAAAAAACGGAGGAGTTATGAAAGAAGAAAAATTTGTGATCGGCAAGACCCTGAAAAATGCGCGATCAGCCAAGAAGATACCGATTGAAAAAGCTTCCAAAGAGACCAAAATTGCGCAAACATATCTTAAAGCGATCGAAGATGAAGACTTTACCAAGATCCCCGGGGACGTTGTGCTTAAAGGGTTTATTCGGGTATATGCGGATTTTCTCGGAGTGGATCCGGCTCCCCTTATAGCGGAACTTTTCAGGAAGAACAGGAAAGACAAGCCCAAAGCCGAGCCGGTTCAGGCAAAGATCAAAAAAACGCCGGCATTTGACGGGCAGAAGTTCGTAAAAGTTCTTGTTGTCGCGGTCTTTCTTATACTTTTGACGGCAGGCCTTTTCTCTTTTGCCGGATTCCTGATAAATTCTGTGAGAAATGCATCTGTGTCAAAAGAGCCTACTGTTCAAATCACATCTCCGGCAGAAGATGTTTTTGAGATCCGTGCCGAGATACTGGAAAAAACATGGCTTCTTGTCGAAGCGGACGGCAAAAATGTATTTAAAGGCATCGCTTTTCCAGGCGATGAAAGGGCCTGGACCGCGGATAAAAAGATATTTGTAAAAATAGGCAATGCCGCAGGGATAAGGCTTTCTTCCGGCGGCAAAGAGCTGCTTGCTCCCGGAAAAAGGGGAGAAATAGTGTCCAAAGAATTTCTTAAATGAGCGGGCCCGGCGCCAATATCTCAACAATTTTTCAAAGCATTCAGGGCGAGGGTGTATATATCGGTCAAAGGCAGATCTTTGTAAGGTTTGCCGGCTGCAATCTTTCCTGCGCCTACTGCGACACACAAACCTCCCGTTCCTCTTCCGCGCAGGACCTTGAAAAAATATGCGTTTGCAAGAAAAAGAACGAAGTAAAAAGGCTGGAAAATCCTATTTCTATCACTGAAGCCGCGGAAGCGGTGAATAGTTTTATTTCTGCCGGAAATCCGTTCCACTCTGTAAGCTTGACCGGCGGCGAACCTCTGCTGCAGGTGGATTTTCTTACAGCTCTTTTGCCGCAAATAAAACTGCCCAAATATCTGGAAACAAACGGGACTTTGCCGGACAGGCTTTATGAGATCATAGACCTTGTGGATATAATAGCCATGGATTATAAACTTCCCAGCGCAACTAAGTGCGGAGATTATGCCGCCGAACACGGAAAATTCCTGGATATTGCCATGAACAAAGAAGTCTTTGTGAAAGCTGTTTTTTCAAAAGATACTTCTGTGCAGGAGATAGACGACATGAGCCGACTTATTGCCGGCAAAGATGATGGCATTTGTCTGGTCCTGCAGCCCGCCGCGGCGGGAAGAACATTTAAATCGGCGCCTTCGCCTGAGCAATGTCTTTCATATCACTCGGTGGCCAAAAGAAGTCTGAAAAATGTCCTCGTAATCCCCCAGGCCCACAAGCTCATTGGGCTGGATTGATCTTTTTCGTTAAAGAAGAGATTATTTTTACCAGCCTGCTTATATCTTCTTCCCTTTTGTCTTCATAACTGATCTTTTGCAATGACCTTAATAGCTCCAGTTTGTATTTTGCTGTGTCAAGACCAAGCTGGGTAAGTCCGGTCTCTATCCATTTTATTCCTTCCTGCGGGATATCAAAACCGAGTTTCTTGGCTCTTTTTGTGAGCCTTTCAATTTTTCTCGACGAATTAATAAACTCCATAGACGATGTTGTAAGTATCCTGTTCAGATGGATTTCTTTTAATCCGGCTATTGTTCTCAGCCAGGCAATTTTTCTTGCCTGGGTCTTTATCTCTTCTATTGTGTCTTTGCTGACACCGCGTAGTTCCAGTTCATCCCTAAGTTGGGCAAGCTTAAAGAACAATCCGATCTTTTTTATAAAGCTGTCTTCCGTCATATATGTGATCTCAGAAAGCCTATAACTGTCGGTTACCGTTGAAAGTTTTTCCATTTTGGGCAGCTCAAGTATGTGAAAGAATATGTCCATGCCTTCCGGCTTATGTATCTTTATGCTTTCTTTTTGCAGAACGCCCATCCATGAATCGATATCAAGGTGCAAATATGTTGCGATCTGAACCAGGTCCGGTATGTCAAAGATTTTCAGCAGCTCTTCCTTCTCACTTATGGAAATAGAGTCTTTTTCGAACAAAGCCAATAGTTCGACTATAGATTTTCCGCGTTTTGATGAAAGTACCCATTCGGCCATTTCAAGAGGCGTTTCAGTAGACTTGCTGAATTTCTCCTTTATCAGGGCGAGAAAACTTTCCTTGATAAGATCCGAAGTTTTTTGGTCAAGATATACAAAATCGTTCATAAGAGTACCGCGCATAAGCAGTTCGTTCTTAAGCGCTCCGAGATCAAGGATGACGCCTTCCAGGGCGTTCTTTGGCTTGCCGACAATTTGTTTTGCGCTCAATGCTATGTAGTTCTTTAGGAGGTCTTCTTCAACGGTCTTAAGACGGTCGGAGGTGCTCATATATTCTTCGGCAGAAAGGTCATCTTTTGCCTCTGCTGCTGTTGCGGTCTTTTTTTCTTCCTCTTGTTCCGGCGGTTTTTCACGCGGTTTTTTCTCGGCCGGCTTCACAATAGTGCTGAGACGATGATCGGATATTCGCTTCAGCTCTTCCTGATAGAGCAGTTGCTCCTCCATGGGCTTTCTTTCTCTTTTTGTGTCGACGATTTGAGTTGCATCGGTATTTATTATATCTACGAACGCGTTCTTGAACTGTGCCTGAGCTTCGGGGTCTATCGGCTGGTCTTTTTTGTCCTTGCCGTAGATGCGGTCAAAACCGGTGGATGCAACCCCTCCGGCTCCTCCGAACGCGGCTTGTTGGTTTGAACTCGGCGTTCCGTCGATGGGCATAACATCTCCCTTTTGGTAGGAAATTATACACTATATAGTCAAGGATATGAAGGGAACGGATGAAGTATGAAGAAAGGAATGTTCCTTTCCTTGTCATACATCATCCGTAATAGTCATCCCTCTCTTCTTCATCAGCCGTCATCCTTCGCAAATTGTCATGCTATAATCAATTTTGAACATGCCGAAGCGAACTGACATCAAGAAAATCCTCCTCATTGGTTCCGGTCCTATAGTTATCGGGCAGGCTTGTGAATTTGATTATTCCGGCACACAGGCATGCAAAGCACTCAAGGAAGAAGGCTACAAAGTTGTCCTTGTGAACAGCAACCCGGCCACGGTAATGACCGATCCGGAATTTGCCGACAGGACATATATAGAACCGATAACTCCCGAAATTGTCGAAAAAATAATCGCGGCGGAGCGGCCTGACGCACTGCTTCCCACAATAGGGGGACAGACCGGCCTGAACACTGCCGTGGCTTTGGCAAAAAGCGGAGTGTTGAAAAAATATGGGGTCAAGCTTATAGGCGCAAGCCTGGAGGCGATAGAAAAAGCGGAGAACAGACAGCTCTTTAAAGAGGCAATGCGCAAAATCGGGCTCGATCTTCCAAAAAGCAGGAATATTTACAGCGTCGAAGAAGCTCTTAAAGTGATCGAAGAAATAGGCTATCCCGCGATACTGCGTCCGGCTTTTACTCTCGGAGGGGCCGGAGGAGGGATCGTTTATAATGCCGAAGAGCTCAAGGAAAAAATAAGCCACGGTCTTTTCATGAGTTCCATAAAACAAGTCCTGATCGAAGAATCTCTCATAGGCTGGAAGGAATACGAGCTCGAGGTAATGCGCGACCTTAAAGACAATGTCGTGATCATCTGTCCGATAGAGAACTTGGATCCTATGGGCATACATACCGGCGACAGTATAACGGTCGCTCCGGCCCAGACACTTACGGACAAGGAATACCAGCGGCTCCGGGACTACTCGGTAGCAGTAATGAGGGAGATCGGCGTGGATACCGGAGGCTCAAATGTCCAATTCGCTATTCATCCGGATAACGGAAGGGTAGTGATAATAGAGATGAATCCCCGGGTTTCCCGGTCGTCCGCTCTGGCTTCCAAAGCGACAGGATTCCCTATTGCAAAAATAGCGGCCAAACTTGCGGTCGGCTACACTTTGGACGAGATACCCAATGACATAACAAAAAAGACCCCCGCATCTTTCGAACCGTCGATAGATTATGTGGTGACAAAAATCCCGCGGTTCAATTTTGAAAAATTTTCGGGGACCGATCCTACTCTGGGGACACAAATGAAGTCCGTCGGAGAAGCCATGGCCATAGGCCGGACTTTTAAAGAATCCCTGCAAAAAGCTTTGAGATCGCTGGAGACAGGTGTTGCCGGTCTGGATGATCCGGAGTGGTCCAAAACAAATACAGCGCCCGCGAAGCAGGAAAATGTGCAGCTTTCGATATATGCCCGGGGTTTTGACCTGCCGAAAAATATAGATCTGGAAGAGATCAAGAACAAAATAAAAGTCCCTAACCATGAAAGGCTGTTTTATATAAAGGCCGCTTTGAAAGCGGAAGTATCCCAGGATGAAATAAGCAGGATCAGCGGGATAAACAAATGGTTCATTGACAATATTGCCCAAATAGTGGAAATGGAAAAGGACATATCTCAAGCCGCGTCTCTGGATCCCGAACTTCTCAAAAAAGCAAAAAGATACGGTTTTTCCGACAAACAAATCGGCCGTTTGAGGAATCTGCCGGAAGAGGATATCCGTGCCGAGAGAAAAAATCAAAATATAGTCCCGGTATATAAGACCGTAGATACCTGTGCCGCCGAATTTGAGTCCTACACACCCTACTATTACTCGACCTACGAAAAAGAGGATGAGGTGAGTCCCTGCGACCGTCCCAAAATAATGATACTGGGCGGAGGCCCCAACAGGATCGGTCAGGGCATAGAATTCGATTATTGCTGCGTGCATGCTTCATTTGCTCTCAGGCAGGACGGTTATGAAACAATAATGGTCAACTGCAATCCAGAAACCGTATCCACCGACTACGATACGTCAGACAGGCTTTATTTTGAACCGATGACCTTTGAAGATGTTATGAACATAATCGAAAAAGAAAAACCCTCGGGGGTTATAGTTCAAATGGGAGGCCAGACCCCGCTCAAGCTTTCGGTAGCTCTTGAAAAAGCAGGAGTGCGGCTTTTGGGCACCTCTTCCGATTCGATAGATACTGCAGAGGACAGGAAACGGTTTGAAAAACTTCTGGAAAAGCTTGACATTCCCCGTCCGAACAACGGGAGCGCTATGTCCGTGGACGAAGCTATTTTAATCGCAGCCAAGATTGGCTATCCCGTATTGGTCCGCCCTTCCTATGTGTTGGGGGGCCGTGCAATGCAGATCGTATACGATGACATGATGCTTAGGGACTATATGAAAAAAGCCGCGGGAGTATCTCCCGACCATCCTGTCTTGATCGATCAGTTCCTTGAAGATGCCGTTGAGATCGATGTTGATTGTGTCGCCGACGGCAAAGATGTTGTGATCGCCGGAATAATGGAGCATATAGAAGAAGCCGGCATTCATAGCGGCGACAGCGCCTGTGTCCTTCCTCCTTTTTCCTTGAGTGCCGAGGTTGTAGACAAGATCAGAGAATACACCGTGCTGATGGCTAAAAAGCTGAAAGTTGTCGGACTTATGAATGTACAATATGCATATAAGCACGACCGCATCTACGTGCTTGAAGTAAATCCGCGGGCGTCACGCACAGTTCCTTTTGTAAGCAAGGCGACCGGCATTCCTTGGGCAAAGATCGCCTCAAGGGTAATGGCGGGAAAAACACTGAAAAGTCTGGGAGTAAAAGAGCCTGCGCCCAAGCATATATCCGTAAAGGAAGCGGTATTCCCTTTTATTAAGTTCTCTAAACAGGACATAATACTGGGCCCTGAAATGCTCTCTACAGGAGAAGTCATGGGGTTGTCGGACAATTTCGGCGAAGCTTTTGCGAAATCGCAGCTTGCTGCCGGAGAAAAGATACCGACATCCGGTTCTATTTTTATTTCCGTAAAGGACAAGGACAAGAGATCGATCATCCCTATCGCCAAAAACTTCTCTCTTTTGGGTTTTGAGATCGTGGCCACCGAAGGAACGGCAAATTCTCTGTGCAGGGGAGGGGTTTCCGTAAGAAAAGTGAACAAGGTAAGCGAAGGCCGTCCCAATATAATAGACGAGATAAAGTCAGGCAAGATAAACTTTGTGATCAATACTCCGATGGGCAAGGGGCCAAGAGAAGACGAATTTCTCATAAGAAGAGAATCGCTTATGAAAAATATTTTGGTAGTGACCACGATATCAGGCGCGTCCGCTCTTGCCAGCGCCGTGGAATCACTTAAGAAAAGAGACATACTTGTCAAACCCTTGCAGGAATACTTTTTGTAGTATAATCTGAGTACTGTATCGGGATTTCCAAAAATATGAAAAGGGGGTGATTTGAAAGTGGAAGGTTATTGCGTAAAGTGTAAGTCCAAAAAAGAAATGAATGATACAAAAGCGGTGACGCTCAAGAACGGCAAGCCGGCGACAAGCGGAGTGTGTTCATCCTGCGGCACCAAAATGTTCAAAATAGGGGCGGCAAAGTAAAATGATCCGGCCCAGAGATTTTGTCCACCTGCATGTCCACAGCGAATTCAGTCTGCTGGACGGGGCAAGCAGGCTGGAGGATATCATAAAAAGAGTGAAAGAACTTGGCATGGAAGCCGTGGCAGTCACGGATCACGGCAACATGTGTTGTGCGGTAAAGTTCTATCTGGCGGCGAAAAAAGCCGGGATCAAGCCGATCATCGGTTGCGAGATGTATCTGGCCCCCAGGACAAGATTTGACAAAGAGACCCGGCAGGACAGATCCCCCTATCACATAAGCGTCATAGCCAAAGATCAGCAGGGTTATAAGAACCTTCTGTCTTTGGTAACGCTTTCAAATACCGAAGGCTTTTACCAAAAACCGCGCGTTGACAAAGATCTTCTCGAAAAGCACAAGGAAGGGCTTATAATTTTAAGCGGCTGTCTTGCCGGAGAGATCCCTTCTCTTATACTTTCCGGCAAAGAAGACGAAGCCGAAAAAAGCGCTCTCTGGTTCAAGGAAAGGTTCGGCGAAGATTTTTACCTCGAAGTAATGGACAACGGCATCCCGGAACAAACGGCGGTGCTGAAAAAACTTGCGGAGATTTCAAAACAGACCGGTATAGGTCTTGTCGCCACCAACGATTCCCATTATACAAAACGAGAAGATGCCCGCGCTCAGGACGTGCTTATGTGCATAGGCACCGCGCGCACTTACGACGATGAGACCAGGATGAAATTCAGCGGGGAAGAATTTTATATAAAATCCGCCGAGGAGATGGCATCCCTGTTTGACGGACTGGAAGGTGCGATCGACAACACCATTGAAATCAGCGATAAATGCGATTTCAAACTTGAGACCGGCAAACTGCACTTTCCGGATTTTCAGGTGCCGCATGGTCATAATCACATGACCTTTTTAAGAGAACTTGTAGAAAAAGGGGTCCGCCAAAGATACGGCGAGTCCCGTTCGCCGGCGGTGGATGAAAGGGTAGCGTACGAGCTTTCGGTAATAGAAAAGATGGGATACGCTCCGTTTTTTCTTGTTGTCCAGGATTTCATAAATTATGCAAAGGGCAAGGGGATAGAAGTCGGCCCCGGCAGAGGATCGGCTGCCGGCAGCATAGTATCCTATACGACCGGTATAACAGACATAGACCCGCTCAAATACAATCTGATATTTGAAAGATTTTTGAACATAGAACGCGTGACCATGCCTGATATCGACACGGATTTCTGTTATGAAAGGAGGCAGGAAGTCATAGACTATGTGTCTCAAAAATACGGATCCGACCATGTCGCCCAGATAATAACTTTCGGTACCATGGCGGCAAGGGGAGCAATAAGGGATGTGGGCAGAGTGCTCAGGGTCCCGCTTTCCGAAGTGGACAAGATCGCCAAGATGATACCGTCGGTCCCGGATGCTTCCATCGATAAGGCTCTTTCCGAGGTGAAAGAATTTAAGGCGGCATATTTAAGTGATCCCGTCGTAAAGAACCTTATAGATACCGCAAAGACTTTAGAAGGGCTGTCCAGGCATGCTTCGGTCCATGCGGCAGGCGTTGTTATTTCCCAAAAACCTCTGTCACAGTATGTGCCGCTGCAGCTGTCAGGGGATGATCAGGTCGTAACACAGTATTCCATGAAAGAAATAGAGAAGATCGGACTCCTCAAGATGGATTTTCTCGGCCTGAGAAATCTTACGATGATAGCCAGAGCGGTGGAATTGATAGAAAAGATCCATGGCAAAAAGATTGACATGAAAACCCTGCCTCTCGATGATGAAAAGACCTATGAACTTTTATCCAAAGGAGATACTATAGGCACATTTCAGCTTGAAGGGCAGGGTATGAGAAGCCTGATAAAAAACCTGGTGCCGACAAAATTTGAAGATATAATAGCGCTTTTGGCTCTTTACAGGCCGGGACCCCTGGAAAGCGGGATGGTGGAAGATTTTGTAAACAGAAAAAAAGGGCTCAACAATGTTTCTTACGAGCTCAAAGAACTTGAGCCTATTCTTGAAGAGACTTACGGCGTAATTCTTTATCAGGAACAGGTCATGCAGATCGCCAGCACTATAGCCGGCTTTACAATGGGAGAAGCGGATGTTCTTCGCTATGCCATGGGCAAAAAAAATCCCCTTGAAATGGCGCGGCAAAGAGAAAAATTTGTAAGCGGCGCGGTCAAAAAAGGTTTTCCCGAGAACAAGGCAAGAGACCTGTTCTCTCTTTGCGAAAAATTTGCCGGATACGGCTTCAATAAATCCCACAGCACCGCCTATGCGATGATCTCCTACCAGACGGCTTATCTTAAAGCAAATTACCCGGTGGAATTTATGGCTGCCTTGCTTACATCGGCCGTCGGAGATACGGACAAGGTCAGTTTTTATATAACTGAAGCAGGCAGGATGGGGATAAAAGTACTCCCCCCGGATATCAATGAGAGTTTTAAGGAATTTATGCCCGTAAAAGACGGTGTCAGGTTTGCCTTGTCAGCTATAAAAAATGTGGGATACGGAGCTATAGATTCAATACTTGCTTCCAGGGAAAAGGAAGGTCCTTTCAAGTCTTTCAGGGATCTTGCGGGCAGAATAGATCAGCGCCTTGTCAATAAAAAAGTCCTGGAAAGCCTGATCAAGTGCGGTGCTTTTGACGGGCTGGGCCGGACAAGGGCAGGACTTCTTTCTTCATATGAAGGGATGCTTTCAAAAAACGGCAAAAACGGCCGCGGAGCCAAGCAGCAGGGATCCTTGTTTTCCGATATGGAACAGTTTTCAGTCGAAGACGGAGCGCAAGAGGCCGCAGACACGGAAGAATTTCCTAAAGACCAGATACTAAGAATGGAAAAGGAACTGCTCGGCATCTATCTTTCGGACCATCCGCTGCACGCGATAATCGAACAGCTGCAGATGCGCACTACCTGTAAAGTTTGCGATGTTGCCGAAAAAATCTCAGGGGCACCCGTGATCATAGGTGGTCTTTTAAAGAATCTCAGAAAAGTTACTACGCGCAAAAACGATCAAATGCTGATCGCCCAGATCGAAGACCTGACGGGGTCTGTATCGGTGGTTTTTTTTCCTAAGACTTACGAAAAGGCGTCTTTTTTGCTTTCGGAGGATGCGGCCCTTATTATAAAAGGCAAGGTTGACTTCCGCAATGATGAGCCTCAGGTGATAGCAGATACTGTCGAGATCCTTGAAGAGACAAATGCCAAAAGAAGCATACACATAAAACTGGCCGCGTCGATCAAACCGGAAGAGCTTGTCAGTTTAAAAAGCGTACTTGCAATGTACAAAGGCAGTGAAGACACCTATATACACATAGGTGATAAAATAGTTTCAGCTTCTGAAAGTTACGGGACTTCTATAAGCCAGGAACTGATAAGCAGTATAGAGCGGATAACCGGCCAGGGCAGCACTTGGATAGATTTTAGTCAGGCTTAGCAAAACCCGATCTAGGAGGATTTTTATGGTTGAATTCAAATTTGATAAGGAAGGGTTGATACCGGCTATTGCCCAGGACTGGATAACCGGAGAAGTGCTGATGCTGGCGTATATGAACAAAGAATCTCTTGAAAAGACCATCAATGAAAAGAGAGCCTGGTACTGGAGCAGGAGTAGAAAAAAATTCTGGATGAAAGGCGAAACCTCAGGCAATGTCCAGGACATAAAAGAGATGTATTACGACTGCGATGCCGATGCGGTGCTGCTTAAGATAGCACAAAAAGGGCCTGCTTGCCATACCGGCAACCGAAGTTGTTTTTTTAGGAAAATCGAGCTATAATTATCTTGTATGGAAAACTTGAACTTAGAAGTTTTGGTAAGGAACGAGAAAAGCAACAAAGTCCGCGGTAGGGGATTTATCCCTGCTATCGTATACGGACAGGGGATAGAGCCTATCAATATAGAGGTTGATAAGAATAAGTATACTTCACTTTTTACAAAAGGCACTAACAAGAATGCATTAATCTCTTTAGTAGTAAAAGATGCAAAAAAACCACTGACCATTTCTGTACTTGCCCATAATCTTCAGGTGGATTTTATGACAGACCAGGTAATACACATAGATTTCCTGAAGATCAACATGCAGGAAGAGATAAAGACCAAAGTAGCTATAGAGTTCATCGGAGAATCGGAAGGCGTCAAGTTGGAAGGCGGTATTCTTGTACATTCCCTGAGACAGCTTGAGGTCAAATGTCTGCCCGGCAATATTCCTGACAAAATAACCGTTGATGTGTCCCCGCTTAAGATCGGAGAGTCCATAAAAGTTTCCGATATCATTCTTCCGCAGGGAGTTACGGTCATCACGCCAAAAGACGAGCCGGTAGCTATCGTTTCGGCTCCCGCCGAAGAAGAAGCAGCTCCTGTGGCAGCTACTGAGGTCGCTGTCGAAGTCGGAGCCGCGGATCAGGCTGCCGGAGAGCCGGGTGCCGGCGGCGACGCTGTTCCTGCCGACGCAAAAGGCAAACAGCCCGTACCTGCGGATACCAAGGGCAAACAACCTGCACCGGATGATGCCAAGGGTAAGGCCCCTCAAAAATCTCAAAAGTAGTATTTTCACAAGTTCAGCTAACTTCCATACGATATATGTTATATAAGGGCTGTTTATGCCAAAAGATTGACATTTTTGGGTTAAAAATATATCATTCTATGGAGGGATAAGTAATGGGCGATCTACAAACTGCGGCAGGAAGTATTCATCCGGGTAAACCGGTAATCTGGCCTCAAACCAAACCACAAAGCCAAACACAACAGGAGTCCCAGACACAAACACAAGAGACCAGCACTTCTTCGTCCCAATCGTCAAGCCAGTCGACTACAGCTGCACAATCTTCACAGGCAGCTTCTTCCGCTACTGCGCCATCGACGGCTGTGGCAATTGCCACTGCATCCGCTTCTACAGCTCCCGCTTCCCAGGCGGTGCGGGAACTTACCGTAAACGATGTTACTTCCCATCTTGCATCCATAAATATTCCTGCAACGGAAGCAAACGTCAAGCTCGCTTCACTTATGCTGCGATTTGGTATCGAACTGAGCAGCGATAATTTTTTAAAAGCCAATGCGCTCACAGAAGGAACCAGCAAGTCGTCAAGCACCCAGGAAGCTGCCATGGTCCTTCTTACAAAAGGAATAACCAATTCTTCCGAAGCCGTCAAAATGCTCTCGAACCAGCTTTCCGATACTCCAAATGTTACGGGACAGCTTTCTGCCCTTAATGCTTCACTTGCTCAGCTGGCTGCTTCGATACAGATGAACGCAGCTTCTTTTTCGCCGGCGCTTCTTTCACAGCTGACTTCCATGATCGGCCAGTTTGCCGCGATAATGGATGATCTCCCCAAAAAGTATAAATTTGGCACCGAGGGAACTTCTGCCATAGGCAGGGATGATCTGATGAACGATATAAGGGCGCTGAGCTCTCTTCTTGACGGCATACAGAACCAGGCGCTTTCAAAAGAAGCCGCGGCGACCCCGGAAAACGAAGCCGCCAGATCCGCTATAACCGCCTCTTTGAAAAGACTGGGAGATCTTTTGGAAAATCTTACATCACAGGCGCTGCTCAGCCAAAGGGCTTCAAAGAGTTACATGGGGCAGCAGGATGACTACCTTTATTATCAGATACCCAATACCATGCTTACTCCGCCTTCCAGTGTCGAGATAATAATAAAACAAGATCCGACAAGAAAAAATTCTGTGGACCTCAGCAATACGCATATTGCCATAGGCCTGGAGACGGAAGCTTTGGGTAAAATGGTCGTATCGATTATGGTCAAGGACAAAAATGTTAAAATGCTGTTCAATACCGAGCAGGAAGATACCAAAAAACTTTGTGACAGTGAAAGCATCAATTTAAAGACCAAGCTTACTGAAAAGGGGTATAAAGTCGAAGAATGCAGTGCAAGGGTCAACAAAACCATGTGCAGCATAAAACCTTTTTTGATCCCATTGCTGGGACTGGAAAGACTGTTCAGGATAGACAGCACAATTTAATATGCCAGAATCTAAAGATTTTTTTAAGAACATAAAGAAGAAGGATGCCCTCGAATCCCTGGGCGATAAAAAACGAACGGCAATAGCACTGCGTTATGATGTTGAAAAGGATGCTTCTCCTCTTGTGCTTGCTTCCGGCAGGGGTGTTGTGGCCGATGAAATATTGCGCATCGCCGATGAAAATGAGATCCCCCTGTATGAGAATACAAAACTTGCCGAGCTTTTGTCCAAGCTGGAGCTTGATGCCCAGATACCTGCCGAACTTTACACTCTCGTTGCCGAAGTCCTTTTCTATGTCTATCAATTGGATAAAATGGCGGAGAAAAGGAAGAAGTTGTACAGCAAACTGAAACAATAACCGCCGGTGTTCCCCGGAATATCAAAAAAACATTGCTTTTTTCTCACCTTTGTGTATAATATATATTAAAATAATCTATTGGGGGAAAAATGCCTGATAGCATACTGGAAATCGGCAAAAGCGCTCTTGAAACTTCTGAAATGAAGGCCAAGATGCTGATGAACAATGTTGCCAACGCGCAAACGCCCGGTTATAGAAAATCCGATGTCATAACATCATCTTTTCCTCTTGCCCTGGAAAACGCGACACGTTCTGTAGAGGCTCCCAAGGTCATAGGTGCCTACAATAACCTTCAATATGGCGCAATGTTCAAGACAGGAGCAAGTACGGATCTTGCTATAGGCGGAGACGGATATTTTGTCGTACAGTCCAATGAAGGGGAATTTTATACAAGGGATGGAAGATTTTATATCGATTCCGAAGGCAATCTGCTGACTTCTTCGGGAAATTTTCCTGTTATGGGACAAGCGGGACCCATCTCCATATCGCGCGGATCAAAACTGGAGATATCAAAAACCGGTGCCGTTATCGTGGATAATGTCCAAACGGACCAAGTAAGGGTTGTAAAATTTGATAAACCTTCGAGTCTTGTTTCGGTGAACAATTCCCTTTTTAAGTCTCCGCCGGAAGGCCTTTCCTACCAGGAAGATACAAGCCCAAATATTGCACAGGGTTTTTTGGAGTCTTCCAATGTAAGCGTAATAAACGAAATGACCAATATAATCACAACTCAAAGGTCCTATGAGCTTGCCGCGAAGATCATCAAGGACAGAGAGGCTGATATGCAAAAAATGATTGAGATCGGGAAACCGGCCCAATAACGGTGCAAGGGGGTGCTTTTTTATGTTCCAACCGCTTTATGTTGCAGCAACAGGGCTGAATGCTTTTGAGGAGGAGATGTCCAATATAACCAATAATCTTTCAAACGCAAAAACGGTTGCTTTTAAAAAAGGGCGGGTGGAAAAAGAAAGCATGTTTTATGTGAACAAGACTTTTTCCAATTACCTGGATGATGCGGTTGACAAAAGAGCTGATCTTGATAATCCCAGAAACAGTATAGAGTCGGGGCTCGGCGTAAGGGTAGTGGGGACCCCAAAAGACTTTTCACAGGGGACCATAGAGGTAACAAACAACCCTCTGGACATGGCAATTGAGGGTGAGGGATTTTTTCAGATGCGGCTTCCTGACGGGAGCATAGCTTACGGCAGAGCGGGCGATTTTCATGCGGATAATGCCGGCAATTTGGTAGACCCTAACGGAAGGCTGCTGGATCCTCCGGTGGTTTTTCCCGACAACACAACAAGCGTGCTTGTTAAGTCCGACGGTACGATCATGGTATCGATAAACGATTCTCTGGATCTCACCGAGATCGGCCAGCTGAGCCTGGCAAAATTTTCAAATCCTTCCGGTCTTAAAAGTCTTGGACAGAATTTGTATGCTCAGACAGACGCTGCGGGAGACCCTATGATCGGAGTCCCGGGACAAACAGGATTTGGCACGATCCAACAGTCTGCTTTGGAACAGGCCAATGTTGATATAATTACCGAGATGATGAAGATGGTCATGATACAAAGGGTCTTTGATACCGTTACCAAGGCCATACAAAGTTACGATCAGATGGTAACCGCCGCAATCCAGATGAAAGGATGAGCTGTTGAAATATTCGGATAAAAAAAATAAGTTCTTGTTCGGGTTGTTGTGTTTTACTTGTGCTTCTTTGGTCTGTTTTGCGGGAATAATTCCTGCCTCTGCACAGGATGCAAGCAGAATTGAGTCGTTGATCAAGCAGGAAATTGTGCGCAGAACCCCTTCGCTTGAAAAAGCAAGAATTGAGATCTCCTTCAAAAACCTAAAAGATCTTTCGGGGTCCGCCGGTAAGGATTACAAACTTGCTTATCCGGACAACATGTCGCTTGCAGGTGACGCTGTAATCCCTGTTGACGTCTATATGAATGCTGACTTTATGCAAAGAGTAAATCTGAGAACTTCCATAAAAATATTTGAACGCGTCGCAGTATCGACTTCAAGGATACGCCGGGGAGATCTCTTTTCTTTAAAAAATATCGGATATGCTGAAAGGGACACAACTCATTTGCCGTCCAACTACATTACAAATACGAACAAAGCTCTTGGCAGACAATCATCGACCTTTGTGCCAAAAGGAGCGTTGATACTTGATTGGATGCCAAAAGAGTCACCAGCAGTGCGAAAAGGCGAAACGGTAGACCTCTTTAAAAGGACTAACGGAGTATTCGCAAAGGTCAGAGCTGTAGCGGTTGAAGACGGCTATATCAATGGTAATATAAGAGTAAGGAACATCAGCTCGAACAAAGTGATCGAAGGAAGAGTGGTAAGTTCCGGAGAGGTTGAAGCAATATGATACTTAGGCAGTTATGCCTGTCAAAGATCCATAGGCTTAAAGTGACCGAGGCTTGCATAGACTATGAGGGCTCTATTACCATAGACAAAGAACTTCTCGATGCCGCGGGCATGCTGCCGGGAGAAAAAGTTCAGGTCGTTGATATCAATAACGGCCAAAGATTTGAAACTTATACCATATCAGGGCCTGCCGGTTCAGGGACGGTCTGTTTAAACGGGGGAGCAGCCCGCATGGGAGTCGTCAATGATCTTTTGATCGTGATCTCCTATGCGTTGGCAGACGAAGAATCGGCTAAAAATATCAAAGCAAAAGTAGTCCTTGTGGATGAAAATAACAGGGTCCGGAAAGTTTTGGAGCAATAAACATGAAAAAAGCGTTTTCGTTATTTCTTGCAGTGTGTTTGTTGAGTCAAGGGGCTTTTTCGACGTCTTTGTGGATAGAGGGCAGTTCTTCTCCGTTTGTTGTGCAGAAACCCTATAAAATCGGAGACGTGATCATGATCCTGATAGTAGAAAGCACATCAGCCGCTCAAAAGGCCGGCACTGATACTCAAAACCAGGATAGCCTCGGGGCCAATTTTTCTCATACAATACAAAAGCTTCAGGGAGTGATTGGTCCTTCCGCAGGTCTTCAGGGTTCCAGGAGCCAGTCAACCCAGGGGTCCGGCTCAACTACTCGGTCCAGCAATGTGCTTGCCACGGTTGCCGTAACGGTCAAAAATATTCTGCCTGACGGGAATCTGGAGATTGACGGAACACACAAAGTTGCCGTTAATGAGGAAAGGCAGGATATCCGGATCTCAGGTATTATACGGCCCAAGGATATTTCTGCCTGGAATACGGTATATTCCTACCAGGTCGCAAATGCCGATGTATCCGTGAGAGGGACCGGAGCTGTGGCGGAATCGTCTTCACCCGGGATCATAATGCGGTTCCTGAACCTTTTGTTTTAAGGAGAGATAGAGATTGCATATACAAACTAAAAACATTCTTGCGTTCCTTTCGGTAATGATCATTTTTGTTGTGCCTGTATTTGCGGAATCTCCGTCGGTAAGGATAAAAGATATTGCTTCGATACGTGAAGTAAGAGAAAATCAACTGATGGGATTCGGCCTTGTGGTGGGATTGCGGCAAACGGGTGACAGCCAACAGACCGAATTTACCAAGCAGGCTCTTACAAATCTTCTGACGCAAATGGGACTACAAGGGCCGTCCCCGCTGAACACATCGGGTACAAATCCCATTTATAATCTTTCCAACGTTCCGAGAGCTCAGGAATTCAGGTCAAAAAATGTTGCGGCCGTTATGGTAACGGCTAATCTTCCTCCTTTTGCAAAGCCCGGTAAAAGGATAGATGTTACAGTGTCATCGCTTGGCGATGCAACCAGCCTAAGGGGCGGGACCCTGTTGCTCACGCCGCTAGAGGGAGCCGATGACAATGTATATGCAGTCGCACAGGGGCCCGTTTCAATAGGCAGTGTCCAAACCGCCGGATCTTCGGTCGTCAATACTGACGTTACTACTTCCGGCAAGGTCCCAAACGGTGCAATTGTGGAAAGAGAAGTCATTGCTAATTTTGAATCCGTATCTGCGATGGATGTTTCGGAAGAAGCATTCCTTTCCGGCGCCGGCAGCGCCTCATATTTTTCTGTAGTGCTGAACGAACCTGATTTTACTACAGCATCAAGAGTGGCTTATACAATAGTGCAGGCCGGTATAGATGCCAAAGCAGAGGACGCTTCTACGATAACGGTAGCTTCGGCCCTGGGCGAAGATATTATCGATCTTATTTCAAGAGTAGAGAGCCTTACCGTTGTCCCGGATGTGAGGGCAAAAGTAGTGATAAACGAAAGGACCGGGACTATTGTTATCGGCGAAAATGTGCGCATAGCACCGGTCGCGGTAACTTACGGCCATATTGTGGTAACAATATCTCAGCCTTCGCGTTCGGACGCGCTTGCAGGACTTTCTCCGATCCAGAGCTCTAATGTGACCGAACTGAACAAGCCCTTTACAGAAGTCGGCGGCGGAGCCACCCTGGGAGATCTTATTCGGAGCTTGAATGCCATAGGAGCTTCTTCGAGGGAACTTGTTTCTATACTTCAGGCGATAAAATCGTCAGGTGCTATGAATACCGAGATAGAGGTGATGTAACATGCCGGACTTTATGCCGCCGGTCGGAGCTTTGGGGTCAACACCTTTTGATCCTGCAGGTTTTGGACCGGGACAGACTCGGGAACAGGATTATGCGGGCACCTTTTCTTCGGTGTTTTTGCAGGGGATGCTAAAAGAAATATTTAAAAACCAGTGGAAGAGTGCGATAGCAGATGATAACATTAACAATAGTTTGTATTCCGAGATGCTCACGGAAGAAATGATAAAACAACTGGCCGAGAGCGATGTTTTCGGGTTGAACGAGTTGATCAAGGGGTCAATACAGCAACAGAGGGGGATCGTAGCCGAAAACTTATGAAGATAGCTAAAAAAAATAGGAAATCGGCCCAAAGTCAAGTTCCTTTAAGACCTCCCGTCGCAATGGAAGCATATATGCCCCTGGTCCATTCCATTGCTTCCATGATCTCCGGCAAAGGGCTCCCGCCAAACATAGATTATAACGATCTGGTAAGCGACGGTATGGTAGGACTCATGAAGGCGTGGGATAATTTTGATCCTAAAAGAGGCGTAAAATTTGAAACCTATGCTTCTTACAGGGTCAGGGGAGAGATACTTGACGGACTTAAGTATTATAATCCTGTACCTTACAGAATACAGGTCATGGTAAGGGATCTTGCCAAAAAGGGCTATTCCGCAGTGATGAAAGGCAAGGAACCAAGCAGCGGACTTTCTAAAAAAGAAGCAAAAATCCTTGACAAAAAGAAGCTTAGTGAAAGCGAGTTTAAAACTGCGGTCTCTAAGATCCAGAAGATCGTATCAGCTTCGGCCCTAATGTACCTTGTATCTTTGGAGCAGTTGGCCGAAAGTACCGAAGTGCAGGTTTCGGGAGAACGCACCCAGGTTGAAGATTCGGAAGCAAACGAGCTCCAGGGGCGGATCAATAGAGAGATAAAAGATCTGCCGAAGCTCGAAAAAATGGCACTGGAAATGTTCTTTCGCAAAGGGATCAGTCAAAAACAGATAGCTTCCGAATTAAAACTGTCCCGCAGCAAAGTAAACCGGCTTATATCAAGAGCAATTTCGCATCTGAAAGAAAAACTTAAATAGAAAAGGAGAGGATGTTATGATAGACGGAATTTTTGATTCTACAATGACCTCTCTCGAAAGGGGCTTGTCTCACGCAACAAAGGCACAGGAAGTTATTGCTCAAAACATTGCCAATGCTCAAACACCGGGCTATGTTGCAAAAAAGTTTGACGATGTGCTTGAGCATGCGGTAGAAAGAAGAAATGGAGCTGGGGTCAATCTCGAAGAGGAAATGTCGGATATGGCGCTAAACAACAACCGCCATGCCGCATATCTCAAACTGATGGCTTCTAAGCTGGCTATTTTGAGGACCGTAATATCTCAGGGGAGGAAATAACCGATGGGTCTCACAAATGCATTCAATATTACTGCCTCAGCCATACAGGCTGAGCGATCGCACATGGAAGTGATAGCAAGCAATATAGCCAATATAAATACGACCAGAACTTCCGATGGCACGCCTTATGCAAGAAAAACCCTGCAGTATTTTGAAGTTCCGATGCCTTCGTTTTCCAAAGAGCTCGAACTTGCCCAGAGCCGGCTCGAAAGTCCTCTCGGCGGGGTTAAGACGCAGGTAATGGAAGACAGAACTTCTCCTATGCCTAAAGTGTATAATCCCGGCCATCCGGATGCTGATGAGAATGGTTATGTATCACTTCCTAATGTGTCTCTGCCGGTTGAAATGGCGGATATGGTATATGTGAGCAAACTTTATGAAGCAAATATTGCAGTGCTCAACGCGACAAAAAAGATGGGGACCGATACTCTGCAGATACAATAGAAGGAGTGATCTTTTATGGTCGAGTCGATAGGCCGGATCGATCCCCGTCTTATAGCTCAGATACTGGGGCCGGGGGAGGAAACAATTGCTTCGCCCGTAAAGCAATCTCCGGTTTCCGGAGAACTTAAATCCCTGCGGACATTTGACGATGTTCTACAAAAGGCCACGCAGTCCCTGGAAGATGTAAGCCGGGTTGAAAACGATACCAACTTGCTTATACAGCAATATACGGAAGGCAGAGCTGAATTGTCGGACGTCATGATAGCGACCGCGAAGATGAACCTTTCGGTCCAGCTTGCCGTGGCGGTTGTCACGTCAGCGGTGAACACTTTTAAAGAAATGACCCAGATGCAGATATAATTTTTGAACTGGAGAGTGGTAGATGGGATCAGCTGTTGGAGGTACTGAAGCAAGAAGATTGATGATAATGGCGACTGTTGTCGTTGTCATCGGTCTTATTTCTGTGCTTGGGTTTTTGCGGTCCTGCGGCATTAGGGATCCCTATGCGGGTTATGTGGTCATATTTTCAAACCTTGAGCTAAAGGACTCGGCTGATGTCGTCGCGCAGCTCAAAGAACAGAAAGTACTTTACCAGATAAGGGACGGCGGCACTGCGATCGCCGTTCCCAAAGACAAAGCTGACGAAGCACGTCTTGCCCTGGCGCAGAAAAACCTTCCTTTGGGCGGGTCCGTGGGCTGGGAGATCTTTAATGAATCTAAACTTGGAACGACGGATTTTGACAGAAGGATCCAGTTTGTAAGGGCTATTTCCGGCGAGCTTGCAAGGACCATCAAAAAAATAGACGGAGTGCAGGATGCCCGTGTGCAAATAGTGATCCCCCAGACCACTCTTTTTGAAGTGAACCAGGTCCCCGTGACAGCGTCGGTCCTTTTGCAGCTGAAGACCGGAAGGAGGATCGCACGGGAGCAGGTGAACGGGATCGTAAATCTTGTCTCTCACAGTGTGGAAAATCTGAGGCCCGAGAACGTAAGCATCGTAGATGTGTTCGGCAATATACTGACAGGGCCCGAAGCGATCACTCCGGAGGCAACGGTTGTTGCTCCGATCTTTCCGGCGGAAAAGGAAAACAGGTTTGAAGTAATAAAGCAAAAGGCGCCGGAGATAGAAAAATTCGTTCCCACTAAAGAAGTTGAACTAATAACCCCAAAGCCGTTGCTAAGGACACACGAAGAAAAAGCTTTGGCGGCGCTAAAGGCAAAGGAAGAGATGGAAAATAAATTATCTTCCAAAGCCCAGACTATCGTCAACAGATTTTATCCTCCGAACAGCATACTTGTAAAGGTCAATCTGGAGATCGAAGATTACGAAGCTCCCGGAGCCAGGAAGAAAAATGCTGCCGCTTCTAACAAGACCGAAACCGAGCTTTTGAACGAGAGCATAAAAAAGATGATGGTCATAATCCTTGTGGATAACAGGTTTAATCTGACAAAACAGCTGAAAAAGACGACTACGGATATGGTGGCATCGGCACTGCCTTACTACAGTTTGAGAGGGGACAAGATAGTCATAAGGCAGGTCCCTTTTCATTATGCAACCGCCGCTTCGGTAGGTGCTCCCGGATCTATTGCTACCAGGGAATCCGGACAGCAGACAAGTTCGATAACGGCCTTGCTTAAGGGTATAAACCCTAAAGTTTCCAGGATAGTGTTTCGGCTCGTGGCCGGCCTCCTTATTTTCGTAATATTGGTACGGATCTTTAGAAGAAAGAAACGCCGCAAACCGCAGGCCGCTCCTGCCGGAAAAACAGTTCCTTTACAAAAAAATGCCGCGGTCCCTTCGGCTGTTGACCAGGTGCGCAACGCAGTTTCAAGATCCCCTGAAAAAGTTGCAAAGCTTATAGAAAAATGGTTGACTGAAGAGGAGGAGCGTAAACAATAATGGTCCTTACCGGCAGACAAAAAGCAACAATACTTCTTTCTCTGTTGGGAACGGAGGTTTCTTCCGAGATACTCAAATTTCTCCCCGAAGACTTGTCGGATGCGATCACTTCCGGCATGAACAATCTGCCGGCACCATCTCCCGAGCTTATCAGCTCGGTTCTCGAAGAATTTTCGGGTTTTATGACGCTTCCTTCCGCTCAGTCCGCTTCGGCAAAACATAATTCCTCTTCCGCGACTGAACAGCCCGTAAAAACAAGCGTACAGGAAACCCAGAGAAGCCCGTATGATATCCTGTTCTATTCACAGCCGAGAAAGATCGCTGCTGCTCTTTCGGCAGAGAGGCCGTGGGTGGTGGCATTTGTATTATCGATCCTGCCGGAAGTACAGCGGAAAGAGGCGCTTTCATATATGATCGAACGAAAAAATGAACTTGAGAAAATGGTCAAATCATTAAAAAGTACGCCTATCAAGGAACATATTAAAGAGAATACCGTAAAAATATTGTCCGGAAGATTGGAAAGGCTTTCTTTAAGCTAAAGAGTACTATGGCACTTATTAAGAAAAGCAAGATAATAGAAAAGGGGTTTGTCGATATAGGTCAGGCTTCCCCGAATATGTCCTATGACAATTCTGTTCAGGAAGAGGAAAAGATCAGTCCCCAGGACACTTATATCGAGCAGGAGCTTTCGCCGCCGATAGACAACTCTTTGAGTGATGAGGAAAAGATCGAGTCCGCCTATGAAAAAGCTTCAAAAATAATTGAACAGGCGCAGTCGGAAGTTCAGGAGATGATGGAAAATGCGCAGTCTGAGGCTGAAACTTTGAGGGAAAGCGCAAAAGCCGAAGGTTTGGAGGAAGGCAAAAGAGAAGGAGAAGCCCAGATATCGGAAGCAATAAACCAGGCTCTTGAAACTTTGAACGAAGCCATAAAGCAAAGGAAAAAGATCATAAAGGATGCCGAGAGCGAGATCGTGCGGCTCTCGTTAAAAATAGCCGAACAGATCATCCGTAGCGAAGTGTCTGTCAACAAGGACGCGGTCATGAATATAGTGGCTGAGGCTATAAACAAGGTTAGCGACCGCGAAAATGTGATAGTCAAGGTCAACAGGGATGATGCGGAATATATAAAGACTTATAAAGAAAAGCTTGCAGGAATAGTTGACGGGGTAAAAAATCTTTCCATTCTGGAAGACAGCCAGGTAGAGCCCGGCGGATGTGTTGTCGAGACTAATCTTGGTTTTGTCGATGCCAGAATATCAACAAAAATATCACTTATTGAACAAGCTATCGGGAAGGCGCAAGAAAGTGACTCAGACTGAAACCATCCCAAACGAAGAACTTCCTATAGATTTTGACAAATATTATCGGGCCATTGAACAGGCCGATACGGTCAGAGTTATAGGAAAAGTCATTCAAGTAGTCGGATTGATACTTGAAGCTCAGGTGCAGGGAGTATCAATAGGGGACCTTTGCGTAATCAGTATCGATAAAGGCAGGGCCGAGACTTATGCGGAAGTTGTTGGTTTTAAGGAGGGCAGGGTCCTTCTTATGCCTTTGGGAACCACTGCAGGGATATCTCCTGGTTCTGAGGTACTGGCGGCGGGCCATCCCTTAAAGGTTAAAGTGGGGCTTCCCGTTCTTGGACGGGTACTCAACGGACTCGGGGAACCTATTGATGACAAGGGACCTCTAAACGCAGAAGAAGAGAGACCTCTCGATGCCGATCCTCCGGACCCCGTAAAAAGGCCCAGAGTAACGGAAATACTCAGGGTGGGAGTCAGAGCTATCGACGGGCTTCTTACGATAGGAAGAGGGCAGAGAATAGGTATCTTTGCGGGATCCGGAGTAGGAAAATCCACAATTATGGGCATGATCGCAAGGAATGCAGAAGCTGATGTTAACGTGATCGCTTTGATAGGAGAGCGCGGCAGAGAGGTCAGGGATTTTATCGAAGAGTCCCTTGGCGAGGAAGGCCTTCAAAAATCCGTAGTAGTGGTGGCAACATCCGATCAACCTCCGTTGATCAGGCTCAAAGCATCTTTCGTGGCGACCTCAATAGCCGAATATTTCAGGGACCAGGGAATGAAGGTTATCTTTATGATGGATTCCGTAACCAGATTTGCTTATGCGCAAAGAGATGTAGGGCTTGCTTCGGGAGAGCCTCCCACTACAAGGGGATATACACCCTCGGTATTTGCAATGCTTCCAAAACTCATGGAAAGGTCCGGTACCTCCGAAAAGGGTTCCATCACGGCATTTTATACAATACTTGTAGAGGGGGATGATTTTAACGAGCCGATAGCGGATCAGTCCAGAAGTATTCTTGACGGGCATATAATCCTGTCAAGAGCTTTGGCGGCAAAGAATCATTATCCTTCCATTGATATCCTGCCGAGCGTCAGCCGTATCATGTCCAATCTTGTGTCGGACGAACACAAAGAAGCCGCAGGAAAACTCAGGGAAGTGCTCGCCAGATATTCCGAGGCTGAAGACCTGATAAATATCGGGGCTTATGTAAAGGGCAGCAACCCTAAGATAGATGAGGCTATAGCCAAAATCGACGCTGTCAATGATTTCTTAAAACAGGGTACATACGAAAAAGTCAACTTTGAGGATATGCTGGATCAACTCATGTCCATATTTTGATAGGAAATGAAGATGCAACGCAAGGATTTTATACTTGAAATAGGAACCGAAGAGATACCTGCCAGGTTCCTGGAGGGGATATTTTCTGACTGCGGGCTAAAAGCACGCGGACTTCTTCAGGGAAAAAGGCTTGAATTCGGCAATGTCGAGGTCCTGGGCACCATGCGCAGGATCATCGTGGGGATCTCCGGCCTTTCGGACAAACAAAAAGACGTGGAACTGAAAATAAAAGGGCCTTCCAGGGCCCACGCTTTTTCTCCGGACGGCAGCCCCACAAAAACCGCCCTGGCTTTTGCCGCTTCAAAAGGGGTTTTCCCGGACTCGCTTCTTATTGAAAAGGTGAACAATGCAGATTATGTTTTTGCCGTAAAACATGAAAAGGGACTGCCTGCAGAGCAAGTCCTGAAAGAATTTGTGCCGGAACTCATTTCGTCCCTGTATTTGCCTGTTTCCATGAAATGGGGCCTAGCCGATCATTCTTTTATAAGGCCTATACATTATATAATGTCTGTTCTAGGAGGCAAAAAGCTGCTATGTACGGCTGCCGGGGTAAGTTCTTCCGACTTTACCAGAGCGCATAGATTTTTATTTGATAATAAGAAAGAAGTGTTTAAAGGCAGCTCTTTGGAAGAGTTCACAAGGTTTTTAAAAAAATACGGGATCATTGCGGACAGCCGGGACCGCAGACGCGTTATCGAAGATAGAGTTACCGGAGCTGTTGATAAGGGCCTTTTGTCCGAAACGGCCGATCTTGTTGAAAACCCCACGGTACTTATGGGCCGATACAAAAATGATTTTTGCGGCACCATTCCGGAAGAGGTTATTTTTACTGTTATTAAGGAACAACAGAAATGTTTTCCCGTTTCAGGGGGCAATTCATTCTTTATAGTTGCCGACGGCAAGGAAAGTCCGGAAATATCGGCCGGATACGAACAGGTCGTGAACGCACGGCTCGCCGATGCCAAGTTCTTTTATGATGAAGACTTAAAAATGCCGCTTTCGCAAAGTATCGAAAAGACAAAAAAGATAACATTTCTGGAAAAAGCCGGAAGCGTGATGGACAAGACTGTCAGGGTAAAAGCCCTTTGTTCTTTTATTGCCGAAAAGCTCGGAGCGGATAAGGCAGCTTGTGCCAGGGTTGAGAGGGCTGCGGAGCTGTCAAAATTTGATCTTGCTTCGCACCTGGTTGGAGAATTCCCTTCACTTGCCGGAGTTATGGGAAAGTATTACGCTTTGGCCAAAGGGGAAGATGCGCAAACTGCCCAGGCCGTGCTTGAACAATATCTTCCAGCATATTCGGGCGATAAATTATCCGGCAGTTTCTTGGGAGCGGTACTGGGAGTTTGCGACAGGGCCGATACGATAGTTTCCTGCTTTTCGGCGGGGATCATTCCGACAGGTTCCGAGGACCCTTATGCCCTCCGAAGAAATGCCCAAGGTCTGGTCTCGATATTGCTCGGAAAAAACTTCCGGATACCTCTGTCTCTTATTTTGGAAAAAGCTTTTGCGGCTTTTGGCAGCGGAGATCCCCAGCTAAAGACTAAAACGTCCGATTTTATAATTCAGAGGCTCAAAGTCACGCTTGAAAACGACGGTGCAGGCCGGGAGATCGCAGAAGCCGCCATGTCGAGCGCGGATATTTTTACGGATACCTATTGCAGAGCTTTTGAGATGAAAAAAGCGTCTGCGCAGCCTTGGTTCAAAGACCTTGTAATGTCTGCCGACAGGGTGCGCCGCATCTGTCCCGCACAGCCGGGATTTCCCGCAGCGGATGCGTCATTATTTATCGAAGAAGGAGAGAGAGAACTTTACAAAATATATTTGTCCGCAAAAAAAACTTACGATTCAAAAACCGCCGAACTGAATTTTGAGTCTGCGCTAAAAACACTTTCGGAACTTTCAGCGCCTTTGGCGGTATTCTTTGAAAAAGTGCTCGTGATGCACGAAGACCCCGCCATAAAGGCAAACAGGCTTGCGCTTTTGTCGGATATAAAAGCGCTTTACGAGCAATTTGCCGATTTTTCAAAAATTACGAATTAGCGACAGGAGAAAAAGCGATGAGGATGACCGGTTATTTTGTCCCGACCTTAAGAGATGATCCGTCCGAAGCCGAAGTCATAAGCCACAAACTTATGCTTCGCGGCGGATATATCAGAAAACTGGCGGCCGGCATTTATTCCTACCTTCCTCTCGGCAGGAGAGTTATAAGGAAAATAGAGGAAATTATCAGACGTGAAATGGATGCGGCCGGTGCTCAAGAAGTGCTTTTGCCGGCAGTACAACCCGCTGAGCTTTGGCAACAGACCGGAAGATGGGATGTGTACGGCAAAGAGCTTTTGAGGATGAAGGACCGCCATGAAAGAGACTTTTGCCTGGGGCCCACACACGAAGAAGTGATAACGGACCTGGTGAGGAACAATGTTTCTTCATATAAAGAGCTGCCGCTAATGCTATATCAGATACAAACCAAGTTCAGAGATGAAATAAGACCAAGGTTCGGTCTGATGCGCGGCCGTGAATTTATAATGAAGGACTGCTACAGCTTTGACAGGGATGAGGAAGGTCTTAAAATAAGCTATGACAAAATGTCTGCCGCTTACCGAAGGATCTTTGACAGTTGCGGCTTGAAATACAGAGTGGTAGATGCGGATCCCGGAGCCATAGGCGGCGGATTTTCGCAGGAATTTATGGTGACCGCCCAGACGGGTGAAGATGAAATAGTTTTTTGTAGTCATTGCTGCTTTGCCGCTTCCAAACAGCTTTCAAAGATAGAAACTGACAATTCCTGTCCCAAGTGCAGCGATGGAGTGCTTAAGGTGGAGCGGGGAATTGAAGTCGGGCATGTTTTCCAGCTGGGTAAAAAATATTCTTCTTCCATGAGTGCCGAGTTTTTGGATGAGACAGGGGCCAGGAAGCCTTATGTAATGGGCTGTTACGGTATAGGGGTGGGCAGGACTGCTGCAGCCGCTATCGAACAAAACCATGACCAAAACGGGATAATATGGCCGATACAAATCGCTCCTTTTCATTTGGCGCTGGTGCCGGTAAATTCTTCCGATCCGCTCCAGTCTAAGACGGCACAGGATTTGTATGAAGAACTGACAGGACTTGGGCTTGAGGTCCTTTGGGATGACAGGGACGAACGCGCAGGGGTTAAGTTCAAGGATATGGACCTGCTGGGGATCCCCGTAAAAGTGATACTGGGCAAAACCCTGTCCGAAGGCAAAGTTGAAGTATCAATAAGAAGTTCGGGAGAAAAGCTTCTTATGGCGCCTTCACGGATAAAAGATATCGAGCTCTTCAAACCTTATTTAGGAAAGAAAATATCCTGATATGAGCGTTCTTGTAGCCGGATCCGTAGCACTGGACGACCTAAAAACCCCTTTTGGCGAGCGCAAAATGGTGCTCGGCGGCTCGGCCGTGCACGCGAGTGTTTCTGTCAGTTTCTTTTCTCCGGTCGAACTTGTAGGCACTGCAGGGAAAGATTTTCCCGTAAAGCACATAGATTTTCTGGACGGGAGAGGAATAGGACTTTCCGGGCTTGAGCTAAAAGAGGGAAAAACCTTTCATTGGGAAGGTTTTTATGAGTACGATATGAACAGCGCGCATACCGTAAAGACCGATCTCAATGTGCTGCAGGGTTTTGATCCGGAGCTTTCCGCCATCCACAGAAAAAGTAAATATGTCTTTCTTGCAAACCTTGATCCTCAAATACAGCTCAAAATAATCGATCAGCTGGAAAATCCGGTGATCATCGCTGCCGACACAATGAATTTTTGGATAGACAACAAAAAGGACGAGCTGCTAAAGCTGATAAAAAAGGTTGATGTGATGCTTTTAAACGAAATGGAAGCCCGCCAGCTTTCTCAGGAGCCCAACCTTATTAAGGCGGCCGGCAAGATCCTCAAGCTTGGCTGCCGTTATGTTATAATAAAAAAAGGCGAGCACGGAGCACTACTGTTCTCCAAAAAACTCGAATTTTCAGCCCCATCCTTTCCGCAAACTGAATTGATCGACCCTACCGGAGCCGGGGACAGCTTTGCCGGAGGTTTTATCGGATATCTCGCCGCAACAAAAGGGCGGAGCGACAAAGCCCTTAAAAAAGCGGTCGTTGTCGGAAGCGTGATGGCCTCGTTCAATGTTGAAGATTTTTCGCTGGAAAGAATGAAGACACTTAAAAAAGAAGAAATATCCGCAAGATATGGCCACATAAAAAAATGCGCCTGGTTCGATGAGCTTGAAAAAAATCTGTTCGGCTAAGAAGGAGTAGTAAACATGTTTGAAAGGTTCAAAAAAGCAGGGGAGATCCTTTTTGCGGCGGGCTGTAATGATTCTCACAGCGGAAATATAAGCATGAGGCAGGACGGTAAATTGATAATTACTTCCAGGCTGGCTATGCTTTCGAGTTTGAACAAAGAGGACCTGGTGGAAGCAGCTGTCGAGGGGACTTCCCCGACGGACGGCATCTCTTCAAGGGATTTGCCCATACACAGGGCAATATACGCAGGATCAAAAAATCTTGCTGTAATACACGCACATTTGCCAAATGCCCTTGCTTTGTGCGTAACAGAAAACAAGATCCTTCCGCAGGATGCCAAGGGCCAGATCTTTTTCCCGCAGGGACTTTCGATCATCAAGCCGCGGCAGATGTCGGATGCGGAAGAAATACTCAAGCTGATAATGTCTTCTTCGCTGAACTCGATTCCTTATGCCGCTGTCATAAAGGGCTACGGTGTTTTTGCCGCAGCTTCTTCTATAGAGCTAGCTCTCGAAGTGATCACGAGCCTCGAACTTTCCTCAAAGGTTTGGCTTGCTTCCAAGCTGGTCGGCGCCAGGCAGACACAACCGTCCCCTTCCGCCAATTCTTCGCATTCTTCCGCCAACCGTTATGACCAGAGAAAAAGGAGTGCCATTCCGCCGGGCATAGGGGTCATGGGCAGAAGGACCGGGGGATACAACCGGCGCGGAATGTAAGATCGCAAATGGTTGAGACAGATATCTTAATAGAAAAAATCATTAAGTACGACCCGCAGGCCGACCTTGACCTTGTAAAAAAAGCCGCGCAATTTGCCGCCTCCGCCCACGAAGGACAATACCGCCTCTCGGGGGAACCTTTTATTACGCATCCTATTGCAGTTGCCTGCATACTTGCGGATCTGGAGCAGGACATACATTCTATCGTTGCGGCTCTGTTGCATGATGCGGTGGAGGACGGGCACGTATCCGAAGATTCCATAAGGCAGGAGTTCGGGGAGTCCGTGCGCAAACTGGTCATGGGTGTCACCAAACTGGGCAAACTTACTTTTGAGTCCAAAGAAGAGCGTCAGGCTGAAAATTTCAGAAAGATGTTCGTCGCTATGGCGCAGGACCTTAGAATAATCCTGATCAAGCTTTCCGACCGGCTCCATAACATGCAGACCCTTATGTACCTGCCGCCCGACCGCCAGAAGGATATTGCCAAAGAGACTATGGAAATATACGCTCCTTTGGCGCACCGGCTGGGAATGTGGAAGCTCAAATGGGAGCTGGAAGACCTGTCCTTTTATTATCTGGAACCGGAGCAGTACGCAAAGATAAAAGAGCTTGTTTCGGAAAAGAAAGAAGAGCGCGAAAGGTATATTCAGGAGTTTATAGAAAAAGTAAAAGACGCGCTGCTCAACGTGGGGATCTCTACACAGATCGCCGGACGGTCAAAACATTTTTACAGCATATACAGCAAGCTTGTGCAAAAAAATGTTGAGTTCGACGATATTTACGATCTTATTGCCATCAGGGTCATAGTGGACAGTATCAAGGATTGTTACGCGGTCCTTGGAATAGTGCACTCTATTTGGAAACCCGTTCCCGGAAGGTTCAGGGATTTTATCGCGCTTCCCAAACCTAACGGCTATCAAACTCTTCACACTACGGTCATGGGTTCCAACGGAAAACCCGTGGAAATACAGATCAGGACAAAGCAGATGCACAGGATGGCCGAATACGGTATCGCGGCGCATTGGAAGTATAAAGAAGGAGTTTCCGGCGATGAGACATTTGATAAAAAACTTTCCTGGATCAGGGAGATGCTAGATTATCAGAAAGAAGTAAAAAGCGCCAAGGATTTTCTCGAGAACGTCAAAATAGATTTTTTTATGGACGAGGTATTTGTGTATTCCCCCAAAGGGGACGTCTATGATCTGCCGGTAGGTTCCACACCGATAGATTTTGCCTATCACGTGCACACGCAGGTCGGACATAAATGCGTAGGCGCCAAGGTGAACGGCCATATTGTCCCGCTGGATTATGTGCTTAAGAACGGAGATATAGTCCATATTCTGACCTCTTCCAAAGAAGCTCCCAAAATAGACTGGCTCAAATTCGCGCGAACTTCCGGTACAAGGAACAAAATAAAACAATGGTTCAAGAAAGAGAAAAGAGAGGAGCACATTGTCCGCGGCCACCTCATGCTGGAGGATGAGTTCAAAAGACTGGGGCTGGACATGGATGAAACGCTTTCCAAAGTGTCTCAAGAGAGTTTCTTGGAGCCAAGCGGTTCAGGTTCATTTGAAGATTTTTGCGCGCTGGTAGGCAGCGGCGAGATAAGTTTTTCGCAGGCGATGAAGCAGATAAGAAAGGTGCTCGAAGACGAAAAAATACTATCAACGCATGAACAAGAGACTGCCAAAGTAAAAACCCCTCCTCAACGGAGCAGGGCTCACAGCGAAGGCATCAGGGTGGTCGGCATGGAAAATATACTCACCCGGTTGTCCAAATGCTGTTTTCCTCTGCCGGGCGATGAGATCGTCGGTTTTGTTACAAAAGGAAGAGGCGTATCTGTGCACAGGGCGGATTGCCAGAATGTGGCAAAGGACACGGAAAGCGGCCATCACCTGGTCAAAATAGAGTGGGACAGCGATGGTACTGCAACTTATCCCGCGGGGCTTGATATAGAAGCTTTTGACAGGGTAGGGCTTATCAAGGACATTCTTGCGCAGATATCCGAGACCAGGACCAATATCGATTCTGTCGAAGTTAAGACTGCCAAAGGCTCACGGGCGCTGGTGAATGTCGTTGTTGATGTGCCCGATGTCGACCATTTAAAGAATATAATGACCTCTATCCGGAAGCTTTCCGATGTTTACGATGTGTATAGGGTGAGTTATTTGAAGTAGAGTGCTGCTTAAACAAATCCAAACTTTCTCTTAGGTCCTTCTTCATATCGCAAAATTCTGCTTACAGCAGCGAATAGCTCATTGATATCCTGGTCGTGCTGGCCGATCTTATGTTCGATCTCTGCCAGTTTTTGAATAAGTTCTTTGTTGGATGCTATCAATTGCCGAATTCTGACAAAAGCCCTCATTATCGCGATGTTTACCTGCATTGCTCTTTCACTTTTAAGGACTGATGATAGCATGGCTATTCCTTGTTCTGTGAAAGCACTGGGCAGGTATCTTCTTCCGCCATAACTTGAGGTTCCAAAATGGAACCTCAAGTTGTAAAACTCATCCTTAGTGAGCTTAAAGATGAAATCCTCAGGAAATCTATTTTTATTTCTTGAAACAGCTTTGTTGAGCTCTTTTGTTTTTACCCTGTATAGAAATGCAAGATCCTTGTCGAACATAACTTTTTGACCGCGTATAAGGAATATCTTTTGTTCTATTATTTCGGCCGGAACGAGTGAACTGTCGGATTTTTCGGCACTTCTTCGCTCAGTGCGGGCACTTTTATGCTTTTTGATGGTTTCTTTCATCTTATTCATGATTTCAGCAATTTTCCCGCCAGTCTTTCTGTTGGCGACTATTCCGCTGATCGCGGAGTGCGGTTAGCAAGGTGGGTGGGGGAACTGGTCACAAATTGTGACCGGCTCGTTTTTTCGACCGCTGGCTAAGAAACGGCCAGCTCGATCTTATCGCCAATTACTTCAAGCCAGGTGCTGTGTGCGGAAAGAGCCAGAGAGTTAATGACATGAGCGTTTTTTCTTGTCGCGTACGTTACAGGTATTCCTCTTGCGGTTTGCCTAGTAAAACCAAGATTTTGCCACTCTTGTCTGGGTGAATCAAACAGATGGATATGTCCGAAGATCTGGCCTGCAAAGCCGTCAAGCGGAAGAGATAATTGCGGCAGGGTAGGATTGCTTGCCAAAACAATTGATTTGAAGATCTTCAGGCATCTTTCTTCTGCTTCGGTTTCAGTTGCCGTGTCACCGAAATCGGGTCTTTGAAAATTAAACAGATCAGCCAGTGTTCTTGTTGCAGCCGTTTTAGCTACGCCGCCGTGGCTGATCAGATACGTTGCGGGTCCGGTACTGGCCAGAACAAAAAACGGGAAGCTGTTAACAAAACCAAGGGTCTCTTTGAGAAGGCTATCGCCATGCGCCGGGCATGTTTTGCTTTGTGCCATAAGATAATCGTAAAATCTCGCGCTTGCTTTTTTTGTCGTGATGCCGAGTTCGGCGTTGCCGGGCAGCATTAGTACATTCTGCGGGTATTGGTTTATGAGGACAGCTATCCGCATCAGCAGCTCATATCCGCGCTGTCCGGCATCATGGAGATATTCCTGGCTTGTTGCGTAAGCGGTTTGTCCGAAAGTCCGCGTGAAGTTGTCAAAGTCGCCTTCGTTAACATTTGAAACAACGTCTCCGACCAATACGATCTTGCTCGTTCCGTTTTTCAAACTAACAGGAGTGATACTGTCCAGCACTTTTGTTAACGTTTGTGCTTCCGTATGAAGGTCGCCCACAACGACAAGATGCTCGGCTCTAATTTCCGCAAGCTGGCTTGTACGTCCCAAAGCCATTGGCGGCCGAGTCGCCATCAAATGGTGCCCGGCTTGCCTTAAAATATTGATATGCTCGGTAATCATTGTTGATATAATTCTTTCTGTTTATGTATCGATTGAATGAATAGGGGATTTCACGCGTTTGATACCCCCACGCAATAATGATAAAATTCAGCTAAAGTAAGGAAAATATTAGTGTACGAACAAGTATTCAAAAATATCGATGACGTGCTGCGTAAAGATGCGGGCTGTAGCAGTGAGCTTGATTATGTCGAGCAGACCTCATGGGTCCTCTTTTTGAAATATCTGGACGATCTGGAAGAAACCAAGAAAACCGAAGCCGCGCTTGCAGGGAAGAAATACGAATATATTATCGATCCGAAGTTCAGGTGGGAAGTATGGGCAGCTCCAAAAACTTCGTCAGGCAAGCTTGATCACAACAAAGCGCTGGTAGGGGACGATTTAAAAGACTTTGTTGATCACAGGCTGTTTCCTTATCTTAAAAAGTTTAAATCTGAAGCGGAAAGCCCGGATACTATTGAGTATAAGGTCGGAGAGATATTTAGCGAACTCAAGAATAAAATTCAGAGTGGCTATAACCTGCGCGAAGTTATTGATAAGGTTGATAGCTTGAGGTTTCGCTCTCATAAAGAAAGACATGAGCTTTCGCATTTGTATGAAAGCAAGATCAAGAACATGGGAAATGCCGGCAGAAATGGCGGCGAATACTATACTCCAAGACCGTTGATAAAAGCGATCGTTAAGGTTGTTGCTCCAAAAATCGGAGACAAGATATATGACGGCGCTGTCGGGTCGGCGGGGTTTCTGGTCGAGGCGTTTGAATATTTAAAGGAAAGCAAAAAGCTTTCTACACATGATATGGATGTCCTCCAGAAAAAAACTTTTTATGGCAAGGAAAAGAAGTCTCTCGCCTATATCATAGGCATCATGAATATGATCCTGCATGGGATCGAAGCGCCCAACATTATCCATACAAATACTTTAGCGGAAAACATCTCCGATATTCAGGAGAAGGACCGCTATGACATCGTTCTTGCCAATCCTCCCTTTGGCGGCAAGGAAAGGCCCGAAGTCCAGCAAAACTTTCCGATAAAGACAGGTGAAACCGCGTTTTTATTCCTTCAGCATTTCATAAAGATACTTAAAGCCGGGGGGCGCGCGGGGATCGTTATCAAGAATACTTTTCTTTCAAACACGGACAACGCGTCGGTATCGCTGCGAAAGCTTCTGCTTGAAAGCTGTGATCTTTATGCCGTGCTCGATCTGCCGGGCGGGACATTTACCGGGGCCGGAGTAAAAACGGTCATCTTATTCTTTGAAAAAGGAAAGCCGACAAGAAAAGTCTGGTATTACCGGCTCGATCCCGGACGGAACCTTGGCAAGACCAACCCGTTGAACGAGCGCGATTTGGCTGAATTTATTAAACTTCAGAAAACAAAAGCTGATTCTGATAATTCTTGGTCAGTGAATATCAAGGACGTCGAGAAAAAGACATTTGACCTCTCGGTCAAGAATCCGAATAAGGGTGGGGAAGTTGCATTGAGGAAGCCGCAAGCGATTTTGGCAGAGATTAAAGATCTCGATAAGAGGTCTGGAAATATATTGAGAAAATTGCATAAAGTGATTTAATGACTGTTGATGCAGGTGTGAATATAATGGATACAAAAAAACTCGACTTCAACAAGAAAAACGCGATGATACAGCTTGCAGGTTCTTGCTTTTGGTTCTGGAACACATTTTATTATTTTCTTAATAGTTGCGGACTTGCACCATCTGCATACGAACAATTTGGAAAAAGTGTGGGTAAATATCAAGTAATGAGATCATTATTGGAATTACTTGAAAGACAAGAAAGACACGATTTGATATTGAATATTGCAACGGGCTTTTATAATCTGAAGCTGTCAGAAGATGGGATTGATCTTAAAAAAGCCAAACAACTATTAGATGAATTCAGGAAAAGTACAGGCGAAACACTTGTTGAGACCGAGGCAGAAAAGAAGGAGCAAGTAAGAAGAATTACTGAGCAAAAGAAGATGTTTGAGGAAAAGCAGGTGCGTAGCAGAAGAATTGTAGAACTAAAGAATGTTTATACTCAATTAAGCTGCAGTTCTGATAAGCAAAAGAGAGGCTACGATATTGAATCGCTATTCTTCGATTTGTTGTCGATTGAAGAATTCGAAAATACGAAACCGTTTAGAAATCCTGGCGAACAGATAGACGGGCATTTTAAATATGAGAAGTTTGATTATCTCGTCGAGATTAAATGGACACAAGACACGGCCAAACAAGAAGACCTGTCTGTATTTGACGGAAAAATAAGAGGGAAAGCCCAGAGCACACGAGGCCTTTTTCTTTCAATAAATGGATTTGATAGTCAGGCGGTATTAAAATACAAGACAGATTCACCCAGGATCATATTAATGGATGGGCAAGATCTGTTTATTGTTCTTGATGAGAGAACAACATTTTATGATCTTATGAAATATAAAGTAGATCAATTGGTTAGAAAAGGAGAGGTATATGCTAAATTCAATGGTGCGTAGTTGCCCTCAACAGAAATATATTGATCTTATATGAAAATCATTGAAAAGATTGAAATAAAACATTTCAGATCCTTTGATGGAGGTGTTGGCCAAACAAAGATTGAAGTTCTCGAATTAAAAGATATTAACATCTTTTCTGGCGCAAATGATTCAGGGAAATCGAATATTCTTAGGGTTTTAAACCTATTTTTTAATAACGAAGTATCCCCTGGGGTTCCGTTTGATTTAGACCGAGACTTGTCGAAAATTCAAAAGAATCGTAGTGATGTTAAAGCAAAAACAAAAAGAGAAAGCGGAAAAAAAGATGTTAGGCAAAAAGACTTATGGGTAAAAATAAGGGTGTATTTTAAAAAGGAACAAGGGGGTGTGTTGCCCGAGAGATTCTTCGTTGAGAAAACATGGGACAAAAATGGACTCCATCCTAGCAAAAAACACAACATTAAAAAGAATGCAGATTTTAAGAGGGCGAGAGCACAGGAAGGACAGCTTTCACAATTCTTGCATAATATTAGTTTTGAGTATGTTCCAGCCGTTAAGGATAGACAATTTTTTAATCTGTTATTTAAAAAGCTGCAAAACTACCTATTTGAAAAACAAGACAAGAAAAATGATAATAAGTTTACAAAGCATTCATTGAAGTTCAATGATTTATTAAAAACAGAAACTCAGAGCCTCTTCGATGAATTTAAAAAGAATGTTGGAATTGATGCAGGATTTAGAATACCAGAAACACTAGTTGACTTTTTTAGGACTCTTGGAGTTGAGACCGAAAATGGGATCTCTCTTTTTGATAGAGGGGATGGCATACAAGCAAGATTTATTCCAGATATTCTAAACGAGATTTCAAGGGATTCACGGAAGAAGGTGATTTGGGGTTCTGAAGAACCTGAAAATTCATATGAGCCTCTTCGGTGCTTTGAGCTTGCTCAGGACTTTGTAAAATATTCGGAAAAAAAGCAAATCTTTATCACTTCTCACGCTTTCCCGTTTATAGGACTTAAGGGGGACAATGTCGCTTCATTCAGAGTGAAGAACGAGGGGAATGTTTCTAGAGTCGGCATGATAAATTGGAATCAGCGGACCATTAAAGGGATTGGGTTTGAAAATGACACGGATGAACTGGAAAAAGAGGTTGGTATTTTAGAGATGTACTTAAGGATGAGCACTCATCTGGGTAGAGAGGTGAATAAAAGAAAGTATTACGTCTTTGTTGAGGACTCAAAAAAGCAAATTTATAAGATAGCCTGGTTGAAATTGAATAATTGTAACCCTACAAAGGAAAGCTTTGAAAAATTATTTGACGAAAAATCACCATTTAACATTTTTGATAAAAACGGGTCAAAGAATCTATATAATTATCTGGATGCGCCTGCTATAGATGAATTGGAAAAACAGAAGATCATTGGCATTTTTGATTTTGATGCTAGTTATCATGATTTTAATGGTTTGCATAGTGCCAGATGGGATAGTGTTTCTGGGAATAAGAATAATTGCCTTTATAGGAAAAGGAAAAATCACAACTGTTTTTATGCCCTTCTTATCCCTGTTCCGTTATCCCGAAACGCTTATGCTGATATTTGTTTTACCCATAGTTATTTGATCTTGGAACATCTGTTTGAAGATGATGCTTTGAATAAAATTAGCTGTTTGGATGGTTTCTCTACTCCTAGCGGAGGAGCAAGAATTACTAAAATAAAAGGAAGAGGGGCTCTCTGGGAACAACTCTTTAAGTTGCCCAAAAAAGACTTTAGTAACTTTAAGCCTCTTTTTAATAGAATAAATGAATTATTTGGATTATGACGAACTATAATCTTCGTGAATGGCAAACAAAAAAACTTGGCGAGGTGTGCGAGGTGATCGCAGGGCAATCACCGGAAGGTAAATATTACAATAAAATAGGCGATGGCTTACCGTTTTATCAGGGGAAAAAGGAATTTGCGGAAAAGTATCTAGGAGCTCCGACTATTTGGACCACTGAAACCACTAAAATATCTCAATCTGGCGATATCTTAATGTCAGTCAGAGCACCCGTCGGGCCGATCAATTATGCCACGGGGAAAATTTGTATAGGTCGCGGCCTTGCAGCTATAAGGGCTGGAAAACAAATTGATCAAGACTATTTGTTCTATTTCTTGCGCGAACATGAAAGCGAAATTGTCGGGAATGCCGGTGCGGTATTTAGTTCAATTAGTAAAACTCAAATTGAAGGTATTGAGATTCCTCTTCCCCCTCTCCCCATCCAACACCGCATCGTGAAAATGCTCGATAAAGTCTTTGCTGATATAGACAAGGCCAAACAAAATGCCGAAAAGAACCTGCAAAATGCGAAAGAGCTGTTTGAGTCGTATTTGCAGAATGTTTTTGCTGATCCCGGCAAGAAATGGGAAGAGAAAAGATTTGACGAGGTGTGTGTGCTACAAAGAGGATTTGATTTGCCAACACATTCAAGAAATGCGGGCAGTCATCCCCTGGTAAGCTCCAATGGCATTACAGATAATATCGATCTTTGGAAAGTGAAAGCACCTGGTGTTGTGACAGGACGTAGCGGAACCATCGGTAATATTCATTATATTGAAGAAGACTTTTGGCCATTAAACACAGCACTTTATATAAAAGACTTTCGAGGTAATAATGAGCGATGCGTATATTATTTCTTGAAACAATTTGGTCTCGCAAGATATGGTTCTGGAGCAGGAGTACCCACATTGAATAGGAATAATGTCCATGTAATAAGTGTTTTATTTCCAATATCACTTTCCGAACAACGCGCTATCGTCAAAAAGCTTGATTCCCTTTCCGCTGAAACGAAAAAACTGGAAGCGATTTATCAAAAAAAACTGGACGATCTGGAAGAGCTTAAAAAATCCGTGCTGAAGAAGGCGTTTGCGGGGGAATTGTGATCCAAGTTAGTTTGTATCTATCTCTTGATGTAATGTATACAAACTAACTATTTTGTATACATCTAAAAATGATACAAATCAATATGAGACACTAAAAAATGGCTAATATATTGGAAAAAAATGGGGCTGAAACACTAGCGGATCGATAGGTATAGAATATGTCTGAAACATGTCTAATTAGACCTATTGTAAAAAAGGTTAACTGTTTAAAAAAGAAATTTCTTGGTAGATTATAGCATAGAAACATGTTGACAATAGGTCCATGATAGGTATAAAATATGTCTAATTAGACCTATTGGAGGTATCAATGCAATATATTTTAATAGTTCCGGATTTGAAGAGAGTTAGGATTGATCAAGTAAGTAAGGCAATTACCGGTCCCGAAAATAAAGAAATCCTTAAATATATAAAAAGAATGACAAGTTCAGAGCATTTGTATTGGGATACATTTCGGTATAAAGAACCTTCTCCGGAAGGTTATTCAAAAGAAGAATTATGGTTCATTATAAAGTACATTCGCGAGACGCAATCTGTTAGAACATCAATTAAGGATAAAAACAGTGGCTATTTTTCCTGGATAAAATTAGATTATTTTGAGCAGTTATTCCATGAGTTGGATATGAATACAGGCGGAGAGCTGTTTGTTGAAAAAGGTGGTTTTAATAAGGCGAATAAACAAAAGCTGATAATGCGGGGAATAATGGAAGAAGCAATAGCATCCTCGCAATTGGAAGGGGCTGCCACGAGTAGGCAGGCTGCAAAAAAAATGTTAAGAGAAGGGAGGAAGCCTGTCAATAAGTCCGAACAAATGATTGTCAATAGTTATGCATCCATGAAAGCAATAGAGGAAAGTTATAAAGACAAGGCAATGAGCATGGATTTGCTTATGGAACTGCATGGTCTGATAACAAAGGATACTCATGATTCCGCTGATGAGAAGCCGAGGATGCGAAAAGATGGAGAGCCCGTTTGTGTTACAGATGAAACAAACGGTCTTGTCTACCATCAGGGTCCGGAAACAGAATTTGTTAAAAAAGAACTTGATAAGTTAATAAAATTTGCAAACGACGAATCGGAAAGTGATGGATTTGTCCACCCGGTCATAAAAGGAATAATGCTGCACTTTTGGATGGGATATCTACATCCATTTACTGATGGGAATGGTCGCCTTGCACGGATGTTGTTTTATTGGTACTTGATTAAAAAGGGATATTGGGCTTTTGTTTATTTGCCGATATCCAAAATCATTAAACGATCGCCTAAACAATATATCATGGCCTATGTATATAGCGAGCAAGACGATAATGATTTGACCTATTTTATCGATTACAACCTTAAAAAGATCCAATTGGCATTAAAAGAATTTTCGGAATATGTAAAGAAACAGTCTGCTAATAATATTCAAATGAAGAAAAAGTGCGAAGCTAGATACCATTTAAATCTTAGGCAAGTTCAATTGCTTCAATATCTCAACAATGAGCCTGATGAGCGGACAACGCTGACAATACATATGAATATAAACCAAATTGCCAAAATGACAGCTATTACGGATTTGAGAGGTCTGATTGAAAAAGGTTTTTTGAGGCATGAGAAAATCGGAAGAAATGTGTTTTATTATGCTACTGAAAAGGTGAAAGAGTTATTTTGATGAACGAAGCAGAAACAAGGGCCGAATATATAGACCCAAACCTAAAAGAAAGCGGTTGGGGAGTTGTCGAAGGATCTAAGATCCTTCGAGAGTTTCGCATCACAGAAGGCCGCATACAGCCCGGAGGTATCCGTTCAAAGCCTGAAATAGCCGATTATGTCCTTGTTTATAAAAACCAAAAGCTGGCCGTAATAGAGGCCAAGGCTGAGAATCTGCCGCCAACTGAAGGGGTCACCCAGGCAAAGGCGTACGCTGGTAAGCTTAAAGTCAAGTATACATATTCAACTAATGGTAAAAAGATATATGAAATTCCCATGGAGTCCTGCAAAGAAGATTATGTTGATAGATTTCCGACTCCAGAAGAATTATGGAACAGGACCAATTCAAAATATAATGAATGGAATAAGAAGTTTGCTGCAGTTCCATTTGAAGATGTAAACGGTACAAAAAAGGCCCGCTACTATCAGGAAATAGCCATTAATAAGGCACTTAATGCCATTGCCGAAGGAAAATCCCGTATATTGCTCACTCTTGCGACCGGCACAGGCAAAACATTTATTGCGTTTCAAATTGCCTGGAAGCTTTTTCAAACGAGATGGAATTTGAACAGGGACGGAGGCCGCAGGCCAAGAGTTTTATTCCTTGCCGACAGGAACATTCTTGCCGATCAGGCGTTTAACGCATTTTCGGCATTTCCCGAAGACGCTTTGGTTCGAATAAATCCGAATGACATAAGACAAAGAGGTGCAGTCCCGACTAATGGGAGCATATTCTTCACGATATTCCAGACCTTTATGAGCGGTCCTAATAACACTCCGTATTATGGGGATTATCCGAAAGATTACTTTGACTTTATTGTGATTGATGAATGCCATCGCGGAGGCGCAAACGACGAATCGACCTGGCGCGATATTCTTGAGTATTTTTCTCCGGCAGTTCAGCTAGGGTTAACGGCAACTCCTAAAAGGAAAGACAATGTTGATACTTACAGGTATTTCGGAGAACCGATATATGTTTATTCGTTGAAAGAAGGCATCAATGACGGATTTTTGACGCCTTTCAAAGTAAAGCGTATTCAAACGACCTTAGACGACTACATTTATACCTCCGACGATCAAGTTATCGAAGGAGAGGTCGAAGAGGGGAAAGTCTATGAAGAACCTGATTTTAACAAAATTATTGAAATTAAAGAAAGAGAAGCAAAAAGAGTCAGGATTATTTTGGACGAGATCAATCAGAAAGATAAAACTATTGTTTTCTGCGCAAATCAGGACCATGCACTGGCAATCAGGGATCTTATTAATCAAATGAACGATAGTAACGACCCGAATTATTGTGTCAGGGTGACCGCAAATGAAGGCGCCAGGGGAGAGCAATTTTTAAGGGAGTTTCAGGATAATGAAAAAACTATTCCGACTATCTTAACCACTTCTCAAAAGCTGTCTACAGGTGTTGATGCGAGAAATATCAGAAATATTGTCTTTTTGCGTCCCATCAATACAATGATTGAGTTTAAACAAATTATCGGAAGGGGGACCAGGCTGTTTGACGGCAAAGACTTTTTTACAATTGTTGATTTTGTTGACGCTTACAAACATTTCTCTGACCCTGAGTGGGATGGCGAGCCGGCAGAGGACGTTTGCGCTAAATGCGGGAAGAGTCCTTGTATCTGCGAAAAGAGACCTCCCGGAGTTTGTCCCGTATGTGGCAAACAACCATGTGAATGCATTGTTGAACCGCCCAGTGTATGTCCAAAATGCGGGAAATCCCCCTGTCAATGTCCAAAAAAGGTAAAAATAAAGCTCCGTGATGGTAAGGAGCGTGAAATTCAGCATATGGTACAAATACTTTATTACAATGCCGATGGAGCGCCTGTTTCTGCGGAGCAATTCTTTCGAAATATTTTTGGTGCGCTGCCCGGGTTTTTCAAGAGCGAAGATGAGCTCCGGGAAATATGGGCAAATCCATCGACAAGAAAAGCTTTTCTAGATAAAATCTCTGAAATCGGTTTTGACAAGGAAGCTCTGGATGCTTTACAAAAATTAGTTAATGCCGAAGACAGTGATTTATTTGATGTTCTTGCTTATGTATCATTTGCCACCCAGCCGATTTCAAGAAAAAAAAGAGTTGATATGTTGAGAAGCATCATAATATATGGTCTGGACGAGAAACAAGTCGAATTTCTGGAATTTGTGCTGGATAAATATATCGAAAAAGGTGTTGAGGAGTTGGATGAAGAAAAACTACCGGTTCTTTTGAATTTGAAGTATCACTCCTCATCAGATGCCATGAAAATACTGGGCGATGTGAATAAAATTCGTTCTCTTTTCTTCACGTTCCAAAAAAAGTTATATTCAAAAGCAGATAAAGAATACGCGATATAGACGCATAAATCCTATCTGCTATAATCCTCCCAAGGAGCACATCATATGATGATCTCAAAAGAACATAATCCCCTTAAAAAGATTTGTAGCTGGGTTGAACAGGGGCAGACGGTCGACTGACTATTCCTTCCTTTGGCGGGATAATTGCTGGTAATGCAAATGCCATGTCTATGTATTACCGCCATCATCACCGCCGATCAATCCGGTTAAAGGGATATGATTATTCCCGTGCCGGCGCGTATTTTATTACAATATGCGCGCAAAACAGGGAATTCGTTTTTGGCGGCATCAAAAACGGGAAAATGACATTAAATGACGCGGGAAAAATGGCGGATCGTTGGTGGAATGAATTACGAAATAAATTCGTTAATATCGGGATCGATGAATATGTCATAATGCCAAATCATATACACGGGATATTGCATATTCATAATTGGGTTGGGCCGACACACGATGGTGATATTGAACAAATGCGCGCCGGTGATATGGGGCAGACACGTAGGTCTGCCCCTACGGATGACCAACAAAATATTGCCGACATAGGGGCGAACCTGTGTGTTCGCCCAAAACCGTGTGTTCGCCCAAAACCACGTGTTCACGCGAATCAATATTTTCGCCCGGATATACCCAAAATAATCCAATGGTACAAAACAATGACAACCAATGAATATATGCGGAATGTTAAACAAAACGGATGGCGCCCATTTAATGGTAGGTTATGGCAACGCAATTATTATGAACGGATTATCCGTGATGACGGATCATTAAACCGAATCAGGCAATATATTGCCGATAATCCGTCCAAATGGGAATATGATACCAACAATTCAGGTAAAATCAGAATAACAACAAAATAAATGGCCTTCCATCGCGATTATCGTTAAGTCAAGATTGTGCCTATGTTATAATCATCTTGTTATGGTATTTGAATCTATAAAAGGCGAGCCGCGCGCGAAAAAGATCGTTTTGGGCGCTCATGCCGCCGGAAAAATTGCCGGCGCGTATATTTTTCAGGGACAAAACATAGAGGAAATGGCTGATTTTGCCAAGGAATTTGCCATGCTCCTAAATTGTGAAACAGCCTGCGGAAAGTGCCTTAACTGCAGAAAGATCGAATCCGGCGTCCATCCGGATTTTGTGACGATCATTCCGGAAGGCAAGAAGCAGATAATAAAGATCGATAGTATTAGAGACCTAAAAGACAGGGTAAAATTGGGTCCCGTTGAGGGAAAATATTTTGTTATCAGGGTGATCAATGCCGATTCCATTGAGCCCGCTGCCGCGAACAGCTTTTTAAAAGCTCTCGAAGAGCCGCCGCAAGGGGTCGTTTTTATACTTATAACCACGGCGACGGACAACCTTCCAAGGACGGTGCTTTCGAGGTGTCAGAAAATAATTTTTGCAAATCAGACCGAAGATCAGCTTGAAGCGCCCGATCTGCCTAAAAGTTACGATATCCCATCGCTGCTCACGTTTTCGTCGGAACTTGCCCAGCTGCCCAAAGAATCCGAAAGGCAGGAAGCGGAGAAAAAACTGCAGGTACTTACCGCGCATTTTTTTAAAAAAAGAGATTTTCCTAAAGCGCGCATTATTATAAGCGCGATGAAAGATCTCAAAAAGAACGCTAATATTAAACTTTTGCTGGACCGCATGGCGCTGACACTCGGAGGATGGATAAAATGCTTGGAATAAGGTTTGAAAAATTCGGCAATACGGTGCCGATAACCGGCTACAAAGAGGATTCTTTGAGCGTGGGAAGTTATGTCGTGGTCGAAACAGGCCGCGGCGTGGAGTACGGCAGGATAGTCAAAAAACTCTGCGAAAAACACCTTCACATAGGGACAGAGATAAAACTGAAAAAAGTTCTGCGGTATGCTACAGCGGAAGACTCTCAAAAAGCGGCCGAACTGGGGAAAAAAGAAAAAGCCGCGGCGGACCAGGCCAGAAAAAAGATCGCGGAGCTCGACCTCCCCATCAGAATACTGGAGACCGAGTTGCTTTTTGACGAGAGTAAAGTGATCTATTATTACAAGGTCTTTGATCCGAAAAAAACTTTTTCAAGCAAGCAGATGATAAAGGACCTTTCATCGCAAATGAACATAAAGATCGAGCTTATTTCCCTGGGGGCCAGGGAGCAGGCGCGGCTTAAATCGGGGATCGGGCCCTGCGGAAGAAAGATCTGCTGCGCGTCCTTTTTGGAAGAGTTTCCTCATATCTCAGTAAAGATGTTAAAAGAACAGGGGATAGCGATCAATCAGTCAAAGATCTGCGGCCTTTGCGGGAAATTCCTTTGCTGCCTGAAATATGAGGCGTCAGCCGGTAAAAAAGAAAAGGATGACGGGTCGGATGGGTGAATGTATTTTTTGCAAAATAGCTTCCGGAGGTGTCAAGTCGGACATAGTCTATAAAAACGAAAAGATAGTCGCCTTTCGGGATATGTCTCCTCAAGCACCCGTACACATAATCATCATTCCGGTCGAACATATTGAAAAAGTTGAAGCCGTAAAAAATTATGATATTTTTGCCGTAATTTTTGAGGCAATAGATGCTATCATTAAGTCGGATACTGCAGGGGTCTTTAAGGATGGGTTCCGTATAGTGGCCAATTCCGGCAGGGCCGGAGGGCAGACTGTAAACCATCTGCATTTCCATCTCCTGGCGGGACGCCAGATGTTATGGCCTCCGGGCTAGGGTTTTTAAAGATAAAATCTGAAAAAAAGGGAGGGATTTTTTTGACTAGGATAGAGGTCCGGCGTGATGAACCTATCGATAAGGCGCTCAGAAAGTTCAAAAGTAAGCTGAGGAAAGAAGGGCTTCTCGAGGAAATGAAGAGAAGGGAATTTTATGAAAAGCCTTCTCAGAAGAAAAGAAGAGTGCTTGCGCAGGCAATAAAACGAGAGAAAAGGCGGCAAAGAGAAGCAGATTTTCAATGAAAATTCTTGACCGTTATTTGGCCGGCGAACTTGTTTCTCCATTTTTGTTGGGCATAGCGGGCTTTGTGCTGATAATGACGACGGACTTGCTCTTTACTTTTGTAGATATGATCATAAATAAGGGCATTCCCGTCTGGGCAATAGTGAGGCTGATCATCTATAAACTGCCGGCGATAATGGTCCTGACATTCCCTGTTTCTTTCCTTTTTGCCGCGGCTCTGGTACTTGGCCGCATGTCCAGAGATAATGAATTGGCGGCCATGAGGACATCCGGTATAAGCTTTTTCAGGATATCGATCCCGGTTGTGATCATCGCGGTCATTGTCAGCCTGCTTGCATTCTTTACCAACGAATCAATAGTTCCGCTTGCAAATAAGATATCCGACGGTGTTATAAGACAGATCATATACAAACAGCCCGTTACGGATATAAAAGAGAATGTGTTCTTTAAGGATTCTTTCGGCAGACACTACTATATACGCAGGGTTTCCAAAAAGAATTCTGAGCTTGAAGGCGTGATGGTCTATGAGCTTACCGGCAGTTCTTTGCCAAGGATAATAACGGCAAAAAAAGCTGTTCCTTCCGAAGGCAAATGGAAGCTTGTTGACGGCATGATACACAGTTTTGATGATTCCGGACATATGAAATATGAAGCCTCTTTCGCGTCAGCGGATATTCTTGTGGAAGAAAATGTCATGCGCTTTTCAGAGCAGAAGACTACGGACGAAATGAACAGCGCGGAGCTCAAAGCCCTTATTGCTTCGATGGACAAAGGAGGCGTAGGGACCTCGGCCCTTGCCACGGATTTTTTCATGAAGTTTTCTATTCCTTCAACAACCCTGGTTTTTGCGCTGCTCGGTATTCCCTTGAGCATACCGGCGCAACGTGCCGGCAAGTCGTGGGGATTCGCGATTTCGGTTATAATAGTATTCAGTTTCTATGTGTTCGCGTCCGTGTTCCGTTCGATGGGGCGCGGCGGAATGATCGCTCCATTTGCAGCTGCATGGTTTCCGCCGGCTTTGATCGCTTTGTTTGGTACAATTCTTATCTATAGGGAGGCAAGGCGCTGATGCCGTCCGCGGCTTTAGAAGAAGCAAAGAGATCACTTAAAAAAAATCCCAAAGACGCGGGGCTGAACCGGCTCATGGGAGGCCTTCTGCTCAAGGAAGGAAATTATAAAGAATCACTGAGATATTTCCAGCTTTCTACGATATTTTCTCCGAGGATCATTCCAAATATCCTTGTCGATTTTGAGGAGTACATCACCGACAATATAGACAATGTCCAGGCAAGGCTGGTGCTTGTTGATTTTTATATTCTCCAGGGCGATATCGATTCCGCGATACTCGAGCTTGAAGAGCTGGTAGAAATATCTCCGGAGACCGCGGCAATTTACAACAAGTTCGGCCGGCTTTATCTTAAGATCGGCAAGGTCGACGGAGCTATTTCACTTTTAGAAAAAGCCCTTGAGACCGGAAAAATAGACGAGATCCTTTTGGAATCTCTTGCCGGCGCCTACATTGAAAAAGAAAGATACGCAGATGCGGTTAACCTGTATGAAAAGATCGTGGCTCTTCGGCCTTCCGGCAAGAGGGCTCTCCGGGCGCTTGGAGAGCTTTATGTAAGGCTGTCAAACTATGAGAGCGCAGCGCTCAGGTATGCCCAGATGCTGGACGACGATCCGGAAGTGATAAGCGAAGTTACTGAAAAACTTGAAGAACTTGCGCGCACAACTCCTAACAGCACTTTTGTGCACGAACAGCTTGCCGATGTGTACATAAAAAGCCTGAAGCCGTCGAAGGCCGTTATAGAGCTTTCCAGAGTGATCAAATTGGACCCAAAAAAAACCGGTTCCGCGATCTCCGCCCTGCGCCGGCTGCTTCAGACATATCCGGACGAAAGAGATGCGATGTTCCTTCTTGCGCAATGTCTTATTGACCAAGGCGCCTTTTCCGAATCCGCGGAGATTTTTAACAGCCTGGAAAAAATGGACCCGGCTTTGTCGGATAAATGCGCGGCCGGGTACAAAAAAATACTTGCTCTTTATCCGGGACAGGCTTTTGCCCGCAAAAGCCTGGGGGACCTTCATTTTTCTTGCGGCAAGCTCAAAGAAGCTATGTCGGAATATATGGCGGTCTTAAAGCTGGACCCTTCCGAAAGCCGGGAAATAGAGCGGAAATGCCGCGAAATATTAAAATTGAATCCGCAGATGATAGAGCCCTGTCTTGTGCTTGCAGAATCTTTTCTTGTTTCGGGCGACAACCGCAAAGCTATAACGCTGGCCGAAGAGATCGTGCAAAAAGACAGCGGAAACTTTGATGCTTACAGGATACTTTCCGAAGGCTATATGAAGATAGAGGTCTTAAACCGCGCCAAAGATGCTCTGCGCTGCGCGCTCAAGCTTGCCCCCTATGATGAGGATCTCCAGACAAAATATAGACAGGTGTCCGAAAAAGAGCTTGACAGGGAGATCTCGCTGATAAAGTCAAAGATAGCGCAGGATCCGTGGCGTATAGGACTTAATCTGGACCTTGCAAGATTGCTTTTTAAAAGGGGCTCTTTGGATGCCGCGTCCAGAGCTTTGCAGAGCGCGCTCAAAGATGCAACAAGGGCTGCCGCGTCCCACAAGCTTATGGGCGTCATATTCAAAGAACAGTGGCGGTACGATCTGGCGCTTGCGCAATTTGAAAAAATGCTCGAGTTTAAAAGTGACGATGCCGAAACCGAAAAGATCGCATGGTCGCAGGCAGGCAGCTGCAAAGAGGCCTGCGGTATGGTATCAGAAGCAGTTGGGCTTTATGAAAAAGTCCTTTCCCTTGATATGGAGTTTGAGTCTCTTGCACAAAGAGTAAAATACCTGAACAATACAAGCTCTTCTTCGGTAAGGAATAAATCGCTGGCCGCGGTCATCGATCTTGAAGGTGGCTTTGTAAAGGCGGTATGGGGCCGCGACGGGCGGCGCCATAGGGCCGATGACGAGGACCTTATGTCCGTTACTTTTGGTCAGGGGCAGAACAATACGGGTTTTGAAAAATTCCTTAAGGATAAGGTCAAGGAAGCTGAAGAGGATTTTACTCTTGCCTCACAGCTGGATCCGGGACTTTTTGCCTCACAGAACAATCTTGCGGTGATCCATCTGCGGAACAAGGATGCGGAAAAAGCCCGCCTCCTGCTTTCGAACCTTATGATAGAAGATTCCACGCATCCCGTATATTTGAACAATCTGGGGGTGCTTTTTGCCGTCAAAGGTGATCTTGAAAGCGCCGAGAAAAACTTTTTGGCAGCGCTAAAATCCGACAAGGAGTTTAATGCTCCGAATTTTAATCTTTCGCAGATACTCCTGAAAAAAGATCTCGCCAAAGAAGCCCTTGAATACTTCCGGAAGATCGGCAGCTGCGATCCTCTTTATGAGACTGCCCAGAGACAGTTCTATTACCGCAATTTCCATTAAAGAAAGGAGCTTTTATGAAGATAGCGATGCTGGTCCCTTATTTTTTCCCTCATTTCGGGGGGACGGAAAAATATGTTAAAGATCTGTCTGTGGAACTCGCTTCAAGAGGTCACGAAGTAACGGTGATCTCGAACAATGTCCCGAAAGAGGCGGGGGCTCCGGCGGAAGAAAAGTCGGACGGAATTACCATAAAAAGGCTCAAGGCGATGAACTTTGTATATCTTCCGGTTTCTTTTGAGTTCAATCTGAAAATGCTTGACGGCTTCGATCTGGTGCACACACATTGCCCGTCTTTCGGATTTACAAGGGCCGTGCGCAACCGCCTAAAAGTCCCGCATGTAGTGACCTATCATTGCGATACGACGATGTCCGAGAAATTCTTCGGCGTAAAAATGCCCAAATTTGTGATACGTGCCGTGGAATTTCTCACAAATCAATATGCCAAAATGATACTGCCCAAAGTTGACGCGATAATATCAACCACCGAAAGTTATGCTTCAACTTCCCCCGTGATGAAACACTTTCCGCATCATGCGATCCCCATAGGGATCCACTATGAGTTGTTCGATGCCTCGCGTAAAAAACAAGGTATTACGGAAGAAAAGAGGGACAGAAAAAAAGTCCTGTTTTTGGGAAGGCTTGCGGCTAACAAAGGGATCGATTATCTGGTTCATGCTATCCCTCTTGTACTAAAAGAAGTCCCGGACGCAAAATTTGTCATCTGCGGCGAAGGGGAAGAAAAACCTCATGTCGAGGCATATATAGACCAGGTCGGAGTAAGGGGCCATATTGAGTTCCTCGGGAAGGTCAATCTTGATGAGATGGTAAAATTATATTCGACCTGCGCGATGTTCGTTTTCCCATCCATAAACAGGCTGGAAGCTTTTGGCATTGTACAGCTTGAATCAATGGCCTGTTATACTCCGGTGATCGCTTCCAATATTCCCGGCGTGAACAATGTTATGGATGTCGGAAAGAGCGGGCTTTTGGTTGAGCCCAGGGACAGCGAAGCGCTAGCTTCAGCTATCATCAAAATACTCAAAGATCCGGAGCTGGCCAGGAGTATGGGAGCACGCGGAAGGCAACTGGTGGAAGAAAAATACAATTGGAATGCGATCGGTGACAGGATAGAGGCCGTTTATAGGTCGGTCAGGGAGAGGAAATCGCTGTGAAAGTACTTGTTACCGGAGGCGCCGGCTTTATAGGAGGGGTGACCGTGCGGCAGCTTATAAAAGCGGGATATGAAGTTGTTATTTTTGACAATCTGTCCTGCGGCCATCGCCAAACTATTCCGGAAGGAGTCCGTCTGATCGTAGGGGACCTGAGAAAAAAAGAAGACATCCTGTCCGCAATGAGGCAGGAAAGATTTGATGCCGTGCTTCATTTTGCCGCTTTTACGATCGTTCCGGAATCCATTGAAAATCCGTCCAAATATTTTGAGAACAATATACTTGCCAGCTTCAATCTGCTTGATGCCATGGCCGAAACAAAGGTAAAAAAATTCGTGTTCTCATCTTCGGCTGCGGTATATGGCGAGCCGAGAGAGGTCCCTGTTGCCGAAGACGCACGCACGGCCCCTTCAAACGCTTACGGCGAGACCAAGCTGATCGTCGAACAATATGTTAAGTGGTACGACCTGGCATACGGCATAAAATATGTTAGTCTCAGATATTTTAATGCAGCCGGAGCAGACCTTGAAAATGATCTCGGGGAAGACAGGGCCGTTGAGACGCATCTTATACCTCTTGTCCTGCTTGCAGCCTCCGGAAAGAACAAAAATGTTTCCGTATTTGGCTCGGATTATCCGACGCGCGACGGGACTTGCATAAGAGATTATGTGCATGTAAAAGATCTGGCTTCAGCTCACGTTCTGGCCCTTGGAAAACTTTTCAAAGAGAATTCTCAAAGCTCGATATATAACCTGGGTAGCGAACAGGGGCTTACCGTAAAAGAGATCGTATCTACCGTGGAAAAAGTTACGGGCAAAAAAGTAGATGTCGTACAATCTCCAAGGAGGGCGGGTGATCCCCCGGCCTTGATCGCCAGCTCAAAAAAAATATATTCCGAGCTCATCTGGAAGGCAAAATATTCCGATGTTGAAAAAATAATATCCGACACCTGGACCTGGATGCAAAAACATCCGCACGGCTATAAAAAATGAAAAAAAAGATATTATATCTGTTTTCCGATACCGGCGGCGGTCACAGGAGCGCGGCTGCCGCGCTCATAAAGACCGTGGAAGAGCTAAAAAAGAGCGATCCCCCGGTACAGGAAATGGTGGATGTCTTTGCCGAATGCAGCGGTTTTTTGAATATTTTGGCAAAACTTTATTCGCCGGTAATAAAATACTCCCCTAAAATGTGGGGCCTTCTTTACTACTGGTTCAACGATATGAAAAAAGTCCAGCAAATGGAAAAGATGGCAAGGCCCTTTCTTGAAAAAGAGCTCTCGCGGCTGATAGCCAAAAGAAAACCGGACCTGATCGTTTCCGTGCATCCGCTTCTTAATCATATAACCATAAGGTCCATGAATATGGCGGAACATGTTGTTCCTCTGATCACGGTGGTCACCGATCCGGTAAGCCTGCACAGGGCCTGGGTCTGTCCGGAAGCCGACCTGATAATAGTTGCAACGGAAGAAGCGCGCCGTGCAAGCATAAAATACGGCGGGGACCCAAAAAAGATAAAGATCATAGGCCTTCCGATAGATCCCAAGTTTATTAAGAGTTCCAGGGGCAAACGGACTTTGAGAAAAGATATGGGGCTCAAGGAAGATCTTTTTACCGTACTATTGATGGGCGGGGGCGAAGGCGGCGGCAACATGAAGAAGATCGTCAGTTTTATCGCGGATGAGAACCTGCGGGCTCAGCTTGTAGTGATAGCCGGAAGGAACGAGAAACTTAAAAAAGATCTTGAAAAGATCAAAGATAGTCTGCCTTTTCCCATAAAAGTCTTCGGTTTTACCAACGAAGTTCCGGATATAATGAGCGCTTCTGATCTGGTAATAACAAAAGCAGGCCCGGGATCGATCGCCGAAGCTTTGGCAAAGGAACTCCCCGTTATAATCACCAGCTGGCTTCCCGGCCAGGAAGAGGGCAATGTAAAATATGTAGTTGACAGCGGGGTAGGGGTGGTTTGCAAAGACATAAAAAAAATTGGCGAGTGTGTGAAAAGCTTTCTCAAGCCGTCATATTATGCGGCTTTTAAGAAAAAGATCAAACGCGTAAATAATCCAAAGGCAGTTTTTAATATCGCAAATATTATAATATCAAAAGCATACGGCGGATAAAAATTAAAAGGGGGACATGCGGGTGAAAAAAATATTATTACTGTTGTTAGTGCTTACGATGATGTTTTGTCCGGCGGCTATTGCGCAAAAAGGTATTCCGGCGTTTTCGTCCAACGGAACAGAGGAACTCAAGTTCAGGGATATGTCCGATTCTCATTGGGCGGCGCCTTCCGTCTATAAGCTTGTGAACCTTGGAGTGACACAGGGGTATCCCGACGGCACTTTTAGAGGTACAAAGCCCGTGACCAGATATGAGGCGGCGCTTTTTATGTCTAAATTAGCGGACAGTCTGGGATATGCCGCTTTTGATAAATTGGGTGCAGAGCTTAAGTCCGAGTTAAAAACAATGCAAGAAGAGTCTTCTTACGGCAGGATCAATGTTTCCGGAAGGTTCGAAACAAATTTGATGTCCTCTGTCACGCCCGGAGATAAAACAACTGTCATGAATTACCGGCTGGTGGCCACGGCAGTTTCGGCGCTTGATAATTCGGGCCGTTTCAAGCTGACACTGGATACAATGGATGGCGGCTATTACGGAGGCAGCGAAAAATTGCTTACGGACCTTATAGATATTGAAGGTCAATTTTCGGCCAAGATGGGACTTCCCGTTTTGATCACTGCAACGTTTGGTCCCGGACCGCAAAGGCATCTTTACGGCGGCAATGCTTTCCCGTCGGAATACGGCAGGGTATATGTAAGACCGTATCCCGGGATAAAACTATCCTCAAAGGTGTTTTTCTCGGATGTGGAAATAGGTTATCTTGCGCATAAAGTGAGCAGCTCGGATCCCGTGCTTCCCGGCGAAGTCGGAGTTAACCAGTTGAGCGGAAAGGTTTCCCTTCCTTACGAAAAGGTCTTAGTTCTTAACAAGGGCAGCTTGGCGCTTTCGGGAGATTATTTCTATCAGAATCCCAACGTTTCTTCGCACGTTCTCACCAACTTCAAGACGGCGTTGACAATTGTGTCAAATCCTTTTGGAAATTTGAGATCTTCTACACAAATAAAAGCCGGGGGCTATCACAATATTACCCAAAGTAATCTTGCCGTTACCCAGGATATAAACATAGAGAACCTGTTCAATTTAAAAACAGATCTGACACTAGGTTTTACATTGGCCGGATCAAAATACCTGATAGAGCCGGAACTTCTTGATGAGTGGACCCTTTTGGGATATGATCCTTTCGACAGACCTGCGGTCAACGGCACCAGAAGGTTTTCTTTGCGTTTTAATAAGATCGTAAACAATACTCTGGCGTTGATAGGCCGGGGCAATCTGGACCTTTCTACCAAATATAAATTCGGAACGGGCGAAAACGGGTCCCGCCTTACTCTGGAAGCAGGCCTTGTTTTTGCTCTAGGAAAAGATTCCGAAGCTACTTTTTCATATAGAGCGGATAGAGATCCAAATGCTGTCGTGCAGAATACCGATCTTATTAATGTAGCTCTTTCCGGAAGGTTCTAAATTTGATCGGACATACGGTCGTACGGCTGGATGAAACTTCTTCGACAAATGATATTGCCAAAGAGCTTAGTTCCGGGCTTAATGCGGACGGCATGGTGGTACTGTCAGGCCGGCAGACAAAAGGCAAAGGTCGTCTTGGAAGGCAGTGGTTTTCTCCGCCGGACACCGGCATTTACCTGTCGATCATACTAAAAAGTCCTCTACAGGAACACTTTTCTTCTATCCTGTGTCCTGCGGTCTCTTTGGCAGTGGTCCGGACAATAGAATACTTCTCAAGTCTTAAGCCCCTCATCAAATGGCCCAATGACATCATTGTGAATTCCAAGAAAGTTGGCGGTATACTTGTTGAAAAAAATGGTGACGCTTTCATTGTTGGTATAGGCGTTAACCTCAATACGGAGACACAAGAATTCCCGGAAGAAATAAAGGACAAAGCCACTTCTCTCAAAGTGGAGTCCGGCAAACATTGGGACAAAGAAGATTTCCTAAAGAAATTGTTTATATCTTTTGAGGAGATATTGTCACAGCTCCGGGCCGAGGGCGGGGACAAAAGTTTGCTGGATAAAGTGAAAGACAGGTCTTTTACTTTGGGCAAGACCGTAAAGGTCACGGATGGAAAGCGGACTTTTCACGGGGAGGCATGCGGATTTGAGAGTGACGGTTCGTTGCTATTGAAGACGGCGGATGGTAAAATAGTAAATATAAAATCGGGGGAAACATAAGTAATGGCAACACGCGGTGTAAGAGGCGCGATAACAGTAAAAAAGAACGAAAAAGACGCGATAGTCTTTGCTACCGAAATGATGCTTGAAAAGATGATCTCCGTGAACAAGATAAGGGTGGAAGATATTGCTGCGGTCATATTTTCCGTAACGCCTGACCTTACGAAAGAATTTCCCGCTATTGCCGCCAGAGAGATGGGATGGCTTTATACTCCGCTTATGTGCACCAACGAGATCAATATCGAAAACAGCCTAAAAAAATGTATCAGGGTGCTTATGATCGTGAACAGCGACAAATCCCAGGAAAAGATCAAACACATCTATCTGGACGAAGCAAAAAAACTAAGGCCCGATCTCTCCGCAAAAAATAAAGGCAGCTACTACCTAAGCTAAGGAGATAACTTTTGTGATCATAGTAATGAAGCATGGCGCGACCGCCTATGAAATAGATCAAGTCGTCGAAAGACTGAAAAAAAACGGTTTCGGCGTGCATCTTTCAAAAGGGGTCGAGCAAAGCATAATAGGAGCGATAGGCGATAAGTCGACCATACAGCTTGAGAGCATTTCGATACTTCCCGGCGTTTCGCAGATAATCCATGTAAGAAAACCTTACAAGCTGGTGAGCCGCGAATTCCATCCTTTGGATACCGTGGTCATGATAGGCGGCAAAACACCTGTCGGCAGCGGAGCAAAGGTCGCTGTTTTTGCCGGTCCTTGCTCGGTGGAGGGCAGAGAGCAGATACTGAGCACCGCGGAGTCCGTCAAAAAATCGGGGGCATCCGTTTTGCGCGGAGGAGCTTTTAAGCCCAGGACATCGCCGTACAGTTTTCAGGGGATGGGAGAGGATGGCCTCAAGCTTCTTGCCGAGGCAAAAAAACAGACCGGTTTGTCTATAGTCACGGAGGTTATGGATACCAGAGAAGTGGCTCTCGTGGAAAAATATGCCGATGTTATCCAGATAGGCGCAAGGAACATGCAGAACTTTTCGCTTCTTAAAGAAGTAGGCAAGGCAAAGAAACCTGTCCTGTTAAAACGGGGCCTTTCTTCTACTATAGAAGAACTACTGATGTCCGCGGAATACATAATGAGTGAAGGGAACGAAAATGTCATTCTCTGCGAAAGGGGAATAAGGACATTTGAAAATTATACCCGAAATACTCTTGATCTGAGCGCGGTTCCGGTGATCAAAGAGCTCAGTCATCTTCCGGTCATAATTGATCCAAGCCACGCGGTGGGCAAAAGAAGCCTGGTGGCTTCGATGAGCAAGGCAGCGATCGCTGCGGGAGCGGACGGACTTATAATTGAAGTTTGCCCCAGTCCCGAAGAAGCCATGTCGGACGGCGCGCAAACTCTTAACTTTAAAGATTTTGAAATATTGATGAAAGAACTCGGGCCTATAGCGGCATCTATAGGAAAGTCGATATAGCTTCTTTTAAATTTTCCAGCCCCGTCTTTTTATAAGCCGAAATATATACAGAGGGTTTATATTTTTCTGCCAAAGTTTTATCCAAGGGTGATGTCAAAAGATCGGTCTTGTTGAACACTGTTATTATGGGCTTATTTATTGCTCCCAGCTCTTCAAGCACCGTGTAGACGGAGCTTATCTGTTTTTCCATATCAGGGTTTGAAGCATCCACCACATGCAGCAACAGGTCCGAATCGGTCACTTCGTCCAGCGTTGCCTTAAAAGCGTCTATCAGCTGATGGGGCAGCTTTTGTATAAAACCCACTGTGTCGGAGATGAGGACGCTTTGTTTGTCAGAGATGTACAGCTTTCTGGTTGTGGTGTCCAGCGTCGCAAAAAGCTTGTCCTGAACAAGAACGTCGGATTTTGTCAGGGCGTTGATCAGGGTCGATTTGCCGGCATTGGTATAGCCGATGATAGAGATATTCTTTATTCCGGAAGACATCCTCTCGGACCTTCTGGTCGTCCTTGCCTTTTGGATATTTTCCAGGTCTTTTTTAAGAAGCGAGATGCGGTAGCGGATCTTTCTCTTGTCCTTTTCAAGCTTGGTCTCTCCGGGACCGCGGGTCCCGATACCGCCGCCGAGCCTGGAGAGCAAAATACCTTTTCCTGACAGCCTGGTCAGCATGAACTGGTTCTGCGCCAGTTCGACCTGCAGTCTTCCTTCGTGGGAGGCGGCGTGTTGCGCGAAGATATCAAGGATCAGTTCAGTGCGGTTGATGACCTTAAGCCCAAGTTGTTCCTCAAGGTTCCTCTCCTGAGAAGGACGAAGATCATTGTCAAATATCACAAGGTTGGCGCCGGATTGTTTTGCAAGATCTATCAGCTCTTCGAGCTTTCCTTCGCCTATGAAATATTTCAGGTCAGGTTTATCTTTGTTTTGGGTGATGGTCCCGACTATCTGCGCGCCCGCAGTCTTTGCCAAAAGAGCAAGCTCGATCATCGAGGCTTCCAGGGAACCCTTTTCTTTGTGAAGTTCGATCCCGACAAGGATGGCTCGTTCTGTGTCCACTAATGCATTCTACTTCAGTACGAGCTGTCTTACAAGTTTACAGTAGGCTGATTTTACCTAATTTATAGAACCAAATTATTTTTATTCAGCTTTCTTAAATACTCCGGTATCAGCAGATAAAGCCTGAAAACCCAGATCTTTTTCAAAAAGGCTCTCATGCGTGCCTTCATCCGCTGCAAAATGTCTGCTGTATGCTATCACACCCAAATCATGCGGGGCAAGGATATCAAAGACAGTCGGTTCCAGAGTTTGGGCATAATGGTTTAACGAATCTGTTACTGCTAAGAAAGATGCCCAATCAATAGACGGTCCAAACCTCAGGATCTTAACATTAATAGGATTCTGTTGTTGTTCCGGGAATACAAACTGCGGATTAGCTTCCGATAGAGCTGTTTGAAGCAGAGGCCTCAACCCCTTCAAAATTTTATGACCTTTCGGATCCAACGGATCTATTGAATCATCCAAACCTTCACAGGTCCCGTATAGTCCGGCTGATGAGTCATTGATGCGTAATTCGTCAAATGAAACCTTTGCTCCCATTGCAGCTAATATGCTGCTTGGTTTAATAGTGGCTTTAACTACTTCAGCAAACTGCCTGAATAATGCTTTTTGTTTTTCGGAATTATCTCTAACACGCGGGGTTTCAACGGCAAAAAGATTTATGTGGGCTATTTCCATGGGCATCTTCAGACAAGCATCCAAATGCCCTGCTTTTTCAAGAGCCGCGTGAACAGCTTCTTGAGCACCGTCGACAGCTCTATACGCCCTTGATTGAGCTGCAACTTTAAGTATTACCGACATTCTCGGAGCTACGATACTCGGCGCAGTTTTAAAATGCTCAAAAGGCATTATCCTGAATTGCATGTTTTTCTCCTTTTTTCTTTCTATACCCCTCTGTGTATATATCGACAAAAAAGGAGGCGGATTTCAGCAGATCAGTACATTTCGCTTTTGGGGACCCTGGCCATCAGCACCGATATCGCGGCTTTAGGGTCTTTTCCGTCAAAGAGGACCGAGTATATCTCGTTGGTAATAGGCAGTTCTACGCCGATCTTTTTGGCAAGATCGTATGCCGAAGATGTTGTCTCGACGCCTTCCGGTATTGCGGACATATTGTTTAGAATATCCCTTATTTTTTTCCCCTTGGCTATTTCCCTGCCGACTGTATGGTTCCTGGAAAGGGAGCTTTCGCAGGTAGTTATCAGGTCTCCAATACCCGAAAGCCCGGAAAAAGTCTCAGCTTTTGCACCCAGCGCCGTGCCAAGCCGGATTATTTCTGCAAGGCCTCTTACTATGAGAGCCGATTTTGCATTATTTCCGAGGTTCAAACCATCACAGATGCCGGCGGCAAGAGCAATGATGTTTTTCATAGCACCGCCGATCTCGACCCCGATAATATCATCGCTCGTGTACACCCGGAATTTATCGCCTGACAAAACTTCCTGGATCTTTTTTGCAGCCGCGGCGTCTTTTGAGGCGGCAACGGAAGCGGCCGGCAGGCCTTTTGCTATTTCCATAGAAAGATTTGGCCCGGAAAGCGCGGCGACCGTATTGTTGCCCGTAATTTCCGATATTATCTGGGATGGCCTTTTAAAAGTACCTTTTTCTATTCCTTTTGTAAGGCCAAGGATGATGGATCTTTTTTCGATGCTGTCTCCGGCGGTTTCCAAGGAACTTCTTAAAAACTTTGACGGTATGGCAACAACGACTATTTCCGCGTCTTTGGCGGATTCTCCCATGTCTTTTACGGCTTTTAACCGGTTGCTTAATCTTATTCCCGGGAGATAATGATTGTTTTCCCTTGCGCCGTTGATGTTAAAAACCGTCTTTTCTTCAAGGGCCCAGATAACAGTATCAAAGCCTTTTTCCGCCAAAAGGTTTGCTATCGTAGTTCCCCAGGCGCCTGCTCCGATGACCGATATTTTCATTGTGCAAACCAGCTTATCTTGTTTTCGGTGCCGCTTAAAAGTCTCTTTATATTAGGTATATGTTTGACCAATATAAGCACTGTAACGAATGCGACCATCCATGCATACGGCAAAGGCTGTCCGCTCCTGAGCATCAAAATAGTCAAAAATATCGAACCGGTGATCGAGGCAAGTGATACATACCCCGTAAGGCTTATTATAGATATGCCCAGAAGAAAAGACAATATGAAGAGATAGGGAGCTATTCCCAAAATGACGCCAAGGCCTGTTGCCACTCCCTTGCCGCCTTTAAATCTCAGGAATATCGGGAACATATGTCCGGCTATGGCAAGCAGTCCGCAGAGCATTACTATATAGTGGTTTTGGCCGGTTGACGAAGCAAGATATACCGGGAAATAGCCTTTCAGCATATCAAGGACAAATACTGCAATGCCAAAACCCTTTCCGACCGACCGAAAGACATTGGTAGTCCCGATATTGCCGCTGCCGGTCTTTGTGAGATCTACTCCTTTGAGTTTACCGACCAGCAGTCCGAAAGGGACAGATCCAAGAAGATAGCTCATAATAAGCAAAAGCAGTATTTTCATAGTAGCAATTTTACCACGTCTTGAACGCCTGCGTCCGTTATAGTAGAATTAAAAAACAAGGGAGATCAACAAGCCAATGTCTATTCCCGTTACAGAACTTCGTCCCGGCATTACGGTAGAGCTTGAAAACCAGGTTTTTAGCGTTGTCGAATATAACCACATAAAGATGGGGCGCGGCGGAGCTATCGTCAGGGTCAAGATGAAGAACATCGACAACGGCAATACAATAGAGCGCACTTTCAAATCCAACGAAAAAATAGAACATGCCCATGTAGAACGCAAAAAGATGCAGTATCTCTACAAACAGGACGACCAATATCATTTTATGGACCAGGAGACTTTTGAGCAGGTGGCTATAGATAAAGGGCTGATGGGCGTGATCCCGAATTTTATCCGCGAACAGGACGTGATAGAGGTTATTTCCCACAACGGTAAGATTTTGGGCGTTGAGATGAATACGTCTGTTGCGCTCAAAGTTGCCGAGACGGGTTCTGCTTTCAAGGGCAACAGCGTTTCCAATGTAATGAAGCCCGCGACGCTCGAGACCGGTGTGGTTGTGCAGGTGCCGATGTTCATCAATACCGGAGACAGCGTCATTGTCGATACCAGGACCGGGAACTACGTCGAAAGAGCGAAACAATAATTCGGTAGATTCCGCGCATGCGCGGAATCCCGACGAAACGGAGAAATTAGGTGGAACAAAATAAAGAAAAGCCCAATGTGGATTTTGACACCGTTAAAAAGGTAATAAAGATCGTTGAAGAGTCCGATATTACGGCCCTTTCGGTGGAAAAAGGCGATTTTAAGGTTGAAGTGAGAAGAGAGACAGGTTCACATCATATACCTGTAGCCTCACAGCATGCGGTTGCGCAGCATCAGATACCTGAAAAACCTGAGGGCATGCCTGCCGCCGAAGAAGAAGGCCTGCTTGCCATAACTTCTCCCATGGTCGGGACTTTTTACCGCGCTTCTTCTCCGGACAGCCCGCCCTATGTTGAAAAAGGCGACGACATAGAAAAGGGAAAAATAGTTTGCATTATCGAGGCAATGAAACTTTTTAATGAGATCGAATCCGACATTTCCGGAAAAATAGTCAAAATCCTGGTTGAAAACGCTTCTCCGGTCGAGTTCGGTCAGAAATTAATGCTTGTCAAGAAAAGATAGGCGTAAATGAGCCTTTTGAAGCGCCGCTGGAGCATCCACAAAAGCGACGAAAAGCTTGCCTCAGAAATTTCCGCAGCGTTTTGTCTGTCACATCCCGCCGCGCAGATACTTATCAATAGAGGGATCCAAAAGAAGGATGAAATCGAGCGGTTTTTAGCGCCGCGGCTTTCTTTTTTGAAGGACCCTTTTGAGATGCCTGATATGAAAAAAGCTGTTGAACGGACTCTTAAGGCTGTTCATGATCAAGAAAAAGTATATGTCTGGGGGGATTATGATGCGGACGGAGTGACCGGATCTTCCATAGTCGTGCTGGGGCTTAAGAAGCTTGGGCTAAAAGCCGGCTGCTACATACCGCACAGATATGACGAAGGTTATGGACTAAATATAGAAGGGCTAAAAAAGATCGCTTCTTCCGGCGCGACACTGCTTATCACGGTTGACTGCGGCATCAGCAATTTCAAAGAGATCGAGTATGCAAAGACCCTTGGGATAGATGTCGTCGTTACCGATCATCACAATATACCGGAAAAGCTCCCAGACGCCGTTGCCTGCGTCGACCCAAAAAGGATGGACAAAGATCATCCTTCGAGGGACCTGGCGGGAGCGGGGGTTGCTTTTAAATTTGTCTGGGCGCTTTTGAGATCCGCGGGATTCAAAGATTCTGCCGAGATAAAAGAGTTCTTGGACCTGGCGGCCCTGGGCACCATAGCTGATGTGGTCCCTTTGACAGGGGAGAACCGGATACTCGCGGTCTGCGGCATCAAACTGTTAAACGAAAAAAAACGCGCCGGAGTAAAACACCTCTTCAGCGCGGCCAAGCTTTCCGGGGACATTACCGCCAGAAATATTTCATTCATGCTCGCGCCCAGACTGAACGCTCCCGGAAGGTTAAAGCACGCGGACCTCAGCCTCAGCCTTTTACTTGAGGACGATCCAAAAAAAGCGAAAAGCATTGCCGATGAGATAAATCTTGTCAATATTCAGAGGCAGCAGATCGGTTCTTTAATAGGTGAGGATGTTTTTTCCAGGATAATCGATCCTGAAAACACAAAGCTTATCATGCTTTCCGGAAAAAACTGGCATCCCGGAGTGATCGGGATCGTGGCTTCCAGGATATCCGAAAAATACAACCGCCCGTCGATCCTGATAAGTGACAGCGGCCGCGTCTGCAGGGGATCTGCCAGGAGCATAGAAGGATTTGATATATATAAATTGCTTCTTTCCTGCAAAGATATTTTTTCGGATTTCGGCGGGCACAAAGACGCCGCCGGATTTGAAATGCCGTCGGGCGCCATCGAAGAGCTTAAAACACGATTGTCCAAAGAAATAGAAGGGTCCTTTACTTTTGACGAGCTTGTTCCAAAGACAAGGATAGACGTAGAAGCGGAGCCTAAAGACGCATCCTGCGATCTTGCGCGGGAGATAGAGCGGCTTGCTCCTTTCGGCCAGGGAAATCCCAATCCCGTATTGATGACCAGAAATATGAGAGTTTCTTCCTGCAGCAAAGTCGGAGCAAAAGGGGCGCATCTCAAGCTCAAGCTTTTTCGCGGAGGGACAAATCTGGACGCGATAGGTTTTGGATTGGGCGGACTATATGACGAACTTCCAAAAGACTCTCCTGTTGATGTGGCTTACAACCTTTTGATAAATGAATGGGACGGATTTACCGTGCCGCAGGCGCAGCTGGTAGATGTAAGGAGGGCCCAAAAATGAAGATACTGGTGATAGGCGGCGGAGGGCGCGAGGCGGTCCTTTGCTGGAAGATCAGACAAAGCAAACATTGCACAAATTTGTTCTGCGCGCCCGGTAATGCAGGGATAGCTGAGCTTGCCGAACTGGTTCCTGCCAATAAGATCCAAGATATCCTGGATTTTGTAAAAAAAGAAGGCATTGATCTTACGGTCGTAGGACCGGAACTTCATCTGGTTGACGGGATCGTGGATGTTTTTGAAAAGGAGGGCTTAAAGATATTTGGTCCGTCAAAAAAAGCGGCTCAAATAGAAGGAAGCAAGATATTTTCCAAAAAGCTCATGAAAAAATACGGGATCCCGACAGCTTATTATGAGGAATTTGAAAAAAGTTCTGCCGCGCTGGATTTTGTCAGGAACAAAAAATTCCCTGTTGTAATAAAGGCCGACGGATTGGCTGCCGGCAAAGGGGTGGTCATTGCCGGAAATTTTGAAGAGGCAAAAAAAGCGATAAAAGAGATCCTGGACGGCAAGCTTTTTGGTGAAGCGGGCAACAAAATAATAGTCGAGGAATTCCTTGACGGGGAAGAAGCTTCTATATTGTGTTTTACCGACGGAAAAACTATCGTGCCGATGGAATCCTCGCAGGACCACAAAAGGATATTTGACAAAGACAAAGGCCCCAACACCGGAGGGATGGGGGCGTACAGCCCTGCTCCTATAGTTACAGATGAGTTATTGGCAGTTGTCCAAAAAACTATCCTCGAACCGTCTGTTGCAGCCATGGAAAAAGAAGGATGCCTGTACAAAGGAGTGCTATATGTCGGGCTTATGATAACTAAGGATGGGCCCAAAGTACTTGAATATAACGCAAGATTCGGCGATCCCGAGACCCAGGCTGTGCTCCCGAGAATGAAGACCGATCTGGTTGAGGTGATGTTGGCTGTGATCGACGGATCGCTAAGAGATATACCTTTGCATTGGGACAAGAGACTGTCCGCCTGTGTAGTTTTGGCTTCCGGAGGATATCCGGGAAAGTATGAATCAGGCCTTTCTATTGAAGGGCTTGATAAGGCGGCAAGCATGAAGGATACTTTTGTTTTTCACGCAGGCACTTCCGTTGCCGGTTGCGATATTGTTACTTCCGGAGGAAGGGTTTTGGGGGTTACAAGCCTCGGTAATTCCATAAAAGATGCTGTTGATAATGCATATGCCGCGGTTTCGAAGATTAAGTTCAAGGGGATGCATTATCGGAAAGATATAGGGGCCCGTGCGATCAAACGAAATACTTCTGGCGACCAGCAATAAACATAAGGTTGGTGAAATAAAAAAGATCCTGAATATTAAGGGATTGAAACTGCTCTCTTTGTTGGACCTTCCGGGTAAATTCTCGGTAAAAGAGAGCGGCAAGACCTTTATGGAGAATGCCGTAAAAAAGGCCCGATCCGCCGCAAAAAGGTTCAGGATGCCGTGTCTTTCGGACGATTCCGGACTGCATGTAAATGCACTTTCGGGAATGCCGGGAGTCAGATCCGCGAGGTTTGTAAAACCTCCGGTCACACCGGAAAGATTATGCAAAAAACTTCTTTTCAAGATGAAAGATGTTCCCGCGGAAAAAAGGGGCGCCAGATTCGTCTGCTGTGTTGCTTTTGCCTATCCTTCCGGAAAGACGTATACAGTAGAAGGGGACTGCCCGGGTTCTATAGGTTTTGCGATGAAAGGCAGTTGTGGGTTCGGTTATGATCCTGTGTTCATCCCCAAAGGCATGGACAAGACGTTTGCGCAGATATCCGGAAAACAAAAGAACCTTTTGTCGCACAGGGGAAAAGCTTTTAGGAAAATGAGAAAGTGCCTCGTAAAGAACGCGGTTTAAATAGTGCAGTTCCAACGCATATATCTTGATGTTATAATAACAATTGTTACTCGAAAGGAGAAAGCACATGAGTAAAATAACGAAGGTCCTGTCGGTGTGTTTTGTGTTTGCTTTTGTTGTATGCGGGGTATCGTTTGCAAAAGATTTTTCGGCCGATTTTGTCAGCAAAGCGGGGCAGGCCCTTATACGGGGCAAGATGTTCTTTGCCAACAACAAGTTCAGGATGGAAAATCCGCAGGCCATCACTATTTCCAGGATGGATAAAAAGGTAGTGTTTGTTCTTATGCCGGGGCAAAAGATGTATATGGAACAGCCAATAACCGAGGAAAATACAAAAGGTCTTTCCCAGAAGAAGATGGCCGGTGAAATGAAGAGAGAAAAGATCGGCAATGAAACGGTAAACGGCATAAAAGCCGATAAATATCGGATTACTTATAAAGCCCAAGGCAAGACCGATTCTATGTTCCAGTGGATAGCTTCCGGTATTGAGATGCCGGTCAAAACTTCTTCTGTTGACGGCAAATGGTCCATGGAGCTTAAGAACGTAAAATTTGGCTCTCAACCAGATGCTTTGTTTGAGGTCCCGAAAGGCTACAAAAAGTTCTCTTACAAGATGCCTTCTTTCTAAAATCATTAACCAGCCAAATATCGGGGCGTGGCACTTCGACAGGCTCAGTGCCCATCCTCTTCCCGATTGTGAGCTTGTCGAACAACGGGGCGTGGCGCTTCGACAGGCTCAGCGCACATCCTGGTTCAGTCCTGAGCTTGTCGAAGGACGGGGCGTGGCTCAGCTTGGTAGAGCGTTCGGTTCGGGACCGAAAGGTCGTGGGTTCAAATCCCGCCGCCCCGATTTTGTCGATATATAGCTACAAGGCACTATTGATTTATGTAATGTATTTTGTTATATTGACAGCATCATTGATGCCTTTAGGAGGGCTTTTATATGAATAGAATCAGGTTTTTTTCAAGATCGGCGGTTTTGTTGCTATTTTTTGCAGCATCTTTTTCTATCGCTTCTGCCCAATCTAAACAGCCTACGCAAAAGGAAGTTGCCGAATATATCAAGCTTATCGATGCCAAGATCACTTTTAACAAAGCCCAGCACAATCCCGCAAAGGTTAAACAATTACAGGCTGAAAAGAATAGGACACTTAGCCGTTGGAAGTCTCTTAAAAATAAAAATGTAGCCGCAACAAAGGTAACCGCAAAAAAAGCGGCCCTAAAACCAGCCTCTGCCAAGCCGGCCGTCAAAAAGACCACCGCTAAAAAAGCGTCTTTTAGGATGCCAACAACACAGCAGGAAGTAACCGCTTATATATACAGCGTCGATCCGCAGATAGCTGCTTACAAAGCTCAGGGGGATGTCGCAAAAGCGAAAGCATTGAAGGCGCAAAAGCAGAAGGTCATGAAAAACTGGCAGGCGATAAAGCTCCGACAGGCAAAGCAGAAAAAAGCCGCGTCAAAAACCAAGGCAGTGTCTTTGAAACAAACGAATCTGGAAGGTGCTGTTGGTACATGGCTTAACAACGGCCATACTGCTTTCCGTGTGGTCAAGACTGAGTTCAAGGATTCTAATACCCGAGGCCAAAAGCCTCCTGAGGGGACGAGGTTCTTTGTTGTTACCGCGGAGATCATTAACAAAGATCCGTTTACTGCGGTTTACGGCGGTGATTATCACCGTGTTATGGTCATAGATACTAATCGTGTCTATTATATGGAAAACCTTGCGAAAAACGCTATCAATTGGGCGGATAACGAAGATATTAAGGAACTCATGACAGGAGAAACAATTCAAATCGCTTATGTGTTTACTCTTCCCAGTGAAGCCCAGCCGGACAAGCTGGTTTTTGATGCCTCTGCCGCAGATAAATATCCCGTTATGAGGGTGCTTCTAAGATAATCTATAGTTTTTATAGATATTTCGTTTTTGGCTGAAAAGAGCCGCGTGCTATAATTAAATCGCGGCTTTTTTATTTGTCGGGGAGTAGCTCAGCTTGGTAGAGCGCTTGCTTTGGGAGCAAGAAGTCGCAGGTTCAAATCCTGTCTCCCCGAAATCGGGCCGTGGCTCAGCTTGGTAGAGCGCACGCTTGGGGTGCGTGAGGTCATGGGTTCAAATCCCGTCGGCCCGATTTGATATAATTACCAAGGATGCGGGTGTAGTCCTTCGACTCGCTACGCTCGCTCAGGACTGATTGTAGTTAGGATGTTTGCATAGTTTAGATGTTAAGTGTCGAGCGAACGAAGTGAGTCGAGATGCGGGTGTAGTCCCTCGACAAGCTCGGGACTTACTCAGGCGAGATAGACATGGAGCAAAAATGTTTATTGTCGCAATCATGAGCTTGTCGAATGATGCGGGTGTAGCTCAGCGGTAGAGCTTCTGCCTTCCAAGCAGAAGGTCGTGGGTTCAAATCCCATCGCCCGCTCTGTCCTCGTAGCCCCTCGACAGGCTCGGGGCCTCAGTGTCGCAAGTTGATATGTCTAGAAAGGGTGTTGACACTGAGCGAGCGTAGCGAGTCGAAGTGTCCTCGTAGCTCAGCTGGATAGAGCAACTGCCTTCTAAGCAGTAGGCCGGGCGTTCGAATCGCCCCGGGGACAAGGTTGCTTTTGCTACGCAAAAGCAACCCTTATTCCTTACTGCTTACTTCTTAAGAAAAGTAGTAAGGAATAAGTAGTAAGAGCGCTTCGCGCATGGTGGTCGTAGCTCAACGGTGGAGCATCAGGTTGTGGTCCTGAGGGTTGCCGGTTCGAGTCCGGTCGACCACCCCAATAATTTGCGAAGCCCGCCTGCCGGACGGGCAGGCAAATTATTCCTTACTACTTATTTCTTACTCCTTAAAGCTTCGCAAATTATAAGTAGTAAGGAATAAGCAGTAAGAGTTAAGGAAGACAAAGACGCAAGCCAAACCTCGCAGAATTGAGTGAAATCCTCACGATCTAATATCGATAAACAATAGTGAATACGATGTCATCACAAATATTATATAACATGGTCGGTGTACCGTACAGGCAGGCAAGACTGGATGGAGGAAGAGTTTTTATTGATGCCGTTGCTCAAACACGCGCATATCCTCTTGTCGTCAAAGTCAATAAGGCAGGGATATGCAGGGCGGATGTTAAAGAAGTTCAGGGAACAAGGACGATCAAGCCTGATGAAGGTTCTGTTTTTGGCCATGAATTTATCGGCAAAATATTTCATAGTAGCGTGGACGGACTGGAGCCTGGAATGCCGGTTACTTTCGTCCCAAATGTGACCCGTGACAGGACAACTGGTTTTGCACAATATTTCTTTATCAACGGCAGCAATGAACAGTTAAGACAAGCAATACTTCCTCTTTCCCCTGACCTGACTGACAGGGATTGGCTTCCGGAACCGTTTTCAACCGTAATTAATAGCATTGACAGTTTCATGCGACACGCCCGGCTTTCAAATCTCACGGGATTTAAGGTTGGCGTACTTGGGGCCGGTACAGCCGGCCTTGAGTTCGGTTTTCTTACTACATTCCTTGGAGCTGACGCGACAATATTCAACAGGGGGCAGGCCAGGATCGATTTTGCTAGGAAGATCGGGTTCTTCGAGTCTTCAAAGATAAGGGCAATGTCGGAGCATACTCAGTTCGCTAACTCGTTCGACGTTGTGGTCGTCGCACCTTCAATAATAAACCACGATATACTGGCAATAGCAGCCGAACTGGTCAAGAACGAAGGTTATATTGATCTTTATGGAGGATTGTCCCAGGGCTTAACTTTTTTTGATGGCGATGTGGATGTATACAATATCAGACGGCTTGGAAAAAGCCAAACCTGCACCTTCAACGGAAAACGGTTCACATCCTGTGGGGCGCAGGGAAGCGGATGCCGGGATTTTCTAAAAGCATTTGAATATTTCGGAAGACACAGGACCTCTTTTCCTCTGGACAGGCTGATCTCGACAAGGATCGCTTTTGCCGATCTCCCTGCAACGATCATGCGAATGGCATCCTCAACTGATCCAATTGATTTTCCCGGGAGAGTCTTGGTTGAATTCAATGATTGATGGCGGAACTTAAATTCAGAATATACAAACTGGTGTTGAGAGTAGTAAACGCGGTAGCCAAGCAGATTTGTTTTTGAGGATTATTCTGTCTACAAAGTCTGACAGTGCTTAGCTGATCGGTGCCAATAAATTATCCCCAATATTCATGTATCAAAGCCAAAAAAACCTGGAATCTCAATAAGATTTATACGATAAATATATATAGGTGAATACCCGAGATACTAAGGATATATGACGAATTCAACTACACAGATCCAACATGCCATTGGAAAAATGGAACGATATGTCGGCGCAGAGATGTCCGCTGCAAGTAAAAGAGCGATTATCCGAACTTTTAGCAGCCAAAAAGCCAGAGATATTCGTTCGCAGGGATTTGTTACAAGACCTTTCGTTGATGCGCCACCCAACAAAAGCAGAGAAAGAAAATGGGTAAATGCTCAAGGCGAAGAACGGACTAAATCTCTTTTTGGATTTCTTGCCGGCAATATCTCATATATTGACCAGGAACAATTCGAATTTGGATTAGATGATACAGTAGAAGATTTTAATGGTCAAATCAAAGATGCCCCATATCTTCTTGTGTTGCCATCAGTTAGGGGGAGACGGTCTGAATGGTGGACTTATGGATTGGCGGTAGAGAGAGGACTTAATACTCCAAGAAAAATACTTGAGCTTTATAAAGGCTGTGATATGCAGAATTCGGAAATGGTTGCCGATCACCTTAAGGCGACAGCAGAACAGATCAAAAGATCCGGAATTGCGGACGTTGTTTTTATGGATGATGTGGTTTATTCAGCAAACAGGATCTTATCGGGAGTAAATAATATCTTTTGGAATATGAATTGCATGCATGATATAACCCTGCACATAATTGCTCCATTTATGGCCAGGATAGCGGAAGAAAGGATATTAAGAAATGATTCTGCCGAGCATTATCAGTTAAAACAGATAAGAACGTATCATCATCATGAAATTCGGACTATATCGGATGTGTGCGAACATGAACCGGACCAATGGTATTGGTTCAATTGGCTTTTTTCAGGAAACACAAAATATCTTGCATTAACTTATTTTCAACATAAAGTTCCTGATTATGCGTCCATGTTGGGATGGCTTTCGAAAGGGCAAGTGTTCGTTTCGAAAGGGAGACAAAAAAGGAGAAATATTGGATTTATTCCCGAAATTATTCCACCATACACAAAAAACTATTTAGAAATAATAAGGGATCAGATTTCCAGTCGTTAATTCTGTCGACGAAACTAATCTTTCCAATCCCCGTCCCCCTTGCAGTCATGGCCACTCTAATTCATAATGGTAGAGAAAATGATGGAATTCAAAAATATTTCGAACTGGCACAGTATAAGCTTCGAAGAAGCTCTAAAAGTGATAGGTTCCGACGGGGAAAAAGGACTTTCTGAAAAAGAAGTGTCCTTCAGGAAAGAAAAATTCGGCCCTAATATCATCAAAAAGAAAAAACAGCGCAATCCGATATTTATATTTCTATCCCAGCTTAACCAGCCCCTGATATATGTAATGTTGTTCGCCGCATTTATCACATTGTTCCTGCATGAGTACCTCGATTCTTCTGTGATTTTCGGTGTTATTTTGATCAATGCCGTTGTTGGCTATATGCAGGAGGCTAAGGCCGTAAATGCCCTGGCCGCTCTTGCAAAGTCGATGGTCTCTCAGACGACCGTTATTAGGGGCGGCCTCCAGTTAAAGATATGTTCCGAAGAACTTGTCGTCGGCGATATAGTGCTTCTTTCCGCGGGTGACAAGGTCACTGCCGACATGCGCCTGATATTTTCAAAGAACCTGAGAGTAAACGAATCCGTGCTTACGGGGGAATCCCTTCCGGCAGAAAAGACCGCAAAGCCCGTTCATGAAGATGCGGTGCTTGCAGACCGTTCCAATATCGCCTATGCTTCCACTCTTGTAACGAACGGTATAGGCCGCGCAGTAGTGATAGCTGCCGGCAATGAGACAGAGGTAGGGAAGATCTCGGACCTTATAGAGAGCTCCGAGACCCTTGAAACACCTCTTACCAAGAAAATATCCTATTTCAGCAAGATACTCTTATATGTGATCGTTGCTTTTTCGGCCGCGACTTTTTTTATAGGTTCTTTTGTATATTCCAATCCGGTCCTTGATTCTTTTATGGCCGTAGTCGCGCTTGCCGTAGGAGCCATACCCGAAGGCCTGCCTGCGGCGGTCACTATCATACTGGCGATAGGGGTCTCAAGGATGGCAAGCCGGAAAGCGATAGTAAGAAGGCTTCCTGCCGTCGAAACACTCGGAAGCACTACTGTTATATGTTCCGATAAGACCGGAACCCTTACCGAGAATAAAATGACCGTGCAGGAGATCTTTGCGGGCGGCAAGGTCTATTCCGTTTCCGGCCAGGGATATCTTCCTGTCGGGAAAATATTTGACGGCGAAAGGGAAATAGACAACAAAGAACATCCGGCTCTGGAAGCTTGTTTTCTTTGCGGTGTCTTGTGCAATGATTCAAAACTTGCAGAAGATGAGAGCGGCTATTATATCCAGGGCGATCCTACGGAAGGGGCTTTGCTTGTAGCCGCAGAAAAATCAGGAATGGTCAATATCGAAAAGCTGTATGAAATGACCGAAAGAATAGACGTGGTCCCTTTTGAATCCGACAATCAGTATATGGCTACACTAAATAAAACTAAAGGGAAAGTTGATAGCGTTGCTTATATTAAGGGTTCTATAGAAGCGATCTTGCCCAGGTGTACATCAATTTTTGGCGGCGGCGAATTTGAAAGACAGGCCATATTAAGGATCGCGGAACAGCGTGCCTCTAACGGTTTGCGGGTGATCGCTCTGGCCCAAAAAACATTTCCCACCGGAAAGATCTCTATCGATCATGAGGATATTGATTCTGAGCTTGTGTTTTTGGGATTTCAAGCGATGATGGACCCTCCGAGAGAAGAAGCGATAGCGGCCATAAAATCCTGCCATAACGCCGGGATCATCGTAAAGATGATAACAGGGGACCATGTTGAAACGGCAAAATCGATCGCAAAAAAGATCGGATTGAGGTCCGGCATAGAAGGGGATCCTCAAAACATAATTGCGGTATCAGGCTCGGAAATAGCAAAATGGACAGATGCCGAATTCCCAAAAAGAGCTTTTGAGACCTCTGTTTTTGCCAGGGTCGCTCCGGAACAAAAACTGAAGATTGTGAAAGCTCTTCAATCTCTTGGCCATGTTGTGGCCATGACGGGTGACGGAGTCAACGATGCCCCGGCGCTTAAACAGGCAAACATAGGGATATCGATGGGCAAATGCGGTACCGAGGTGGCCAAAGAAGCTGCCGAAATGGTCCTGACCGACGATAATTTTGCTTCCATCGAAGCCGCGGTTGAAGAGGGCAGGGGTGTTTTTGATAATTTAAGGAAATTTATCGCTTGGTCACTTCCCACGAACGGTTCCGAGGGACTGGTCCTGATGATCGCGATAATATTCAATCTTGCTATCCCGATCTCTCCGCTGCAGATATTATGGATCAATATGATGACCGCCGTTTTTTTAGGCATGACGCTTGCTTTTGAGCCCAAAGAAGATGACCTTATGTCCCGCGCACCAAATGATCCCCAAATGCCGATATTCACAAAAGAGCTTAGTTTGCGGACGATAATGGTGTCTATTCTGCTGGTGTTAGGCGTATTTATTCTTTATGGTCTCGAGGCCGGAAGAGGTTTTGATACGGCGACAATTCAGACCATAGCATCCAACGTTCTTGTGATCGGAGAAACATTTTATCTATTTAACTGCCGGTCTTTTAAGAAATCCGTTTTTCAAATAGGATTTTTTTCTAATCCGATCGTACTGTTTGGCGTTTTTGTGATGATAGCGGCTCAACTTTTGTTCACTTATGCGCCTTTTATGAATGAGCTTTTCGGGACCAAGCCTATCGGGATAGAATACTGGCTTGAGATATTGTTCTTCGGCGCGGTCTTGTATTTTATTGTTGAAGCCGAAAAGAAGGTCAGGAACATATTCAGGAGGAATGCGCCATGACAATGAGCGTCAAAGAAGCCATTGAGAACCGCAGAGCATATAGGTCGCTTGAAAAGATTGAGATAACGGAAGAGATCATCCATGAGCTTTCTCTTGCTGCTTCTCTTTCGGCATCCTGTTTTAATAATCAACCTTGGAGATTCGTATTTGTCTATGATAAAGAAGACCTCGAAAAATTCAAGATCGTATTCAACAAGGGCAATGAATGGTGTCATGCGGATTCCCTTGTCATCGCCGTTGTAAGTGAAAAAAGCCTTGATTGTGATACGAAAGGCCGGCAATATTATCTTTTCGATACCGGTATGGCAACAGCCCTGCTGATACTTCGGGCTACGGAGCTCGGTCTGGTTGCGCATCCAATTGCCGGATATGATGAACAAAAGGTCAAGGAGCTTCTTGCTATACCCGAAAGCATGACTGTGATAACTCTCGTAAATGTCGGCAAACATTCAGACAAAATAAGTCCAGTACTCAGTGAAAAGCAGGCACATGACGAAAAAGAAAGGCCATCAAGACTTGCTCTTAACAAATTTGTCTTCCGCGGAAGATACGGAGCCCAAAGCTGATATAATTTACTTGTGAAGCGAAAAATATACCTTGTTTCCCAATCTCCGAGAAGGAAAAAATTGCTCTCCGAATTTTTGAACCGCAAGTTCTTTCTTCTAAAAAATTACCATGATGAAACGATAATAAACGGCCAAGACCCTTTTTTTCAGGTAAAGGCTAATTGTAAAGGCAAAATAGATTCAGTGCAAAATAAGCCCGAAAATTCATTATTGATATCTTCTGATACTGTTGTGGTCCTTGGCAGACACATTCTTGGCAAACCCGGCAATCCTACATCCGCCGTAAAAATGTTGAAAAAGATAAGCGGCAGGACCGTTTTGGTGATAAGCGGAGTTGCGGTATTTGATACTAGAAAGAAAAAGTTGTTTTACGGGCATGAAAAGACTGCTGTGAAAATAAAAAAACTTTCCGGCCGGGAGATAAAAAAGTATGTGAGCACAAAAGAACCTCTTGATAAAGCGGGAGCATTTGCCATCCAGGGTAAAGGTTCTTTTCTCGTCGAGTGGATCGAAGGTGATTATTCTAATGTGGTAGGGCTTCCCATCTCAAAGCTCGCTATCCTTTTAAGACGTGCCGGTGTTAGAACATGAACCAAAATATTTATGACCTTATAGTAATAGGATCAGGTCCCGCAGGAATGACGGCTGCCATCAGGGCGGCCGAGCGCGGCAAAAAAACAGTTATCCTTGAAAAAGGCCCTGTCGCGGGGCGCAAATTGCTTCTTTGCGGAAATGGCCGCTGCAATGTGACCAATGCGGAGACGGACTTGAAACAATTCGCTTCAAATTACATGAAAAATCCGTTTTTCATGTTGAGCATGCTTCATAATTATTCCAATACCGACGTGATGGAGTTTTTTGAAAGCCGCGGAGTACGGCTAAAGCTGGAGCCCGGCAAAAAAGTCTTTCCTAAAAGCAATAAGGCTTCGGATATTTTGGCGGTTTTGATGGGCAGGCTTTCGGAGCTCGGTGTCGAGATCGTTTTTGACTGCTGCGTAAGGTCTTTGATAATTGAAAACGGCACCTTAAGAGGAGTCGAAACCGAAAAGGGCAAATACTTAGGTTCTTCTGTCTTGATCGCGACCGGGGGAAAGACGCTCCAGAAGACCGGATCGACCGGGGACGGATATGTGCTTGCCGAAAAGGCGGGACATAGTATAATTCCTCCAAAAAAGGCGTTGTATCCTTTTGAGATAGAAGACACTTCGCTCTGTTCCCGTTTAAGCGGATTAAGCGTTGAAGCAGAAGCGTCTTTCATAAACAACAGCGGTCTTTTATATAAAGAGACGGGTAGTATAATGTTTGCTCAGTTCGGTCTGACGGGCCCATTGATGATAAATGCCAGCCTTGTCGTATCAAAATCACAGATGAGCGGGCTGAAAATAGCGGTTAATTTTTTTCCTGGTAAAGATGAAAAGGCCGTGGACGGCATTTTGCTCGAAGCGGTAAAAATCAATCCCAATAAGGGCATTGAAAATCTGCTGCTTGAGCTTCTGCCGAGGAGCCTTGCGATTGCCGTTGTGAGCGAGAGTGAGATTGCTGCCGATAAAAAGGCCAACCAGTTTTCAAAAGAGGAGAGGGCCCTCTTAGTAAAAAAAATGACCGCTTTGGAGTTTAAGGTATCAAAGTATGTGAATATAAATAAATCAGTTGCTACAGACGGCGGAATAGACCTTAAAGAGATAGACAATAAGACGCTGGAGTCCAAATTTGTAAAAGGGCTATATTTTGCCGGTGAAGTTTTGGATGTTATAGGCAAGACCGGAGGCTTTAACCTTCAGGTGGCCTGGTCAACGGGTTGGACTGTGGGCAATGTGATATAATCGGTTGAAGAAATACGAAAAGGGAGTTCTGAAATGAAAGAAAATAATATTGGATTTATCCATGAGGATCTTGCCAAAGCCGCAAAAACAGCGATAACGATGGAAAAAGAGGGCTATGATATTTACGTCAAAGCGGCGAACATGACAAAAAATGTCCTCGGCAAGTCGACCCTTATGGCTATTGCGGAAAAGGAAGTGCTTCACCGGCAGTCAATAGAGAGCTTTTATTCTAAGTTGACGGGCGCATCCGCCGAAACGATATCCGTTGACGAAAACAATCTCTGGAGCGCAAAACTAAGGACTGAAATACTATCAAAGATAAAAGATGCCCTTGATAAATTATCGGGGAGCGACAAGGATCTGGTCAAAACTTATGAGATTGCAATGGACCTTGAACTAAAAGGCTACAATTTTTACAACAGCATTGCGGCACAGACCGACAACGAAGATGCAAAAAGACTTTTCGCCTTCCTGGCAAAAGAAGAGAACATCCACTTTGATATTTTACAGGAGACGCATCTTTATCTGAGCAATCCGTCCGAATGGTTCCACAAGGAAGAAAAGTGGCTGGTGGAGGGCTGATATCTTCCAGATCGACGATCTTTGCGGTCGCGGTCGCGATCGCACTGGGGCTATTTTTTGGTCTCCGCGAAGGAGTGATAGGAAGCGAAGATAAGATAAATATCCTTGTGATGGGAATAGACACGCAATACGGATGGCAGGCAAGGTCGGATTCCCTCAATCTTGTGCATATAGATTTCATAAGGAACAGGATAGGGATACTTGCTATCCCAAGGGATACTCTGGTTGATATACCGGGACACGGTCGGGACAAGATCAATCATGCGCACATGTTCGGAGGGCCTGAACTTTCATGCCTGACTGTTTCAAGGTATCTAAAAATCCCGGTAAAGTATTACATAGAAGTAAATTTCCCTCTTTTTATGCAGATGGTGGATGATCTGGGCGGTGTTACGGTCGACGTTGAAAAACCTATTTATTATAATGATTACGCGGCCAACCTCCATATCAATCTTCAACCCGGAGTTCAAAGGCTTTCCGGATATCAGGCGATGGGATACGCAAGGTTCCGCCATGACAGGGCAAGTGACTGGGGACGCATTGACAGGCAGCACAGATTCTTTCAGGCAATAGCCCAGCAGCTGATATCGCCTTCAAATTATTATAGACTGCCTTCTCTCCTGCATAGCGCTGCTTCAAATATCAGGACAAATCTGGGGACATCTCAGACGATGAAAATAGCGTTTAGAGTGCCTGGGATTTACAGGACCGGCAATATTGTTATGGGAGTCATTCCGGGAACGGACGCAATGCTTCAAGGAGGATATTATATGTTGCCCGATGAAAAAGGGAAAAGAGAAGTCATAGACAAGGTAATATACGGTAAATAGAATGTCGTTGTATTTATTCATTATCCAGTAGAATCATATCCAGCTTTGTCTTAAGTTCTTCGACCGTTCCGCAGTTCTCAATGATTGCGTCAGACAATTTTAAACAATCGAACAGTTGCTGCTTCTTTGGATCGGCGGAGTTTTCTTCTTGTTCTATTTTGATGAATTCATCAAGACTTGCCTCAAAACCCGTGCGTCCTCTCTTTTTTGACCGTTCAAATCTTATCTCAATGGGAGCGTCGATGCCGATAAGCAAAAAATTCCCATTATTTCGAAGTTCTTCTATCTCAAAAACATTTCTTATGCTGTCAACCACGACTTTTGAAGGTTTGTCCTTCAGTATTTTCTTTAAAGCCCTTTTTGCCAGGACCGAAGGCCCGAATTTTTTGCGCATCTCGTTACCGCAGGTAATAAGGTTGCCTCTTGAATGGTCGAGTCCTTTTTCGGAGGCATAATCCCTTACGATATCCGACAGGGAATAATAGGAGAACCCTTTTTCTATTAAGTATTCTGCTGCCGTACCTTTGCCGGAGGCGTTTAGTCCGGTCAACCCGATCAGTTGCATAAAAATGAAACTCCCTGCATTATTATAATCCCGATTTGATCGGTTGACAACAAACCTTGTGCTGTTGTAGAATACTAATGTTCGCGTTGGATCAATAAATATTGGGTAAAGTTCCGCAAATTCCCAAATAAAATTGGTGTGGGAGTATTGTGCTTTTGTTATGAGAGAAATAATTACATTGGTTTGTTCTGTATGCAAAAGGAAAAACTATGCCAGCACCAGGAATAAGAAGCCGGGTTCCGAAAAAATAACAATAAAAAAGTATTGCTATGCTTGCAGGAAGAGGACGCCTCATAAAGAAGAAAAGTAGTTTTTGCGCTTTAGAAGTGCCCACCAAGGCAATTCCTGTTTAGCGGATCTTTAAGGCAGGGGGGATTTTTTGCTTTTTAGTTAGGTGGGTAGCTCAACTGGCAGAGCAGCGGTCTCCAAAACCGCAGGTTGCAGGTTCAATTCCTGTCCCACCTGTTTAAAAGGCGGGATTTTTGAAGGCGGGGATAAATGATGGAGATGGTCAAGGTCGCAGGTATTATCGAAAAAACGAAGGCTTTCTTAAAAGAGGTTGGTATAGAGTTTAAGAAAGTTGTCTGGCCGGACAAAAAGTTCGTTTTTTCGGCAACAGTGATAGTTTTGGTGATAGTACTTGCTTCGGCCTTCTATGCGGCAGCAATTGATTTTGGTTTTGAAAAGCTTTTTCAGTTTTTGTCGCTGTTATTTAGGGGGGGCGTATAAAAGATGGAAGATTTGGTAAGTCAGAATGAGCAACCGGTAGTACAAGATACGCAACCGGCAGCAGAACAGATCCCGGAGCAGCACGAAGTTCAACCGGAAGCAGCAGCCGAACAAACTATTATTGTCGAAGAAGTCCCTCAAGAGGTCCCGGCGGAAACCTCCGATTTTGCGGTCCCCGAAGCCAAGGGAGAACCGAAATGGTACATAGTCCAGACTTTAACGGGGCAGGAAGACAGAGTAAAAAGCCGGATCGAGACGACAGTTGAAGAACTCGGATTAAAAGAGAGAATATTGAGAGTTCTTGTTCCCGAAGAAGAGACCGTAGAGATCCGCGGAGATAAGCGGGTCGAGCGCAAAAGGAAGATGTATCCCGGCTATGTTTTTGTCGAGATGATACTTGACGAAGACACATGGTACAAGATACGAAGCACAGCCGGAGTAGCCAGGTTCATAGGCGGAAAAACTTCTCCGGTGCCTGTTACGGACAGGGAGATGCAAAGGGTGCTCAAACAGCTCGGAATAAAAGAAAAAGAGATAACGGTAGAGTTCTCGGTCGGCGAGCCGGTCAGGATAATAAGCGGTTCTTTCAGGGGCTATACGGGTTCTGTTTATGAGATAAACGCGGCCAAATCCAAGTTGAAGGCGATGATCAATATTTTTGGAAGGGACACATCTGTGGAGGTAGATTTTGACCGTGTTGAAAAGGTGATATAAAAATGGCAAAAAAAGTTCTGACGATGGTAAAACTTCAGATCCCGGCGGGCAAGGCAAATCCGGCTCCTCCGATAGGTCCGGCGCTTGGTCAGCATGGGGTCAACATCATGGAGTTTTGCAAGGCTTATAATTCAAAAACTTCCGACAAGGGAGATACCATAATCCCTGTCGAGATCACTATATATGATGATAGATCATTTACCTTTGTATTAAAGACGCCTCCGGCCGGAGTTTTGATCATAAAAGCGGCCGGCATTGAAAAAGGTTCGGCTGAGCCAAATAAAACTAAGGTAGGCAGCATTACGAGAGCTCAGCTTGAAACAATAGCAAAACAAAAATTGCCGGACCTAAATGCGAGAGACATAAATGCCGCCTGCAATATAATCGCCGGAACGGCAAGGAACATGGGGGTTGAGATAAAAGGATGACGGTCAATAAAAAATATTCTGAAAAAGCCAAACTGGTGAACGGCTCCGTGAAATATAGTTCTACCGAAGCAGCCAAACTTTTAAAACAGACCGCGGTGGCAAAATTTGACGAAACGATCGATCTGGCGCTTCATCTGACAACGGACCCAAAAAAGAGCGACCAAAATATTAGAGGAACCGTCTCTCTTCCTGCCGGCACCGGCAAAAAGATAAAATTGCTCGTGTTTGCGAGGGGTGATAAAGCGGCCGAGGCGACCGCGGCCGGGGCGGATCATGTAGGAGCTGACGATATGATACAAAAAATATCCGGAGGCTGGCTGGATTTTGATCTTGCGCTGGCTACCCCGGACATGATGCCTGCAGTCGGAAAGCTCGGCAAAATTTTGGGGACAAAAGGCCTCATGCCGAACCCCAAATCAGGCACAGTGATCACCGATGTGGCAAAAGCAGTCAAAGAATTCAAGGCCGGAAAAGTTGAGTTCAAGCAGGATAAGACCTCAAATGTCCATATAGGGATAGGCAAAATATCTTTTTCCGAAGAGGACATAGAAAAGAACATAATCACAACTCTCGGAGCGGTAAACAAGCTAAAACCAAGCGGGCTCAAGGGTAATCTGATAAAAAGCGCCACGGTCTCATCTACTATGGGGCCCGGCATCGGACTGAACATTTCGAAGATTTTGAAATAGAATTTGGAGCGAAAAAATGGCAGAGAGAACTTATAAAAAAGCAAAGACCGAAGCGATAGAGTCTATAAAAGGAAAAAAAGGCAAAAGCAACATAATGATCCTTACGGACCATCAGGGGCTGACTGTTGCGCAAATAACGGTTCTCAGAAACAGGCTTTTTGATGTCAATGCTCAGTACAATGTCGTAAAAAATACTCTTGCTTACCGGGCCATATCCGAAGAAGGACAGGAAAAGGTAAAAGAGGCGCTGAACGGGCCTTCGTCAATAATATTCGGATACGGTGATGTAGTCGCTCCGGCCAGAATAGTAGTTACTTTTTCCAGGGAAAACGAGAAGCCGGCGGTAAAGGGCGCGATAATGGACGGGCGTTTTATGGATACTGACGAAATAAAAAAACTGGCGATGCTGCCTTCCAAAGAAATTCTGCTCGCAAAGGTAGTGGGCGGAATAAAATCGCCTCTTGTTTCTCTGGCGAATGTTCTGCAGGGCCCGATAAGAAAGCTTGTTTACGCGTTGAATGAAATTTCAAAAAAGAAGGGGGTGTAATAAAAAATGTCGAAGATAGCGGAAATAATGGGGTCCATAGAAGGGTTAACGGTGCTCGAATTGGCCGATCTGGTAAAGTCTTTGGAAGATAAGTTCGGTGTCGTTGCGGCGGCGCCTGTCGCGATAGCGGCCGGTGGAGCAGCAGCCGGAGCTCCTGCCGAAGAGGCAAAAGATGAAGTTGATGTCATTTTGACCTCCGCAGGCGACAAAAAGATCCAGGTACTTAAAATTGTAAGGGAAATAACCGGTCTCGCTTTGAAAGAAGCAAAGGACCTGGTTGATACAGTGCCAAAACCGGTCAAGTCCAAGATCAAGAAGGCTGAGGCCGAAGAGATAAAGAAAAAATTAGAGGAACAAGGTGGCACAGTTGAGATTAAATAAAAGGATTAATCCTTACGGTTTGAGCAGGCCGGAACTCGAAGCCCCTGATCTTTTGGAGATGCAAAAAGATTCTTTTGACTGGTTCCTCAAGGAGGGACTAAGGGAAGAGCTAAGAGCTATTTCTCCAATAAAAGGTTATGGAGGCAAGTACGAACTTGAGTTTACCGGTGCTTATAAGCTTGAAGACCCGAAATACGAAGCCGATGAGTGCCTCATAAAAGAGGTCACATATCAGGCTCCCATAGATGTAACCGCCAAACTTGTTGACACCGAGACCGGTGAAATAAAGGTGCAGGAAGTTTTTATCGGCGATCTTCCTCTCATGACGGAGAGGGGTACATTTATAATAAACGGGGCTGAAAGAGTAGTAGTAAGTCAGCTTGTAAGATCGTCCGGTGTTTATTTCAGGGAAGTAAAAGTCCCGGAAAAAACAGCCAAGCCGTTATATTATGCCACCGTTGTTCCCGACAGGGGCTCATGGCTGGAATTCGAGGTTGATTCCGCGGGCGTAGTGTTTGCCAGGATAAACCGCACGAAAAAGATAGCCGTGACAAAATTCCTGTCCGCGATCGGATGCAGTGAAAAAGAGATAAACGAAGTTTTGGCCGATAACGAGCTCAAGAGAAAAACGCTAAAAGAAGCTCCGGTCAAATCAAAAGAAGAAGCCTTGCTCGAACTCTATAGAAAACTTCGTCCCGGAGACCCGGTAACAAAAGAAGGGGCCGAAGTATATCTTAACAATCTGTTCTTTAACAGCAAGAGATACGATCTTGGGCGCGTAGGCCGTCACAAGATGAACGTAAAGTTGGGCATCAGCGTTTCCGAGAACAAGAGAGTTTTGACAAAAGACGATATTCTGGGAAGTGTTCGCTATCTTGTAAAGCTCAATCGCGGCGAAGGGCTGTCAGATGATATTGACCATCTCGGCAACAGAAGAGTAAGAGCCGTAGGCGAGCTATTGCAGAGACAATTCCGTGTAGGCCTTTTGAGGGTGGAAAGGCTTATAAGAGAGCAGATGGTGATAAGGAGCGGAGAAAAGGTTGGACCCCAGCAGCTTATCAATATACGGCCGATAGTCGCAGTCCTTAGGGAATTTTTCGGTTCAAGCCAGCTTTCTCAGTTCATGGACCAGACAAATCCTTTGTCCGAGCTAACCCATAAAAGAAGGCTGAGCGCTCTCGGGCCGGGAGGTCTTACAAGGGAGAGGGCCGGTTTTGAGGTCAGGGACATACATCCGTCCCATTACGGGAGAGTTTGTCCTATAGAAACTCCTGAAGGCCCCAACGCTGGTATCATATCTTCGCTTGCTACCTACGCAAAAGTGAATAAGTATGGTTTTATTGAAACTCCTTACTTTAAAGTGGTCAACGGAAAGATCACGGACAAAGTCGAATATATGACCGCCGACAAGGAAGATCTTCACAAGATAGGCCCCTGCGATCTACGCATAGATAAGAGCGGAAAGATCACTGACGATACGATCCCGGTACGATACAAGAGAGAGTTTGTGCTTGTTCCCGCTGAAGAAGTTGAATATGCGGGAGTACACCCGGCGCAGGTTTTTAGTATCACTACCGCGCTCATACCGTTTTTGGAACACGACGATGCCAACAGAGCACTTATGGGATCCAACATGCAAAGACAGGCTGTCCCTCTGATCAGTCCCGAAGAACCTTTTGTCGGCACAGGGCTTGAGAGAAAAGCGGCGATGGATTCCAAAGTCCCGCTGGTCGCAAAAAATTCGGGAGTGGTTTCAAAAGCAACTTCGACGGAGATCGTAATAAAAACAGATTCTTCGAAACCCGACGTATATAAGCTGATTAAATTCCAGAGAAGCAACCAGAACACCTGTCTCCATCAAAGGCCGGTAGTGAGCATAGGGGACAAGGTTAAAAAGGGCGAAGTCATAGCCGACGGATCGACCACCAGCAATGGCGAGATCGCAATGGGCAAGAATGTCCTTGTGGGTTTCATGCCGTGGGAAGGCTATAACTTTGAGGACTCTATTTTGATATCGGAAAGACTGGTCATGGACGATGTTTTTTCTTCCGTACATATCGAAAGGTTTGAAGTCGATATCAGGATCACCAAGCTCGGAAGGGAAGAGATAACCAGAGAAATACCTAATGTCAGTGAAGACGCTTTAAAAAGTTTGGACGAGCGCGGAATAATAATGGTCGGCGCCGAGGTGAAACCCGGCGACATCCTTGCGGGCAAAGTAACCCCGAAAGGCGAGACCGAGCTTCCCGCCGAGGAAAAACTTCTTAGAGCGATATTTGGCGATAAAGCCAGGGACATGAGAGATACTTCTCTCAAAGTGCCGCCCGGCGAAAGCGGGAAAGTGATTGCCGTCAGGACTTTTTCCAGGGAAGAAGGAGATGAGCTTCCTCCCGGAGTGCATGAGATCATAAGGGTCTATGTCGCGCAGATGAGAAAAGTGTCTGTCGGTGATAAGATGGCCGGACGCCACGGGAACAAGGGCGTTGTATCAAGAATACTTCCTGTGGAAGATATGCCATTTCTTCCGGACGGAACTCCGCTGGACATAGTGCTCAATCCTTTGGGTGTTCCTTCAAGAATGAACGTCGGACAGATATTTGAACTTTTGCTGGGAGAAGCCGCAAGGGTGCTTGGCAAGATTTATGAGGTGCCTTCTTTTGACGAGTCCATGGAAGAAGACGCTTCCATACATCTTGTTGAAAGAGAACTGGAAGAGGCCGCAAAAGTCTCGGGTCTCCACTGGCTTTCAAAAAACGGGAAAGTCGATCTTCGCGACGGACGCACCGGAAAGTCATTTGACAGAAAAGTTGTTTGCGGGTGCATGTATATACTCAAACTTATACATCTTGTGGATGACAAGATGCATGCAAGGTCCACAGGACCTTACTCTCTGATTACCCAGCAGCCTCTCGGAGGAAAGGCCCAGTTCGGCGGCCAAAGGCTCGGAGAAATGGAAGTATGGGCTCTCGAAGCTTTCGGAGCCGCACACTGTCTCCAGGAGATGTTGACCATAAAATCGGACGATGTCGGAGGCCGTGCAAAAGTTTATGAATCGATAATAAAGGGCAAGCCCATGTCAAAACCCGGTACCCCTGAATCCTTTAAAGTGCTGGTAAAAGAATTACGCAGCTTAGCGCTGGACCTTAAACTAATATCCAAGGACGGTAAAGAAGTCAGCCTTGATGAAGAGTCCAAAGCTTCGGGTCCAAAAACCCGGGCCAGGAGCTTTTTTTCTAGAACTTCGATGGATGAGGAGAAATAAACAAGATGCGGGAAAAAATGTCGAAAGAGGTTACCACCTGGTTTGACTATCTGAAGATAGGTCTCGTGTCTACCGAGAGGATATTGTCATGGTCGCACGGCGAAGTGGAAAAACCGGAAACCATCAATTATAGGACTTTTAAGCCGGAAAGGAAAGGTCTTTTCTGCGAAAAGATATTCGGTCCGGTAAAAGACTGGGAATGCCATTGCGGCAGATACAGGCGTGTAAGATACAGGGGTATCATTTGCGAGCGCTGCGGGGTGGAAGTCACTACAGCCAGAGTAAGGCGCGAAAGAATGGCCCATATACGGCTTTGTGTGCCGGTGGCGCACATTTGGTTCCTTCGCAGTATTCCCGGATATATAAGTTTATTGCTAGATATCCCCAACAGCGAGCTTGATACAGTTATTTACTACGATTCCTATATTGTTACCGAGGTTTCAGACAACATAAAGAACAAGGTCAAAGTCGGCGAAGTGTTGAACGAAGGCACTTATCAGGACCTAAAGGAAAAATACGGGAATGCTTTTAAAGCCGATACCGGCACCCGTCCTATAAAAGAGTTGCTTTCGCGGATAGATCTTAAAGACATGGTCAAGTCCTTAAGAAAAGCGCTTAAAGATTCTACCGGACAGAAAAGGATAAAAATAGTTAAAAGATTGCGCGTTGCCGAAGCTTTTGTGGATTCCGGCAACAGGCCAGAATGGATGATCCTTGAGGTCCTGCCTGTAATGCCGCCGGAACTCCGTCCTATGGTCCAGCTCGAAGGCGGAAGGTTTGCCACCAGTGATCTTAACGACCTTTACAGGAGAGTGCTCAACAGGAACAACCGCCTGAAAAAGATGATCGCCATGGGCGCTCCCGAGATGATCATAAGGAACGAGAAAAGGATGCTACAGGAAGCTGTCGATGTGCTTATCGATAACGGGAGGCGCAAAAGGGCCGTTACCGGTTCTACCGGCAGGCCGCTCAAATCACTCACCGATATAATAGAAGGCAAGCAGGGACGTTTCAGACAAAACCTTCTCGGAAAACGCGTCGATTATTCAGGCAGAAGCGTGATAGTCGTAGGCCCTCATCTTAAAATGCATCAATGCGGCCTTCCAAAAGGCATGGCTCTGGAACTGTTCAAACCTTTTGTAATAAGGAAGCTGGTAGAAAAAGGCCTGTCGCAAAATGTCAAAAGCGCAAAAAGGCAGATAGAAAGAAAGGATATTGTTGTCTGGGATATCCTTGAAGAAGTTATTCAGGGGCAGGTAGTCCTTTTGAACAGGGCTCCCACTCTCCACAGGCTTGGTATCCAGGCTTTTGAACCGGTGCTTGTAGAAGGAAAAGCAATACAGATACATCCTTTGGTCTGTACCGCTTTCAACGCCGATTTTGACGGAGACCAGATGGCTGTGCACGTGCCTATTCTGCCCGAGGCTCAAGTCGAGGCGCGCATAATTATGCTTTCGTCGCACAATCTTATGTCTCCTGCTTCAGGCAGGCCGGTCATGACCCCTTCGCAGGACCTGATACTTGGAACTTATTATATGACCTATATAAACGAGGCCGATACAGAAGAACCCAAGATAATTTTTTCCGGTGATGATGAGGCGATGCTTGCGCATGATTGTGAAGAGATCCATCTGCATACTCCGATAAAAGTCATGCGCGACGGGGAAATAATAAAGACCACGGTAGGCAGGGTTAAGTTCAATTACACCTTGAGCCGCGCGATCAAAAGAAGCCGTGCAACAGGTTCTTTGCCTTTCATGAACTATTCTTTTGACAAGAAAAAAGTCGAACAGCTCATAAAGGTCTGTTACACGCAATTCGGTTCTACTATTACGGCGGAAATAGCTGATGAGATAAAGAGACTAGGCTTTAAATACGCTACTTTGGCCGGGATCTCGATCGGCGTAGAAGATCTCAAAGTCCCAGCACGCAAGAAAGAGATAATAGAAAAGGCCGAAAAACAGATAGAACATTTGAGAAGGCTTGAGAAAAGCAAGTCTATAACATCCAAGGAAAAAGCCAACAAGACCATGGAAATATGGAGCGATGTGACCCAAAACGTGACGCATGAACTTATAGAAGAGTTCAAACAGGACGAGCTGAATTCTGTTTATCTTATGGCTTATTCCGGTGCGAGAGGCTCTATGGACCAGGTAAGACAGCTGTCAGGTATAAGAGGCCTTATGGCGGATAAAGAAGGAGATATTCATCCTATACCGATCAAGTCCAACTTTAAAGAAGGCTTGACAGTGACCGAGTACTTTATATCTTCGTACGGCGCCAGAAAAGGATTGGTGGATACCGCTTTAAGAACGGCCGATTCAGGGTATTTGACCAGAAGGCTTGTCGATGTTGCCCAGGATGTGATGATAACCGCCGAAGACTGCGAGACCAAGAACGGGCTGGTCGTCTCCAGTATATGGGAACGCGCTGATGAGATACTGCCTCTTAAGGCAAGGATCGTCGGCAGAAATTCTGCTCAGAAAGTTTCTGATCCGGTAAGCGGCAAAGTGATCGTCAATGTGGGCGAAGAGATAACCGAAGCAGTAGCCGATAAAATAGCGGAAGCGGGAATAGAAAATGTAAAAGTCAGATCGCCGCTTACCTGCCAGATGAAAAAAGGTATTTGCCAGATGTGCTACGGACGGAACCTGGCGACCGGCAATCCTATCGATATCGGCGAGGCCGTAGGTACGATAGCCGCACAGTCGATAGGAGAGCCCGGCACACAGCTTACAATGAGAACCTTCCATATCGGAGGTGTCGCTCTTCACAAAAAGGCCAGGGTCATTGTAAAGCACGCCGGCAAGATAAGTTTTGGTGACGGGCTTTCTATAAGAACTATAAGGGATGCCTTTGACAACAAAATAGATATCGTCACCAGAGAGTCTGCAATAACCGTAAAATCCAAGAACAGGGAAGAAGTATATCCAATGCAGGTCGGATCTATTATAAAAGTATCCGACGGAGAATCCGTAAAAGCGGCCTCGGTGATAGCCGAAGTTGATTCTACTTACGAATATGTGGTAGCCACCACCGGCGGCAAGATCAAGATATTCGGAGTAGATTTTATCGAGAGAAAGAAAAAGGTGGAAGACAAAACAGTAATAGAGATACTTGCCGAGAACGAAGGCATGGCATTTGTCTACAATCCAAAAGTTGTTAAGGAATATGATACTCCAAAAGGCGCCAAAATATTTGCAAAGCTTGGAGACAATATTGATCTCGGGACGGAACTTGCCGCGGGAATCACTGCAAAAGTTCCCGGGGTGGTCATAGATATTGAAGAAAATTCCAGAGGCGGCTCTGTGGTCACTGCTCAGGGAGAGTTCTGCAGGATACAGTCCGGCGCTCAGCTTATGATCAAGGACGGGGATGTCGTGGAAGATTACGACATAATTGCCAGAGAAGTGACCTCCGACACTAAAAAGACAAAAGATATCATCCAGGGTCTGCCGAAAGTCGAAGAACTGTTCGAGGCCAGAAAACCAAAAGATGCGGCTCTTATTTCGGAGATCGACGGCAAAGTCGACCTGATAGATAAAGAAGGGTCCAGGCAGCTTTCGATAGAAGGCGACGGGGAAAAAGTAGATTATATTGTTCCTTACGAAACACGCCTTAGAGTTTCCAAGGGAGATAAGGTGCGCAAAGGCGCGGAGCTCACATACGGAGAACCCAATCCTCATGATGTACTGCGCATACAAGGTGCGGAAGCCGCGCAAAAGCTTATTGTGAACGAAGTGCAAAAGATATATAGAGGGCAGGGCGTGACGATACACGATAAACATATAGAGACCGTTGTCAGGCAGATGACAAAAAAGATAAGGATCGTTACTCCCGGCAATACGCTGCTTCTTCCGGGAGAGCTCATAGAAAAGCTTGAGTTTGACAAGGTTTGCGAAGAGACCAAAGGAGAAAAGTCTACGGCTACTCCGGTCCTTTTGGGCATTACAAAAGCTTCTCTTATGACCGACAGCTTTATTTCCGCAGCCTCGTTCCAGGAGACGGCAAGAATACTTACAGAAGCCGCGGTAAAAGGCAAAACGGACGAAATGTACGGGCTCAAAGAAAATGTGATAATAGGGCGTTTGATACCTTCCGGTACCGGTTTTGCCGGTTACCGGTATGTTGAGTCAGAACCAGCCCACAAGTCAAAGGAGTAAAAAAAGATGCCGACCATTCAACAGCTTATAAGAAAGGGCAGAAAGACGGAGTTAAAAAAGAGCAAAGCTCCGGCTCTCGGGGGCTCGCCTCTTAAAAGAGGAGTATGCCTCAGGGTGTACACGACCACTCCGAAAAAACCGAATTCCGCTCTGCGTAAAGTTGCCCGTGTCAGGCTGGTAAACGGCCAGGAAATTACCGCATATATCCCCGGGATCGGCCACAATCTTCAGGAACATTCGGTCGTACTTGTGCGAGGAGGCCGTGTTAAAGACCTTCCCGGCGTCAGGTATCACATAGTGCGGGGTACCTTTGATACAGGCGGGGTCGAGAACAGGTTCCAGAGCAGGTCAAAATACGGGGCGAAAAGGCCCAAAAAGAGTTAAGGAGTTTAAATAATGCCTAGACGGGGAAAAATAACAAAAAGGAAGATCCAGCCGGACTCAAAGTACGGCAGCGTGATGGTGCAGAAATTTATCAACAGAATAATGACAGCCGGCAAAAAAAGTACGGCGGAAAATATAGTCTACAACGCCATGAGTGCTGTAGCGGGAAAAACAGGAAAAGATCCTCTCGAAGTGTTTGAAACAGCTATTAAGAATGCCGTTCCTTTGATGGAAGTAAAATCAAGAAGGGTGGGAGGCTCTACTTATCAGATACCTATCGAAGTCGAAAGAGACCGCGGTCTTTCCATTTCAATGAAATGGATAAAAGAAAGCGCGGAAAGCAGGCCGGGCAAATCGATGGCCGAGAAGCTTTCTTCGGAACTTATGGACGTATTTGCCGGAACGGGTGGAGCCATGAAAAAGAAGGAAGATCTGCATAAGACCGCGGAATCGAACAAAGCGTTCGCGCACTTTAGATGGTGATGGAGATATAAGGATGTCAAGAGCTTATCCGCTTGAAAGAACCAGGAATATAGGAATAGCCGCGCATATAGATGCGGGAAAGACTACTCTTACAGAGAGGATCCTGTATTACACCGGAAAACTGTATAAAATAGGCGAGGTCCATGACGGCACAGCCACTATGGATTGGATGGAACAGGAAAAGGAAAGAGGCATAACTATAACTTCCGCCTGCACCACTTGCTTCTGGAGAGATAACCGTATTAATATTATTGATACTCCCGGTCACGTCGATTTTACGGTCGAAGTCGAGCGTTCTTTAAGGGTACTTGACGGAGTTGTCACGGTTTTTTGCGCCGTTGGCGGAGTCCAGCCGCAGAGCGAGACCGTTTGGAGGCAGGCAGTAAAATATCATGTTCCAAGAATGGCTTTTGTAAACAAGATGGACAGAGTAGGCGCAGATTTCAAACGTGCGGTCAAGATGATGCAGGAGCGTCTTTTGGCGCATACCGTTGTTATGCAGCTCCCGATCGGAGCTGAGGAGTCATTCAAAGGGGTTGTCGATCTTGTTGAAATGAAAGCGTATTATTTTGATTCTCAGGAAGAAGGAAAGGTGAGGGAAGATCATATTCCCGATGAGATGAAATCCAAAGCGTACAGATATCACGAAAGACTTGTAGAGTCAGCGGTGGACGCCGATGACGCTTTGATGGCAAAATATCTCGAAGGACAAAAGCTTACGGTCCAGGAGATCAAATCCGCAATTAGAAAGCTTACCGTGGAAAGCAGGATAGTGCCTGTATTTTGCGGAACGGCTTTTAAGAACAAAGGTGTTCAGCCTTTGTTGGACGGCATAGTGGATTATCTGCCTTCTCCTTTGGATGTCCCTGCCGTAAAAGGGATAGATCCGGACAGCGGCGATGAAATAAAACGCGATCCGTCGGATTCTGTTCCATTTTCGGCTCTGGCTTTTAAGATAATGTCAGATCCTTTTGTCGGAAAACTTACATTTTTCAGGGTTTATTCCGGTTCTCTGAAAACAGGATCATATATTACAAATTCCACAAAAGGGCACAAGGAAAGGATAGGCAGGCTGCTGCAGATGCATTCCAACAAAAGGGAAGAGATCGATGAGGTCTTTTCCGGAGACATCGCGGCTGCAGTAGGTCTCAAGAATACCACAACAGGAGATACGCTCTGCGATGAAAAGTCGCCTATTATTCTTGAGAAGATAATATTCCCGGAAACAGTTATTTCAGTCGCCATCGAGCCAAAGACCAAGGCTGATCAGGAAAAATTGGGAATATCTTTGCAAAAGCTGGCTGAAGAGGACCCGACATTTACCGTAAAGACCGATCAGGAGACCGGACAGACGATCATATCCGGTATGGGAGAGCTCCATCTGGAAATTATCGTTGACAGACTTTTCCGGGAGTTCAAAGTTGAGGCAAATGTCGGCAAACCTCAGGTCGCTTATAAAGAGACCATCAAAGGCCATGCCGAAGCCGAAGGAAAATTCATAAAACAGACCGGCGGCCGAGGACAGTACGGACATGTCTATGTGAAGATCGAGCACTCAAAAGAAAAGCATTTCGAATTTGAAAATAAGATCGTCGGGGGAGTCGTTCCAAGGGAATATATTAAGCCCGTAGAGCAGGGGATCGTAGAAGCGATGTCTTCCGGTGTCCTGGCCGGCTATCCCGTCCTGAACATAAAAGCCACTTTGTTTGACGGCTCTTATCACGAAGTTGATTCTTCCGAAATAGCATTTAAGATCGCGGCTTCCATGGCGTTTAAAGCGGCTTTTATGAAAGCAAAGCCGGTGCTGCTTGAGCCGATAATGAAAGTCGAAGTGGTTACCCCGGATCAATATCTCGGAGATGTTATGGGCGACTTGAACAGCAGGCGTGCCAGGATCGAAGGCATGGAATCACACAAGGGCATGCAGACGATCAAGGTCAAAGCACCCTTGGCCGAGATGTTCGGCTATTCCACCGCTTTAAGATCGGCCTCTCAGGGCAGGGCGACTTCTACCATGGAGTTCAATTCTTATGAAGAAGTTCCTAAGAATATCGCAGAAGGAATAATACTCAAAAACTCAGGGAAGGCACAGGAAAAATGAAAAGACAGAAGATCAGAATAAGGCTGAAAGGATATGACCACAGGATAGTGGACCAGTCGGCGGTTCGAATAATGGAAACGGCCAAAAGGGCCGGCGCGGCGGTTTCCGGTCCCATCCCGCTTCCGACGGACAAAGAAGTTTACTGCGTACTCAGGTCTCCGCATGTAGACAAGAAATCCAGAGAGCATTTTGAGATCAGGACACATAAAAGGCTTATAGATATTCTTGACCCTGCCCCGCAGACGGTCGACGCGCTTATGCAGATTGACCTTCCTGCCGGTGTGGACATAGAAATAAAACTTTCTTAAATAAAAGAGGTAAGTCTCGAAAGGATAAAAGAAAATGTTAGAGGGAATTATCGGTAAAAAAGTTGGAATGACACAGGTTTACGACAAATCCGGAAGCGTAGTGCCTGTTACTGTCATAGAAGCGGGCCCGTGTTTTGTTGTTGCCAAGAATAAGGACAGCAAAAAAGTCCAGCTGGCTTTTGGCAAAGCAAAAAAGATATCCAAATCGGTTTCAGGGCAGCTTAAGAAATCAGGGATAGAAGAAAAACTTAAGGTCCTAAAAGAGTTCAAATGTGAAGATTTTGACGCCGTACAGCCCGGACAGCAGGTCAAAGTAGATATCTTCAAAGAGGGAACAAAGGTTGCGGTTACCGGGACTTCCATAGGAAAAGGGTTTGCAGGGACGGTCAAGCGGCATCATTTCAGGAGAAGTCCGATGTCACACGGATCAAAATCACACAGGATCCCGGGGTCAATAGGTGCAGGGACTACTCCGGGCAGGGTTTACAAAGGCAAAAGGCTTGCCGGACGCATGGGAGGGGAACAGGTGACCGTAAAAAACCTTTCCGTTGTCCGTGTAGATGCGGAAAAAAACCTTCTGCTTCTCCAAGGTGCCGTACCCGGGTCCAATGGCGGCTACATAATAATAAGAAAGGGAAAAGCATAGAATGGTTTCTTTACCTTTATTCGACAAAAACGGCAAATCTTCGGGCGCGATAGAAGCAAAAGACTCGGTGTTCTCAATACCGGTGAAAGAATCCGTCGTTCACTCGGTGTTCGTAAGCCAGCGCGCGGGTGCAAGACAGGGTACCGCGTCCTCAAAAACCAGGGGAGAAGTCCGCGGCGGAGGAAAAAAACCCTGGAAACAAAAGGGTACGGGGCGTGCAAGGGCCGGCTCCTCAAGATCTCCTCTTTGGAGGGGCGGCGGCGTAATGTTCGGTCCAAAGCCCCGGGATTATTCAAAGCCTATGCCAAAAAAAGTTAGGCTTCTGGCTTTAAATATGGCAATTGCCGACAAGGTGAAATCAAATGAAGTCAAAGTGGTCGAGGATTTTTCTTTGGCCGGTTCCAAAACAAAGCTGTTCATGGAAATAGTGAGGAACCTGGGATTGGATTCCGCTATTATGGCTCTTGACGGTGCAGGCGCCGCCGAAAAAAAAGCCGCCGCAAATATTGAAAAAATCAAAGTTGTGTCCAGCAAAAATCTCTCTGTATTTGATATACTTAGATACGGGACTCTTGTACTTGATAAAAGCGCGGTTTTAAACCTTGAGGAAAGATTTCAAACAAAAGAATGAGCGAGAACGAAAATATAATTGTGAAGCCGATAATAACCGAAAAGGCAACGATGTTCAGGACGGATTCGGTGTATGTGTTCAAAGTGCTGGGGACGGCTACCAAGATCGACATAAAAAATGCGGTCGAAAATCTGTTTAATGTGAAGGTTTTGGATGTAAATACCGCCAAAGTAAGAGGCAAAGTGAGGCGCGTCGGCAGATCGTTTGGCAGGGTCAGCAGTTGGAAAAAGGCCTATGTTAAGCTGAAAAGCGGACAAAAAATAGACCTTATCGAAGGGACGATGTAGGAAAATGACTTTAAAACAATTCAGGCCGTTTACACCCGGCACCAGACAGAGGATAGATGTTCTTTTTGATGATGTGACCAAAAAGACACCTGAAAAATCTCTTTTGACTCCGCTTCCCAGAACAGGCGGGAGAGATTCCAAAGGCAGGATAACTTCAAGGCACATAGGCGGCGGCAGCAAGAGGAAATACCGCATCATAGATTTCAAAAGGGACAAGGATAATATCCCCGCAGTTGTGGAGGCGATTGAATACGATCCCAACAGAAATGCCAGGATAGCTCTTTTGAAATATCAGGATTCCGAACTTAGATATATAATCTGCCCGCTTGGGATCCGTGTGGGGGATCAGTTAATGTCAGGGCCGGATGCGGATATAAAGATCGGGAATGCCCTTCCGCTGAAGAGCACACCGGTAGGCACCACAGTCCATAATGTAGAATTGATCCACGGCCGCGGAGGCCAGATGGCCAGATCGGCCGGAAGTTTTGTAGTGCTCGTGGCAAAAGACCGCGGACGCGCCACATTAAAACTTCCTTCCGGTGAAGAGCGGCTTGTCGATGACCGGTGCAGGGCAACTGTCGGACAGGTCGGCAATCTTGACGCTAAAAATATTTCTCTAGGCAAAGCAGGACGCACCAGACACAGGGGCATAAGGCCTTCTGTTAGAGGCATTGCCATGAACCCATGTGACCATCCGCACGGCGGAGGAGAAGGCCGATCTCCTATCGGCCGTCCGGGACCGGTTACTCCATGGGGTCAGCCCACTTTGGGTTATAAGACCAGAAAACCTAGAAGACGTTCTGATAGATTCATACTTGTCAGGAGGAAAAAATAGGCCATGGCTAGATCTCTAAGAAAAGGACCGTTCGTTGATTATCACTTGATGGAAAAGGTTGCCAAGGCGGCTAACGACAAGGATAAACGCATAATAAAGACCTGGTCAAGAAGATCGACCGTTGTTCCGGAAATGATCGGGTTCACCATTGCGGTCCATAACGGACAAAAGCATATTCCTGTTTATGTTACGGAAAATATGATAGGGCACAAGCTCGGTGAATTTTCGCCGACAAGGACATTCAAGGGCCACAGTTCTCCCTCGGATAAATCCGCCGCCGCTTTGACTTAAAGGAAAAGAAAAGATCATGAAAGCAAAAGCAGTATCAAAATATCAGAGAGTGTCGCAGAGAAAAGTCGACAGGGTACTTGATCTGGTCAGAGGTAAAAAAGCCGATGAAGCAGTGGCTATCTTAAGTTTTCTGCCGCACGCTTCGGCAAAACTTATACTTGTTACCATTAAGTCTGCTATCGCAAACGCGATAAACAATTATAAGCTTCCAAAAGAAAGTCTGGCTGTTGCGCAGTGTTACGCGGGGCCTTCCACTCCAATGAAGAGATTCAGGCCCGCTTCGAGAGGAAGGGCCCATGCAATATTGAAAAGAGCCTGTCATATAACAGTAATCGTGGAGGATAGATAAAAAATGGGACAAAAAGTTCATCCGCATGGTCTGCGGTTGGGAATAATTGAAGATTGGGACAGTAACTGGTACGCAGAAGGCCAGGCATATTCCGACAACCTGCAGGAAGATATTAAGATAAGGAACTTTTTAAAGAATAAGCTCTATAAAGCAGGCGTGTGCAAGATCAAGGTGGCACGAAGGGCCAACCAGATCGAAATAGATATACATACGGCTAAGCCCGGCCTCATTATAGGTAAGGGCGGACGCGATATAGGAGCCGTGAGAGACGATGTGGTCCTTATGACCAAAAAACAAGTCCAGATAAATATAAAAGAAGAGAATAATCCGGAGGCTAACGCACAACTGGTCGCGGAGAACATCGCATTGCAGCTTGAAAAAAGAGTCATGTTTAGAAGGGCTACTAGACAGGCTGTTATGAAGGCATTGAGAAGCGGCGCCAAAGGCATAAAAATAATGGTTGCAGGCAGATTGGGAGGGGCAGAGATCGCGAGAACGGAATGGGTCAGAAAAGGAAGAGTTCCCCTTCATACCTTGCGCGCGAGGATCGAATACGGGTTTTGCGAAGCAATGACCCTTTACGGCAAAATAGGCGTTAAGGTTTGGGTATACAAGGGAGATGTGCTCCCTCAGGCGGAAGCCGTAAAAACTGAGGCTGCCGCGCCGCGAGAGCGTATAATGTCTCAGATGACCTTATAAAGAAATCGGAGAGTAGAAAAAATGGTATTGCAGCCGGGCCGTACAAAATTTAGAAAACAGCAAAGAGGGAATATGAAAGGGTATGCCTCAAGCGGAAATTTCCTGGCTTTCGGAGATTATGGCCTGCAGGCGGTTGAGGGTACCTGGATCAAGGTTAAGCAGATAGAATCGGCAAGAAAAGCTATTACGCATTTTATGAAGCGCGGCGGCAAAGTCTGGATCAGGATAATGTGTGACAAACCCTTCACTTCACGGCCTGCAGATACGAGGATGGGCGGAGGAAAAGGTGCTCCTGAAGGATTTGTCGCGGTTGTAAAACCGGGAACGATATTGTTTGAAATAGCCGGAATAAAAAAAGAACTGGCGATGGAAGCCTTGAGGCTGGCGGCTTATAAGATGCCGATAAAAACAAGGTTCATTGAAAAGGATTAATAATGGAAGCAAAAGACATAAGGCAGATGGATCTTAAAGAAATAGGCTCTAAGGTAAAGGAACTAAGAATGAACCTGCTCAAGCTGAGGATTGAGGCTTCCTCCAGTCAGATCAAAAATCCTTTGCGTAAAAGGCACCTGAGAAGAGATATTGCCAGACTGCTTACGATAGCCGGGGAGAAAATAAATGCAACAAAGACCAAGTAAGGGCACCGTCGAAGGGGTTGTGGTCAGCTCCAAAATGGACAAGACAGTTATAGTCTTGTCCGAAAGAAGGTTCGTGCACAAAAAATACGGAAAGACAGTGCGTAAAACATCGAGATTTTCAGCGCATGATGCCGAGAATAAATGCAAAGAGGGGGATCTGGTCCTGATAGTCGAGACCAGGCCGCTTTCAAAGACAAAAAGGTGGCGTGTAGAAAAAATACTGGGTAGTAAGGGGTTGTACAAAGAAAATGATACAAGTTCAGTCCAGGCTTAACGTAGCCGACAATTCTGGGGCCAAGCAGATTCTTTGCGTAAGGATACTGGGCAGTTCTTACAGAAGATATGCCGGTGTCGGTGATGTGATAATCGGGGTTGTAAAGGACGCTACTCCCAATATGACGGTAAAAAAGAGTTCCGTTGTAAGAGCTGTTGTAGTGAGGGTCAACAAGAGCATAAGAAGGGACGACGGCTCCTATGTCAGATTTGATGACAATGCCGCGGTCATAATAAACGATCAGGGCAACCCGATCGGCACCAGGGTTTTTGGTCCGGTGGCCAGAGAGCTGAGAGACAAGAACTATATGAAAATAATATCGCTTGCGGTAGAGGTAGTATAAAATGCAGCCAAGGATAAAAAAAGGCGATACGGTACAGGTCCTTTCCGGCAAGGACAAAGGCAAAAAGTCCAAAGTTATCAAGGTTAACCCGGAAAAACTTACCGCGATAGTGGAAAAAGTCGCCGTAGCAAAAAAACATCAAAAGCCGACCCGCGATTTTCCGGGAGGCATAATAGACAAGCTTATGCCCGTTAAGCTTTCCAGGCTCATGCTGGTTTGTCCGCATTGCAGCAAGCCTACAAGACTGGGCAAAAAAGACGGGTTCAGGGCCTGTAAAAAATGCGGCGAAATCTTAGATAAGGGCAAATAGAAAAATGGCTAAGACTTTAAAAGAGATTTACACTAAAGAGGCATCCAAAAGCATGATGAAAAAGTTCGGATATGAAAATATCTTTGAGGTGCCCAAGATCGTTAAGGTCGTCGTGAACAGGGGAGTAGGGCTAGCCGTGAGCGATTCAAAAGCTATGGACATTGCCGTGCAGGAGCTTGCGATGATCACAGGACAGCGGCCCATCATAACCAAAGCTAAAAAATCCATAGCAGTTTATAAGATCCGCGCAAAACAGCCGATAGGATGCAAGGTGACGCTCAGGGGCAAAAGGATGTACCATTTCCTGGACAAACTTATAAATATTTCACTGCCCAAGATCAGGGATTTCAGGGGTGTTTCTCCAAAATCCTTTGACGGCAGGGGGAATTATACTCTCGGGATAACAGAGCAGCTCATTTTCCCGGAAGTCGATTACGACAAGGTTGACAGGACCAGGGGAATGGATATAACGATCTGCACGAGCGCCAAGACCGATGAAGAAGCTAGAGAGCTTTTGAAATTTTTAGGTGTTCCTTTCAGGACTTGAAACAGGAGAAAATAAGTGGGAAAAACTGCGTGGCTGGCAAAACAGGTTAAAAAGGTAAAATTTTCTACCAGAAGAAGATCCAGGTGCAAAATATGCGGACGGCCCAGGTCTTATCTGAAAAAATTCGGCCTTTGCAGGATTTGTTTCAGAAGCCTGGCGCATCAGGGAGTCATTCCCGGCGTGACCAAATCAAGCTGGTGAGCATTAAAAGGAGTTTAAGATGACGTTAACAGATCCGATAGCCGATATGTTGTCAAGAATAATGAACGGGATCCGTGTAAGGAGTGAAGGGGTGGAAATCCCTTCTTCAAAGTTGAAATCCAGGATCGCGGAAATACTTAAAAAAGAAGGCTATATAAGCGATTTTGAAGAGGGCATAAAGATAGGCCGGAAGGTGCTGAAATTGCGCTTCAAATATAACGCCAAGGCAAAGAACGCTATAAATATGATCAAAAGAGTAAGCTCGCCGGGCCGCCATATTTATGTGAGAGGCGGTAAGCTTCCGAAGGTGCAGAGCGGTTTTGGTACCGCGATCATCACAACGTCCAAAGGGATAATGCCCGACAAAGAAGCCAGAAAGCTAAAAATAGGCGGCGAAGTTCTATTTTATGTATGGTAAGGAAAAAGAACAATGTCTAGAATAGGAAGAGCTCCGATACAGATACCTGCAGGGGTAACCGTTTCTGCGGACGGGGCAGTTATTAGTGTCAAAGGCCCGAAAGGGGTCTTGATGCAGCAAATAGATCCTTCCATAGAAGTCAAGATAGAGGGAAGCGTGATCAATCTGTCCAGAAAGTCGGAGATAAAAAAGCATAAGGCGATGCACGGACTTTACAGATCCCTTCTTGCCAACATGATAAAAGGCGTGCACACGGGTTTTGAGAAAAATCTTGAGATAAACGGCGTTGGATACAGGGTTGCCAAAGAAGGCAAAAAACTGGTCCTGTCAATGGGCTATTCGCATCCGGTATCCATAGAGCCGCCGGCAGGCATTGACTTTGTTGTGGAAGGGCAGACCAAAGTAAAAGTGGTGGGTATTGATAAACAGCTTGTCGGACAAATAGCGGCGGATATCAAGTATGTAAGACCGGTTGAGCCGTATAAGGGCAAAGGCATAAGATATGCCGGCCAAGATGTAAGAAGAAAAGCCGGCAAAGCTGCGGCAAAAGCGGCAAGTTAAGGGGCACATATAATGAAAGGCAAACTCACAAAAATTTTAGGTTCCAAGGAAAGGCCCAGGCTCAGGGTCTCTGTCACTATAAAGCACGTCTATGCCCAGATAATAGACGATGAAAAAGGGCACACTCTTGTGTCCGCTTCAACTGCAGAAAAAGCGCTTAAAGGCCAAAAGTTGAAGCCGAACATTGAATCCGCAAAGAAAGTCGGAGAAACTCTGGGCAAGAAAGCGCTTGAAAAAGGTGTCAGTTTTGTTGTTTTTGACAGGGGCGAAAGAAGATATCACGGCAAAGTTAAGGCGCTTGCCGAAGCGGCAAGGGCTGCCGGGCTAAAATTCTAAGGAGGTTTGTAGTGGCTGAACAACGATATAGGGAAAACAGGGAAGATAAAGAGTATCAGGAAAAGGTGGTCCAGATAAGCCGCGTTACCAAAGTCGTAAAAGGCGGAAAAAAAATGGGGTTTCGCGCAGTGGTCATAGTAGGCAACGGTAACGGGATGGTAGGGCTGGGGATCGGAAAAGCCAACGAAGTTGCTTCTGCCATTAGAAAAGCCGTAGAAGACGGCAAAAAAAATCTGATAAAAATTCCGATTTTCGGTGGAACTATTCCCCACGATGTGGAAGGCAAGTTTTCCGCCAGTTCCATTGTTGTAAAAGCCGCTCCCAAGGGCAAAGGTGTTATAGCCGGCGGGGCTGTCAGGACAGTGCTCGAGATGGTGGGCATAAAAAATATCGTGGCAAAGTCGATAGGGTCTTCAAATCCGATAAACGTGGTCAGAGCGACTATATCCGCATTGCAGCAGCTTAAAGATCCCGAGGAAGAATCTGCTTTCAGGGGACTTAAACTTAGGCCAAAATTTGCAGGAGAAGCTCAATAATGTTAAAACTCTTTTCAATTAAGCCTCAAAAGGGATCACGCAGAAAAAAGAAAAAGGTAGCCAGAGGCACTTCTTCCGGTCACGGAAAGACCGCTGGCCGCGGCCATAAAGGCCAGAGAAGCAGGGCCGGCGGGACCAAGGGTATAAGGTTTGAGGGAGGCCAGACGCCTTTGTACAGGCGCCTTCCCAAAATAGGTACTTTCAAGAATTATCCTTTCAAAAAGGTCTTCAATATTGTCAATGTTTCCGACCTGAATTTATTTGAAGAAGGCGCGAGCGTTACCAAGGCAGACCTTATACGGAAATTCTTTTCATCTTCAAAAAAGAGGACACTTCTGCCTGTCAAGATATTGGGCGGAGGAGATTTGAAAAAAGCTTTAAAAGTCGAAGCCGATAAATTCAGCAAGTCCGCGGTTGCCAAGATCGAGCTTGCCAAAGGGAGCATTCTTTCAAGATGATTAACTCTCTTTCCGGGCTTTTCAATATAGAAGACCTGCGCAAAAAGATCATTTTCACTCTCGGAATGATAATCATATTCCGTTTGGGTGCCCATATATCAGTGGGGGGCATAGATCTGGCCAGGATGAATGCTCTCATAGGGCAGGGTAATCTTATGGGATTTCTTGATCTTTTTACGGGGGGTGCTTTGATAAAGTTCTCCATATTTGCCATGGGAATCGTTCCATACATCAATTCTTCGATCGTGATGCAGCTTCTTTCGGCGGTCATTCCGCAGCTTGAAGAGCTTAAAAAAGAAGGTGAAAGCGGCCGCAAGCAGATAGCTCAATATACCAGATATTTGGCTATCGGCTTTGCAGTATTTCAGTCTACCGGCATGGCTTTTTGGCTTAAAGATATGATGCTCCCGGGTTATAGTTTTCCTTTATTTCTGATTTCTACGATCGTATCTCTTACTGCGGGCACGGCTTTTGTAATGTGGATAGCCGAACTTATAACAGACAGGGGCATCGGCAACGGAGCTTCCCTGATAATATTCTTCGGAATAGTCTCCAGATTGCCTTCCTACATCGGACAAACAATGACGCTGCTTAAAGGCGGCGGAAGTATTATAGGGCTTTTAGTCCTTTTGGCTGTATTTTTGATAATGATAGTATCGATAATAATCGTTCAGGAAGGTCAGCGCAGGATCCATGTCCAGTATGCAAAAAGGATCGTAGGAAGAAAAGTCTACGGAGGACAGAGCACTTATATTCCCATTCGTCTCAATCAGGGAGGAGTCATCCCGATCATATTCGCTTCTTCATTCCTGCTTTTTCCCGCGACGATAGCGCAATTTATACCCAATGCTTTTTTCAGATCCATTATGAACCTGCTTTCCCCGTCCGGATCTCTTTATATGGTCCTGTATTTCGGTCTTATATTTTTCTTTTCGTATTTTTATACGGCCATCAGTTTTAACCCTGCTGAACTTGCGGACAACATTAAAAAGTACGGAGGTTTTATCACAGGCATTAGGCCGGGGAAACCTACCGCGGAGTATTTGGAATACATCGTAACCCGTCTTACTCTGGTCGGAGCGACATTTCTTGCCATAATAGCTGTGGTGCCGAATATTGTAGAAGGAATAACAAGGATAACTACTTTTCAAGGCTTGGGCAGTACCGCTCTTTTGATCATAGTCGGCGTGGCCCTTGATCTGGTCAGGCAGATACAGGCGCATCTTGTAAGCCGCCAGTACGAAAGGTTATTGGTATAATGAACCTTATCTTTTTAGGTCCTCCCGGAAGCGGCAAGGGCACGCAGGCTTCGATGCTGGCAAAAGAGCTCGGCTTGTCGCATATATCCATGGGGGATATTTTGAGACAGGAAATAAAACAGGAAACCGAAGTCGGCAAAGAAGCTTCTTCCTACCTTAAGAGCGGTCTTCTGGTCCCGGACGATGTGGTTAACAAAATCGCACTAAAGGCTGTCGAACGGTCGGGAAAAAAAGGCTTTTTGCTTGACGGATATCCCAGGACAAAATATCAGGCTGAATTTCTTGGGAAGAATACGACAATAGACAAAGTCGTATATATTGATGTTCCAAAAGATGAGATAGTAAAAAGGCTTTCCGGCAGAATGGTTTGCAGGTCTTGCGGCGCTGTTTATCATGTAAAGAACAAGGCTCCTAAAAAAGAGAGTGTGTGCGATGTCTGTGGCGGTGAACTTTATGTGCGCAACGACGACAAAGAAGAGACCATACTTAAAAGGTTCGAAGTCTATGCCAGGGAGACCGAGCCTCTTATCAAGTATTACAGCGATAAACTTGTGAAAATAGACGGAGCAGCCGGTCCGGAAGATGTGTTTTCGTCGATAAAAAGATCCCTATGATAACTATCAAGACCGAGGATGAACTGAAATTCATCCGGCAGGCCTGCAAAGTGGCTGCCGAGGTTTTGAAAGCCGCAGGGGACCAGGTTAAAGGCGGGATGTCGACAGGCGAGCTTGACGCCTTTATTGAGAGCGAGATCTTAAAAAAAGGAGCCAAGCCGGCCTTTAAAGGGTACAGGGGATACAGGCATGCTTCGTGCCTGTCGGTGAACGAAGAGATCGTTCACGGCATTCCGTCCAACAGAGTGCTCAAAGAAGGCGATATAATAGGGATAGATGTAGGGACGATCGTAGGCGGTTTTTACGGTGACAATGCTAAAACTTGTTTGGTCGGCAAGGTTTCCGGATCTGCCGAAAAACTTGTCAAAGCAACCTATGAGTGTCTGAGTATTGCCGTAAAAAGGGCCAAGAACGGGGCGCATGTAGGGGATATTTCAAGCGCCATCGAACAGCTTGCCAAAAGCAAAGGCTATAGCGTAGTAAAAGATCTTTTTGGGCACGGGGTCGGCAAGGCTTTGCATGAAGATCCGCTGATCCCAAATTTTGGAAAGCCGGGTGCCGGTCCCAAGCTTGAAAAGGGAATGGTTTTTGCGATCGAGCCGATGCTCAATATAGGCGGAAGCGATATCGTTACATTGGATGATGGTTGGACTGTGGTGACCCGGGACAGGCAGCTTTCGGCTCATTTTGAGCATACGATACTGATAACCGGTTCTGAGGCCGAGGTCCTTACAAGGATTTGAAAAGATGACAAAAGAAAAAGATGTTATTGAGCTTGAAGGGGAAGTGATAGAAGCTCTTCCCAGCGCGATGTTCCGCGTAAAACTGGAGACCGGGCAGATCGTTCTTGGGCATGTTTCGGGAAAGATGCGCAAGCATTTTATTAGGATACTGGTGGGGGATAAGGTAAAGATAGAGCTTTCTCCTTATGATCTTACCCGGGGAAGAATAACTTACAGGAGCAAATAAGATGAAAGTCAGAGCGTCAGTAAAGCCTTTGTGTGAAAAATGTAAAATAGTGAAAAGGCACGGTAAACTGCGGGTTATCTGTGTAATCCCTAAACATAAGCAAAGACAAGGATAAAAAAGGAGGCAGTATGGCACGTATAGCAGGTATTGATTTGCCAAAGAACAAAAGAGTGGAGATAGGGCTTACCTATATTTACGGTATTGCCAGGACTATGAGCGGCAAGATGCTTAAACAGGCAAATGTAAGTCTTGATACAAAGGTCAAAGACCTTACCGAAGATGAAATAGTCCGTATCAGGGAGGTCATAAAGGATTACAAAGTAGAAGGCGACCTGCGCAGAGATATATCGCTCAATGTGAAAAGGCTCATGGATATAGGGACCTACAGGGGGCAGAGGCACAGAAAAGGCCTTCCCGTGAGAGGCCAGCGCACCAAGACAAATGCGAGGACCAAAAGAGGCAAAAGAAAAACGGTCGGCTCCGGAAGAAAAACCGAAGAAAAGACATAAAAAAACAGACAGGAGAAATGAACCATGGCTGAAGCCGAAAAAGAAAAAGAGATAGTAAAAAAGAAGAAAAAGGATAAAAGAGTTCCGATACAGGGGATCGCGCATATAAAAGCGACTTTTAATAATACGATCATTTCTATTTCGGATTCGAAGGGCGCGGTGGTTGCCTGGGCAAGCGCCGGTAACGCGAGCTTTAAGGGCACAAAAAAGGGAACTCCGTTCGCGGCTCAGTCTGCCGCGGAGATCGCCGCCAAAAAAGCGATAGACATGGGAATGAAAGAAGTGACCGTATTTGTAAAAGGGCCGGGTTCCGGCAGAGAAACGGCCATACGCGCATTACAGGCTGCCGGTCTTTGTATAAATTCGATAAAAGACGTGACTCCGATACCTCATAACGGCTGCAGACCGAGAAAGCAAAGGAGAGTGTAAATGGGAAGACACACGGGCCCGGTATGCAAACAATGCAGAAGGGAAGGCGCCAAGCTTTTTCTCAAAGGGGAAAAATGCTACGGAGCAAAATGTCCTTTCGGCAAAAGGCCGTACGCGCCGGGACATCAGGGGGAAAACCGGAAAGCCCGCATTTCCGAGTTTGGATTAAGGCTCAGGGAAAAACAGAAAGCGCGCAGGATATACGGGATAGGAGAGCGGCAGTTCAGGAAATATTTTGAGCTTGCGAACAAAAGTAAAGGCAACACCGGAGGGAAGCTTCTTGAACTCCTGGAAAGAAGATTGGATAACGTTCTCTGGAGGATGGGGGCCGCCAGGTCCAGGTCGGAAGCGCGGCAGATCGTGCGCAACGGACATTTGCAGGTCAACGGCCGCAAAGTGAATATCCCTTCTTTTCATGTAAAACCGGGGGATATAGTTACTTTTAAGGAAAAATTTTCAGTCCCGCTCAAAAAGATCCTGGAAGGCATAAAGGACAGGGCTGTCCCAGGATGGCTGTCTTTTGAAAATGAAAAGCTCGAGGGCAAAGTCGTTTCTATGCCCAGAAGAGAAGAAATAGACGCTCTCATTGAAGAGCATTTGATCGTGGAGTTTTATTCTAGATAGGAGGTACAAGTCGATGGTAATGTTAGGTGAAAAACCCTGGGTGAGATACGAGCCGCAGGACGAAGGTTACGGCAGGTTTATTGTTGAGCCTCTTGAAAGGGGATACGGTTCCACTTTGGGCAATTCCATGAGAAGAGTACTGCTTTCTTCCCTGGTGGGAGCGGCAGTTACGTCTATAAAGATAGAGGATGTGGCGCACGAATTTTCCACCGTACCAAACGTAGTGGAGGACGTGATTCAGATCATTCTAAATATAAAAAAGATCGTCATCAGGTCACATTCCGATACTCCGAAAATAATCAAGTTGGAGGCAAAAGGCAAAGGTCCCGTTAAGGCGGGGGACATAAAGCACGATGCAGATATCGAGATAGTCGAGCCCGATCATATTATTGCAAATCTTGATGCCGGCGGGAAGCTGAATATTGAAATGGTGGTTGAAAAGGGCAGGGGATTTGTGACTTCGGAAAGGAACAAAAAACCTACTCATCCGCTCGGGACCATTCCCGTGGATTCCATTTTTTCGCCGATAAAAAAAGTCAACATTACTACCGAAGAAGTCCGCGTGGGACAGGAAATTAATTATGACAGACTGATACTGGATGTTTGGACAAATAAAGCTTTGACCCCTCAGGAGGCAGTGGAGCGCAGTGCCGAGATACTTGAAAAACACATAAGTATGTTCATGCATATCGGTGAAAGGTCGGATTCTCTGGCAATACATGTCCAGGGCCTGGGAGAGCCGGATGAGGCCGCCTTTGAAATGAGCATAGATGACATAGATCTGTCCTCCCGGTCGCTGAACTGCCTGAAAAAAGCCGAGATAAAGACCGTAGGCGACCTGGTAAGGCTTACCGAAGACGACCTTTTGCAGGTAAAAAGCCTCGGGACAAAATCTTTTGAGGAAATAAAGGAAGTCCTTGCCAAATTCAATTTATCCCTGAAAGGGTCCGGGGCAAAAACGGGTGAAGGGAACTAAAGAAAATGAGGCACGCCAAAGGAAACAGGAAACTTTCTAAACCAACGGATCAAAGGATAGCTCTTTTGAGAAGTCTGGCGCTGTCCCTGATATTGAACGGCAAGATCAAGACTTCCAGGCCCAGGGCAAAAGAAACAAGAAAATTTGTGGAAAAAATAGTCGCCTTGTCAAAAAAAGGTGGCCTTAGCAATTTGAGAAGGTCCATCGAAGTGCTGCCAAACAAAAAAGTTGTGGCAGAATTCTTTAAAGCCGCACCTGAGCGGTTCAAAGACTACAGAGGCGGCGTTTGCAGGATAGTGAATATCGGGTCCCGCAGAGGGGACGACGCGGATATGGTATTGCTGGAACTGGTATCCTAAATATTGTGGGAGGATTTTTAATAAGATGAAAAGGAACAAGACTTTTTCGGCAAAGCCGGAAAAAATAGAAAGAAAGTGGTATATTGTCGATGCTTCCGACAAAATACTGGGCCGCCTGGCGACCAAGATATCCCTGATACTGAGAGGAAAGGACGAAGAGATATTTACTCCCAGCTGCGATACGGGAGATTTTGTAATAGTGGTAAACGCTTCTAAGATAAAGGTCTCGGGCAAGAAAATGACCGACAAAGCCTATTTTACCCATTCTATGTATCCGGGGGGTGCAAAATCCATCAATTTTGAGGATCAGCTTAAAAAAGATCCGACAAAGATCATTCTTCATGCGGTACGCGGGATGCTTCCGACGGGA